>Ga0209847_1000902_pt1 | contig 11249 bp, 7 predicted proteins | sample OrgsoiDNA_201060_FD_185808 | JGI IMG/M metagenome (GOLD analysis project Ga0209847, IMG submission 185808) | Permafrost soil microbial communities from the Arctic, to analyse light accelerated degradation of dissolved organic matter (DOM) -... | ecosystem: Environmental > Terrestrial > Soil >... | reverse complement strand
TCAGTGTGAAAAAAGCCGTGAAAAGCCAACGACCTGTAAACCTAGACCTAAGGACCATCAAACTCCCCATCACCGGCGTTACGTCGTTTCTTCACCGTGTTTCCGGCATCATCCTCTTCCTGGGCCTTGGCATCATGCTTTATGCATTGGGCAAATCCCTGGGTTCCGAGGAAGGTTTTGTCGAGGTGAAGGCATGCTTGACCAGTCCGCTGGCCAAGTTCGTAGCATGGGGCCTCCTGTCCGCCTTGCTGTATCACATGGTAGCCGGCGTGCGCCATCTGATCATGGACATGGGCATCGGTGAGACGCTGGAAGGCGGCAAACTGGGCTCGAAAATCATTATCGCCGTGTCTGCGGTGCTGATCGTTCTGGCGGGAGTTTGGATATGGTAACCAGCGTAACGAACCTGTCGCGTTCCGGCCTCTATGACTGGATGGCGCAGCGTGTGTCTGCGGTTGTTCTCGCGGCTTATTTCATTTTCCTGATCGGATACCTCGCAGCGCACCCTGGCATTGGCTACGCCCAATGGCATGAGCTGTTTGCAAGCAACGGGATGCGTATCTTCAGTCTGCTGGCCCTGGTGGCCCTTGGCGCTCACGCCTGGGTTGGCATGTGGACCATCGCGACCGACTACCTGACGCCGATGGCGCTGGGCAAGTCCGCGACTGCAGTACGTTTCCTCTTCCAGGCAGTATGCGGCGTTGCGATGTTCGCCTACTTCGTCTGGGGTGTGCAGATTCTTTGGGGTATCTGATTCATGTCTACTACAGTTAATACGCTTTCGTTCGACGCCATTATTATTGGCGGCGGCGGTGCTGGCATGCGCGCTGCGCTGCAACTGGCACAAGGTGGTCACAAGACTGCCGTGGTAACCAAGGTTTTCCCGACTCGCTCGCACACCGTATCCGCTCAGGGTGGCATCACCTGCGCCATCGCCTCGGCAGATCCGAACGATGACTGGCGCTGGCACATGTACGATACCGTCAAGGGTTCCGACTATATCGGTGACCAGGACGCTATCGAATACATGTGTTCCGTAGGTCCGGAAGCGGTTTTCGAGCTCGAGCACATGGGTTTACCGTTCTCCCGTACCGAACAGGGCCGCATTTATCAGCGTCCGTTCGGCGGTCAGTCGAAAGACTTCGGTAAAGGCGGCCAGGCTGCCCGTACTTGCGCTGCTGCCGACCGTACCGGTCACGCACTGCTGCACACCCTGTACCAGGCCAACCTCAAGGCTGGCACCGTATTCCTTAACGAATACTACGGCGTCGACCTGGTGAAGAACGAAGATGGTGCCTTTGTCGGCATGATCGTCATCTGCATCGAAACTGGCGAAACCTCCTACGTCCGCGCGAACGCCACCGTATTGGCGACCGGCGGTGCAGGCCGTATCTACTCGTCCACCACCAATGCCCTGATCAACACCGGTGACGGCGTCGGCATGGCTCTGCGTGCTGGCGTGCCGGTACAAGACATTGAAATGTGGCAGTTCCACCCGACCGGCATCGCCGGCGCTGGTGTACTGGTTACTGAAGGCTGCCGCGGTGAAGGCGGTTACCTGATCAACAAGCACGGCGAGCGTTTCATGGAGCGTTATGCTCCGAACGCCAAAGACCTGGCTGGTCGTGACGTAGTTGCTCGCTCGATGGTTAAAGAAATCATCGCCGGCAACGGTTGCGGTCCGGATGGCGACCACGTAATGCTGAAACTCGATCACCTCGGTGAAGAAGTTCTGCACAGCCGTCTGCCAGGCATCATGGAACTGTCCAAGACCTTCGCTCACGTCGATCCAGCCGTGTCGCCGATCCCGGTCGTTCCAACCTGCCACTATATGATGGGCGGCGTGCCGACCAACATTCATGGTCAGGCAATCACTCAGGACGCTGAAGGCGTTGACCAGATCATCCCGGGCCTGTTCGCTGTAGGCGAAGTGGCTTGTGTATCGGTTCACGGTGCCAACCGTCTGGGCGGTAACTCGTTGCTCGACCTGGTGGTATTCGGTCGTGCTGCCGGCCTGTTCCTGGAACAGACCCTGAAAGAAGGCGTTGACTACGCTCGCCCTCGCCAGTCCGACATCGACGCTGCCCTGGCACGTCTCGATGGCCTGAACTCGCGTACCGAAGGTGAAGACGTCGCCACCCTGCGGAAAGAACTGCAAAGCTGCATGCAGAACTACTTCGGTGTATTCCGTACCGGTGAATACATGCAGAAGGGTATTGCTCAGTTGGCTGATCTGCGTAGCCGTATCGCCAACGTCAAGATCAACGACAAGAGCCAGGCGTTCAACACCGCTCGTATCGAAGCGCTGGAACTGCAGAACCTGCTGGAAGTGGCCGAAGCTACCGCCATCGCCGCAGAGATCCGCAAAGAGTCCCGCGGTGCTCACGCCCGTGAAGACTTCGAAGAGCGCGATGACGTTAACTGGCTGTGTCACACCCTGTATTTCCCGGGTGAGAAGCGCGTTTCCAAGCGTGCCGTGAACTTCTCGCCAAAAACAGTCCCGACCTTTGAACCAATGATTCGGACTTATTAAGGGTGGCCGCCATGTTGAAAGTCAGTGTTTATCGCTACAACCCTGATCAGGACGCTGCGCCGTTCATGCAAGAATTCCAGGTCAATACCAACGGTAAAGACCTGATGGTGCTGGACGTGCTGGCCCTGATCAAAGAGCAGGACGAGGGTTTCTCCTATCGTCGCTCTTGCCGTGAAGGTGTTTGCGGTTCCGACGGCATGAACATCAACGGCAAAAACGGTCTGGCGTGCGTTACGCCGCTGTCCGCTGTCGTAAAAGGTAACAAGCTGATCGTTCGTCCTCTGCCAGGTTTGCCGGTTATCCGTGACTTGGTCGTCGATATGAGCATCTTCTACAAGCAATACGAGAAGGTTAAGCCATTCCTGCAGAACGACACGCCGGCTCCGGCCATCGAACGTCTGCAGACCCCTGAAGAGCGTGAAAAGCTTGACGGTCTGTACGAGTGCATCCTGTGCGCTTGCTGCTCGACCTCTTGCCCGTCCTTCTGGTGGAACCCGGACAAGTTCCTGGGTCCAGCTGCTCTGCTGCAAGCGTATCGCTTCCTGGCAGACAGCCGTGACACCAAGACTGCCGAGCGTCTGGCTTCGCTGGATGACCCGTTCAGCGTATTCCGCTGCCGCGGGATCATGAACTGCGTCAACGTCTGTCCGAAAGGCCTGAACCCGACTAAGGCCATCGGTCACGTACGTAACATGTTGCTGCAAAGCGGCGTGTGATTCAGCAGCTGTAACCCGGCTGTTGTAAATGTAGTACCGCTGTACCTGTAGATGCTACGGCGCAGGCTTCAACCGGCGCCGTAGTTTTAACCTGAGCAGCAGCTCATAAAGCTGCAGCTCTTATTTTGAAGAAATGAGACAAGCAGGGGCATCCGGGCTGGTACCCGGACTATCAGCGTGATCCTAAGTGGCTTGTTTTAGTCGCTGCATTCGGACTTCTGCAAGTTTGCTCGGTGTCGACGCCGGTGGTGTTCCCCTAACCGAGGGTGACCAAGCATGCAAGAAAGCGTGATGCAGCGCATGTGGAACAGCGCCTACCTATCCGGTAGTAACGCTGCCTATGTGGAAGAGCTCTACGAGCTCTACCTGCACGACCCTAACGCTGTGCCAGAAGAGTGGCGCACCTACTTTCAGAAGTTGCCTGCTGACGGCAACACTGCCACCGATGTTTCGCACTCCACAATTCGCGACCATTTCGTCTTGCTGGCAAAGAACCAGCGCCGCGCACAACCGGTTTCCGCCGGCAGCGTGAGCAGTGAGCACGAGAAGAAGCAAGTTGAAGTGCTGCGATTGATCCAGGCCTACCGTATGCGTGGCCACCAGGCAGCCCAGCTTGACCCGCTGGGGCTGTGGCAGCGTCCTGCACCTGCAGACCTGTCGATCAATCATTACGGCTTGACCAATGCCGATCTTGATACGACCTTCCGTGCCGGCGACCTGTTCATCGGCAAAGAGGAGGCGAGCCTACGCGAAATTCACGAAGCGTTGCAGCAGACATATTGCCGCACCATCGGCGCTGAATTCACGCATATCACCGATTCCGAGCAGCGTCACTGGTTCCAGCAGCGTCTGGAAAGCGTGCGCGGCCGTCCGACGTACTCCGCCGACATCAAGAGCCACCTGCTCGAACGCGTCACTGCCGGCGAAGGTCTGGAAAAATACCTGGGCACCAAATACCCGGGTACCAAGCGTTTCGGTCTGGAAGGCGGCGAGAGCCTGATTCCGATGCTCGACGAGCTGATCCAGCGTTCCGGTTCCTACGGCACCAAGGAAATCGTTATCGGCATGGCCCACCGTGGCCGTCTCAACGTGCTGGTCAACACCTTCGGCAAGAACCCGCGCGAGCTGTTCGACGAGTTCGAAGGCAAGAAGAAGGTCGAGCTGGGTTCCGGTGACGTTAAATACCACCAGGGCTTCTCCTCCAACGTCATGACCGCCGGCGGTGAAGTTCACCTGGCCATGGCCTTCAACCCGTCCCACCTGGAAATCGTTTCTCCAGTGGTCGAAGGTTCGGTCCGTGCCCGTCAGGATCGTCGTAACGACCCTACCGGTGAAAAGGTTCTGCCGATCTCCATCCACGGTGACGCGGCATTCGCCGGTCAGGGCGTGGTGATGGAAACCTTCCAGATGTCGCAGACCCGCGGTTTCAAAACCGGCGGTACCGTGCACATCGTGATCAACAACCAGGTCGGTTTCACCATCAGCAACCCGGAAGATTCGCGCTCTACCGAGTACGCAACCGACGTCGCGAAAATGATCCAGGCGCCGATCCTCCATGTAAATGGTGATGATCCGGAAGCCGTATTGTTCGTGACCCAGCTGGCCATCGACTACCGCATGCAGTTCAAGCGTGACGTGGTAATCGACCTGGTTTGCTACCGTCGTCGCGGCCACAACGAAGCTGACGAGCCTAGCGGCACCCAGCCTCTGATGTACCAGCAGATCACCAAGCAGCGCACCACCCGTGAGCTGTACGCCGAACGCCTGACCCAGGCCGGTGTGGTTGATGATGCACGCGTACAGGCCAAGATCGACGAATACCGCAACGCGCTGGACAACGGTCTGCATGTTGTGAAAAGCCTGGTCAAAGAGCCGAACAAAGAGTTGTTCGTGGACTGGCGTCCGTACCTGGGCCACGCCTGGACTGCACGTCACGACACGAGTTTCGATCTGAAAACCTTGCAGGAACTGTCCGCCAAGCTGCTGGAAATTCCAGAAGGCTTCGTGGTTCAGCGCCAGGTTTCGAAGATCTACGAAGACCGTCAGAAAATGCAAGTCGGCGGCCTGCCGATCAACTGGGGTTACGCCGAAACCATGGCGTACGCGACCCTGGCGTTCGAAGGTCACCCGATCCGCATGACTGGCCAGGACATCGGCCGCGGTACGTTCTCGCACCGTCACGCTGTGTTGCACAACCAGAAAGACGCCGGCAGCTACATTCCGCTGCAGAACCTGTACAAAGGTCAGCCACGTTTCGACTTGTACGATTCGTTCCTGTCCGAAGAAGCCGTACTGGCGTTCGAATACGGTTACTCGACCACCACGCCTGAGGCGCTGGTGATCTGGGAAGCCCAGTTCGGCGACTTCGCCAACGGTGCCCAGGTGGTTATCGACCAGTTCATCACCAGTGGCGAGCACAAGTGGGGCCGTCTTTGCGGTCTGACCATGCTGCTGCCGCATGGTTATGAAGGTCAGGGTCCGGAGCACTCTTCGGCTCGTCTGGAGCGTTACCTGCAACTGTGCGCCGAGCACAACATTCAGGTAGCCGTGCCGACTACGCCGGCTCAGATCTACCACTTGCTGCGTCGTCAGGTGATTCGCCCGCTGCGCAAGCCGTTGATCGTGCTGACACCGAAGTCGCTGCTGCGTCACAAGCTGGCTATTTCGACCCTGGAAGATCTGGCCGAAGGTTCGTTCCAGACCGTGATCCCGGAAATCGATGCCCAAGACCCGAAAAAGGTCGAGCGCATTGTTCTGTGTAGCGGCAAGGTCTACTACGACCTGCTGGAAAAACGTCGTGCCGAAGGTCGTGATGACATCGCCATCGTGCGTATCGAGCAGCTGTACCCATTCCCTGAGGACGACTTGAACGAAGTCCTGGCTCCTTATACCAACCTCAAACATATCGTTTGGTGTCAGGAAGAGCCGATGAACCAGGGTGCCTGGTACTGCAGCCAACACCACATGCGCCGCATCGTTGGCAATCACAACAAGGCGCTCGTTCTCGAGTACGCCGGCCGTGATGCTTCTGCTGCACCTGCTTGTGGTTATGCATCGATGCACGCTGAGCAGCAGGAAAAACTGCTGCTAGACGCCTTTACTGTTTAACGCCTTCGCGCACCTGAAACCGAATTTAAGGACCCACTGATAATGGCTATCGAAATCAAAGCCCCCACTTTCCCGGAATCGGTTGCCGATGGCACCGTTGCCACCTGGCACAAAAAACCAGGCGACGCCGTCAAGCGTGATGACCTGATCGTCGATATCGAAACCGACAAAGTGGTACTGGAAGTATTGGCTACTGCTGACGGCGTGCTGGGCGCTATCGTCAAGAACGAAGGCGACACCGTTCTGTCCGACGAAGTCCTGGGCTCCATCCAAGAGGGCGGCGCTGCTGCCGCTCCAGCTGCTGCCGCTGCTCCGGCCGCTGCACAAGCTGCTGCTCCAGCTGCCGACGGCGAAGACGATCCTGTTGCTGCACCGGCTGCTCGCAAGCTGGCTGAAGAAAACGGCATCAACATCGCTTCCGTTGCCGGCACCGGCAAAGGCGGTCGTGTGACCAAGGAAGACGTAGTCGCTGCTGTTGCTGCCAAGAAAGCTGCTCCGGCCGCTGCTCCTGCCAAGGCTGCTGCTCCGGCTGCCGCTGCTCCTGTGTTCGCCGCTGGCGACCGCATCGAGAAGCGCGTACCGATGACCCGCGTGCGGGCCACCGTTGCCAAGCGTCTGGTAGAAGCTCAGTCGAACATGGCGATGCTGACCACTTTCAACGAAGTCGACATGACCGAAGTCATGGCCCTGCGTTCGAAGTACAAGGACCTGTTCGAGAAGTCCCACAACGGCGTACGCCTGGGCTTCATGTCGTTCTTCGTCAAAGCAGCTACCGAAGCGCTGAAACGCTTCCCGGCTGTCAACGCGTCGATCGACGGTGCTGACATCGTTTACCACGGCTACGCCGACGTTGGTGTTGCTGTTTCCAGCGACCGCGGTCTGGTTGTACCGGTTCTGCGTAATGCCGAACTGATGAGCCTGGCTGAAATCGAAGGCGGCATCGCTGCTTTCGGTAAAAAGGCGCGCGACGGCAAGCTGTCGATGGACGAAATGACCGGTGGTACGTTCACCATCACCAACGGTGGTACTTTCGGTTCGATGATGTCGACCCCGATCGTCAACCCGCCGCAAGCGGCCATCCTGGGCATGCACAACATTCTGCAGCGTCCTATGGCGATCAACGGTCAGGTCGTTATCCGTCCGATGATGTACCTGGCTCTGTCCTACGATCACCGTCTGATCGATGGCAAAGAAGCTGTGACCTTCCTGGTTACCATCAAGAACCTGCTGGAAGACCCGGCTCGTTTGCTGCTGGATATCTGATAGAAGCAGCCGCAGGTTTCAAGTCCCAAACTGCAAGTAATTGCAGCTTGGCTTGAGGCTTGCGGCTTCAAGCTTGTTGCTAAAAGAGGATTTTTTGAATGTCGCAGAAATTTGACGTAGTAGTGATCGGCGCGGGCCCTGGCGGCTACGTAGCTGCCATCAAAGCAGCGCAACTGGGTCTCACCACTGCCTGCATCGAGAAATACACCGACAAGGAAGGCAAACTGGCCTTGGGCGGTACTTGCCTGAACGTCGGCTGCATTCCTTCCAAGGCGCTGCTGGACAGCTCCTGGAAATACAAGGAAGCCAAAGAAGGCTTCGCGATCCACGGTATCAATCACGCTGGCGTGACCATGGACGTGGCTGCAATGGTTGGCCGTAAAGCCAACATCGTCAAAGGCCTGACCTCTGGCGTTGCAACCCTGTTCAAGGCTAACGGCGTTACTTCCCTGCAAGGCCACGGCAAACTGCTGGCCGGCAAGAAAGTTGAACTGACCAAGCCAGACGGCACCGTTGAAATCATCGAAGCCGAGAACGTGATTCTGGCGTCGGGCTCGCGTCCGATCGACATTCCACCGGCTCCGGTTGACCAGAATGTGATCGTCGATTCGACTGGCGCGCTGGAATTCCAAACCGTACCTAAGCGTCTGGGCGTGATCGGCGCTGGCGTGATCGGTCTGGAACTGGGTTCGGTATGGTCCCGCCTGGGCTCCGAAGTCGTGGTTCTGGAAGCGCTGGAGAAGTTCCTGCCAGCAGCTGACGAAGCGGTTTCCAAAGAAGCTTACAAAACCCTGACCAAACAAGGTCTGGACATCAAGCTGGGCGCTCGCGTTACCGGTTCCAAAGTGAACGGCGACGAAGTCGTTGTGAACTACACCGATACCAACGGCGAACAGAGCATCACGTTCGACAAGCTGATCGTTGCCGTTGGTCGCCGCCCAGTGACCACCGAGCTGCTGGCAGCTGACAGCGGCGTTAACATCGACGAACGTGGCTTCGTTTTCGTTGACGACCAGTGCGCAACCAGCGTTCCGGGCGTTTTCGCAATCGGTGACGTGGTTCGCGGCATGATGCTGGCGCACAAGGCGTCCGAAGAAGGCATCATGGTTGTAGAGCGCATCAAGGGCCACAAAGCCCAGATCAACTATGACCTGATCCCGTCTGTTATTTATACTCACCCGGAAATCGCGTGGGTCGGTAAAACCGAGCAAGCCTTGAAAGCCGAAGGCGTTGAAGTTAACGTCGGCACTTTCCCGTTCGCAGCCAGTGGCCGTGCCATGGCAGCCAACGATACCGGCGGTTTCGTGAAAGTCATTGCTGATGCCAAGACTGACCGCGTATTGGGCGTCCATGTGATTGGCCCGAGCGCTGCAGAACTGGTTCAGCAGGGCGCAATCGGCATGGAATTCGGCACCAGTGCCGAAGACCTGGGCATGATGGTTTTCTCCCATCCGACCCTGTCCGAAGCCCTGCACGAAGCTGCTCTGGCAGTGAATGGCGGCGCCATTCACATCGCCAACCGCAAGAAGCGTTAAGACAAGACAATAAGAAACCACGGCGGAAGGCCCGTCGTGAGCCTTGCGTGCAAGACTCACCGCGGAATGTCCGCCGGACGCAGCCTTGCGTAGTCTCACCGGTTATCCGGAACACCTACGCAAGCAGCAGTCACAGGTGGTGCGGCACTTGATCGAGTGCAGCACCGAATGCGCAGTACCTAACGAAGACGGTAATAAGCATGAATCTTCACGAGTATCAGGGTAAGCAGCTGTTCGCTGAATACGGCCTGCCAGTATCCCAGGGTTTCGCCGTAGACACCCCGGAAGCAGCAGCAGAAGCGTGCGACAAAATCGGCGGGACCGAATGGGTTGTCAAAGCCCAGGTTCACGCAGGTGGTCGCGGTAAAGCGGGCGGCGTTAAGCTGGTTCGCAGCAAAGAAGACGCCAAAGCATTCGCTCAACAGTGGTTGGGCAAGCGTCTGGTGACTTACCAGACTGATGCCAATGGTCAGCCAGTCACCAAGATCCTGGTTGAATCGTGCACTGATATCGCTAAAGAGCTGTACCTGGGCGCTGTCGTTGACCGTTCGAGCCGTCGCATCGTGTTCATGGCTTCCACCGAAGGTGGCGTGGACATCGAGAAAATCGCTCACGACACCCCTGAGAAAATCCTCAAGGCCACTATCGATCCACTGGTTGGCGCTCAGCCATTCCAGGGTCGCGAGCTGGCATTCCAGCTGGGTCTGGAAGGCAAGCAAGTTGCTCAGTTCGCCAAGATCTTCGTAGGTCTGGCCAAGCTGTTCAAGGATCACGACCTGGCTCTGCTGGAAGTGAACCCGCTGGTGATCAAGGCTGACGGCGATCTGCATTGCCTCGACGCCAAGATCAACATCGACGCCAACGCCATGTACCGTCAGCCTAAGCTGAAAACTTTCCACGATCCGTCGCAAGACGATCCGCGCGAAGCGCACGCTGCCAAGTTCGAACTGAACTACGTAGCACTGGAAGGCAACATCGGTTGCATGGTCAACGGTGCTGGCCTGGCCATGGGTACCATGGACATCGTCAACCTGCATGGCGGCAAACCAGCCAACTTCCTCGACGTGGGCGGCGGTGCTACCAAAGAACGCGTTACCGAAGCGTTCAAGATCATCCTGTCCGACACTAACGTCGCTGCAGTATTGGTCAACATCTTCGGCGGCATCGTTCGTTGCGACATGATTGCCGAAGGCATCATCGGTGCAGTGAAAGAAGTCGGCGTGAAAATCCCGGTTGTTGTTCGCCTTGAAGGTAACAACGCTGAACTGGGCGCTAAAGTACTGGCAGAAAGCGGTTTGAACATCATCGCTGCTACCAGCCTGACCGACGCTGCTCAACAAGTTGTCAAAGCTGCGGAGGGCAAATAATGAGCGTCCTGATCAATAAAGACACCAAAGTTATCTGCCAGGGTATTACCGGTTCGCAAGGTAGTTTCCACACCCAGCAAGCCATCGAATACGGCACCAAGATGGTTGGTGGCGTTACTCCTGGTAAGGGCGGCACCGAGCATCTGGGTCTGCCAGTGTTCAACACCGTGAAAGACGCTGTAGCTGCCACTGGCGCCACCGCCAGCGTGATCTACGTTCCAGCTCCTTTCTGCAAAGACTCCATCCTGGAAGCAGCATTCGGCGGCATCAAGCTGATCGTTTGCATCACTGAAGGCATTCCTACCCTGGACATGCTGGATGCCAAGGTCAAGTGCGACGAACTGGGCGTAGTCCTGATCGGTCCTAACTGCCCAGGCGTGATCACTCCAGGCGAATGCAAGATCGGCATCATGCCAGGTCACATTCACTTGCCAGGCAAGGTCGGTATCGTTTCCCGTTCCGGCACCCTGACCTACGAAGCTGTTAAGCAGACTACTGACGCCGGTTTCGGTCAGTCGACTTGCGTCGGCATCGGCGGTGACCCGATCCCGGGTTCGAACTTCATCGACATCCTGAAGCTGTTCCAGGAAGACCCGAAGACCGAAGCGATCGTAATGATCGGTGAGATCGGCGGTTCGGCTGAAGAAGAAGCGGCTGCCTACATCAAGGCACACGTGACCAAGCCGGTTGTTTCCTACATCGCTGGTGTGACTGCCCCTGCAGGCAA
>Ga0209847_1000898_pt1 | contig 11278 bp, 10 predicted proteins | sample OrgsoiDNA_201060_FD_185808 | JGI IMG/M metagenome (GOLD analysis project Ga0209847, IMG submission 185808) | Permafrost soil microbial communities from the Arctic, to analyse light accelerated degradation of dissolved organic matter (DOM) -... | ecosystem: Environmental > Terrestrial > Soil >... | reverse complement strand
TCCCGCTTTCACCATCGCACATAGGCCCGGTCGGCAGCCATCGCCGTACCTATGCGAAGCGGGGTAACCCATGAGCGCAGAGAAACTTAAATTTATTCTGGAATCTTGTGACTGAGATCGGGCTTATTTGCGAACATAACGGAATACTTCAAATCTCGGCCTGTGGTTACGGTCGGCGATGACGTTGAGCATTTGCGGCGCGTAACCCGCCTCCGCGGCGATCGTAAACAGACGCTGGCGGACACCTGGGAATAGCTCCTCTCCTTGAGCATGGGCGACAAAGGCGGTGCCCGGATCGGCCATGAGCGACCGCGCCATCTCTGAGCTGCCGCGCGATCCCTCCAGAAGAGCGTAGCTGATATCCCTGAGCGCTATTTCTCCATCGGAGAGCAGGCAAAGCGTTGAGGCGTAGCCCCAATCGATGGTTACAATCCTCGACCCGGGAAGCGTTTCCAGGTAGCTCGATAGCGGATAGACGGCATCGGTCCAGACTGAGCGAGTGCCATGCGTCAGTAAGTCGGCATAGCACTCATTCAGCAGGAGGATATTAACGGTGACCAGACTGGTCAGGGTTCCTATGAGGACCCACGCGCCCGCCCTGCCAAACCTTTGAGCAAGCTGCGCGCCGGCGACGGCGATCAGAAAATGCGGGAATGGCCAGAGTAATATGACGTGGTGAAGAGCGGCGCCGGTGTTTGGGAGCACTAGCATTTGCGCCCAGGTCACTGCCAGGAAGACCGCGGCGAACATCGCCGGAGCGCGTGCCGGTGTAAACCAGAGCCAGGGTAACATCAAACCAGCGGCGAGGAAGGCAAAGAACATCCAGTTCCGATCGATCGTTCCCGAGGCCCGGCTTACCGCAACTGAGATCCTGCCTGCAGTCCGCGCAGGGTGTACCTCGATACCCGAGAGTGAATCATCCGTCAGAAATCCGAAGATGATGGTGCCGTCCATCGTCTTCTGAAGGACCAGCAGCTTTTGTGAGAACGGCCTATCGCGCGACATAACATTAGCTATGTTGAAGGTCGCCCCTCTTGTAGCGGCGTTATAGTAGATGAGCGGAAATGCTCCGATGCAAAAGGAAAGGCAGGCAATCAGAAATCGCTTGATGGAAAATAGAACTAACACGCGTCTATGGAAGATCGCGCAGGTTGCAACTACCAACCCGGCGAGCATCCAGATGAAGAGAGCCTTATGCCAGAGTCCAAGGCCAAAAAGAAAGAACGCCAGCGCAAGGTAGATAGAAGAGCCTGTGTCATGGAAGCGGAGCACGAGCAGAATGCCGGCCAGGAGGAAAAAGTGCAGAAAGGCGATGGGACCAAAGTCATAGCCCGTCGCGATTACGAAGGTGGCATCGGTTACCAGCAGCAGTGTTCCAGCCACTGCCGCGCCGCGGCCGGATACGCGTTCCAATAGCTGGAAAAACATCCAAACTGAAAAGGCCCCGACTAACAACATCGGTAGACGCAGAATCAAGGGAGTGAGTTGAAGGTAATGCAAGATGGGCTGATAGAGCCAGGCCTTGAACGCGCCAAGGTACGGGATGACCATGAGCGGGACTTGGCGGCCAAACATTGTGACCTTGAACGCGGGGGCACAGCAACGGTAAAATGCGCCCAGTTCATCGCTGGCGTCGTAATGCATGCCAGCCTGCCGCAGAAAGGGAAGACCCAGGAAAACAAATAGCGCCGCGAACGACAGCCCAAGAAATCCCCGTTTCCTCACGGAATCATTATCGCGGATTTTTAAGACTTGACGCGGAGAAGGTTCTTGAGTATACGATCACGCGGTACCCCAGCAGAAGACCTATCAGCGTGGCGTAGAGCAGCGGCAGGCGGATGTCGGATTTCACCAGCCAGTAATAGTGGATCACGGCGGCGATGCCGGTTACGTAGATCAGGCGGTGGAGTTTCTGCCAGCGCTTGCCACCCATGCGCCGTATCCAGCCTTTAGTGGACGTCACCGCTAGCGGGATCAGCGACAGGAAGGCGATCAAGCCCATCGTGATGAAGCGGCGCTTGACGAAATCGGCCAGGATCTCATGCACATCGAAAAACTTGTCCACCGCGAACCACGTCAGGAAGTGGAGGGTGCCGTAGAAGAACGCGAACAGGCCAATCAGGCGGCGGAATTTGATCAGGTCGGGCTGTTTGAGCAGCTTGCGCAGCGGAGTGACGGCCAGGGTGAAAACCACGAATCGGATGGTCCAATCCCCGGTAAAATGCGTGATGTACTCGATGGGGTTGGCGGTGAGATCCTGATTCCACGCGCGCCAGGCAAGCCAGAAGACAGGACTAAGGCTTAAGAGCCAAACCGCAGCTTTGAACCAGGTGACCCGGGTCCAAGGTTTTCTCGGCATGTCCGGCACAGGTCAGTAATACTTCTTGAGGTCCATGCCTGCGTAGAGGCTGGCAACCTGGTCGCCATAACCGTTGAATATCACCGTTGGACGCTCGCGGAACTCGCCCAGGCGGCGCTCCTTGGACTGGCTCCAGCGCGGGTGATCCACCGTGGGGTTCACGTTGGAGTAGAAGCCGTACTCATGGGCATTAGTGATGTTCCACGTGGCGGGCGGCATACTGCCCACCAGCTTGATTTTCACGATGGATTTGATGCTCTTGAAGCCGTACTTCCAGGGCACGGTCAGACGCACGGGCGCGCCATCCTGCGGGGGCAGCGTTTCGCCGAACATGCCGACCGAGAGCATGGTCAGCGGGTGCATGGCTTCATCCATGCGCAATCCTTCGACGTAGGGCAGGGGGATGCCGGCCCGTTCGGGCGTCGCCAGGGGCATCTGTTTCAGATCCCAGTAGGTCTCAAAGGCAACGAACGTGGCCTTGGATGTGGGCTCCACTTTCTTGAGAAGTTCGCTGAGCGAATAGCCCACCCACGGCACCACGATGGACCAGCGCTCCACGCAGCGGTGGCGATAGATGCGCTCTTCCAGCGGCGCCACCGCCATGATTTCCTCCAGGCTGAATTTGCGGGGCTTGGCCACGTGGCCTTCCACGGAGACGGTCCAGGGGCTGGTCTTGAACTTCTGCGAGTTTTGGGAAGGCTCCTCTTTTTGGGTGCCGAACTCGTAGTAGTTGTTATAGGTGCTTACGTCTTTGTAGGTGTTCTGCTTTTCGTCGATGCTCAACTTGCTCTTGCCGACGTTGGCCAACTTAGCGCCTGCCAGCAGTTCGCGGGCGCCCAGAAAGGCGGCGGGAATGCCGGCTAGAAAACTTCGGCGGTTCAGGTACACGTGTTTGGGCGTGACCTCTGAATAGCGGATGTCCGCGGGTTTCTTGATCAACATTTTTGTACCTATTATATTGTACGATTCGTTCGACCACGCGGATTGGTTACGGTCTTAAAATCACTTTCATGAGGTTGGGTTCGTGGCGGTACAGGCGCTGGAACCAGGAAGGCCCGTCTGCCAAGGGCGCCACGGCGCTGATGCACGTGTCCACGCGGATGGCGCCGGTTGACATGAGCTCGATACAGGCAGGGTATTCGCCGTTCGAAGCGCAGGAACCCTGCACGCGAATCTGGCGCCCGACCACGGATTGCAGCGGAAAGTTCACGTCGGGCGCGACGTTTCCGACCAGCGTTACAGCGCCGCCTTTGCGTGCGGCCGCGATGGCGGTGCGGACGGCGTCGGTGGCGCCCACGCACTCCAGAACCACATCGGCGCCCCGGCCCCCGGTCAATTCTTGAATAGCAGCCACGGGATCGCCGGTCTTCGGATTGACCGTGGCGGTGGCGCCCAGTTGCCTGGCCAATGCGAGGCGCGAATCGTCGGGATCCACGGCAATGATCCGGCTGCAACCGGCGAGGCGCACGGCCTGGATGGCCAGCAGGCCGATCATGCCGCTGCCCACCACTACCGCCGAATCTCCCAGGCGCACCGGCGTGAGGTTCACGGCATGCACCGCCACGGAGACGGCTTCGATCATGGCAGCCTGTTCGTAGCTGAGGTTATCGGGAAGACGGTATACGATGCGCCGCGGCACGGCCACGTATTCGGCGAATGCGCCGTGGCGGCGATAGGGGCCGGGGGAGACGCCCAGCACCTCGCGGTTGTCGCACAGGTTCACCTCGCCGCGGGTGCAGTGAAAGCACTGGCCGCAGTACACCGTGGAGTCGAAAGTTACCCGGTCGCCGGGGCGCAAATCGTGAACGCGCGCGCCCGATTCCACCACTTCGCCGGCGGCTTCATGCCCCATCACCAACGGCGGAATGCGGCGGCCGGTTTTGCCGTCGAGACCATGCACGTCGCTGCCGCAGATGCCGCAGGCGCGAACGCGCACCAGCACATCGTCCGCGCCGATCTCCGGGGTCGGCATTTGAACCACCTCCAGATTCATGTATTCTTTGAGCAGCAGTGCGTTCATGTAAACAGGATCGCATAAGCGACCCCGGGAACTTCCGCGGGCCTGCCGGTGTCCGATAGACCAGATAGCTGTGAGCCTTCTCGATCCCCAACTGCCGAATACCGCGGGGCGCGACCGCCTGGCGATCTGGCTGCAGGTGGCCAGCCTTCTCGGTACCGGCTGGTTCATCTGGAATACAACCGCAGCCGCGCAATGGTTCCACATATCCGTACAATGGCTGCTGCTTCAATCCGCCCTTGCCGCCGGCGCGGCGTGGGCTGCCAGCGCGGCGATCACCCTGACCCTCTACGCGCTGGCCATGCAGTGGGAACGCGCCGACGCAATCAAGGCCGCGCTTCGGACCTCAGCGGTGGCGGTGTGGTTTGCCCCGGCGGTGATTCTGTTATCACAACTTTCTCCCATGGCGCTGGCGGGCGCGCTGGTGCTGGTGATCTACACTACCAGGCTGCTCTATTCGCAGTGGCAGACGATCCATCCGGCGGTGGAATTGCCCACGGCCACTGTGCGGGTACAGCGGCTCTTCGTTTCCGGCGAACTGCCGGAACCGCGGATGTGGACCCCGATGGCGCCGGCCCTGACAGCCTCTTTTTGCGTCCAGACAGGCGTGGTGGCGACGATATTCCACTATCCGCTTGTGGCCGGGATCGGCTATGCCATGAGCGCCGCCGTAGTAACGGTGTTCGCGCTCGGGACGGGAGCCTACCAGTCCGAACGCAACCCCACTCTGCCGCGTTCAGCCCTGGGAGTGCTGGCGACAATCCTACTGGCCATTGGGCTGACGGTGGGAGGCCTGGCCCCGCGGCTCATGCGTACTTTTGGCTGGGCGGATGGCGGAAACGGCGCGCCGCAACATGGGCTGCTCGAGACGGCGCGGGCATTTCTGCGCGAGGTGCTTTATGGCGAGCATCCGGGGGCGCCAGGCCCGCCGGCCGGTGCTCACCCTGGAGTACAGACTAAGAGATACGGAGTTCCTGACAACGGAGTTCGCAATAACCCCAGTAGCGGCTTCGGCGACGATGGATTTCCCGGCGTAATCCTCTGGCCCGAAGTGAAACCCATTCCCACGCTCATCGCCCCCATGCCCCAGATGGGCAGCGGCGTGTTCACCCCCGCGGATATGCACCCGCTCAGCATTCCGTTCTCCGGAGAGTACTGGATGTTCCGCTGGCCCTACGCGCGCCCTCCGGGGAATTCGTACTTCCAGCGCGGCAACCCCGCGGCGCTCTCCTTCAGCACCACCGATCACCGGCCGATGCAAATGGAGGCGCACCACAAACTGCAGCAGACCATCGACCTGAGCTGTTGCAGCAGGATTCAACTGGCCATCCGCAATGCCGACCGCTTTCCCGGAACGATTTCGGTGGATCTGTTCCTGCTGAACACGGAACTCCCGGGTGCGCGCTCGCAGAGTCTGGGAAGGGCGGTGGTGGCCTCGGCGCCGGACACAACCAAAGACCCGGTTACGCCGGTCACGGAAATTCTGGATTTTGCGATGCCGGCCACGCCCGCGCTCGAGGCCTTCGACGAGTTCAAAGTGGTGTTCATTCGCGATCGAAAGCGCATGGACAAGAGCGCCAAGGTCTCGATCGACCGGTTCATTCTGGTTCCGCGATAGAACAAATTATTTCGGGTTTGCGGCTTGATATGCAGCCACGAAGCGGTCGGTCAATTCGTCCACGCTGCTCATGGATGCTTCGTTGAGGGCCTTCGGTTCGGCCATCAGCGTGGTTACGACTTCCCACGTTTGAGTCACGCTCTTGATGTTTTTGTCGCGGCTCAAGACAACGGGTTGATAGAGGCCGATCGAAATACACACTGCCACCGGCCCCCTTTTGGCGCGCGCCTGGGTGATCCTAAGGCCCAGGAACACATTCGCATCCTTGCCAACGGGCATGCCGGCATGCCGCAGTCGCTGCTCCATGCGCGATTGGAGGGCGTCCTGGGTGAGACCTTCGTGAGCGAGTTCTTTGTCGAGCGTATCGATCACCACGGTGACGGCCGGGAGTCCGCGCAGGGTGGCGCGGTCCAGTGGCGCATCGTTGGCCGCGTCCATTTTGAGAGGCTGAGTCAGGATAGCTAGAAGTAAAACCGTTTTCCAGTTCATACAAAAATGTTACACCCCTGTGATACGATGTGCTCACCATGACCAGACGAAGCGCGTTGATGATGGCGCCGGCGCTTGTGCCCGCTGTGCGGCAAGCCGCTCTGGGCCAGGCTGTGAATCAACCCAAGGCTGCATCGGCCGGGAGACTGAAGCAATCGGCGGCGCGGTGGTGCTATTCGAAGATTTCGCTGGACGACCTGTGCCGCCAGGGCGCCGAAATGGGCCTGAGCGGCATCGACCTGGTGAATGCGGATGAGTGGCCGACCTTGCGCAAGTACGGGTTGACGCCGGCCATGACGCCGGGCGCGGGCACGATTCCGGTGGCCTGGAACCGCAAGGAAAACCATGACCGGCTGGAAAAGGAGATGCGCGAGAACATCGCCAAGGCGGCCGAGGCCAAGGTTCCGAACGTGATCACTTTTTCCGGAAACCGGCGTGGACTTGCCGACGACGAGGGCAGGGACAACTGTATTCTGGGCCTGCAGCGCGTGAAGAAAGTTGCCGAAGATGCCGGCGTGACCATCTGCCTGGAGTTGCTCAACAGCAAGGTGAACCACAAGGACTACCAGTGCGACCACACCCGGTGGGGCGTGGAGGTGATCAAAGCCGTGGACTCGCCGCGCGTGAAACTGCTGTACGACATCTACCACATGCAGATCATGGAGGGCGATATCATCCGCACCATCCGCGACAACATTCAGTCCATCGCGCACTTTCATACCGGCGGCGTTCCCGACCGGCACGAACTGGACGACACGCAGGAACTGCAATGGCGTAGCGTGGCGAAGGCGATTGCGGATTTGAATTTCCAAGGTTTCTTCGCGCACGAGTTCGTGCCTTTGAAGGATCCGATCGCGTCACTGAAGCAAGCCGTTGCGCTTTGCACGGTTTAAGGTTTTGGGAGCGAGGGCCAGATGGTTACATTGAATTGAAGCTTTGTGTCGAACGATGACACTGGTCTCGCCCTTCACGGAACCGGCGAGTCTTCCGGGTTCTGGCGGAGATTCGCGGCTTGGTGCATTGATGCACCGGCGAGAATTCTGATTGGCCTGGCAGTTGTCTACCTGCCGATGCGACTCCTCGTATTCGGTCAGGCAAAAAAGTATGGATCGACCGAGCCAAGCTATCTCTGGAGGGTGATGTCCTTGCCGGACAAGACTATTGTCTTCGCGCTTTGGCATCGGCTATTGCATGGCGCTGTTCACTCGCCGAAGGCAGGCCTTGCACGATCTCATTGCCGGTTGCGTAGTTGTTCGAGCTTCCAGCTAGGGCGCTAGCTTAGTACCGATGTTCGGAATTACGATGGCGTATTTTCCCGTGGACTCGGCGGCTGAGTAGGGTAGGCCTCCAGGCCTGCCCAGCGTGCGGAACGCGCCTTCGGCGCGATGGCAGGCCCGGAGGCCTACCCTACTTAACGCCACCGAATACGTTGGTCTCGGAGGGCTCAATGCCGGCCTCGTCTTCCGCTAAGGCTTCATCTTCTTTCCGCGCAACTACCGGATTGGTGAAAAGGCCAGCGGCCGCAGAATCGCGTTGCTGATGTTGGAGACGATTTCGGCGTCGCTTAAGCCCGGCTGGGCGCGGAGTTTCTGCCATTCGGGGTCTGAGCCGAAATTGCGCCACAGGCGATCGCGCGCGGCCATGTCGTCAAAGGTCAGCATATAGGTCAGGCTGGGCAGGTTGCGGCCCACCAGGGTTTGGCCAAAGAAGACCGGCGTCATTCCCAGGCGGCGGAAGATGGCGATCTCACCGTCTTCGAACATTTTGATTTTGCGCCGCGCGGCTTTTTCGTTCACCGATTCATAGGTGCGCATTTCGAAAATGCGCGCGGCGCGCTTGCCATCGGACGCCGGCATTTCCAGCGCCGGCATGCCGTTGAAGGCCCGCAGGAGCGTGCTTTCCATGCGGACGTAGGGCGGATCCTGAATATTGTTGTAATCGTCAAAGCCTTTCTGGTATTCCTCGTCTCCCGCAAACTTGCCGTGGATGGTTTCCACCGCGGCCAGCGAAGGATACCCGGCCAGCGACAGAATGAACGGACTGCGCTCACCCACAACCGGGCTGAAGAACCCCAGCGGCGCCAGACCCGCGCGTTTCGCCGCGGGCAGGAATACGCCGCTCAGGTATTGCGTGGTGCGCTCCACTTGCGATCCGGTTCGCATGTAGAAGTAAATCAGGTGGAAGAACCAGTTCGCGGGCGCGGCGGCCGGGGGGGCGGCGGCGGCCAGTCCGGCGGCTGCGGAGGCGGTCATAAAGTTGCGTCGCTTCATCTGGATTCCTTTATAACAGACGACGCTTGCGAAATACTACACGTGATAGCATCGTAAAGATAAGGAGAGCTACGTGAGAGTCGGCGTATTCACCCCACTGTTGTCGCAACTGTCCATTGAAGGCGTTTTCCAGAAGCTGAAAGGCTACAACATCGAGACCGTTGAGCTTGGTACCGGGAACTATCCGGGCGATGCGCACTGCAAGCTCTCCATGCTTGAGAACAAGAGCGAGCTGAACGAGTTCAAGAGCAAGGTGGCGGACAACGGTTTCACCATCAGCGCCCTGAGCTGTCATGGGAACCCGCTGCATCCCGACCGGGATCGCGCCCGGCACGATCAGGAAGTCAGCCGGAAGACCATTCGCCTGGCGGAGAAGCTCGGCGTGCCCGTGGTGGTGGATTTCAGCGGCTGCCCGGGCGATTCGCCGAAATCCAAGTGGCCCAACTGGGTGACGTGCCCATGGCCCCCGGACTATCTGGAGATCCTGCAATGGCAGTGGGAAAAAGTGGTGACTCCCTACTGGATCAAACACGCCAAATTCGCCGAAGACCACGGCGTGAAGATCGCGATTGAAATGCATCCGGGGTTCGTGGTGTATAGTCCCGAGACCATGCTGAAGCTGCGCAAGATCGCCGGCAAGAGCATCGGCTGCAATTACGATCCAAGCCATATGTTCTGGCAGGCCATTGACCCCATCGCCGCCGTTCGCGTGCTGGGCGACGCCATTTTCCACGTCCACGCCAAAGACACGCAGATCTACGAACGCAACCTGCCGCTTACCGGCGTGCTGGACACCAAGAGTTATACGGACGAGAAGAACCGGGCGTGGGTTTTCCGCACGTGCGGATACGGGCATGGAGCAAGCTGGTGGAAGGAATTCGCCTCCACGCTGCGCATGTTCGACTACGATTACGTGCTCTCGATCGAGCATGAGGACACTCTGCTCTCGCCCGAGGAAGGCCTCTCGCAGGCGGCCTCGTTCCTGAACGGCCTGGTCATGAGAGAGAAGCCCGCCGCTGCCTGGTGGGTGTAGTTCGACGTCCGCTGTTAAGCGTTGCCGCCGAAGGCGATCACGAAATACTGCGCGGGGGTCGTGCCCGGATTGCGCCAGCCGTGCAGATCGTTGGAGGCGATGTACGCTGCTGAGCCGGCGGTCATGGTCGCGGTTTGCCCGTTCACCGTGGTTTCGAGCGTGCCCGTTTGCAGCATGACCAGTTCTTCGTGGACGTGCTTGTGCGGCGCATGCGGCGCCTGGCCGGGGCCCAGTTCGGTCATGTGCATTTCGATGGCGTAGCCCTGGTGGGTTTCCCCGTTCAGCACGGCGCGCCCTTGGTTCTGGCCGTTGACCTTCACCGGCAGGTCCTGGTACTTGAAGATTTTGGTGGGCAGCAGTTTCTTCTGGTCCTGAGCCGCGGCTGTGGCGGCGGCCAGGGCGGGAAGCAGCAGGCTCAGGTCACGGCGGGAATAGTTCATGGCATCAGTTTACTACCTTGTGCGGGACAGGCCAGGAGGCCTATCCTACGGTGGTTCCGTCCGGGCTGAGCTTCATCTGGCGGCCCTCATGGAAGGCCACGTTCGCCAGATGCGGAGCGGAAACCGCGCTGGCTCCGACTTCGACGGGAGCGTTCGGCTCTTTGCGGGAACGCACGCAATCCAGAAAGTTCTGAATGTGGGTTTCGATGGGAATGGGGGCATCCATCTTTTGAATGGGCTCCGGGTTTTTCGGCACCGGCTCTTTCCAGATCCGGAAGCCCTCATTATTGATGTGCATGGTCCCCTGGTCGCCCTGGAACAGGATGGACCAGTCGTTTTCGTATGAGTTGCAATAATTCAGCGTCCAGGTGGCCATCAGGTTCTGATATTCGAAGACGGCGCAAAAAACGTCCGGCACCTCAGACCCGGTATTCTTGGCGCGCTGGCCGTAGCACACGGCGGAGCGTGCAAAACTGGAGTTGGTGAACCACTGGACCACGTCCATCAGGTGCGTGCCCTGGTCCGTCATGTTGCCGCCGGAATAATCCCAGAAATAGCGCCAGGAACGAAACCGCATGGGCTCCAGGTCGCGGTCCCGGGCGTTCCCCAGGAAGCGTTTCCAATCGAGTTTGCCGGGGAGGGGCGAGTTGTCGAGCGGCTGGGAGACGTTCCAGTTCCACATCGGTTTCACCATGGTGATCTTGCCCAAAATGCCGCTATCCACAATCTCCTTGGCCTTGATGACGGAAGGCGCGCTGCGGCGCTGCATGCCGATCTGTACGATTTGCGAAGTCTTCCGCACGGCCTGAATCATCTGCCGGCTTTCTTCGAGAGAGTGCGACATGGGCTTTTCCAGGTAGACGTCTTTTTTGGCATCGAGCGCGGCGTAAAGCATGGGGGCATGCTGATGATCGGGCGAGGCGATCACGACGGCGTCCACGCCGGGCTGGGCCAGAAGGTCGTTGTAGTCCACGTAGCTTTTCTTGGCGTTGGGGGAAGTCTTCAGCGCGGCTTGCAGATTGGGCTCGTAGACCTCAGCCACGTCCACGCAT
>Ga0209847_1000889_pt1 | contig 11349 bp, 10 predicted proteins | sample OrgsoiDNA_201060_FD_185808 | JGI IMG/M metagenome (GOLD analysis project Ga0209847, IMG submission 185808) | Permafrost soil microbial communities from the Arctic, to analyse light accelerated degradation of dissolved organic matter (DOM) -... | ecosystem: Environmental > Terrestrial > Soil >... | reverse complement strand
GGAAAGCCGATCCGCAACTGCTGTTGCGCGGGTACGAACGCGCGGCCATGATGCTGAATTTCGTGCGCGCGCTGGTGAAGGGCGGGTTTGCCGACCTGCACCATCCCGAGTATTTCGATCTCGACTGGGTTCAGGGTTCGCCGCTGGCCGATGAATACCACCGGATGGTGGAGACCATCGGCGGCTCGCTGCGCTTCATGGAGAGCGTGCTCGACGTGCGCGTGGGCGAGACCGACCGCATCGACTTTTTCACCGCCCACGAAGCCCTGCACCTGGGCTACGAAGAAGCGCAGACCCGGCGTGTCCCGCGGCGTCCCGGATATTTCAACCTGCTCACGCATTTTCCGTGGGTGGGGCTGCGCACCAACAGTCCGGATGGCGCCCATCTGGAATACGTGCGCGGGATCGAGAACCCGGTGGGTATCAAAGTGGGAACGGGGTGCACGCGGGAGCAGGTGGCGCGATGGATCGAGACGGCCGATCCGGAACGCCAGCCCGGCCGGCTCACCTTCATTCACCGGTACGGCGCCGGCCGAATCGCCGATGCGCTTCCCAACCTGATTGAACACGTCCGCGCCGCGGGCGGGCGGGTGCTGTTTATTTGCGATCCGATGCACGGCAACACGCACTTGACTTCAGGCGGCGTGAAGACGCGCAATTTCGCGGACATCCAGTCGGAAGTGGAGCAGGCCTTCGACATCCACCGGGCGATGGGGGAAACACTGGGCGGGGTACACATCGAGCTCACGGGCGAAAACGTAACCGAGTGCATCGGAGGGGAACGCGGGCCGGGCGAAGAGGACCTGGCGCGGGCCTACGAAAGCGAAGTGGATCCCCGGCTCAACTACCGGCAATCGATGGAGCTGGCTTTCCTGATTGCCCGCAAAATGAAAAACGGAACCCGCTAAGAGCCGGGTTCCGTTCGCCGCCAGTGCGGATTTCCGGTTAGTTGAGGATGGGGTCGCCAGAAATATCGGAACGGTGATCGGCCAACATCGTGCCTGGCGGAGGCGCGGTCGGTGGAGGTGGTGGAGGGGTCGGAAGCTTGCGCTTTACCGGTTTCTTCACTGGTTTCTTAGGTGGTATCGTGGGCGCCGGCGGTTTCGGGGCGGGCTTTTTCGGAGCGGGTTTCTTTGGGGCCGGCTTGGCAGGCGCCTTCTTGACAGCCTTTTTAGCCGGCGCCTTCTTGACAGCTTTTTTTACCGCCTTCTGCGCGGCTTTCTTCACGGCTTTCTTTACGGGCTTTTTTGCAGCCTTCTTCGCGGGCATCTTCTTCGCCATTCGGTTCTCCTCATCAGTGATCCCCGTAAGGGTCACACCATCTTATAACTTTCCGCAGCGCGCTTCCATAGAAATCAAAACTGCAGGCGCCAGATGCCGCGGCCGTGGGTGGCGGCCAGCAGCACGCGGTCCTTATGGTGATACACCAGACCGGTGAACATTACGTTCGGCAGGTTGCCGGAGATGTCGCTCCATTTGTCAAAGCCGGCTCCCGCCGCCCACACGCCGCAGTCGTTGGCCACGAAAACGCGGTGGGGTGCATTGGTTTCGTAGACCACCGCATGATGGGCCACGTCGGGTATTTCGGGCGAATCGGCGTGCTGCCAGGTGGTACCGAAATCATGCGAGAGATAGACGTGCCAGATGCGGTCGACGCCCTCGCTGGAGACGCTCGCCTTATGCCGCATGGACTTGGGCAGGAGCCTGGACACCTGGCCCGATCCGGCTATGGTGAGAACCACGTCGCTGGCGTTTTGCGGGTTGCTGGCGATGCTCGAGATCAGGCGCGAGGGAATGTGCGGGCCGGAGACATCCGACGACCAGGTCACGCCCCGGTCGTAACTTCGATAAACGCCGCCGGCCGCGGTGCCAGCCATCATATGATCGGGACTGGCGGGCGCAATGTGGATGCTGGCGATGGCCGAAGCGTCGAAGGGAGTCGTCTTCGGCACCCAGGTCTTGCCGTCGTCATCGGTGCTCCACAACCGGTTGCTCCCGAACCAGACTGTCCCCGGCCGGACGGGATCGATCACCACCACCGCCGCCGTGTTCAGCTTATGCTCCCCCTCGGCCCATTCAGCGGGCGGCGGCGTCACATCCACCCAGGATGGGTCGTCCCAATGGGCCAGGTCCAGATGCGGGCCGGTATGGCGGAAAATCTTCAGGTCGGAGCGGGCCAGGTACACCTGCGCGGCCTCGGTGGGATGGAAGACCGCGCAGGCGCCATCTCCGCCCTGAGCCTTGACGAATTGGCCGGCGGGATGGCTGACCGTTACCAGGCAGCCATTGTCCTGCGTGCCGCCGCCGAAGACGCGGCTGTCGGCCGGGGCGGCGTCAATGCTGTAGAACATGGCGGTGCCAAGACCATCCGAAATGCGAGCCCAGGTGTTGCCCCGGTCCCGGCTGACAGCGATCCCGCCGTCGTTGGCGGTGTAGATCGCGTCGCCCGCGGTCAGAACCACAGCGTGCTGATCTCCGTGTACGTAGCTGTGGCCGGACTCCGGGGGAGCGTCCCATTGGCTGGCGCGGGTCCAGGCGCCGCCTCCATTGGCGGTGATGTGGACGTCCACCAGGCCGCAAACCACGAAGTTGGGATCGTGAGGATGCACCGCAATGGTGTTGTTGTACGACGGCTGCGATTCCGTGTCAAAATCGGCGCTGTCGATCTTGGTCCAGGAGTCGCCCCGGTCGATGCTGCGATAGATGCCGACTACCTTTTTGCCGTAACGGTCGGCCACCAGGGCGTAGATGGTGTCGGGGCGGGAACGCGCGATGGCCAGGCTGGTTCGTCCGAACCGGTCGCCGGGAGGGCCGACTTTCAATGCCTGCCAGGTTCCGGCGCCCGGGTCCAGCACGCCCTTGGGAGCGGCCGCGTCCGGCTTTGGCGGCACTCTGGGCGTCCAGCGGTAGATTCCGTTCTCGGCGCCGCCCGAATCGATAGCGGCAAACACCAGGCCCGCCGGATGCAGCGCGATGGAATAGCACAAGTACCGGTGCTCCGAGAAGTAATCGACGCGCTGCCAGTTCTTGCCGGAGTCGCTCGAATAGAACAGCCCGGATGGCGAGGTTTCGTCCATCGCCATCCCGCCCAGGTAGAGTACGCGGCTGTCGGCCGGGTTGACGTGAAGCGCGCCAATGCGGCGCGGCACCACGCATTCGCCATCGTCGGGCCCCACAGAACTCCAGGCTCCGCCGCCATCGTGGCTCACGAAAATGCCGCTGCCGGGATAGCAATCGGGCGATAGGTTGGCTTCGCCGGAGGCGCAGTAGACGGTTTGCGGATCGTTCGGATCCATGGCGAGCGAGCCGATGTAAGGGCTGGCCCATCGCGGCCACGTGGTTTCCCAGTGCTTGCCGCCGTCCTGGCTGCGCCACACGCCGCCCGCGGCCGAACCGGCAATCAAGACGTCGTGTCCGGGGTCGTCGTCCACGGGGCGCACCAGAAGCGCGGTCATTCGACCGGAGAAGTTGTCGGGACCGGCGAACTCCCACTTCAGATCGCTCGTTTCGGCGCGCGCCGCACGGTCCCGCCAGAATTGCTCCAGCGTTCCGGGGTGCGCATCCCGGAATGGGGCAACCGAACGCTGGCCGAACCAGCCGCTGTGATCGTTGTGGGTGGAGAAGGCGTTGTTATCCATCACATCACCATTTCATGCCGAACCTCTCGAAATACCAATCGTCGGTACGCACCCGGCGCGCCGTCATTTCCGCGCGGCGGGCCGAGATGCCGCCTTCCACCACCAGCCGCAGCGCCTCCCCGAAGGCGGAGTGTTTGCGCAGCGCGTTGACTACTTTACCCAGCCGCTGCGAACCCAGATGGGCGAAGGCCAGGCGCAGACGGTTGTGCAGGTACTGGGGCCAACCCACCGGGTAGGGAGACACCTTGCGAAACAGATGCTGGCATACCACCTGGGGAGCCACCATGAGATCGAAGCCGAGCAGCCAGAGCCGCACTCCCAGTTCGTTATCCACGCCGCCGCGATGCATCAGGCCGCTATCCCAACCGCCGGCAACCTCGAAAGCGTCGCGCCGCATGGCCAGACAGCAGCCCGGAAGAATGGCAGCGGGGAATGGGGCGTCGCTCTGCCTCTTGAGCCATTGGATTTCCATGGCGGGGTTCTTGAACTTGAGGCCGTAGCCTTCGCCCTCGGAGGCGCCATCGGAGGCGTTTACTGGGGTGGCATCCAGTTGGGAGACGGCTGGCGCGGCGGCGGCCACTTTGGGATTCTCCAGAATTTCGGCCAGAGGCTGCCACCAGAGCCGGGGGAGACGGATATGGGCGTCGGCGAAAACCAGGATGTCGCCCTTGGCCAGGCCCGCGCCGAAGTTGCGGGCGCGCGCCACCCCCAGATCGTGCGTGCGTTTGAGCCGGACGCGTCCGCGGCGGCGCGCCAGACATTCGGCGGAGCGGTCCGTGGAGCCGTCGTCAATCACCAGGATTTCGCCGTGTTCGGGGAGGGTGTCTTCCAGGTTCTGCACGGTGCGGCGGAGTTCACGGCCCTCATTGCGGGAGACGACGATCAGGCTGAGGGTCACTCGGGCTTTTCCTCGAGCCAGATGCTCCCGGTCAGCTCGCCAAAGGCGAACATCATTTGGCCGGGCGCGACCGAAAGGCCGGTGGTGCCGGTGTTGTTGACGATTCGTCTCAGCGACCGCCGCGTGCTATGAAAGTGCAGAACCGCAAATGGCTCTCCCACGGGCGCCTTGGTTGCCGGGTCCAGTTTTCGCGCCCAGATGCAACGGAAGCCATCGCGCTCCGAAAGAAAGTACAAGAGCGCGCCGCCCGGCGCCCAGGCCGCATCTCTATCCAGGGAATTGCCATCGGTCACCGCAATCCATCTCTCCGGCGGCACGGGCAGGTTCCCATCGATCCGGGCGACCCAGACTCGCGCGGTGGCCGACTGTTTCGTGGTGGCGTGAAACGCGATCCATTTTCCGTCTGGCGCAAAACTGCCCCCGGTGAGGATGGTATCGCCATTGGGGCGAGGGGCCAATTTCACAATCTTGCGCTGGCTCCGGTCGAAGGCCATGAGGTCTTCCTCCTCCAAGGGCTCATCCGAGACCAGCTTTCCATCGTAAGAAACGCCCATCGTGACTCCGCAGCCCTCGCACAGCTTGTCGACCGAGCCGCCGCGGCTAGGGATCGAGAAGATACTGTAACTATCGTCCGAATACGCAACTGAGGCGCCGTCGCCGGACAGGCGGGAATTATGCAGCCGGGAGTCGCTGGTTACCAGCGTGGTTCGCTTCCCGGCAGGCAGGTCGATGATGTGCAATCCCCATCGGCCCAGTTGACGGCTCACAAACGCAACCTTGGTTCCATCCGCGGAAAGCGAGGGGGACATGGAGTATGGCTGGTCGGGCGTCAGCTTTTTCACTTCGCCCCGCACCAGGCCGCGGTCGGCGTCGATGGCAACGGTCCAGATGTCGGGTTTCCAGGTCAGGTCCGCAAAGGCCATTCGGCCGCGGTCGCTGGCGGCAGCCATGGATGCCTGCAAATGATGGCCCGGCCCCTGAGTTAAAGCGTGCGTCCGGCCACCCACGCGTCCATCGGGCGACAGGCCGATTTCCAGAAGATTGCTGTAATCCGCCTCTCCCGCTCGCTTTCCATAGCTGGCTGAAAACAAGACCACGCCGTCGCCCTCCGCCCGCCATTCCAAAGGAACGATGAAGCTCTGCCAGGCAGCCGGGCCAAGCTCCTCGGAGTAGATCCGCTCCATGGCGCCGGTCCGTCTGGCGGGACTGTTGTCCAGAGGAACGATCCACCAATCGAACTGCGGGCCCGGACGCGGGTGCGGGCCCAGCACCAGCAAGGTGTCGCCTTTAGGCGACCAGACAGGATATATGGCCCCGGTCAACCCGCCGCTCACAAGCCTGGGCTGACCGCCGCCCGATTCCACCACGAATACGCGGGTGGAACCAGGCAGGAAATTCGTGTTTTCGCGGCCTTCCCAGTAAGCGATCCAGCGGCCGTCGGGCGAGAAGCGCGGATTCCTTCCGCCAGGAGCCAGAAGAATCTCATCGCCGCCAAACGCAGGGACCGCGTAAATGCCGCCGCCGGCGCGCTCGGAACGGAAAGCCACGCGGGTACCATCGGGCGAAATGGTTGGATCGCTGTCATCGGCGGGATCGCTGGTAAGGCGGATGGGATCGCGGCCGCTGATCTGTTGTATCCAGATATCGAGGTTGCCATCGCCCGCGCGGTCCGAAGCGAAAGCCAGCAGGCTGCCATCGCGGGAGAGCGCGGGGTAAGCGCTAAGGCCGAAATCGTTGGTGACGCGGCGAAGCACCGGGGCGCGGCTGGTATCGGGCGCGGGGCGCATGAGCCCCCAGAAAGCGCCGCCTGCCAACAACGCTCCGGCCAGCGCGGCCATGCCAACTCGCACCCACATGGACCGGCGCCCGGTCGATCCGGATAGTGCCGGTTCCGGATCTTTGACGGCGGCATCTTTGATCGCGTCCTGCAGCAGGAGTTTGATGTCCGCCATGTTCTGCCAGCGCTCGGTGCGTTTCTTGCGCAGGCAGGTTTCGACGAGGCGCTCCAGAGCTTTGGGAACGCCGGGCGACAGTTCGCGTAAGGGAGGCGGGTCCTGCATGACCACGGCGGCCAGGGTACCGACGGAGCTGTCCCCGCGGAATGTCCGCTTGCCGGTAATCATTTCGTAGAGCACGCAGCCGAAGGAAAAGATATCGGAGCGGGCGTCCACATCTTTGCCTTCGGCCTGTTCGGGCGACATGTAGGCGATGGTGCCGAAGACCTTGCCGGGCTCGGTCATGGTCAGGGTGACGGGGGCTTCGGAATCGCCGGCGGATGCGAACCTCTTGGCCAGTCCGAAATCCAGGATCTTCACCAGGCCGGTTTCGGTGACCATGATGTTGCCGGGTTTGAGGTCGCGGTGCACGATGCCGGCTTCGTGCGCGGCGGCGAGGGCTTCGGCGATCTGGACGGCCAGCGCCAGGGCTTCCGTAAGCGGCATGCGGTGGGCAATCGTTTCGCGCAGGGTTTGGCCGCCCACGCATTCCATGGCGATGAAGTCGATTGCGCCTTCGCGGCCGATTTCGTAAATGGTGACGATGTTGGGGTGGTTCAGCGCGGATGCGGCATGGGCTTCGCGGGAGAGAGTGTGGGTCTCATTCGCCACAAGCTGGCCGGGCGGCAGGACCTTCAGCGCGACGGCGCGATTGAGGCGCCGGTCCAGAGCCCGGTAGACCCAGCCCATGCCGCCGGAGCCGAGCTTGCCTTGAATTTCATAGTGGCCCAGACGAGTGCCCGGTTCCAGCGGCGCGGCGGCAGCGGAATCCGGAGGCTCCGGACCTGTCGGATCGATCATGGATTACTGATTGTACTGTATGGCGGGGGGCAGGTTTGGTACGATCCAACGAGGAGGAATTCGATGAATCGGATTTCGCGTACGTGGGTGACTTGCGGCGTGATGCTGGCGGCGGGCGTTCTGGTGTTTGCGCAGGCCCCGAAACAGGCGCCGACGCCGGCGCAGTCGATTGCCGGGAACTTTACTTCCATCAATCGACAGTTGCTGGAGATGGCCAAGGATTTTCCGGAGGACAAGTACGACTTCCGGCCTTCGAAAGAAGTGCGGTCGTTTGGGGAAGTGATTCTGCACATCATGGCGGGCAATACCTATGCGGCCAAAGTGGGGCGCGGCGAGAAGGCCAATTGGGAAGCGGAGGAAGTGAACCCCAATCTGTACAAGGGCAAGGCGGAAATTGTGGCTGCGTTTCAGAAATCGGTGGACGATGCCACGGCTTCGTTGAAGGCCATTCCGCCGGAGCAGTTTACGAAATCGCTGACGCCGTGGGTCTCCGTGATCGAGCACGCGGGGGAGCATTACGGGCAACTGGTGGTGTACTGCCGGTTGAATGGAATTGTGCCGCCGGCTTCGCGTCCACAGCCGAAAAAGGGCTGATTCGGCAAGCCCCCTCCGGGTGTTAAGATGGGGGGCTATTCCGAAGCTGCGTTATGGACCACATCCTCTCGATTGTCCTGTTCACGCCGATACTTGGCCTGCTGGCGCTGCTGTTCATTCCGTCGTCGAATGCGCGCGCCATCAAGCTTTGCGCCAATGCGGCGGCCTTCGTGGGCTTCCTGGTCTCCCTGCCGTTAGTATTTAATTTCGACCCCGCCAAGGATTACCAGTTCGTGGAAAAGGGAGCGTGGATTCCCTCGCTGGGCGCCAGTTACCATCTCGGGATCGACGGGCTCGGGTTGCTGCTGGTGATGCTCACCACGGTGGTGGGCTTCCTCGCCATCCTGTCGAGTTGGAATGCGGTTCAGGACCGGCTGAAGGAGTATTACGCCTTCTTCCTGCTGCTGCAGACAGCCTTGCTGGGCGTTTTCATGTCTCTCGATTTCCTGCTGTTCTTCGTGTTCTGGGAGACCGTGCTGGTGCCGATGTATTTCATCATCGCGATCTGGGGCGGGCCGCGGCGCGGGTATGCGGCGATCAAGTTCATGATCTATACGCTGATCGGCAGCGTGCTGATGCTGCTCGGAATTCTGACGCTGTATTCTTACCACTACCAGCAGTTCCAGACGTACAGCTTCGATATCGCGGACCTGATGCGCACGCAGGTGCCGGATGGCGTGCAGTGGTGGGTTTTCTGGGCCTTCTTCGTCGGGTTCGCGGTGAAGGTGCCGATGTTCCCGTTCCACACCTGGCTGCCGGATGCGCACACGGAAGCGCCCACGGCGGGGTCGGTGGTGCTGGCCAGCGTACTGCTGAAGATGGGGACGTACGGCTTCCTGCGCTTCTCGCTGCCGCTGCTGCCGGAATCGGCGAAGAACCCGACGATCGTCAACGTGATGGGGATTCTTTCCATCATCGGGATTGTCTACGGCGCGCTGGCCTGTCTGATGCAGAAGGATTGGAAGAAGCTGGTGGCCTACTCCTCGGTGAGCCACCTGGGCTTCTGCACGCTGGGCATTTTCGCGCTCAACCCGGCGGGAATCTCGGGTTCGATCATCCAGCAGATCAACCATGGAATCTCCACCGGCATGCTCTTCCTGATCGTGGGCGTGGTGTATGAGCGGCGTCACACGCGCGAGATTTCGGAATACGGCGGGCTCCTGAAAGTGATGCCGGTGTTCACCATGATCTTCCTGCTGGCGGCCCTGAGCTCGATGGGGATGCCGCCGCTGAACGGGTTCATCGGCGAGTTGACGATTCTGGGCGGCGCATACCAGATGTCATTCAACTGGGCCTTCTGGGCGGCAGTCGGAATCGCGTTGGGCGCGGCGTATTTGCTGTGGCTGTTCCAGCGCACCATGCTGGGCGAGGTGAAGGAAAAGAACGCGCTGCTGAAGGATCTTTCGTGGCGCGAGATTGCGGTGTTCGCGCCGCTGATCGCGTGGGCCTTCTGGATCGGCCTGAATCCGCAGCCGTATTTCCGGGTGCTGGAGCGGCCAGTAGCGCAAATCGTGGAGCGCGTGCGGCCGGGGTATTACGCGGAACGGCACCTGGTGAATCCGCTGGACGCGGGAACGCCATCGGCGATGGCGCGGTCAATGGTGCGGTAGCTGTCACTGCATGATTTGGTTGAGATCGATTCGCCGCGCCGGATAGCAACCCGGAGGTAAGGGCAACCGCGTGCCGCTCTGCTCTGCCTTCACGGCCATACACCCAAATCTGCTGCCGATTAGGGTAGAGCACCCAAACTTCGGCGGCTCCGTTGAGCAGAAAGACTTCCACTTTCCCGGCGATCTCATCGGCCGAGTTGCTCTCCGATACAATCTCCACAGCCAGCGCTGGAGAGCCCATGTAGTAGTCTCCCGCCTCTTGGCCGGCGTGCGTAATGCTCACGTCGGGCTGCAGCCAACTGCCGTCTGGAAACCGATAACCCATCTCATGATGAACCTTCCCAAGCACGGAGGCTCCTTCACGGACGCGGATTTCATCCAGGATCGCAATGAGGCGCAAATACAAGCGTTCAGCGATCTCATTGTGCTTGCGTTTCGCAGGCGGCAATTCGATCAGCTCGCCTCTTAGCAACTCGCGTTTCCCTGGCTGGTCCGGCAAGAGCTCGAACTCTTCAAATGTCAGGCGCTTAACAACTGTGGTGGTCATTGGAGGCGGCGTATCCTTTTATTAGGATAATGCAACGACGTTGACCGTGCCTACCGGCCAGTGCTAGCCAGACTCCTTCGCGAACTGGCTCCGAATTTTGGCAATGTCTTCATGGGTGGGAGCCCAGTTGGTATCGCATGTATTACAATGGAACACCAACGCTCCGGATTTCAACACTTCTTCAAATTCGTCCCGACTGAATGTGACTGTCTGGTCGTGGTCGTTCGGACATACGATTTCAAAATCCATTTGGTGGTCGCTCATGAGCCTCCTGCTAGTCGGGCAATCCGCGGAGTGAAACGGATTTGCACCCAAGTCGAATTGCCGGGACGAAGAGCTAGAATCCGCCGGCGGGAAATCCGCCCAGTAGATAAACGATGAGGATGATGATTAGAATGGTGCCGAGCCCAATGCCGGCGCCGCCGCCATATCCCCAACGACTGTGGCCATAGTAGCCACCGCCTCCACCAAGAAGCAATATCAGAAGAATAATCAGTATTAGCATTGTTTGACCTCGCGTTGGGAAGGCGGGAGCATGCCCGCCAACCCTACTTTTCTACGACCTTTTCAATATCGCCGACCTTCTTCTGAATCTTCCCCCCGACTCTCTCGACCGTTCCTTCGGTCTCAAGGTCAGGATCGTTAGTGACGCTCCCCACCTTCTCTTTCACCGCGCCCTTTAGCTCATGCGCTGCGCCTTCAACTTTGTCTGTCGTGCTGTCTTTCATATGGATACTCTCCTAGAGTCGCCAGATGAGATAGCACTTTGCTGGCCGAACACGAACCGGCGAATCGTGCCGGCCTCTGCCCCTCCCTACTATTGGCATCGAAACGCACAAAGTGGGGCTTGCGGTTCCCGGAGTTTACCATTTTGGATGCTGGTGCACCCTTGGCGCAGGTCGACCTTATTGTATAAACTAACAGCACTCGAAGCACGAAATTGAGCGGCGCGGCAGGAGGTGTTTGACATGATTCGAATCTCTACCCTTCTCATTTGCCTTGCGCTCTTCGGGAACCATGGCAGCGCTCAGACGGCTGAGGCAGGCCGGCGGCCCTATCAGGCTCGCTGTGCCAGTTGCCATGGTGACGATGGAACCGGTGGCGGACACGGCCCCAGCATCGTGGACCTGCGCAGTCCCCGCGCCACGTCGAAGGATGCGGTGCGCGATTTGATCCTGAAGGGCATTCGCGGTGGAGGCATGCCGGCCTTCCAGGTTCCCACCTCGGAAGCCGACGCCATCGCGGTTTTCGAGGTGGGAACCTGGAA
>Ga0209847_1000888_pt1 | contig 11357 bp, 11 predicted proteins | sample OrgsoiDNA_201060_FD_185808 | JGI IMG/M metagenome (GOLD analysis project Ga0209847, IMG submission 185808) | Permafrost soil microbial communities from the Arctic, to analyse light accelerated degradation of dissolved organic matter (DOM) -... | ecosystem: Environmental > Terrestrial > Soil >... | reverse complement strand
GTAGCCTAGTTGCCGCGAAAACACTCCCTCACGTCGAAGGCCTTCGGTTGCGGTCGTTAAGACCCGACCCTATGCGGGGTCCGGACTGCCGGACGTACGACCCTAACCGGGGTCGCGGTTCCGATGAGAGCCGCGCGCGTCAGAAGGCGTAAAAATATCGCGATTCGCAGGCGAACCGCCTGCGCCACCACTTCTGAAATGGTGTATTAGGTGGGCGCGGTATGCCACCGCGCCACTCGGACGTGCGGCCCTCTTGGCGCCCAAACTTCGGAATCGGTCGATCCGAAGAGCGCCAACACAGGCGTGCCCACCGCAGCGGCAAGATGCGTGATGCCCGAATCGTTCCCAATGTACAAGCGGGCGCGTGCCAGCCAACACGCCAGTTCGTAGAGGTCCGCGATGTGTATGGCTTGTGCGAGCGGCGGATCTTCCGGCCCCGAGCACCAATGCACGGGCATCAGACGCTCCAGGTTGCGCGCTACCGACTGGAACTTTTCTAGCGGCCAATTCTTGCGCGCACTTCCGGAAAAGGGATGAATCACGGCGAAGTTCCCGGGCTCGGTGCGGCACGCAATGTGCGGAATGCCGTCCGATTCGCAGTTGGCGATGGCGCGCACCTGGTCCAGGTAGAAGTCGGCGGCGTGCACCTTCGCTCCATCGGGCGGGCCTTCGGGCGGCAGCGCGGTAAGAAACGTAAAGGGCAGGCCGAGCGACTGCGTGAGGTCGCGAAACTCCGGCCGGTTGGCGCCATACCAGGAAACGATGGAGTCAAACGCGCGCAGCTCGTCTATCAGCCGCGGCGCAGGTTCCGTCACGCCCAGCAGATCGAGCCCGGTGGCGCCGATTCCGCGCACGCGGTCCGCAAAACGCACCAGCGGCGTGTTGGCGGCAGCTACCCAGACTTCCAGGTAATCGCTCCGCAGGCACTCGAGCGCCGGCAGGGAAACGATGAAATCGCCGATAGCCCCGGGCCGGATGATTAGCCTTCGCACTTCGGCTCCCAGTATCGCAAAAGCTATTGCAAAAACAGATCGCCGGCAGCCTGTTTTATGCACAGGAAAGTCGCGCCGCTCTCTCCATAACCGATTCGAAACAATGCAAATAAATCATGTGGAAAATGGGTCTATTGGTCACAATAATAGTTGACGTCAAACGGCTTCGGGAGCATAGTGAATGAGGTTCCAAGAGGTTTGAGGAACAGCAAGCCTCCGGAAACGTAGCGACCCAGGAACGTTGATCCGCAGCCGTAATTGAAAAAGGACCGGCAGCGGGGAGCGAGAGGGAATCGGGCGAATTCGGAAGGCGGACCGACTGGCGGCGAAACCGGCTGAACACTTTGATCCGAAGGGGGGTAAAAGCCCCAAAGGGGAGTGGAGGCCGGAGTAGCGGCAGGTGGAAGCGGCAAGCCGAGTTGTAACGGGCCAGAAGCGAAGAAGCGGCCGGGACCGGGGCGAACCGGAAACGGTAGCGGAGCCGAAGGGCCGAACGGGCAGTTCAGCTTGTTGTGAGGGAGCGAAGTAGCAGGCCAGGACCATTGACCCTGGAATGGAGGCTCTGAAAAGGGCAGCCGTTGCAGGCGAGGGAAAGGCCGTTACGAGCGAACGGTCCCACTTAAGAGAGAAGAAGCTGCGGCGAGCTTGGAAGCATTGATCCTGAGGTTGGCGAAACCAGCCCTAGGGGAGCAGAGAGGCGAAACGTCCAGCGCTCTTAAGCGCAGTGCTCAGTACCGTGCATGCCGGTGGTGAGCAAGGCTGGAAATCGGATCACTTGGAACCATTTCTTTTGGTAGCGCCGGCGATGGTAGCGCCGGCGATCTTGTCGCCGGTCACAGCGCCGCGGCAGTGGCTTTGTGTTCCGCTACATACTTCTGCAGGACTTCCGAAAAGGCCCCGGCCAAAGCTTGGCGGGCGCGTTGGGAGCGGCCGATTTTCTTATCCTCAATCTGAAAGACCGGCAATAGATCGCGCGTCGTGGAGGTGATGAAGACCTCGTCGGCCAATTCCAGGTCGGTGGGCATCAGGGTTTTTTCGCCAATGCGGATTCCGGGGACGCGGACATCCAGCAGCACTTCACGCGTGATTCCGGGCAGGCATCCGGAACTGAGCGGCGGAGTCCACACCTGACTCCCGTCGGCGATGAAGATATTGGCGGAGGTGCACTCGGCCACTTCGCCGCGCTCATTCAGCAGGATCGCTTCATCGAAGCCGCGGGCCTGCGCCGATTCGAGCCACGTCAGGTTCATAGCCCACGAGAGAATCTTGGCGCCGGCGAACGGGCTGGCGGCGTGGCGGGCCTCACGCACGTAGGCGAGTTTGGCGCCTTCCCCCCATTCCTTGGAATTGGCAGTCAGAGCGATCACGTCGCAGGCTCGCCCATTGGAAGGGCCGGCCCACATGCCGCCGCCGTTGCGCACAATGGCAATCCGCAGCGTGGAATGGTGAGCCTGGTTGGCCTCCACCAGTTCCAGCAGGCTGCGCCGCACCGCTTCGGAGTCGTCGGGCAGCGGCACGTGAAGCGCATTGGCATCGCGCGCAATGCGCGCCCAGTGCCGCTCCCAGGCGAAGAGCACGCCATCGGCCACGCGCAGAGTGCTGAAGACTCCCCATCCGGAAAGCAGGCCCACCTGGCCCGGCGAGAGCGAAAGGCCGCTCGATTCCTGGATGCGGTCGTTGTGAAGAATGAAACGGTGGAGCACGAAGTCTATTTTAGCGCGGAGCGGGCGCGTGGCCCTACGCAGTCTCGCGCAGCCTGTCCAGAAAATGGAACAGCGCCACACCCACCACGGCGTTCAGCAATCCCAGCGCCAGGGTTTCCGGCCACGCGAAAACCAATTGCTGCTGGCCCAGCAACGCGCGCGCCATCACCCAGTAGAAGAACCGGTGAAAAAGGTAAAAGAAGAAACACAGCACCAGGCGCAGCAGGCCGTGGTCTACGTCCAGGCGTAAACCCACGGAGGCTGCGAAGTAGCCCACCAGCGTATTGACAATGCCATACATGCCCAGCGGGATCTTCGGCGAGAGCGAATCCTGCGCCAGGCCGACCAATGCCCCGACGGTCAGGCCGCTGATCTGGCTGCGGCGCATGAGTGCAAAGTAGATCACCACCAGCAGAGGCATTTCCAGGAAGCGCAGGAACTGGAAGAACATCGGAACATAAATCTGGAACAGAATGGCGGCCAGCGGTACCGCCAGCATCACCCAGGCGCGGAACCGCGATACTTGCCCCTCCCTCTGACTGCTGAGGAGAATACGGTCGTGGGTATAGGACATTACTGGGGCGGGCCCCCGCGCCGGCCCGCATCCGGAGATTTGACAGGCGGCGGAGCGGGGTTCGGCGAGGCAGGCGCCGTTCCAGCCGGCGGCAGTTTGGTGAAGTCCGGAGGTTTCGTGCCGGGCAGGCCCTCGCCAAAGGTATGCTTCTGCGCTTCGCCCGTGGCTTTGTAGATGGAGCGCAACTTGTCGGCCTCTGTCCCCGAAGACGCCCCGGGAGGTGCTGCCGAAGCCGCTGCCGACGCTGCTGCCGATCCTGTATTGGCGGGCTGGCCCTCGGCGGTCCCATTGGCGCCGGGCGGCGCCGGGGCTATGTACACCGGCTGAGAAACCGGCAGCGTATCCGGAATCGCCTGGTGTACGCCCTGTACCAGGATCAACACATCCTCCAACCCGCGCTGCAAGCCGCTCGGTTCCACTAGAATCTCTTTAAACGGCTGCGCGGGTTGCACCGCTTTGACCACACCCACGGGAAAGCCGCGCGGGAAAATGCGGTCGGAGCCGGATGTGTAGAGCATGTCGCCGGGCTCGATTTTTTCCTCGAAGGGCACATAGTCCACCTTGCACAGGGGAGTTCCTTGCCCTTTGAGCGTGCCGGCCGCCTGAGTCTTTTGCGAGACCACGCCGGCGGCGAAATCCGCGTCGGTGATCAGTTGCACCGCGGAAGACATGGGGTAGGCGGCGATCACTTTGCCCACAATGCCATCCGGCGTCACCACCGCCATGCCGCGCTGCACGCCCGACACAGTGCCGCGATCCACGAAAACCACCTTGGAACCAGACCCCGCGCCGACCGCGAAAATGGTGGCGGCCACGGTCTTCGAGGCCGTGTGCCGTTGAAATACCTCCAGCGCCTTGGCGCGGTCGGCGCGGCTCAGTTCGCTCTTCAGGAAAATGTTGTCCAGCTTGAGGCGGTCGAGCTCAGTCTGCAGGCGGCGGTTTTCGGCGTTGGTATCGTGCAGCAGAATGTAGTTGTGAAGAAAGCCCGAGCTGCCGCCGCGCAGGCCTTCCACGATGCGCGCCACCGGCGTGACGGCCGTCACCGCCCAGACGCGGATCAACCGCACATCCTGATCGTTCTTCACCTGAACCGCGAGCAGCACAAGCTGCGCGAAGATCACGAGCAGCAGAACGGTAATGTTCCGGTACCGGTTGAGTAACGACTCCATGCCGCCCAGCCGCCTTCTGTCCTTAGTCTATCGAAATTTTGCGCAACAGCCGGAAATCGCTGAGCATGCGGCCGGTGCCCAGCACCACCGAGGCCAGCGGATCGTCGGCGATCGAAACCGGCAGCCCGGTCTCTTCGCGAATGCGCTTGTCCAGATTCTTGAGCATGGCGCCGCCGCCGGTGAGCACGATTCCGCGGTCGCTGATATCCGCGCTGAGTTCGGGCGGAGTGCGTTCCAGGGCCACGCGGATGGCATTCACAATCACGGCCACGCATTCCGAGAGGGCTTCACGTATTTCCGCATCGCCGATAGTGATGGTGCGGGGGACGCCTTCAATCAGGTTGCGGCCCTTGATCTCCATGGTCAGCGGGCGATCCAGCGGAAACGCCGAGCCGATCTCAATCTTGATGGCTTCGGCCGTGCGCTCCCCGATCAGCAGGTTGTACTTGCGCTTGAGAAACTGCATCACGGCATCGTCCATCTCATTGCCGGCCACGCGCACCGATCGCGAGTAAACAATACCGGAGAGCGAAATCACGGCGACATCCGTGGTGCCGCCGCCGATATCCACCACCATGTTGCCGGAAGGCTCGGTGATGGGCAACCCGGCGCCGATGGCCGCCACCATGGCCTGCTCCACCAGGTGGACTTCGCTGGCCTTGGCGCGGTACGCCGAATCCATGACCGCGCGCTTTTCCACCTGGGTGATTTCACTCGGCACTCCGATGACGATGCGCGGATGCACCAGCATTTTGCGGCCGTGCGCCTTCTGAATGAAGTAATTCAGCATGCGCTCGGTGACTTTGAAATCGGCGATGACGCCGTCTTTCATGGGCTTGATGGCGACGATGTTGCCGGGGGTGCGCCCCAGCATTTCTTTCGCTTCCTTGCCCACGGCTTCGACTTCACCAGTGTTCTTATTGATAGCGACGATGGATGGTTCGTTGACGACGATGCCTTTGCCCTTGGCAAAGACCAGGGTGTTAGCGGTCCCGAGATCGATCGCAAGGTCCGACGAAAATAGGCTAAACAGAGAGCGTAAATTCATTTATATAAAAGATGGCTCACTTCGAGAAGCAAAGAGTCCATGGTAACACACATCGCGGATCCATCGAATTTACGCAAAAAAGCGGCGCTACCCCGCATCAGGGGTAGCGCCGTTCTTGCAACTCTACGATTCCGGACTGAGTTGCCTCGGCTACCGGCCATTCACCATTACCCGGATCACGGCCACGCGGCTGTCTTCGCCCCGGCCAAGTTTCGGGCTATGGAACCTATATGCCTTACCGTTGCCGACGGCCAGTTGGACCAGAGCGCAGTGAGCGCCGCCGCATTCGAATGTCAGCGATGCCGCGGGGCTTCCCGGCTTGGGGTCGTCAGCCTGATACGGCACCGCCACGATCGAGTGGCGCATATCCGCGTCACTCAACTGGACAACCCGGATGCCGCCATTCAAGGCCCTCGTGTTCACCCAATAAGCTCCCGCGGGCATCACCGTGCCGGCTGCCCGGAAGGAGAAGGGGACTTCCACCTTGATTGTCTGCGCCTGTGCCACACCAGCCGCGACTACCAGGGCCGCAGCGGCGATCGTCATGTTCTTCGTTAGGTTTTTCATCGTCTTATCCTCCTTCGGGTTCGCTGCTGCGTTCCCGACTACGCACCCACATAGTGCACGCCTGCGGCCAGCCGGTCCCACAATACCGCGTGCTCCGTAAATGTTTGAAAATGCGTGTAACCGGGATTCACTTGACTCCGATTTCGTGGTTTTTGCGAACCGTTCGGTTCAACGGACCTGAACCGAATGGTTCCAATGCGAGATATTATTAATCGCGGGAGGTTCAAAATGCGAAAGTTCGCGGTTGCCGGAATTCTCATGGGATCGCTGCCAGTGCTCTTTACGGAATCCGCCTTGGCTCAGAATCCCAAACCGCGCAGCGTCAACGCCGATCCGGTCCACGAGTTGTGGTCGGCAGTCAAGAGCCAGTTGGAAGGCCCAAACGGGCAGGAATATTTCCAAAGCTTTCTCAAAGACAGTGCTTTGCCGCGTCTGGTGGGCACGCTGATCTCGGCCACACCACCCGAACAGCCGAGCGTCCTGACCTTGGCGATTTCAGACGCAAGCTCACCGGAGGTCACGTTGCGCCTGACGGATGACAACGGCAAAGAAGCCCATCTCAAGGGACCGTTACTGCGCGGCTCTCAGATACAGTTTGAGGGTGTTGCCGTCTCATTTTCGCAGGACCCGTTCATGGTGACGTTCGAGGTGTCCACAAGCCTACGGAAGCCTGAGCGCAACATTAAAGCGCGGGACAAAAAATGAACGGCGCTACCTGAAAAATTCAGGTAGCGCCGTTTTTGCAACTTGCTCTTTACAATTCAATGAGGCGGACTGAGTGCCTCAACTACCGGCCATTCACCAGTACGGCCCGGATCACGGCCACGCGGGTGTCTTCGTCCCTGCCAGGTTTCGGGCTCGGGAACTTATACGCCTGACCGTTGCCGGGGGCCAGTTGGACCAGAGTGCAGTGAGCGCCGCCGCATTCGAAGGTCAGCGATGCTTCGGGGCTTCCCGGCTTCGGGGCCTTGGTCTGAAACGGCATCGCCAGGGTCGAGTGGCGCATATCCGTGTTAGTCAACTGGACAACCCGGATGCCGCCATTCGAGTACCTCGCGTTCACCCGATATTCTCCCGCGGGCATCACCGTGCCCCCTGCCCGGAAGGAGAAGGGGACTTCCACCTTGATTGTCTGTGCCTGTGCCACACCAGCCGCGACTACCAGGGCCGCAGCGGCGATCGTCATGTTCTTCGTTAGGTTTTTCATCGTCTTATCCTCCTTCGGGTTCGCTGCTGCGTTCCCGATTACGCACCCATATAGTGCACGCCTGCCGCCAGCCGGTCTCACCACGCCGCGTACTTCGTAAATGTTTGAAAATGCATGTACCCCCGATCCTGTGCGGGCTGGTTTCGCGGTTTTTGTGAACACCCCGGTTCACATCGCGTGAACCCGATGGTTCAGCGTGGTTCAACATGGCCTGATAGACTGGGCGCTGAATAGCGTTCCTTATGGAAGCGGAATTCATCGTCGTCAGCGGAGAACTTCTGGGCACGCGGTTCTCGCTTGGGCCGGGCGACCTGCGGATTGGCCGCGCCGAGTCTTCCCAGATCCGGCTGGCCGAACCGGATGTCGCCTGGGAGCATTGCCTGCTCCGCCTTCGCGAGGGCCGCTACCACATCACGGACCGGCGCACGGGCATCGGGACGTATGTCAATGGAATGCGCGTCACCGATCACTGCCTGGAGCCCGGCGACCAGGTCGGCATCGGCGAAACCGTGCTGGTCTATCGCGAAGATGCGGCGGAAATCCCGGCCGATTCGCAGCACCACACGCTGCTGCGCGCCTGTTCGCTGCTCTTCCTGTTCCGCGCCTTTGCGCTGTCGCAGAGCGGAAACCACCGCGGCGCGCTCGAGAAACAGATTCTGCGCCTCATCGGAGACATCGTGCCGTGTTTGGACGGCGCCATCCTGTTGGGACGCGATGCCGGCGAACTGGCCGCCGCCGCCGCCGGACATTCGGGGCCGGTGCACTTCGCGGAGATCGCCGAACGCCTTTGCCGCGAGGGCTCGGTGATCGTGCCGGAACACCTCACCATCGCTCTGGCTCTCTATGTTCGCGGCGCAGTGGCTGGAATGCTGGCCGCCTGGTTCCCGGCCCCGGAAGGCGCCAACTTCGAACACCACCGCGACACCCTGAGCGCCATCGCAACGCTGGCCGCGGCCGCGCTTGAAACGGCGCGCGACGTGGAGCGGCTCCAGTCCGAAAATGCGCTTCTGCTGGAACGGATTGCGGCGGGCGAGAGCGGCATGGTGGGCGAAAGCCCCGCCATCCTCAAACTGCTGCAGATGGTCGCGCGCCTGGCGCCGCAGGATACTTCGGTATTGATCCTGGGCGAAAGCGGCACCGGCAAAGAGCTAGTGGCGCGCGCGCTGCACCGGCAAAGCCCGCGTGCGGCCAAGCCATTCGCGGCCATCAACTGCGCCGCCCTCACGGAGACGCTGCTTGAGAGCGAATTGTTCGGGCATGAGAAGGGCGCCTTCACCGGCGCGGTGGCGGCCAAGAAAGGAAAGCTCGAAGCCGCGGAGGGTGGAACCGTCTTCCTGGATGAGATTGGGGAACTGGCGCCCAGCCTCCAGGCCAAACTGCTGCGCGTATTGCAGCAGCGCGAATTTGAACATGTGGGAGGCACGCGCACGCTGAAGCTGGATGTCCGGATGGTGGCCGCCACCAACCGCGATTTACAGGCCGAAGTCCGCGCCGGATCGTTCCGCGAAGATCTGTATCACCGGCTCAACGTGGTGACCTTGCGCGTGCCGCCGCTGCGCGACCGGCCGGGCGACATCCCGGCTCTGGCGCGCTACTTTCTGGACCGGGCCGCGGCCCGCTGCCACCGCCGTGTGGGGGCCATCTCACCCGAAGCCGAGCGCTACCTCACGAATTATTCGTGGCCGGGCAATATCCGCGAACTGGAGAACGCCATCGAGCGCGCCGTGGTGCTGGGCACGTCCGATGCGGTTTTACCGGAGGATCTGCCGGAGACCATTCTGGAATCGGCCGCCGTGCCGGAGGTGCCTGGCGCGTTGCAATCCACCGTCACCCAGACCAAGCGCCAATCCATCATCGCCGCTTGGCAGCAGGCCGCGGGCGACCATAAACAGGCCGCCGCGCGTCTTAACATACATCCCAATTCGCTGCGCCGCTTGATCCGCAGTCTGAACCTGCGCGACGTGCTTCAATAACACCTCTGCCAGGCCGATCGCGCTTGGTTGCCCGACACACAAGCTAGAATCAGCGTGATGACAAAGATGTTGTACCTCGCCGCGTGGAATGGATAGGGCAAGACTTCAGCAACTTGCGGAGCTTCGTTTAAGGGATGCCCAAGCGTTGCTCGCTGCGGGTCAGTGGGACGCAGCTTACTACCTGCTGGGCTACTGTGTTGAGTGCGCGCTGAAGGCCTGCGTCGCCAAGCAGTTTCGGCTACACGAAGTGCCGGACAAGAAACTCGTCAACTCTTTTTATACGCACAGTCTCGACGAGTTGCTGACGATTTCGGGTGTCAAGTCGGAAAAGGAAATTCACGCCAGGGCCGACTCCAGTTTTGAGATCAACTGGAACACAGTGCGAGACTGGAACGAGACCGTGCGATACGATGTAGGGATCACGGAAGGGTTCGCCCGGGAGATGTTCGACGCCGTGGCGAACACTGCATCAGGGATTCTGCCATGGCTGAAAATACATTGGTAAAAGAGCAGTTGACCGACGAGATGATCGAGGCCGGTGCTCAACTCACCCAGAAACTGGACGAGATCGGCTTGCCAATTTCCGTGGCCATGTGGTTTTTCCTTCCCGACATCAACGAGTGGCGTCTTTTGTTTGCTTCTCCCCAATTATCGGTGGAAGGCCCGAGGGAGGTTTACAAGAAGATTGAAGACGCTAGGAAGGCGCTAGGAGCGAAAGCCGAACGGCTACCGTTTTCAGCAATAGGACTGATGGACACAAACCATCAACTCGTGCAACTGCTCCGGATTGCGCTACGAACTGGTCCCGGAATATCCCGGGTCCGCTTCTCGAAGAATGTGATCAACGGACACTTCATAGACGACGCCCTGATTTATCGAAGCGCCGCATGAAATGACGAATGACCCTTTTGGGGCCAAGGGTTCTTTCAACTCTGCCGATTCAGTCCACGCCTTGACCCGCCGCCCCCGCTTCCCCTTCCTCCGCCGTGAAGTACGCGCAATCGGGGTGGTGGAAGACCAGCGCGCTCACGCTGGCCTCGGGCTCCATCATCATGCCTTCGGTGAGCCGCACTCCAATCTCTTCCGGCCGCAGCAGTTGGAACAGGCCCTGCTGGTCCTCCATATTCGGACAAGCCGGATAGCCGAAGCTGTAGCGCTTGCCGCGATACCTGGATGTGAAGCGGTCCTGCATCGTCGTCGTCGGAGGGTCGGGAAAGCCCCAGTCTTCGCGGATGCGGCGGTGCAGCCACTCCGCTGTGCCTTCGGCGGTTTCCGTCGCCAATGCCTGAATGGCAATTGATTTGAGGTACTCGCCTTCCTGCTTCCACGCCTCGGCCCGCTCCCGGATGCACTCACCCGCAGTCACCACGAATAGCGCCAGGTGGTCGCGCCGGCCGGCTAACTCGGAGTTCAGAATGTAATCGCTCAGGCAAAGGCCGTCCTCCCGGCGCTGCCGGCCGAAACGAAACGTGTGGATGGGCGTATCCGCGCCCGGATTGAACAGGCGGATGTCGTTGCCGTCGCGCTCGGCTTCGAAGAACTGCCACACCGCCTTGGCTTTCATGAAGCGCGCAGCCTCCTGCTTCACCTCTTCCACGTTATGGAACAACTCCATCGCCTTGGGGTCGTGCTCCGCCAGCCCACGCTCGAAATTCCCCTTGTAGCCCAGATTCTTGCCGTAGAGCATGAAGGGGTTGATGTAACTCCACAACTCGGTCAGGTGCGGCAGGTCGCGCACGCGGCGGTCCAGGTATGGCGCCGGCGGAATGGGAATCTGCGTCCGCACCTTGGCGCTACGCTTCGTTGTCATCGGCCCTGCCGGCTCCACCGGCGTTTCCGCGCTCACCGGCGCTTCCACTGCCTTGTGGGCTTCCAGCACCTCGTGCCGCTCCGCCGGATCCATCAGGCGGTTCATCAGGCTGAGCCCCGTCATGGCGTCCTTCGCGTAGCACACGGCTTCGCCATAGGCCGGCGCGATTTTCGTGCGCGTGAACTTTTCCGAAAGCGCGGCCCCGCCCACCAGCAGCGGCACCGCGATGCCCGCGGTCTTCAAATCCGTCGCGGTGATCACCATCTGCTGCGTGCTCTTGACCAGCAGGCCGGAAAGTCCGATGGCATCGGGCT
>Ga0209847_1000886_pt1 | contig 11361 bp, 10 predicted proteins | sample OrgsoiDNA_201060_FD_185808 | JGI IMG/M metagenome (GOLD analysis project Ga0209847, IMG submission 185808) | Permafrost soil microbial communities from the Arctic, to analyse light accelerated degradation of dissolved organic matter (DOM) -... | ecosystem: Environmental > Terrestrial > Soil >... | reverse complement strand
TCATAGAATAATGGAGCTATAACATGGCGTGGAATCAGCCCGGTAATAACGGACAGGACCGCGACCCCTGGGGCAGCAGCAATAATAGCGGCAACTCTGGTGGAAATAATTCTGGTGGTAATAACAATAAAGGCGGCCGAGAACAGGGCCCGCCGGACCTTGACGATATCTTCCGTAAACTTAGCAAAAAGCTGAGCAGTTTCGGCGGTAAAGGTTCGGGTAACAATGGTAATGGAACAGGTAATACATCCGGTCCGCAAAATGGCATGAGCGGACGTATTATCGGCATTGCCGCAGTGGCAGTGGTGGTTATCTGGGCTGCCAGTGGTTTCTATACTATTAAAGAAGCTGAGCGCGGTGTCGTCACCCGTTTTGGTAAATTCAGCCACCTGGTACAGCCTGGTCTGAACTGGAAGCCAACGTTTATCGATCAGGTTCGTGCGGTTAACGTCGAATCCGTCCGCGAACTTGCCGCTTCTGGCGTCATGCTGACCTCCGATGAAAACGTCGTGCGCGTTGAAATGAACGTGCAGTATCGCGTCACCGATCCTGAGGCCTATTTGTACAGCGTTGCCAACGCGGATGACAGCCTGAGCCAGGCAACGGACAGTGCGCTACGTGGTGTAATCGGTAAGTACACCATGGACAAGATCCTGACCGAAGGTCGTACTACGGTTCGTAGTGATACCCAACGTGTACTGGAAGAGACTATTCGTCCGTACAAAATGGGCATCACGGTGCAGGACGTGAACTTCCAGACGGCGCGCCCGCCTGAAGAAGTGAAAGCCGCGTTTGATAATGCGATCGCCGCTCGTGAGAAAGAGCAGCAATCTATTCGTGAAGCAGAAGCTTATGCCAACCAGATTCAGCCACAGGCGAACGGTGAAGCACAACGTAAGCTGGAAGATGCTAAAGCGTATAAAGATCGTACGATTTTGGAAGCGCAGGGTGAAGTGGCGCGTTTTGCTAAACTGTTACCTGAATACAAAGCTGCTCCGGAAATTACCCGTGAGCGTCTCTATATCGAAACAATGCAAAATGTTCTCAGCCACACCCGTAAAATTCTGGTTAGCGACAAGAGCAACAATCTGATGATGTTGCCGCTGGACCAGATGCTGCGTGGCGGCAACGCCGCCGCAGGTAAAGGAAGCGATCAGGGCGGCCTTCTGCCACCTAAGTCGTCAACTTCTCTGGGTAGCTTGAACAGCAGTGCCAATAACAGCGGTTCCCGTTCGTCTGGCAGTGTCATGGACCAACGCCGTGCTGATGCGCAGCGTGACGATACACTTCGCGTAGGGAGAGAATAACAATGCGTAAGTCATTTTTACTTATCGTCGTTGTGGTGCTGGTGGCGCTTTATGCCTCACTGTTTGTTGTCCAGGAAGGCGAACGTGGCATCGTTCTGCGTTTCGGTAAAGTACTCCGTGACAACGAAAACAAACCGCTGGTTTATGCCCCGGGCTTACACTTCAAGGTGCCTTTTGTTGAATCAGTGAAAACTCTGGATGCGCGTATTCAGACTATGGACAACCAGGCTGACCGCTTCGTAACCAGCGAGAAGAAAGACCTGATCGTTGACTCCTATCTGAAGTGGCGTATCAGCGATTTCAGCCGTTACTATCTGGCAACGGGCGGCGGTGACGTCTCTCAGGCAGAAGTGCTGCTGAAACGTAAACTGAGTGACCGTTTGCGCTCTGAAATCGGCCGTCTGGATGTGAAAGACATCGTGACGGATTCCCGTGGTCGTCTGACGCTGGATGTCCGTGATGCACTGAACAACGGTTCTGCTGAGGAAGTTGAAGCGACAACAGAAGCCGATGATGCGATTGCCTCTGTAGCTAAACGTGTTGAGCAGGAAACCAATGGCAAACAGCCTGCGGTGAACCCGAACAGCATGGCGGCACTGGGTATTCAGGTTATCGACGTTCGTCTCAAGCAAATCAACCTCCCGCAGGAAGTGTCCAGCGCTATTTATGATCGTATGCGTGCTGAACGTAATGCGGTTGCTTTGCGCCACATTTCTCAGGGTCTGGAAGAGGCTGAGAAACTGCGTGCGACTGCCGACTACGAAAGAACCCGTACCGTGGCAGAAGCTGAACGTACCGCACGTATTACCCGCGGTGAAGGTGATGCCGAAGCGGCTAAACTGTTTGCGGATGCATTCAGCCAGGATCCGGACTTCTATGCCTTCATCCGAAGCCTGCGTGCTTATGAAGAGAGCTTCAGCAGCGGTAACGATGTAATGGTCATGAGTCCGGATAACGACTTCTTCCGCTTTATGAAGTCGCCGGATAAAACCAAACCGTAATGGTTTAGCGTTCGCCAAAAGGCCCTTAACCGGGCCTTTTGTTTTATGTGGGCCTGATAAACACACTGAGAAATACGCAAAATGAACTCGAGTATTTGGTTAGCAGTGGGATTAGTTTTGGTTTTTGAAGGCCTGGGGCCGATGCTCTATCCGAAAGTATGGAGAAAAATGATCCAATCAATGATTCAACTTCCCGATAGTATTTTACGCCGTTTTGGCGGGGCACTTGTGGTTGCTGGCTTCGTAATTTACTACATGTTGCGTAATCATGGCGGTGGTTGAGGAGAGGTTACATCCTTCCTGTCACTTCTCACTCTGACGCGTAGCACGTATTCTGAATTTTTCACGCAACCGTATGCTAAAAGTGCTGGAAACCCAGGATTGAGATGTTAGAATCCTTTTTTAAGCAACCTGGTGATTCTGAGATGGGTAAGAACGTCGTCGTACTAGGCACTCAATGGGGTGACGAAGGGAAGGGCAAGGTCGTCGACCTGCTGACTGAACGGGCTAAATATGTTGTGCGCTATCAGGGCGGTCACAACGCCGGTCATACTCTGGTTATTAACGGTGAAAAAACCGTTCTTCATTTAATTCCTTCTGGCATTTTGCGTGAAAACGTCACCAGCATCATCGGCAACGGTGTTGTACTGGCGCCTGACGCTTTAATGAAAGAAATGGGCCAACTTGAAGCTCGTGGCATCCCTGTACGCGAACGTCTGTTACTGTCTGAGGCTTGCCCGCTTATCCTGCCTTACCATGTTGCACTGGACATGGCGCGCGAAAAAGCGCGTGGCGATAAAGCCATCGGCACAACCGGTCGTGGCATTGGCCCTGCTTATGAAGACAAAGTTGCCCGTCGCGGTCTGCGCGTTGGCGACCTCTTCAACAAAGAAACTTTCGCTATCAAGCTGAAAGAAATCATCGATTACCATAACTTCCAGTTGGTAAATTACTACAAAGTGGAAGCGGTTGATTACCAGAAAACGCTGGATGATGTTATGGCTATCGCCGACATCCTGACAGCCATGGTGGTTGACGTGTCCGAACTGCTCGACGGCGCGCGTAAGCGTGGCGATCTGATCATGTTCGAAGGCGCGCAGGGCACTCTGCTGGATATCGACCACGGCACCTATCCGTATGTGACTTCCTCCAACACCACCGCTGGTGGCGTTGCGACCGGTTCCGGTATTGGCCCGCGTTACGTTGATTATGTTCTGGGTATCGTTAAGGCCTACTCTACCCGCGTAGGTGCGGGTCCGTTCCCAACTGAACTGTTCGACGAAACGGGCGAATTCCTGCGTAAGCAAGGTAACGAGTTTGGTGCAACGACCGGCCGTAGCCGTCGTTGTGGTTGGCTGGACATTGTTGCCGTACGCCGCGCGGTGCAGATCAACTCCTTATCAGGCTTCTGCCTGACCAAACTGGACGTTCTGGACGGTTTGAAAGAAGTTAAGTTGTGTATCGGTTACCGTATGCCAGATGGCCGCGAAATGACCACGACACCGCTGGCAGCAGAAGGCTGGGAAGGTATCGAGCCTATCTACGAAACCATGCCGGGCTGGAGCGATACCACCTTTGGCGTGAAAGAAGTAGACAAATTGCCACTGGCGGCACGTAACTACATCAAACGCATCGAAGAGTTGACTGAAGTGCCGATTGATATCATCTCTACCGGTCCGGATCGTAGCGAAACCATGATCCTGCGCGACCCGTTTGACGCATAACAGACCTGTCTGTTGGCTGTAAATGCTGCAATAGAATCCTAACCGGGCCATGTGCCCGGTTAGTTGTTTATAGAAAAGTTTTTCTGCCCGCCTGTGCTTGTTTACTTTCCTTAAAGCATCCACTATCTAAATGATTAGCCGCAAACTTCGTGGCTGGTTTATCATCTAATAGCAAATTAGAACAATCTTCTTCACCCTGTTGTCATAGTTGACGTAGAAAGACCGGGTAAACTACGGCCCAGAGGTATGTGTGCAGTTAACAAGCTTCACTGATTATGGTTTAAGGGCTCTGATCTATATGGCATCGCTGCCAAATGATCAGATGACCAACATTTCGCAGGTCACTGATGTTTATGGTGTATCGCGAAATCACATGGTGAAAATCATCAATCAGTTAAGCCGTGCCGGACTGGTCACTGCCGTACGGGGTAAGAACGGAGGTATTAAGCTGGGTAAACCCGCTGAAACTATCCGCATTGGCGACGTGGTGCGTGAACTTGAACCGCTGACGCTGGTGAACTGCGCAGGGGATTTCTGCCATATCACGCCCGCATGCCGACTTAAGCAGGTATTACACACTGCTGTTGAACATTTTCTTGATGAGCTGAATGAATACACCCTGGCTGACATGGTCAGGGACAATTCACCGCTCTACAAATTATTGCTTGTTGAATGAAAGAGCTTCAACAAACTGCTGATGGCAACGGAGGAACCGCTATGTCACAAGATCCATTCCTGGAACGAGAAGCAGAAAAATATGAATCACCTATTCCCAGCCGTGAATTTATTCTTGAACATCTGGGCAAACGCGAAGCGCCGGCCAGCCGTGAAGAGCTGGCTAATGAACTGAATTTATCCGGTGAGGAAGCGTTGGAAGCCTTGCGTCGCCGCCTTCGGGCGATGGAACGCGATGGGCAGTTAATCTTCACCCGCCGCCAGTGCTATGCGCTGCCGGAGCGTCTGGACCTGTTGAAAGGCACCGTCATTGGCCACCGTGATGGCTACGGTTTCCTGCGCCTTGAAGGCGTGAAAAAAGACGACGTTTATCTGTCCGCTGAACAGATGAAAATGTGTATCCACGGCGACGTCGTGCTCGCGCAACCTATCGGTACGGACCGCAAAGGCCGCCGCGAAGCCCGTATCGTTCGCGTTGTGGTGCCTAAAATGAGCCAGATTGTTGGCCGCTACTTTACTGACGCTGGCGCTGGTTTTGTTGTGCCGGATGACAGCCGTCTGAGTTTTGACATCCTGATCCCTGCCGACGCTATTAACGGCGCGCGTATGGGCTATATGGTCGTGGTCGAACTGACCCAGCGCCCGACGCGCCGTACCAAAGCGGTGGGTAAAATTGTTGAAGTGCTCGGCGATAAAATGGGTACCAGCATGGCAGTGGATATCGCACTGCGTACCCATGAAATTCCGCACGTCTGGCCGCCACAGGTGCTTAAACAGGTCGAAGGCCTGAGCGAGCAAGTACCCGAAGAGGCTAAAAAAGGTCGCGTCGATTTACGCAGTCTGCCGCTGGTGACCATTGATGGCGAAGATGCGCGTGATTTTGATGACGCCGTATTCTGCGAGAAAAAACGCGGTGGTGGCTGGCGTTTATGGGTCGCGATTGCTGACGTCAGTTACTACGTCCGTCCTGGTACTGCGCTTGATGACGAAGCCCGCAGCCGTGCGACGTCAGTTTACTTCCCGTCGCAGGTAGTCCCCATGCTGCCGGAAGTGCTATCCAACGGTTTATGCTCGCTCAATCCGCAGGTTGATCGCCTGTGTATGGTGTGCGAGATGACTATCTCCGCTCAGGGTAAACTGACTGGCTCGAAGTTTTACGAAGCGGTGATGAGTTCTCATGCCCGTCTGACGTATAACAAAGTCTGGCGCATTATCGAGGGCGACGAAGAGTTACGTGAGCATTATGGTCCGCTGGTACCTCACCTGCTGGAACTGCATAACCTGTACAAAGCGCTGGATCAGGCACGTGCAGAACGTGGTGGTATTGCTTTCGAAACTGAAGAGGCCAAGTTTATCTTCAATGCAGAGCGTCGTATCGAACGTGTCGAACCGACCGTGCGTAATGACGCTCACAAATTGATTGAAGAGTGCATGATCCTGGCAAACATTGCAGCAGCGCGCTTTGTTGAAAAACATAACGAGCCAGCGCTGTTCCGTGTGCATGACCGTCCAAGTGATGACCATATCTCTGCGCTGAAAAGCGTGTTGGGAGAGTTGGGACTGGTCATGGGCGGCGGTATGAAGCCTGAACCAAAAGATTATGCCCAAATCATGGATGAGCTGGCCGATCGCCCTGACCGCGAAATGTTGCAAACCATGCTGCTGCGTTCGATGAAACAGGCGATTTATGATCCGGAAAATCGGGGTCACTTCGGTCTGGCCTTGCAGTCATACGGTCACTTTACGTCGCCAATCCGCCGTTATCCCGACCTTGCACTGCACCGTGCTATCAAGTATTTGCTGGCGAAAGAGCATGGCAATCTGAAAGAGCGCTGGACCCCAACGGGTGGCTGGCATAGCGATTACAACGACATGCTGCAACTGGGCGAGCATTGTTCGATGGCAGAACGCCGTGCGGATGAAGCGACCCGCAACGTAGCGGACTGGTTGAAGTGTGACTTCATGCAGGATCATGTCGGTGAAGTCTTCAGCGGGATTATTACCAGCGTGACCGGCTTTGGTTTCTTCGTGCGACTGAATGACCTGTTTATTGATGGCCTGGTGCATGTCTCTACGCTGGATAACGACTACTATCGTTATGACAACATCGGCCAACGTCTGATCGGTGAGTCTTCCGGGATGGTATATCGCCTCGGTGATACCGTCGAAATCCGCGTAGAAGCTGTGCATATGGACGAACGTAAAATTGACTTCGCCCTGGTTTCCAGCAGCCGTAAACCACGCGGTGAAGGCAAAACGGCCCGCGATCGCGCTAAAAATCCGGGTGAACGTGCTATGCGCCCGAACGGTCCTGCCAACGCAGGGCGCCGTCGTTCCGGTAAGAAGAGTGCGAATTTCGAACCGGACAGCGCTTTCCGTAAAGAGGATGTGAAAGCAGCAAAACCCGCCAAGACCGCGAAGCCGAAGAAAGAGAAAGCAGTGAGTGCAGTCGGCAAAGATGGCAAACCGAAGAAAGCCAAAAAGCCTTCTGAGCAGACGCAGAAAATCGCGTCGGCCACTAAAGCTAAACGTGCAAAGAAAAAGCCGGAACAGAGTTAACGGTCTTTGCCTTGCGGCTCCGGGCGACGATTTATTCACTGATGCTTTATTCAGTCGATGATAGAATCGCCCACAACCTTATTAAATTGCGGACAGCATGCTGTCCGCAAGTCTATTTTAAAGAGCATCATGAGCGAAATTATCTACGGTATTCATTCCGTTAAAGCCTTACTCGACAACGATCCGCAGCGCTTTCTGGAAGTATTTATTCTAAAAGGCCGTGATGACAAACGCCTGAAACCTCTGATCGATGAGCTTGAAGCCAGCGGTATTGTGATTCAGGTGGCGAACCGCCAGTGGCTGGACGAGAAGTCCGAAGGCGCTGTGCATCAGGGCATTATCGCTCGTGTTCGCGAAGGACGTCAGTATCAGGAGAATGACCTGCCAGCGTTGCTGGAAAGTCTGGAGTGCCCGTTCCTGCTGGTGCTCGATGGCGTGACGGATCCGCACAACCTGGGTGCCTGTCTGCGTACGGCCGATGCTGCCGGTGTGCACGCGGTGATAGTTCCGCGTGATCGCTCAGCCAAATTGAATGCGACTGCCAAGAAAGTGGCCAGTGGTGCTGCTGAGAACGTGCCGGTGATCAACGTGACCAACCTGGCGCGTACCTTGCGCGTGTTACAGGAGCACAATGTTTGGATCGTTGGTACTGCTGGCGAAGCAGATCATACGTTGTTCGAGAGCAAAATGACTGGCCCGATGGCGCTGGTCATGGGCGCGGAAGGCGAAGGTATGCGCCGACTGACCCGTGAACACTGCGATGAGCTGATCAGCATCCCAATGTCCGGTTCTGTCTCTTCGTTGAACGTCTCTGTGGCTACCGGTGTCTGTCTGTTCGAAGCCGTGCGTCAGCGTGCACTGAAAGCCTGATTACAGGCATCTGCAGTCCGGGAACTAAGCGGGAGCCCTAGGGTTCCCGTTTTACATTCCTGCCTTTGTGATCTATTCGCCTGTAAATCCCCCAATTTTTACCATACTTGATCCCGTAACCACATTGCCTTTAGCAACCCGGCAGGGAGGACACTATGGATTGGGAAACACATCGGGTTTTTAATCAGCCAAAAGCTCTAAACAACAGTAACTTATTTCTTTCTGACTCGCCTTTGCGTGAAGCGGTGAGTCGCCATCAGGCCGGATGGGATGCTGATGTTCTGGCTTCGCTCGGCCAGCAGTTGGGTTCAGCAGAGTCACTTGAGCTCGGCCGCCTGGCCAACGTTAATCCCCCTGAACTGTTGCGTTTTGATGCTACCGGCGAGCGTCTTGATGACGTGCGCTTTCACCCGGCCTGGCACCTGCTGATGCAGGGGCTTATCGCCAACCGCGTGCATAATTTGCCGTGGGAAGAGGATGCCAGAATAGGTTCTTCGGTAGCGCGGGCGGCCCGTTTTATTCTGCATGCCCAGGTTGAAGCGGGCACCTTATGCCCGATAACCATGACCTTTGGTGCGATTCCATTATTACAAAAGACTCTGCCAGCTGAATTCAGCCATTGGCTGACGCCGCTGCTTTCCGATCGTTACGACCCGCATTTACAGCCGGGAGCGCAGAAGAAAGGTGTGCTGATTGGCATGGGCATGACTGAAAAACAGGGCGGGTCAGACGTGCTGAGTAATACCACGCGGGCCACCGCGCTGGAAGGTCGCGGCCCTGGCAGAGCTTATAGACTGATCGGCCACAAATGGTTTTTCTCCGTTCCACAAAGTGATGCCCATCTGGTGCTGGCGCAAACCCAAGGTGGCCTGTCGTGCTTCTTCCTGCCACGCGTTTTACCTGATGGCGAACGCAACGCCATCCACATCGAACGGCTGAAGGACAAACTGGGGAACCGGTCTAACGCCAGCAGCGAAGTAGAGTTCCGCAATGCCACCGGCTGGCTGTTGGGCGAGGAAGGTGAGGGAATACGTCACATTCTGCGCATGGGCGCGCATACACGGTTTGACTGCGCGCTGGGCAGCCACGCAATGATGCGCCGTGCATTGTCGGTTGCGCTTTATCACGTCTTCCAGCGGCAGGCTTTTGGCAAGGCTCTCGTGGACCAGCCGATAATGCGGCAGGTCATGAGCAAAATGGCGCTGCGCCTTGAGGGGCAGACGCAAATGTTGATGCGTCTGGCTGCAGCGACGGGGGATACTCAAAGCCCTGCTGAACAGGTGTTATGCCGCTTACTGACACCGGCGGCTAAATTTGAAGTCTGCCGACAGGGGATGCCATTTGTCGCGGAAGCGATGGAAGCGCTGGGCGGAATGGGGTATTGCGAAGAGAGCGAACTGCCACGCCTGTACCGCGAAATGCCGGTGAACAGTATCTGGGAAGGCTCAGGGAATATTATGTGTCTTGATGTGCTGCGGACACTGAAAAAACTGCCTGCCGCGACAGAGCTGATCCATCAGGTTCTGCATCAGGCGCGGGGCCAGAACCGATTATTTGATCGCGCGGCGCGCCAGCTGTTGCAACGTTTACGTGCACCGGATGAGGCGCAGGCACGTTGGCTGACGTCGCAAATCTTTAACTTACTGACCGGTGTACAGATGTTGGCGTTTTCCCCGCCCCCATTGGCAGACGCCTGGTGCCGGATGGCACTGGACGATCGTGGTGAAAGCCAGCTGTCGGAAAGGCTTTGTCAGCAGTTGTTAAACCGGGCCATCGGTGCGGAATAACGTTTAACGGTACAGGGTGGCCGAAGAGTACCAGCGACCGGGAATAATGGTTTCACTGTTAAACATGATCACGTAATAACGCGCACCCGCGGCGTCAGCTTTGCGCTGGATCTCGGCTTCGACATCCATCGGGCTGCCGATCGCTTCAGCGGTAATACTGCCCAGTTTGGTTAGCGTTGACGTCTGCGCACGGGTGATCTGCTGCGCTTTGGCCGTCGGGGCCGGGGGAGCGACCGGCGTCGTTTGTGTCAGCGTGCTGCAACCGCTCAGCGTGGCAATCAAGAGCAGGGACAGGGTCAGGTGATGGATTTTCATCAAGTTATCCGGCATGAGGGCAATATAAACAGTGTAGCGCTTAATACCCGCTGCTGGCGAGAGGGGTGATCACAACTGTCGCTGCGTGATGTGGTTATAAATCATGCCAAAAAGGGAGTGGTAGCTTTTGCTGAGGGGGATAAAATAACGCTCTTGCCGGGATTTTATCCCCATTGATTGAAACGGGAGTGGTCTGATGATTGAGATGTATCAGGAAGAAGTGCAGGGCATACAGCTAATCCACGCGGTACCTGCAGGCCAATATCACCATTCACTGCCGACCATTTTCTTCCATCACGGTTTTACCTCCTCGAAAGAGATTTATTCCTACTTTGGTTACCTGCTGGCACAGGTGGGGTATCGGGTCATTTTGCCGGATGCACCGCTGCACGGAGCGCGGGCTGATGGTGGCGAAAGCCGCCTGCTGGCAAACTTCTGGCCGATTTTGCAAAACAATGTTGATGAGCTCGGGATAGTGAAAGAGTCCTTTGTCAGCCGTGGTCTGGCGGATCCTGCCCGCCTGGGCGTGGGCGGTGTGTCGATGGGTGGCATGGTCACCATGGCTTCTCTGGTACGCTTCCCCTGGGTAAAAGTCGCCGCCTGCCTGATGGGATCGGGTTACTTCAACGCGCTGTCTGAACATTTGTTTCCCGTTTATACCGCGGGCAACATCGCGCAGCGCGAGGCTTTTCAGCGTGCTCATGCACCGCTGCTGAGCTGGGATATCAGCGGAAAAACGGCGCTGCTCACTGAACGTCCGCTGTTTGTCTGGCATGGCGAAGAAGATGATGTGGTGCCTTTTGGTGAAAGCCAGCGGCTGCGCGATGAAATGAAAGCGAATGGAAATGACGCCAATCTGACTTTTCTCGCCGAGCCGGGCGCTAAGCACAGAGTCAGCGTACACGCGTCGGCGCAAGCCACCGCTTTCTTCCGTCAGCACCTGTAAAAGCCGGGCTGGCGGCGGGCGAATAATTAATCTGTCTTATTCCTTGAGTTTCCCGCTGGCTGTACATATAATTGCGCGTCATTTTTTCGACCGCACACATAACACGTTCCTTGCTTCCATGGGCCGCGGTTGACCCTGACAGGAGGCTGAATAATCCGTAAGGAGCAATTCTATGCG
>Ga0209847_1000885_pt1 | contig 11366 bp, 9 predicted proteins | sample OrgsoiDNA_201060_FD_185808 | JGI IMG/M metagenome (GOLD analysis project Ga0209847, IMG submission 185808) | Permafrost soil microbial communities from the Arctic, to analyse light accelerated degradation of dissolved organic matter (DOM) -... | ecosystem: Environmental > Terrestrial > Soil >... | reverse complement strand
GAACACTGGAGTGGCCATTGGAACGCCGCCACGCAGGTTCTTCGCCAGATCCAGGATTTCCTGGTCGGAGAAGCTATCCAGATCTTCGTTACGACCGCCGATCTGGTTGTAGATCTCGTCGAGGAAGGTGCGAAGTTCAGCAACTTTACGCTGCTCTTCGATCATCCGGTTGATCTTCTCGCCCAGACCTTTGGCCGCGAGGCCCAGGTGGGTTTCAAGGATCTGACCAACGTTCATACGCGAAGGTACGCCCAACGGGTTGAGGACGACGTCGACCGGGGTGCCATTGGCATCGTGCGGCATGTCTTCAACCGGCATGATCACGGAGACCACACCTTTGTTACCGTGACGACCGGCCATCTTGTCGCCCGGCTGGATGCGGCGACGGATTGCCAGGTAAACCTTGACGATTTTCAGCACGCCCGGAGCCAGGTCATCGCCCTGCTGCAGCTTGCGCTTCTTGTCTTCGAACTTGTCGTCCAGCAGACGGCGACGATCAACGATGTAGGCCTGGGCCTTCTCGAGCTGCTCGTTCAGAGCATCTTCAGCCATGCGCAGTTTGAACCACTGACCATGCTCAAGACCGTCGAGAACTTCGTCGGTGATGTCCTGACCTTTCTTCAGACCAGCACCGCCTTCGGCTTTGTGGCCGACCAGGGCGGAACGCAGACGTTCGAAAGTTGCGCCTTCAACGATACGGAACTCTTCGTTCAGATCCTTGCGGATCTCGTCGAGCTGAGTCTTCTCGATCGACAGTGCACGAGCATCACGCTCAACGCCGTCGCGGGTGAAGACCTGTACGTCGATGACGGTACCCTTGGTGCCGGTAGGCACACGCAGGGAGGTGTCTTTAACGTCGCTGGCTTTTTCACCGAAGATTGCACGCAACAGCTTCTCTTCCGGAGTCAGTTGGGTCTCGCCTTTCGGAGTGACCTTACCAACCAGGATGTCGCCTGCGCCAACTTCAGCACCTACGTAAACGATACCGGCTTCGTCCAGCTTGTTCAGTGCAGCTTCACCCACGTTCGGGATGTCTGCAGTGATTTCCTCTGGCCCAAGCTTGGTGTCACGCGCCACACAGGTCAGTTCCTGAATGTGGATCGTGGTGAAGCGATCTTCTTGAACAACTCGTTCCGACAGGCAGATGGAGTCTTCGAAGTTGTAACCGTTCCAGGCCATGAACGCGATGCGCATGTTCTGACCCAGTGCCAGCTCACCCATATCGGTGGACGGACCGTCAGCCATGATGTCGCTACGCTGAACCCGATCACCTTTACGCACCAGCGGACTCTGGTTGATGCAGGTGTTCTGGTTGGAGCGGGTGTATTTGGTCAGGTTGTAGATGTCGACACCAGCTTCACCGGTCTCAACTTCATCATCAGCAACACGAACCACGATACGGCTGGCATCAACGGAGTCGATCACGCCGCCACGACGAGCCACGACGCAAACGCCGGAGTCACGAGCTACGTTACGCTCCATGCCGGTACCGACCAGCGGCTTGTCAGCGCGCAGGGTTGGTACAGCTTGACGCTGCATGTTCGAACCCATCAACGCACGGTTGGCGTCATCGTGCTCGAGGAACGGGATCAGCGACGCTGCAACCGAAACTACCTGCTTCGGCGATACGTCCATCAAGGTGACGTCTTCCGGCGCCTTGACGGTGAACTCGTTCAAGTGACGAACAGCTACCAGTTCGTCGATCAGCATCTTCTTGTCGTTCATCGTGGCCGAAGCCTGAGCGATCACGTGATCAGCTTCTTCGATGGCGGACAGGAAGACGATCTCGTCGGTGACCAGAGCGTCTTTCACCACACGGTACGGGCTTTCGAGGAAGCCGTACTGGTTGGTGCGCGCATAGGCGGCCAAGGAGTTGATCAGACCGATGTTCGGACCTTCCGGCGTTTCAATCGGGCATACACGACCGTAGTGAGTCGGGTGTACGTCACGAACTTCAAAGCCAGCACGCTCACGAGTCAAACCGCCAGGGCCGAGTGCAGAAACACGACGCTTGTGGGTGATCTCGGACAACGGGTTGTTCTGGTCCATGAACTGGGAAAGCTGGCTGGAACCGAAGAACTCTTTCACCGCCGCAGCCACTGGCTTGGCGTTGATCAGGTCTTGCGGCATCAGGCCTTCGCTTTCAGCCATCGACAGACGCTCTTTGACCGCACGCTCAACACGTACCAGGCCAACGCGGAACTGGTTCTCGGCCATTTCGCCTACGCAGCGAACACGACGGTTACCCAGGTGGTCGATGTCATCGACGATGCCTTTACCGTTACGGATGTCGACCAGAGTCTTCAGAACCGCGACGATGTCTTCTTTGCACAACACGCCCGAACCTTCGATCTCGGTACGACCGATACGACGGTTGAACTTCATCCGGCCGACCGCAGACAGGTCATAGCGCTCAGGGCTGAAGAACAGGTTGTTGAACAGAGTCTCGGCAGCGTCTTTGGTTGGCGGCTCGCCTGGACGCATCATGCGATAGATCTCGACCAGCGCTTCCAATTGGTTGCTGGTGGAGTCGATCTTCAGAGTGTCGGAGACGAACGGACCGCAGTCGATATCGTTGGTGTACAGAGTTTCGATACGAACAACCTGGGACTTGGCGATTTTTGCCAGGATCTCGGTGTTCAGCTCGGTATTGCACTCTGCCAGGATTTCGCCGGTTGCCGGATGCACGATGACCTTGGCGGTAGTACGACCCAGGACGTAGTCCAGAGGCATGACCAGCTCTTTGATCCCGGCTTTTTCCAGCTGGTTAATGTGGCGAGCGGTAATACGACGACCCTGCTCGACAATAACCTTGCCCTTGTCATCGACGATATCGATAGCGGCAATTTCACCACGCAGGCGCTGAGGCACCAATTCCAGGCTGATGCTTTCGCCCTGCACGTGGAATACGTTGGTGGTATAGAACGCGTCGAGCACTTCTTCAGTGGTATAGCCGAGCGCGCGCAGCAGTACCGATGCAGGCAGCTTGCGACGACGGTCGATACGCACGAACACGCAGTCTTTCGGGTCGAACTCGAAGTCCAACCACGAACCGCGGTAAGGAATGATGCGCGCGGAGTACAGCAGTTTACCGGAGCTGTGCGTCTTGCCACGGTCGTGGTCGAAGAACACGCCCGGGGAACGGTGCAACTGGGAAACGATTACACGCTCGGTACCGTTGATTACGAAGGTACCGTTCTCAGTCATCAGGGGGATTTCACCCATGTAGACTTCTTGCTCTTTGATGTCCTTGATCGCTTTGTTCGACGATTCTTTGTCGAAAATGATCAGGCGCACTTTTACCCGCAAAGGTACGGCGTAAGTTACACCGCGCAATACGCATTCTTTGACATCAAATGCCGGCTCGCCCAAGCGATAACCGACGTACTCCAGCGCAGCATTGCCGGAGTAGCTGATGATCGGGAAAACGGATTTGAAGGCCGCATGCAGGCCCACGTCGCGGAACTGATCTTTAGTCGCTCCCGCTTGCAAGAATTCACGATACGAATCCAGCTGGATGGCCAGGAGGTACGGCACATCCATGACGTCCGGCAACTTGCTAAAGTCCTTGCGGATACGTTTTTTCTCAGTATATGAGTAAGCCATCAGCGTTCCCCAGCTTGGTCACCTGCTTGTTTGGCCCCTCCCGACGGGAGCAGCCAGAAAATCGTGCAAACCCCATGGTTTGCTCCACCGCATCGGGTGGTTACAGCTCGTTATCAGCACCGACCCAGTCGGCTGCCAGTAACGGAAAAAGGCCGGTGGCAAGAGCCACCAGCCATCAGCCTTTCGCTTAACGCTCGGGCTGGAGGTGCAAGTCGATGCTTACTTCAGCTCGACTTTAGCGCCTGCTTCTTCCAGAGTGGCTTTGGCTTTGTCAGCTGCGTCTTTCGAAACAGCTTCCAGAACCACGCCAGGAGCGCCGTCAACTACAGCCTTGGCTTCTTTCAAGCCCAGACCGGTCAGTTCACGTACTGCCTTGATCACGTTAACTTTCTTCTCGCCAGCTTCCAGCAGCATGACGTTGAATTCAGTTTGTTCTTCAACAACAGCAGCGACAGCAGCTGGACCAGCGGAAGCAGCGGCAGCGGAAACGCCGAACTTCTCTTCCATGGCCTTGATCAGCTCAACGATTTCCAGAACGGATTTTTCGCCGATTGCTTCGATGATTTGGTCGTTAGTCAGAGACATGACTATAAATTCCTGTATTGGGGTGACAGCCTACGCGGCCATCGAAATAAACAATAAACGCTGAAAGGAGTGGCTCAGCCTTAGGCTGCAGCAGCTTCTTTCTGGTCGCGAAGAGCCGCCAGAGTACGAGCCAATTTGCTGGTAGCGCCTTGAATCACGCTCATCAGCTGGGAAATGGCTTCGTCACGGGTCGGCAGGCTTGCCAGTACGTCGATCTGGTTAGCTGCGAGGAACTTGCCCTCGAACGCAGCTGCCTTGATCTCGAACTTATCCTGACCTTTGGCAAACTCTTTGAAGATGCGGGCAGCAGCGCCCGGATGTTCTTTGGAGAATGCAATCAAGGTCGGGCCAGTGAACACGTCGTTGAGCACGTCATATTGAGTGCCAGCAACGGCGCGCTTGAGCAGGGTGTTACGTACAACGCGTACGTAAACGCCAGCTTCACGAGCCTCTTTACGGAGTCCGGTCATAGCGCCTACTGTCACGCCGCGGGCATCAGCCACAACAGCAGACAGAGCAACTTGGGCAGCCTTGTTGACTTCAGCGACGATGGCCTTCTTGTCTTCAAGTTTAATTGCCACGGGAAAAACTCCTGCTTGTTACCGTTTCATCCAACCGGGGCCGGATGTCGTTTTGGTGTCTGATTCGGTAAGGAACCGGGAGCACCATCTGCGTAGGCTTGAGGTTTAAGACTTGCGTCGCCTACGGTCTTGGATAGCCCCCGCCAGGCAGGGACCCCAATTTTTCAATTGGCGCAATCGCTTGCGCCAATTTTTGTCTTACGCTTCCAGCGAACCTTGGTCGATGACCAGGCCCGGGCCCATGGTGGTGCTCAGGGTAATGCGCTTGACATAAATGCCTTTCGAGGAAGCCGGCTTGATACGCTTCAGATCAGAGATCAGCGCTTCAACGTTTTCCTTCAGCTTGACGGCATCAAAGCCGACTTTGCCAACGGAGGTGTGAATGATGCCGTTTTTGTCGGTGCGATAACGAACCTGACCAGCCTTGGCGTTTTTAACCGCGGTAGCTACGTCCGGGGTTACGGTGCCGACTTTAGGGTTAGGCATCAGGCCACGTGGACCGAGGATCTGACCCAACTGACCCACAACGCGCATTGCATCCGGGGATGCGATAACTACGTCATAGTTCAGGTCGCCGCCTTTCATTTCGGCAGCCAGGTCGTCCATACCTACACGGTCAGCGCCGGCAGCCAGAGCGGCCTCAGCAGCTGGACCCTGGGTGAACACAGCAACGCGAACAGTCTTGCCAGTGCCGTGTGGCAGCACAGTAGCGCTACGAACAACCTGGTCGGATTTACGCGGGTCAACACCCAGGTTTACAGCAACGTCAAACGACTCGCTGAACTTGACAGTCGACAACTCAGCCAGCAGAGCAGCAGCGTCTACAAAGTTGTAGGACTTGCCTGCTTCGATTTTGCCGGCGATAGCCTTTTGACGCTTGGTCAACTTAGCCATTACACACCCTCCACGTTAAGGCCCATGCTACGAGCAGAACCGGCGATAGTACGCACGGCCGCGTCCATATCAGCTGCAGTCAGATCCGCGTTTTTGGTTTTCGCGATTTCTTCCAGCTGAGCACGGGTAACGGTGCCAACCTTAACGGTGTTCGGACGAGCGGAACCGCTAGTCAGACCAGCAGCTTTCTTCAGCAGAACCGAAGCAGGCGTGGATTTGGTTTCGAAAGTGAAGCTACGGTCGCTGTAGACAGTGATGATCACTGGAGTCGGCAGACCTGCTTCAATACCCTGAGTACGGGCGTTGAAAGCCTTGCAGAATTCCATGATGTTCACGCCGTGCTGACCCAGAGCAGGACCAACAGGTGGGCTTGGGTTAGCCTGAGCGGCCTTCACTTGCAGCTTGATGTAAGCGGTAATCTTCTTGGCCATGAGGCACTCCAATTACGGGTTCGAACGCCTCGAAAGGCTCCCCGGTTACTTGCGCGTTTATCCCAGTGACGACAAAACCCCACAGCCTAGGGCTGTGGGGTTGGGATGCTTGTTCGGCTAGACCTTTTCGACCTGGCTGAACTCTAGCTCTACCGGAGTAGAGCGGCCGAAAATGAGCACTGCCACTTGGATCCGGCTCTTTTCGTAGTTAACTTCTTCAACCGTGCCGGTAAAATCAGCAAACGGTCCGTCGTTGACACGCACCGACTCACCTGGCTCGAAGAGCGTCTTCGGCTTCGGCTTGTCGCTACCATCAGCAACACGACGCAGAATCGCTTCTGCCTCTTTATCTGTGATTGGCGCTGGCTTATCAGCAGTACCGCCGATAAAACCCATCACCCGAGGAGTATCCTTGACCAAGTGCCAAGTCCCCTCATTCATGTCCATCTGAACCAGCACGTAACCTGGGAAGAACTTGCGCTCGCTTTTGCGTTTCTGGCCATTACGCATTTCAACCACTTCTTCAGTGGGAACCAGAATTTCGCCGAAGCCATCTTCCATGCCAGCCAGCTTTACGCGCTCCAACAACGAGCGCATGACATGCTTCTCGTAACCGGAGTAAGCATGCACAACGTACCAACGCTTAGCCACGGGACACCCTTAGCCGACAATCAAGGAAACAAGCCAGCCGAGGAGGGAATCAAGCCCCCACAACAGCAACGCCATAACCAGAACAACAGCCACAACAATCAACGTGGTCTGCGTGGTTTCTTGGCGAGTTGGCCATACGACTTTACGAATCTCGGTGCGAGCTTCCTTAACCAGTACAAAGAAAGACTTGCCCTTGACAGTCTGCAGGCCTACAAAGGCAGCTACAGCAGCAATGGCGAGCAAAGCAAGTACGCGGTACAGGATCGGCGAAGCAGAGTAATACTGATTGCCAACAACGCCAACAACCACCAAAGCGACTACTACTAGCCACTTGAGCAGATCGAAGCGAGAGCCTTGAGCTTCAGCTTTAGGAGTCATCTATGAAGATCCTGTGAAAAGAAAGCCAGACACACCAAGTGAATCTGGCAGGTCAGGAGGGAATCGAACCCCCAACCTACGGTTTTGGAGACCGTCGCTCTGCCAATTGAGCTACTGACCTAAAACAAAATCAGGCCGACCATTATGCCGGCCCGAAAAAGACATTACAACAATTTACTCGATGACTTTGGCTACGACACCAGCGCCGACGGTACGACCGCCCTCACGGATAGCGAAACGAAGACCATCTTCCATCGCGATGGTTTTGATCAGGGTGACAGTCATTTGAACGTTGTCACCCGGCATCACCATCTCAACACCTTCTGGCAATTCACAGTTACCAGTCACATCCGTAGTACGGAAGTAAAACTGCGGACGGTAACCCTTGAAGAATGGCGTGTGACGACCACCCTCTTCCTTGCTCAGAACATAAACCTCTGCTGTGAACTTGGTGTGAGGCTTGACAGTACCCGGCTTGACCAAAACCTGGCCACGCTCAACATCATCACGCTTGGTACCACGAAGCAAAACACCGCAGTTCTCGCCAGCACGACCTTCGTCGAGCAGCTTGCGGAACATTTCAACACCAGTACAAGTAGTTTTGACAGTGTCACGAAGACCAACAATCTCAACTTCTTCCTGAATGCGGACAATGCCACGCTCAACACGACCAGTCACAACAGTACCGCGACCGGAGATCGAGAAAACATCCTCGATCGGCATCAGGAACGGCTTATCAATAGCACGCTCAGGCTGCGGAATGTAGCTATCCAGAGTCTCAACCAACTTCTTGACGGCAGTCGTGCCCATCTCGTTGTCGTCTTGACCGTTCAACGCCATCAGCGCAGAACCAATGATGATCGGAGTGTCATCACCTGGGAAATCATAAGTGCTCAGCAGATCGCGCACTTCCATCTCAACCAGCTCTAGCAGCTCTGCATCATCAACCATGTCAGCCTTGTTCAGGAAGACAACGATGTACGGAACGCCAACCTGGCGAGACAAAAGGATGTGCTCACGAGTTTGCGGCATCGGACCATCAGCGGCCGAGCAAACCAGAATCGCACCATCCATCTGAGCAGCACCGGTAATCATGTTTTTTACGTAGTCGGCGTGACCTGGACAGTCAACGTGTGCGTAGTGACGCACGGCCGAATCATACTCAACGTGAGCGGTGTTGATGGTGATACCACGAGCTTTTTCTTCTGGGGCGCTATCGATCTTGTCGAAGTCGACCTTTGCCGAACCGAAAACCTCGGAGCAGACACGGGTCAGCGCAGCGGTCAAAGTAGTTTTACCGTGGTCGACGTGACCAATGGTGCCTACGTTAACGTGCGGCTTATTACGTTCGAACTTTTCCTTAGCCATCGAAGCAACTCCCAGTAGAAGAATTGAGCAAGTAACACCAGCCATTAAAACAAAGGCAGATATTTTCATATCTGCCTTGTTATATGGAGCTCTTGAGCGGATTTGAACCGCTGACCTCACCCTTACCAAGGGTGTGCTCTACCAACTGAGCTACAAGAGCGTAACACTGTGCAGGACCTGCAAACTTGGAGCGGGTAGCGGGAATCGAACCCGCATCATCAGCTTGGAAGGCTGAGGTTCTACCACTAAACTATACCCGCGGAGCTTGCAGCTCTCGCTAAAAATGGTGGAGGGGGAAGGATTCGAACCTTCGAAGTCGTAGACGTCAGATTTACAGTCTGATCCCTTTGGCCGCTCGGGAACCCCTCCTAAGCGAGCCGGCATTCTATATCATGCCAGCCTTCTGTCAAGCATTTTCTCATTAAAAACCTGAGGTTAGCTGCGTTGACACCGCTTTTGCACTGTTTACCGTTAAAGGTGTTCACTGCGAAGCGGGCGCCATTCTATGCAAACTATTCGACGGGTGCAACCCCCTCGCACTGCATTATTTTATGTTTTAACTCATTGAATTCTTTGGAAAGGTTTTGCAGTTTCGAGTCATCCAGTAAACGCCGGCCTTCGGGTGCAACACGAAGCCAAAATCCCCCTGATTCAGGGGAGTCCTTTGGCAAGGACTGAACCCTTATATCCATACCGCTCAACCGGCGCTCGATAGCCTGTGCTGTCTCCTGTCGAGCAACGCCTCCGACATAGAGACAATCAGTATCCCCCTGGAGGGGCTTTGCCTTATCTCGAGCGGATTCAGTCGTCTCACTTAACAGGCGAATGTCCTGCTGAGAACCTCGATACAAGCTCAAAGGCGTCACATCCTTCGCACGAAGGGGCGCCTCTTGTTGATGCCAGACGTAATAAAACACATTGAGCACAAGTAACAGCAGAAACAACCAACGCATAAGAAACCTCAGGGCAAAGGACAAGCCATAGCCAAGCCTACAAACACCAGATCGGGAACCACCCTGGCCTCAGGCACGATCGCGGAGACTAGGTCGGCATCACCACCAGTGAGAAATACAGTAAAACTTTCCCCCCAATAGCTACGCGCCAACTGTAGCTGCGTCAGGACAAATCCTCTGAGCATCAAGGAGCAACCCCTTTCAACAGCTTCAACGGTTGTGCGACCAGGTACAAGACTTTCCAGCGCTCGCTCAGCCGCAACATCCCCGTAGCGAATCCGACGCGTATGGGTGCGCAGCTGGTTGCGCATCAAAGGCATTCCGGGACAAATGAACCCGCCTAAATGCTCTCCATCGCGAGCTATAAAGTCCGCCGTGACAGCCGTACCGAAATCCAGCACGAGGCATGCGCCGGAGGCGAGATGAAACCCTCCAAGCATCGCTAGCCAGCGGTCGAGACCAAGCTTTTCGTGATCTTCGTACCCGTTACGAACCCCAGACATCTCGCGAGCAGGCGCAGCGCATGTCACAGACACCCCAAAAGCCCCTGTCAAAAGGGAGATCAGGCTGGTGGTTTCTTCAGCAGTCCTGACACTTACCAATCGACAATGCCTGAGAGCCGACACACCAAATTTTTTCAGACCCTCCAACAATGCGAGATCCGAGTCGACGACCCCTTCTGCAACTACGAGCCGGACGTCCGCGCCGAGTACTCGCCACTTGATAAAGCTGTTGCCACAATCGAGCTCAAGAATCATCACGCAACCTCAAACTGAGCTCGCCACCGCTAAATACTTTTTCCACACCATCCACCTTCAAGCGCAGAGCACCCTGACTATCGATACCTACTACAACGCCATCTATCTGGTTAACGCCTGCGATCAAAGAGACGGCTCGCCCTTGCCATAGATGGTTCTGCTCCCACTCAGCATGAATGGCGGAAAAACCACCGCGCTGATGACGCCCCAGGTAATCCTGTAGCACCAATCCAAGCTCTTTCACCAAGCGATTGCGATCAAATACCCGGCCAGATTCAAGACGCATGGAGGTCCACTGCTGATCAACCTCATCGGCTGCCTGCATGTTTACATTGATCCCAACCCCCAACACCACATGACACACATCAGCGGGATCCCCCACCAACTCGAGCAGTATGCCGGCGATCTTTTTTTGGCCAACAAGAAGATCATTAGGCCACTTCAACCCCACACCCGCGACGCCCTGCTCCCGCAAGGCGCGCATCACCGCAAGCCCCACCACCAAGCTCAAACCTTCCAGCTGCCGCATTCCACCTTCAATGCGCAGCACCAGGCTGTAATAAAGGTTTTCTGCAAATGGACTCACCCATTTTCGCCCCCGCCTACCGCGCCCGGCAGTCTGTCGCTCTGCAAGCACCAGGAAAGGCGCAGCCTGCCCTCGCTCGATAGCACGCAAGGCTTCTGCATTAGTAGAGTCAATAGAATCGAAGACTTCGACAGGCCAACCACAGGCAGACGACTTGCCATTTATCTCAGCGGGATCAAGCAGCATCAATGGAGCAGCCAATTGATAGCCACGACCACGCACAGCATGGATAGGCAAGCCCAACTCAGCCTCTAAATGCTGAAGTTGCTTCCATACAGCACTACGACTGATACCCAGGGCAACACCCAAGGCCTGACCTGAATGGAATCGACCATCCTTTAGAAGCTTTAACAACGTCAGCATGCAAGTCTCGCCTCACAATGAGGCCCGAATAATAGCCATGCCCCGAGCCGTTGCATAGAAACCATAGAGGTCGGATTTTTCTTCGGGCAAAACAAAACCCCTACCTGCATACGCAGATAGGGGTTTCGGAATTTAATCTTGACGATGACCTACTCTCACATGGGGAAACCCCACACTACCATCGGCGATGCATCGTTTCACTACTGAGTTCG
>Ga0209847_1000878_pt1 | contig 11422 bp, 10 predicted proteins | sample OrgsoiDNA_201060_FD_185808 | JGI IMG/M metagenome (GOLD analysis project Ga0209847, IMG submission 185808) | Permafrost soil microbial communities from the Arctic, to analyse light accelerated degradation of dissolved organic matter (DOM) -... | ecosystem: Environmental > Terrestrial > Soil >... | reverse complement strand
AGTGGTGGTGGAACCGGGTGCTGAAAGGCGCCTTTGCAGAGGCTTGAGCCGTGTGCGTCGAAAGAAGCACGCACGGTTCTTAGGGGGCTGGGCGCGGGTGACCGCGCCCGGCTACCCTGCGTGGCGCGCATGGCAAACGGATCGACGTGGAGTGAACAGGAATTCCGACAACTCGACTTGGGCGATGCGCGCCTGAACCGGCGAGCGAGAATATTGATGGAAACAATGGCGGCGACACCGACGGCGAGCGTGCCGAAAGCGTGTAATGGGTGGGGCGAGACGGTGGCGGCGTACCGCTTTTTCGACAATACCAGCGTTGACTGGCAGGCGATCCTGGGGCCGCACTGGCAGCAAACGGAACAAAGGATGGCCGAGCAGGAGGTAGTGTTGTGCCTGCAGGATACGACCGAACTGGACTTCAACGGACAGCAAGCGCGCGGCCTGGGGCCGCTCAGCTAGGAGCAGATAAATCGGTTATTCTGAACTTGCCTGAGAGCTGAAATGCGTATGGGGCGATGGCGCTGGCCGATCGGCCCTCGGCATAGGATGGCTCGGTCATTTTCGATTGCAGGTAGCGCAGGACGGTATTGCGCGAGATGCCGAGGCGCTTGGCGATCTCCCTCAAGGGAACTTGGTCGTGAAAGTGCCAGCGTTTGATTATTCCTAATATTGCCACGTCCGCGATTAAATTCGCGGTGACGCTGTCACGCAATTGGCAGATGGCGAAATAAGCTTTGCTTGACGCTATCGAGTACCAACGCGAAGAGTACAGCTGCGGCGAAAATACCGGCGACCATTTGCAAAGGGAGCATCGTCATCATAGTGCCCGACGTTGCCAGCGTGCAGACCAGTGCAAGATCGATGGTCGAAGAAGCGATAAGCCAGGTACCAGGGCGAGAACTCCAGATATGTTTCCTTTCACGCGCCACGTAAAATATAGCCTGGCCGCTACATACCAGGGTGACCACCGTAAATGTACGCAAGCTGTCTATGTCCAGCGCAAAATAATATTTTCCTGTCGCAAGGCAAGCAACGCAAAACAGCAAGTCGACGATCCCGAGTACGATGCCCGCGATCGTCAAATTCCGCACGCGCCAGACGTTCGGCGTAGGCGATGGCCGCACATTGTCAGTCGATGACGACATCGCGAGAAAATCCCCGGTCACCATCATCAGCACCATCAATGTTGGCGTCAGAATGGCGTGACCGGTCATGATCAGTCCAACCGCGAGGAACAACACCTGCACCACTTTGTGGATGACCGATCTGAGCGTGTAGGTCAGAATGCGTTGGAACGTTTTTCGGCCCTCCGTAATCAGTGAAATGATGCCGCTTAGTCCGGCTTGGGTCAGTACGATGCCGGCAGCCGACTTGGCGACGTCGCTGGCGGTGGAGACGGCGATGCCCATTTGTGCTTGGCGCAGAGCGGGCGCATCGTTAACGCCGTCCCCACACATGCCGACGATATGGCCTTTCTTTTGCAATGCTTTCACAAGCATGAATTTATCCTCAGGTAAGACGCCGCTAAAAATGGCAAACTGCTCCACATCCGTTTCCGCAGTCAGGGGCTGTAGGCAGAACGCGGGCCCGGAGATGCCGACGGCCTTGGCGACCACTTCGGCGGTTGTCTGAGCGTCACCGGTCACCATCACCGTGCGTACGCCCAACGCCTTCAAAGCCGCTACAGCAGAGGCTGAGTCCGCGCGTGGCGGATCGCTCAGCGCAATCAGGCCAATCACCGCCAGATTATTGCCGGGCCCCGTGGCAACCGCCAGCACACGAAAACCCTTTGTTTCCAATTCGGTGACGATAGATGCGGCTTCTACGGGGACCTTGGCCAAGCTCGCGATGGTGCTGAACGCGCCTTTCACAATACGCGTTGTGACACCGTCTGTTTGGAGTACGGTCGCTTCCGAGCGTTTCAACGCCGGATCGAATGGCGAAAATGTTAACAGGGTAGGGCTGTCGGCGATAGTCACAACTGATCCGGCATCACGGATGGCCGCGTCGACCGGATCCTGTCCCGCTTCCGAACTGGCCAGTAAGGCCATCGCCAGGACATGAGCCTCGTCGGACGCAGGCATCGGGCGTACCGATGCCACGGCGAGCCCGTTACGTGTGAGCGTGCCCGTTTTGTCTACACAGAGGACGTCGATACCGGCCGCTTCATCCACCGCCGACAATCTGGTTGGTAAGACCCCTTCTTTTGTCAGCGCTCGGGCGCCTATCGCTGCCGCCAGTGTAAACATGGAGGGCAGTGCCAGGGGAATCGAAGAAAGCAGCGCCACCAGTATGAGAGGGATGAGTTCGCCGACCGGCATGTTGAGAAAATATGCGTACAAGGATAGCGCCAAGGTGACGCTGCCGTTAAACAGCACCAGGTTGCGCACGACGTGGAATACGGTTTTTTGTTCGGAACTTTCGACGGAGGCGACGCGGATGAGCTCTGCAGTACGTCCGAATTTGGTGCGTACCCCAGTCGCCGTGACCAGTGCGATTGCCTCACCGCGGCGAACCAGTGCGCCAGCATATGCGGGGGCGTCACGATCTGCTTCGACGGGCATGGACTCGCCAGTCAACATCGATTGGTCGAGCAGGATGTGCCCGCTAAGCAAGCGGGCATCGGCCGGCACAATCGCTCCCAGCGTCAGCTTTAGTACGTCGTCTGTCACAAGGCCAGCTGCGGGCAGCGTCGCCCAAGCGCCATCGCGCCGGACGGTGGCGTTTAGCGCCAGACGTGACTTGAGCGCGTTGACGGTGTTTTGTGCGCGCCCCTCCTGAAAAAAACTGACGCCAGCGTTGATGATCAGCAGCAGGGCAACGACACCTGCTTCGGCATAGTCTCCGAGGCCGAGCTGGACTACAATGGCAACTTCCAACATCCACGGCACTGGTGCCCACAATTTTGCCAGCGCATTCACCAAGAGATGCGGTGCCTTGTCGCCCATGGTATTTGGACCAATTTGCTGCAGGCGATGAAGTGCAGCGTCGGTACTTAAGCCAGCGGAGTTATCGCTCATAGTTATTTCCCGGTGAAATGTAATCGGTGTGCGCGGGCCGGCCACCCGCGTTCACGTTCTTCAAATGTTCTTCGACCGGGTTGCATCTGTATGTTGCCTACCGCAGGGACCGGGAGGGGATGTTGCCAGGGTAGAGATGGGCGCGCGACCAAGGCAGCATCGCCTGGGTACCTCCGGCTTTGGTGCAGACTACTTGGAACAGTGAAATCCAGTCCGCTTCGAACCCGTAGGCGCAACCGGCTAGATACAGCCGCCAGATTCGGTAACGTTTATCACCGGCCTCCTTGCGGATCTCTTCGCTGTTGCGCTCGAAATTGTCGGACCAGATGGCGCAGGTTCTTGCGTAGTGTTTTCTTAAATTTTCAACGTCGAGTGCTTCCAGGCCGCCTTCTTGCATCGCCTTCAACACCAAGCCAATGTGCGGCACCTGACCGTGTGGGAAGACATACCGCTCAATGAATTCGCCCCCACCGTATGGCGACTCGCCGCTGTCAGGGTCGGTGGAGGTGATACCGTGGTTGAGGGCGATGCCTTCATCTGAGAGCAAGTTGTATATTTTGCGGAAATAATCTGGCAGATTCTGCAGGCCGACGTGTTCAAACATGCCGATACTGCTGATGCGACTATAGCGGCCTTGTATATCCCGATAGTCTTCCAAGCGTATCTCCACCCTGTCCGACAAGCCTTGCTGCGCTACCCGTTGCCGGGCAAGGTCTGCCTGGTTCTTCGACAAGGTGACGCCGACGCAGCGTATGCCGTATTGTTGCGCCGCGCGGATCACCAGGGCTCCCCAGCCGCAACCGATGTCGAGCAGGGTGTCGTTCGGCCCGATTGATAGCTTGGCGAGGACATGGTCGATTTTCTTCAATTGCGCCGAAGCGATATCTTCGTCGCCTTTTTCAAAATAGGCACAGGAATAACTCATGCTATCATCGAGCCAGAGCCGGTAGAACTCATTCGACACATCGTAATGGAAGCTGATTGCTTCGGCATCTTTCGCCTTGCTGCGTTTGAGGGAACGCCGGAGACGCCCGAACTGTCCCTCCTGCTTGAGTGACTTTGCCGCCAGTTCGCCACCGACTGTGATGATTTCGCTGGATTTGCCAAGGATGTCGATATGCCCATCGACATACGCGCCGCCCAAATTCGAAAGCGATGGCGTAAACAGGTAGCGCAAGGCAGAGGCTTGGGGAATCCTAATGGTCACGGTCGGCGCTGCAGGACTCAGCTGGAAATGTTTGCCATTCCATAGCTCGATTCTCAATGGCAGGGTCATTTTCTTGGTTGCCGATTGTATCCACTGGTCGAGCTTGTTTTCCATAGACATGGGAGGCTCCGGTTCCGCGGCGGCTTAGGCGACGGTCAATTGATCGATGACATTGCGGACGCCTTTTGTGCCCCATGCCGAATTTCGCGCCAGCGAGCGCTCATCCCAGTTCGCAACCACGCCTGTAAGGGTGACATCGGCGCCATGCACGGCGACATCGATTTTCTCTGCATCGGCGTGGCCCCTTCGCTTCAGGGCCGCCTCGATATCGGATTTGAGAACCTTGGAGGAAATGCCGGGCTTGACCGTGATCTGATCGCTGACGCCGGTAACGCCCATCAGATAGCGCACGGCTGCCGCAGCGGTCTCGCGCTGGTACGCCCAGTTGACCTCGCCCGAGAGGGTGACGTAGCCGTCCTCTACCACTATCTTGATCGATTCTTCCGGCACATACATCGACCACTGCAAGGCATTCCCGACGGCGAGAGCGATGTCGGCATCGTTACGCTTGCTCATGCTTGGCAAGATGACGTCCATCTCGATTGCCAACGCCGTCACGCCGGCAACGCGTTGGGCGGCCCGTTCCGCATTGATTTTTTCAGCATAACTGGCGATGTGTCCAGTCAGAGTGACGACGCCGTTTTTAGCCTGCACGCCAATATCGCTGGCGTTGACGGAAGCTTCCCAGTCCAGTTCAGCCATTACGTCTTGTTGCAGTTGCAGATCGGTTTTCATGATTGTCTTCCAGTTGGGTGAATTGACTTGCAGCTTGCGGGGATTGTCGTCACTAATCGGTGTGTTAGCGCGCATTGCAAAAAAAATCGGCTAGCAAATGCGGAGGGCTTGCACAAAACGTCAGGGGCATTGATGTGTTACCGCTGTTGAGGAGGCCGCTTGCTCGCAGTGATCGGTTTTCTTTCTGTCACCTGGAGAGATAGGTGCAAGGTCGTTTCGCTACTGAACGCCTGCTATGCGGCCTACCACACTGAGCGAGACTCCGCTATGGGCGTAAGGTGATTACTGATCCAGCTCGACTGGATCAAGAACCCAACCATCCACCGGAGATTTACATGAATAAGGTTCCCGTCACCTCGCCACCAAAAACCGCCCAGCAGCATCCCGCGAACGAGCAAAAGGAGAAGGGCTTGAAAGAAAAAGCCGAGCGCGAGGAAGTCGCAGGCCGCCATCGGAACAGCGGCCAAATGGATCACAAGGGCGCACGCTAGGACAGCACGTCTAGCAAGGTGGCGATCGCGCGCTCCATACGATCGTCTCCGTCCCTACACAGCAGGCATATTTTCAAACACCGCCAAGGCAGAACATGTTCACTCCCACCCTAATATCCAGCACGTCTGACGACCTGTTCCTTCCAGTAACTCTCGGCCCCTATGAATTAAGCAACCGCATCGTGATGGCGCCGCTGACCCGCAGCCGAGCCCGGGCCGGCGATGTGCCGGGTCCGCTGGCGGCGGAATATTATCGCCAACGCGCTTCGGCCGGCCTGATCGTCGCCGAGGCCACACAGATTTCTCCCCAGGGCAAAGGCTATGCATACACGCCGGGCATTTACGATGCGGCGCAGGTGGCCGGCTGGCGTCGCGTGACCGAGGCCGTGCATGAGGCTGGCGGGCGTATCTTCCTGCAACTGTGGCATGTCGGGCGAATATCGCATCCCAGCCTGCAGCCGGGCGGCGCCTTGCCGGTGGCGCCATCGGCGATCCAGCCCAAGGGCAATGCCTACACCGAGTCCGGTTTCCAGCCCTTTGTGACGCCACGCGCGCTCGGGCTGAACGAGTTGCCGGGCATCGTGGAACAGTACCGCAAGGCGGCCATGTATGCCCGTGAAGCCAGCTTCGACGGCGTCGAAATCCACGCCGCCAACGGCTATTTGATCGATCAATTCCTGCGCGACGGGAGCAATTCGCGCACGGATGCGTACGGCGGTCCGGTCGAGAACCGCTGCCGCCTGCTGATCGAAGTCGTCACTGCGGTGGTCGGGGTCTGGGGCGCCAACCGCGTCGGCGTGCGTCTTTCGCCGCTCAGCCCGGCCAACGATATCGCCGACAGCGATCCGCAGGCGCTATTCACCTACGCCGTCGAACAACTCAACCATTTTCATTTGCTGTACCTGCATGTGATTGAAGGCGTGACTGGCGGGTCGCGTACCGTTGAGCGTGGCTTCGACCTGCAGATCCTGCGTCGATTGTTCAATGGTCTCTATATCGGCAATAACGGTTACGACCGCGCGCTGGCGATCGAGGCCCGGCGTGCCGGGCTCCTAGATCTGGTGGCGTTCGGCAAGCTGTACATCTCCAATCCCGACCTGGTGGAGCGGTTACGCGAGGACGCGCCGTTGGCACCACTCGATCCCGACACCTTGTACGGCGGTGGCGCAAAGGGATACACGGATTATCCATTTCTTCGGCCGCTGCACTGAGCGCCAGCCCCAGACCTTTCGCCTCTGCGCGCTTTGTCCACATAGTCGTTTTTCACATCAGGAGTCTCATCCATGAAAGCTCTCGTCTACCAAGGCCCGGGAAAGAAATCTCTTGAAGACCGCCCCAAGCCGGCGATCACCGCGCCCACCGATGCCATAGTCAAAGTCAGCAAAACCACGATCTGCGGCACCGACCTGCATATCCTTAAGGGCGACGTAACGACCTGCCAACCGGGCCGCATACTGGGGCACGAAGGCGTGGGCATCATCGAGCAGGTCGGATCGGCCGTCACGGCATTCAAGCCGGGTGATCACGTGCTCATATCGTGCATTAGTTCATGCGGAAAATGCGCCTACTGCCGCAAGCAAATGTATTCCCACTGCAGTACAGGCGGCTGGATACTCGGTAACAGCATCGACGGAACACAAGCCGAATACGTGCGTATCCCCTATGCCGACACGAGTCTCTATCCGATACCGGCCGGCGCTGACGAAGAGGCCTTGGTCATGTTGAGCGACATCCTGCCGACCGGCTTTGAGTGCGGCGTATTAAACGGCAAGGTACAGCCGGGAAGTACTGTGGCGATCGTCGGTTCCGGACCGATCGGCCTGGCCACGCTGCTGACCGCCCAGTTCTATTCGCCGGCAGAAATCATCATGATCGATCTGGACGACAATCGGCTGCAGGTGGCAAAGCGCTTCGGCGCCACCCATACCGTCAACAGCAAGGACGTCGATGCGGTCGAGGCGATCATGCAATTGACAGGCGGGCTTGGTGTCGACACGGCGATCGAGGCCGTCGGCATACCTGCCACGTTTGAGTTGTGCGAGAAAATCATCGCGCCTGGCGGCACCATCGCCAATATCGGCGTGCATGGGGTGAAAGTGGATTTGCATCTGGAGAGCCTGTGGGATCGCAATTTGACGATCACCACGCGATTGGTCGACACCGTCAGCACACCGATGCTGCTCAAGGTATTGCAGGCAAAAAAACTCGACGCCAAGTCGCTGATCACGCACCGCTTCAAACTCGATCAGGTTCTCGAAGCGTATCAAACCTTTGGCCAGGCCGCCGAGACGCATGCGCTCAAGGTTCTGATCGAGATGTAGTCCGGTGCCGTGCCGGTATTTTTAGTTGTGTGCCCGGCCACGGCATCGGCGGAAATGGCGAGACCAGGCGCGGCGACCTTTGCATTGAGGCACCGCGCCTGATCCGTCTCTCAGACCACTTCCATCGGTTTGGCGTGCGCGAGAATCGAGCGCACGGTGTCAGCATCGCTCTCGCTGCCATGGACCATCAGAACGTATTTATCGGCCGCCAATGCAGTTTCGTACTTGACCACCTTATTTTCGGGCATCCCGATCTGGCTGAGTGCCGCTCCCAGGGCGGACACGCTGCCGACAACCACGGCCCCCTCTAGCGCGCCGACCAATATCGACACGATCGGACCGGCCATGACCATCAGTCCCAGCCCCGGCAACAGGAACACCGCCGGCGCCAGCAGCATGCCCCAGATGCCTCCCCAGAAGGCGCCGGTTTTGCCCCATGACTTGATACGATCGCCGGCTGTATAGAATCCTAGCGGATGTTCTTCGCTGTGATATCCCTTGCCGACCAATGACAGCTTTTTGACGTCGAAGCCGGATTTGCTCAACGAAACAATTGCATCTTCAGCTTCCGCATGGGTGTTGAAGATGAAGAATGGTAGTTTTTCGGTTTCCATATTGTTGCCTTATGTGTGTGACTGGCTCAGTGGCCATGGGCTAGGATGCGAGTGGAGGCAGCGGTGTTACGAACTTAATCAGCGACGGTAGGAATGTCTTTCCATAACGAGGTCGGACTTTGAGCTTGCGCGCTGTGCACGGCACCATCGGTGCGCTGGCGCGCTTTAGAACCGAACGAGCAAAATAAATTCAATGGGAGCCGGGTTGGCGGTCGCCATGCTCCGCGATAAACCCAAGGTCTTGTGCAAGCGACGGGCCGGGATATTGGAACTGTACGGGGCCGTCAGGTTCGGCGTGGATGAACTGCTTGATATAGGGATCGGCCGATACCCGCATATCCTCCGGAGTACCGTGCCCGACGATCTTGCCTTGGGATAGAAAGTAGATGTAATCCGCCATCTTCAGCGACTGCTGCACGTCGTGCGAGACCATGATCGTCGTCGACCCCAGCGTGTCGTTCAGGGTGCGAATCAGGTTTGCGATCACGCCCTTGGAGATGGGATCGAGTCCGGCGAAGGGCTCGTCGTACATGATAAGCGGCGGATCGAGCGCGATCGCGCGTGCCAGCGCCACGCGCCTTGCCATACCGCCGGACATTTCGGCGGGCATGAGCTGAGCCGCGTTGCGCAGGCCAACCACCTGGAGCTTCAACAGCACCAGGTCGCGTATCAGTGCTTCGGGCAACATGGTTTGCTCCCTCAACGGGAAGGCGACGTTGTCGAACACGCTTAGGTCGGTGAACAGCGCCCCCTGCTGGAACAACATGCCCATCTTGCGCCTCAGCGCATACAGTCGCACGGTATCGTCGGTATCGAGCACCTCGCCATCGATGATGATCTTGCCCGACTTAGGTCTTAGCATGCCGCCGATCAGGCGCAGTATCGTGGTCTTGCCCGAGCCTGAGCCGCCCATGATAGCGATCACTTTGCCCCGCGCGAAGGACATATTCAGCCCCGACAAAATCATGTGCTGGCCGAAGGCGAAGTAGAGATCCTGGATGACGACAATATCGCCCCGCTCTGCTGCGTCAGTCATGGATGGTGCCTGTCATAAATTGGAGGTATTCGATGCCCCTGGATCGCGGCCACCGTGGCCGTGCCAGGTCGCGCATCATGTTTTAGGTACTGGTTTCGTTGAATTCGGCATCGACCGCATCCGCGGTAGACCCGTCGCTTGAGGGATGTGGCGGGGGCGCGGGCCTCTGCTGCAGCGCTGCTGCGGCGTCGGACAGGGCGGATGTCTTGGTGGAGATCTGGCTCAGGTCACCTGCTTCGAGGGCGGCTTCCAGACCCTTGATCAGCGCTTCCATGGCGCTAACCTCTTCCGCACCGGCCGCGGTGCCCAAGGTGGCCAGCGATTTGCGGGCCGCATGGATCTGCGCCTCGGCCTTGTTGCGTGCCTCCGCCATCAGCACCAGCGCGTGGTCGCTGGCCGCGTTGAGTTCGGCGTCCTTGACCATCGCGCGTATCTCCGTTTCCGTCAGGCCGGAGTTCGCCTTGATGGTGATGCGGTTCTCCTTGCCGCTGGCCTTGTCCTTGGCGCCGACGTGCAGGATGCCGTTGGCGTCAATGTCGAAGCTGACATCGATCTGCGGTGTGCCGCGGGCCGATGGCGGGATACCTTCGAGGTTGAACTCGCCGAGCGCCTTGTTGCCGGAGGCCAGCTCGCGCTCCCCTTGGTAGACCTTGATCGTCACCGCCGGCTGGTTGTCTTCCGCCGTCGAGAACACTTGGCTGAACTTGGTCGGTATCGTCGTATTTTTTACGATCATCTTGGTCATCACGCCGCCCATGGTCTCGATGCCGAGCGACAGGGGGGTGACGTCGAGCAGCAGCAAGTCCTTGCGGTCGCCCGACAGCACGGAACCCTGGATCGCCGCGCCGACGGCCACCGCTTCATCGGGATTGACGTCCTTGCGCGGATCCTTGCCGAAGAACTCCTTGACCTTCTGCTGCACCTTGGGCATGCGCGTCATGCCGCCGACCAGGATGATGTCGTCGATCTCGGCTACGGTGACGCCGGCGTCCTTGATCGCCGTGCGGCACGGTGCGATGGTCGCCTCAATCAGCTCGTCGACCAGCGACTCCAGCCGGGCGCGCGTGAAGGTCATGCTCATGTGGATGGGAGCGCCGTTGGCCATCGCGATGTAGGGTTCGTTGATGTCGGTCTGCAGCGCCGACGACAGCTCGATCTTGGCACGCTCGGCCGAGGCCTTGATGCGCTGCAGGGCGATCGGATCTTTCTTCAGGTCGATGCCGTTGATGCGCTTGAAGTCGTCGATGATGTAGTCGATGATGCGCTGGTCGAAGTCCTCGCCGCCAAGGAAGGTGTCGCCATTGGTCGAGAGCACCTCGAACTGCTTCTCGCCGTCGAGCGCGGCGATCTCGATGATCGAGACGTCGAAGGTGCCGCCGCCGAGGTCGTACACGGCGATCTTGCGGTCGCCCTTTTGGTTCTTGTCCATGCCGAAGGCCAGCGCGGCGGCGGTCGGCTCGTTGATGATGCGCTTGACGTCCAGGCCCGCGATGCGGCCCGCATCCTTGGTGGCCTGGCGCTGGGCATCATTGAAGTAGGCCGGCACTGTGATGACGGCTTCGCTGACCGCCTCGCCGAGATAGTCCTCGGCCGTCTTCTTCATCTTGCGCAGCACCTCGGCCGAGATCTGCGGAGGTGCCATTTTTTTGCCGCGCACGCTGACCCAGGCGTCACCGTTGTCGGCCTTGACGATCTGGAACGGCATCAGGCCGATGTCCTTTTGCACTTCCTTCTCGTCGAATTTCCGGCCGATCAAGCGCTTGACGGCGTACAGCGTGTTGCCAGGATTGGTGACAGCCTGCCGTTTGGCTGCGGCCCCGACCAGAATTTCGCCATCGTCCTGGTAGGCAATGATGGATGGCGTGGTGCGCGTGCCTTCCGCGTTTTCGATGACCTTGGGCACGCCGTTTTCCATTACTGCCACGCAGGAATTGGTAG
>Ga0209847_1000877_pt1 | contig 11425 bp, 10 predicted proteins | sample OrgsoiDNA_201060_FD_185808 | JGI IMG/M metagenome (GOLD analysis project Ga0209847, IMG submission 185808) | Permafrost soil microbial communities from the Arctic, to analyse light accelerated degradation of dissolved organic matter (DOM) -... | ecosystem: Environmental > Terrestrial > Soil >... | reverse complement strand
ATGTGGATGGCCGCTTGACGACTACACTCAGAGGCGATCGCATCGTGGCCGAATTCATCGATATTGTGAATCGCTATGTGACCTCGCACTATGCGGTAGTGTCCTAACCGATGCCCAAACGTTTTACCCACGCGGAAGCACAAAGCCTGATCCCTCAGGTGGGCCATCTGCTGACCGGCGCCGTTGCCGCGAAAACCGAGTACCAGGAAGCGGAGAGCGCCATTCAGCAATTCACCGAGCGCGTCATGATGATGGGCGGCGTCACGGTGGACCGCGACCGGGCGATCGACGCGCGCTCACGCCGCGATGCGGCCGCGACGGCTCTGCGCGCAGCCATCGAACAGGTGCAGGAGACCGGCTGCGTGCTGAAGGATCTCGACATCGGCCTGGTGGATTTTCCGACGCTCCTGCGCGGAGTGGAAGTCTACCTGTGCTGGAAACTGGGCGAGCCGGCAATTGAGTATTGGCACGGCGTGGAAGAAGGATTCCGCGGACGCAAAGCCATCGACCAGGATTTTCTGGACCACCATACCGGCGACCGCGCGCAGTAATTCCGGGGATGGCACACGTCAATCGGGAAACCGAAATCAAGCTGGCGGTACCCAACGCGAAATTCGCGCGCCTCCTGCTGCGTGCCGCCGGTTTCCGCGTCTGCCAGCCCCGCGTCTTCGAAACCAACACGGTGTTTGACACGCCCCGCCGGTCTCTGCGCAAGGCCGCTGCCCTGCTGCGCGTACGCGAAGCCGGCGGCACGAATACCCTTACTTATAAGGGGAGGCCGGTGGCCAGCCGCCATAAGAGCCGGGAAGAACTGGAACTGAAGATCTCAAACGCCGGCACTGCGGCCGTCATCCTGGCGCGGCTCGGCTTCCATCCCGCCTCCCGTTACGAAAAATTCCGTACCGAATTCCGGCAGCCGCGCCGCGCCGGCGTAATCATGTTGGATGAAACCCCCATCGGCGTCTTTCTGGAATTGGAGGGAACCGCTCACTGGATTGACCGCACGGCGCGCCGCCTGGGCTTCCAGGAAATCCATTACATCACCGCCAGCTACGCACGGTTATATTCGGAATGGTGCAAGCGCCAGCAGATCAAGCCTTCGAACATGGTGTTCAAGTAGCGCTTGGATGGCTAAGTGCCCACTCCACGGACCAGAAAGACGGCCACTTCGGCGGTCAGGTTCGGCAGCGCCTCCACCTTGCGGCGGCCCGCCAGGAAGAAGCGGCGCTCTATCGTGAACCCTTCGGCGCGCGCCAGATTCTCGAAATCGTGAACGGTCAGGAAATGAATGTTGGGGGATTCGTACCACTCATACGGGAACAGAGAAGTCCTGGGCGCGCGCCCGCTCAACAGCATGGAAAGGCGCACGCGCCAGTGGCCGAAATTCGGGAAGGCCACAATGCCGCGCCGCCCGACGCGCAGCATTTCCCGCAGCACCTGGCGCGGATGGCGCGTCTCCTGCAAGGTCTGGCTGAGAATCACGTAATCGAATGCATAGTTGGGATAATCGGCCAGCCCTTCATCGATGTCGCTCTGAAATACCGAAACCCCGCGTGCGATGGCGCGCTGCACCTTGGCGCCCGATATCTCCACTCCGCGCGCATCCACGCCCTTGTTCTCCGCCAGCCACTGCAGCAGTTCGCCGTCGCCGCAGCCCAGGTCCAGCACCTTCGATCCCGGCTCCACAATCTCGCCGATGATGGCGTAATCGCTGCGCCCCAGCAGCTCGCGAACGAAGGCCTGCTTCTGGCCCGAACCGGTCATTGCGCCTTCTCGAAGGTGCTGGCCAGGAAGCCGCGGACCAGGCCGGTCTGCTCGGCCACGTCCACCAGGAACGAATCGTGCCCATAGTTGGATTGCAGCTCCACGTAGGCCACGTCGCAGTTCCGCGACCGCAACGCGCGCACCATCTCCTGCGACTGGTAGCTCGGGTACAGCCAGTCCGAGCTGAAGCTGATCACCAGAAACCGCGCCTTGGTCTTTTCCATGGCGGCGGCCAGCGAGCCGCGCCCGTTGGTCAGATCGAAGTAGTCCATGGCCTTGGTGATGTACAGATATGAGTTGGCGTCGAACCTGCCCACGAACTGGCTGCCTCGGTAGCGCAGGTAGCTCTCCACTTCGAAATCCACGTCGAAGCCGAAGGTGAAGTTCTCTTTGCCCGTCAGACGCCGCCCGAATTTTTCGCGCATCGAGTCGTCGCTCATATAGGTGATGTGGCCCACCATGCGCGCCACGGCGAGCCCGCGCCCGGGAAGCGGCCCACCGTAATAGTTGCCGCCGTTCCAGTCCGGGTCGGCCATAATGGCCTGCCGCCCCACCTCGTTGAATGCGATCTGCTGCGCGCTGTGCCGGCTGGTGCTGGCGATGGGAATCGCCGAAACCACGCGGTCCGGGTAAGCCACCGCCCACTCGAGCGCCTGCATTCCGCCCATCGACCCGCCGGACACCGTGAGCAGCCGCGGAATCCCCAACCAGTCGATCAGCATTTTCTGGAGCCGCACCATATCGGCGATGGTGATCACCGGGAACGCCATGGCATACGGGCAGCCCGTGGCCGAACCGATGGACGATGGCCCGGTGGTGCCGCGGCATCCTCCCAGCACGTTGGTGCAGATCGCGAAATACCGGTTCGTGTCGAACGCCTTGCCGGGGCCGATCATGTTGTCCCACCAGCCCGGTTTGCCGGATTCCGGACTAATCCCGGCGGCGTGCGCGTCACCCGAGAAAGCGTGCAAGACCAGAATGGCGTTGGATTTGGCCGCGTTCAATTCGCCGTAGGTTTCGTAGGCCACTTCCACCGGCGCAAGCGTGGCGCCGTTATCGAGAGTGATGGAATCGAACCGAACAGTATTGGCCTGCACAATCATTGCGGGAGTGTTCTCATGATAACAGTTGACGCCGTTAACGTTCTCCCTCCCCGCGGCGTCCAACCAAACACAAGGAGGGTTCCGATGTTTCTGAAATCCGCATTCGCGCTGGCTCTGCTTACCCGGGTTTTCGCCGCAGACGCCGTTCCACCCACCGCCGGCTTGACCGTCCACGAGTGGGGCACCTTCACCTCCGTAGCCGGCGAAAATGGCGCGGCCGTGCAGTGGGCCCAGCTCACCGCGCCCTCGGATCTTCCGTGTTTCGTCTACCACCTCAGCACGCAGTGCATCAAGTGCGGAGCCAACCGGGTGCGCATGGAGACCCCGGTGCTCTACTTTTATTCCCCGCGCCCTGCCACTGTCTCGGTACATGTGGACCTGCCCAGCGGCCTGATCACCGAATGGTATCCGAGGGCCCGGATTGTCCCGCAACAACAAACCGGCGGTGAAGGCGGCCAGATCGACTGGGGCCGGGTGGAGGTCTCACCCGGAGCCGCGCCGGAATTCCCCACCACCGGCAACGCCAGCCACTACTATGCCGCCCGCGCGACGGATTCCGCCGCCCTCCACGTGGGTAATCAGGCTGAGAAGTTGCTCTTCTATCGGGGCGTCGCTAACTTTCCGGTGGCAGTCGAGCCGAAATTCCTGGCCGACGGCAGACTGGAAATCCGCAACACCGGTCTCCGTTTCATCCGGCTGGCGATTCTGTTTGAGAACCACGACGGCAAATCCGGTTATCGCATCATTCACGAGCTTGGCGCACCGTTGGCGATGGACCTCCCCGTACTGACGGCGAACGACGAAGCTCTTCATTGGGAACTGGCGACGGCTCTCGTCGAGGCCGGTCTTTATCCGAAAGAAGCCGCGGCCATGATCGACACCTGGCGCGATTCATGGTTCGAAGAAGGCGTGCGGGTCTTCTACATCATGCCGCAAGCTGCCGTCGATTCCGTGCTGCCCCTGAAAATCACGCCGCCGCCGGCCAATATCGCGCGCGTGTTCGTGGGGCGCGTCGAAGTCCTCTCTCCCCAAACGCGGCACGCCCTCCAAACCGCACTGGCAGCCGGAGACACGGAAACGCTGGCAAAATGCGGACGCTTCCTCGATCCCTTTGTGGCGCGTATTGTCGACCAACATGGCGGCGCAGCCATATCGCCCGCGGCGCAAGCTTTCATCAAAGCCCGCATGCAAGCCGCCCAGAGCGGCGCCGCGCCATGCCGCCCGGAGCCCGTCACGTTACCAACCGAGCAACAGTAAAACCGCGCTGTACTACAATGTGGACCAATGCCAACCGAAAGCGCGGATCGTGCGAACGGGAAGATCGCGCTGGTCACGGGCGCCGGCAGCGGTATCGGGCGCGCGGCGAGCCTTGCTTTGCAGGCGGCGGGGTATTCGGTGGTGTTGGCAGGGCGCCGCGGCGCTGAACTCACGCGGACCGCCGCCATGGCTGTGCCCGCGGGCGGCAAGATGCTGTGCGTGCCGGCCGACGTGAGCACACCCAAGTCCGTGCGGGCGCTGTTCGCTGCAACCGAGGAGGCCTTTGGCCGCCTGGACGTTCTGTTCAACAATGCGGGCACAAACGCGCCGGCCATTCCAATTGAAGACGTAACCTTCGAGCAGTGGAACGCGGTAGTGGGGGTTAACCTCACGGGCGCGTTCCTGTGCGCGCGGGAAGCCATCCGGCTGATGAAGGCGCAGAGGCCGCGCGGCGGGCGGATCATCAATAACGGCTCAATTTCGGCGCACGTTCCGCGCCCCCACTCGGCGCCGTATACGGCCACGAAACACGCCATCACGGGTCTGACCAAAAGCATTTCGCTCGATGGCCGCAACTTCGATATCGCCTGCGGGCAGATCGATATCGGCAACGCGGCCACCGAGATGACCGACCGCATGTCGAACGGCGTGCCGCAACCGAACGGCACGATGATGGTGGAACCGCGAATGGACGTGCGGCACGTGGCGGAGGCGGTGCTCTATATGGCAAATTTGCCGCTGGACGCGAATGTGGAGTTCATGACCGTGATGGCGACCAGGATGCCGTTTGTGGGGCGCGGGTAGGTTGGCCTCCGCCGGCTACCGATGGCAAGAAATAAGCGATAAACTGAAATGGAGGTTTACGACGTATGAGAGTGTTGTTGACAACGTTGACTATGGTGATTCTGGCGGCGACAGCCGGCATGGCGGCGGACGCCAAGGCAGGGCAGGCCACATTCGCCAAAGCTTGCAAGTCCTGCCACGGCGCGGACGGCGCCCCGAACGCTTCGATGGCCAAGATGATGAAGGTTGAAATGAAGGATCTGAAATCGGCCGAGGTCCAGGCCATGAGCGACGATGACATCAAGAAGGTAATTGCCGATGGCAAGGGTAAGATGAAGCCTGCCAAGACCGTCACCGGCGCCGATGCCGATAACGTGGTGGCCTATATCCGCAGTCTGAAGAAGTAAGTTCCGCACTGACATTCGCGGGAACGCCGAAACCAGCTTGGTCGCTCGACCATCTTCGCGTTGCCAGGCTGTAGTTCCAGGTCCGCCGCGCCAAGGCTGTCCGAAAGGAACAGAATCTAAGGCCGGCCGCCACGAACGCTTTCAAAGGGACACGCCGTAACCGAAACAAGACAACACTTGGAATATCGCGGCCGCCGTTTGGTTCGTGGTTAAAGAGATTACCGCTTGCCAAACACCAGCCCGTGCTCGCTGGAAGTGAATCAACTCCGACGAGGGCAAGCCCGCGGGAGGGGAGCCTGATGGATTATTCGGGACCAGAACGTTAAGGAACAACGATCCGTCGTCGAACTCAGTAAACAGCTCTAACGCGACTGCGGAGACAGGTAATCTACTCAGTCCGGACGCCAAAGCGTCCGTTCCTTCATTTCGCTGAATCGTGCGGTACGCCCAATAAGGGTGAGTGCGCAGTGATGTGAAGTCGGGACTACCGGGTAAGGAGCCCTGTACTTTGCCATTTGCCAGTGCGTTTGCCGTTTCCCGAAAGTCCTGCTCGTTATTGGCGAGCATAAAAAACGAGTTTGTCACAATAGCTGCGTAGAAATTAGTGGCTGTCTTATACCCCTCCGAGGGAGGTATCGACCAAGTCCAAACAGGCCGGCCATCCAGGGACTCTACCTTGACCTTGCTGAACTCGGGAGCTAAAGCCTGCGCCGCACCCGGCGCGAGAGTCGCGATGGTGCACGTGCGGGCACTTACCATACCCAGGCCCTCTGGACGCACAAAATCTTTCGCACCGGTCAAGACCGTATCCGAAGCGCCTTCTACCGCGGCGAGCGTGTTCGGCCCTACGGCCTTGAGTCCTCCCATCAAGTAGATGAATGGCAAGCCCAAGTGTTTCCGGCCCAGGTCTTGTTCCGGATGATCGAAATGCAGCCGCGACAAGACCTTCGAGCGGGCTGAAACGACGGTTTCATACCGCTGTAAGAGCAACGCGGAAGCTTGCTTTTGGGTCGTCTCATCTGCATAGCTTCTGGAACACCCTAATGGAAGAATAAACATCGAAGCTTGCAAAAGCGCCTTGTTCCAGCGTGTCATGGGTTCTCCTAACCAAAACCAATTTGTCTACCAGCCTGGCGCGTTCGGTGGCGCCGTCGGTGAAAACGGCGCGGCGTTACCCGCCCAATGAGCAAAGGTATTGCTATTTGGCGACGTTCCGATCGCGTAGTTGTAGGTAGTCTGCGGCCAGCCTACAGCGAAGTTAAAGAGATTAGTCACTCCGGTGCAAACCGATGATAAAAGCCCACTATCCCAAGCCAGGATGGCGTTTGGGTTGTCCTCCAGATAATGACCCACCGAACCCTGCACGACGTAGTCAACGAGAAACCCACAACTGAAGGGACAAGTGCCGCCGGGTCCTGCGTCCGTTACATACTGCGTTGCGCTGGAATTCTGAATCCACCAAAAAGAATGATTCTGGCCAGTTGGGACACCGATGAAATTAACGGGGCGATATTTCAATTGCGCAAAACACTTCGCAAGAACCGTTCCAGAGCTCGTTCCACCTTGCGCGCCCACCGGGCACTGGCCCCCGCAAAACTGGGCCACATAGATGGGGACGTTGGCGACAGACGCGTTAATGGACCCGTTGCCGGGGGCTAGACCGGTCACCAATCCTCCCGCTTGTACGCTGAATACGTTGCTTGCAAACCAGCTTGCCGATGAACTGTAGTTGACCTGGTTCCCGTTGTTGGTCGTGACGTACAAAGTCTCATGCTGTGTGCCGTTAACATCAACTGTAAATACAGCCAAAAGTACGTTGGCTCCCGTGGCCCCGTTGCAGGTCCAATAGGGAGGACAGCAGGTGCCCGCAATCGGGTTGTAGATTCCTCCACTCACAACAAATGTTGATGTGTCGCGGAGATCCGGGCTCCTGGACTGGACGTAAACGACCCCGTCCTTGTCCAGATTGGCATCACACCACCGTCCGCATCCGGAGCTGCTTTTCGGATGATGTCCAGAATGGAGATCATCACTGACGTGTTCGCGTTCAGGTGCAGCGGATAGCGATACAGCCCGCCCGGTTCATAATGGATGATCACCGCGAGATCTTCCGGCTGGTCGGTCGGGTTCCAGACGCTGTACATTGTGTCGGTTCCCAATCCCACCTGCCAGTAATGCGATGTGTGGCCCCAGCTCTTGGCCACCACTTGCGGGTTCACTTCAAAGACATAACTGCCCGTCGCATCAACACTGCCGGCGCTGAGCAGCACAGTGCCGCATTGCGCATCATAGCTGTATGCCAGATTCACCATTCCGTCCCGGAAGGGCAGATTAACATTCTTATCCAGCAGTAAGTTCCGCGTCTCGCCAGGCGCTAGTGTCACATCGGGCAAATTGATCGAGTGCGGCCCGGACTTGTACATGTAGTTTGCCAGCCCGTGCACCGTGAGCGGGGCCATCCCCGTGTTGTGCATGTAACCATATAGCAAAAATTTGACGGTCGAGGGAAATCCTTCCATCGGGTCCGGAGCGCCTACCATGAGCCCGGCAGACGCCACTTTACAGGTTTGAGAAGCGGGCGCGGGCGCGAGCCCGGCCATTTCCTCCATGGCCATCGTCAGAGGCAGTCTCGCCGAATAGCCCACAGCGGCATCCTCGACGTTACCCGAGAACAGCAGGCTTTCTGTGCCGCCTGTATACGAGATCTCGAGCCCGCCCACTAGAGCGGCCGAGCTGGCGCCGATCAAATCGTCCAGCATCACGATTCTGCTGGCATGCCCATCCAGAGAGACGTGCCGCGTCGCGGCCGGTCTCCGGAACTGATCGGACACTCGAATATCCGCCTGCGCGGGGAGATCCGTGCTGTTAACGACAGATACCAAGACACTCGATCCTGGCGAGTATTTCCACCACATTCCTTCGATCGTTCTTGGAGCCTCGGGACCAAGGGGCGTGGTCCCGGCAGGGGCCGGAGCGGCGATTTGCCGGTTAAACAGAAACGGCTCATGAAACTGTAGGCTACGCGGCGTGTCGAGTATCGAGATTGTCCCTACTACCGCTCCCGCCCAGTCATACCGGTATTGCAAGGTGGCGCTCCCGTTTTGCGATAGGTGCGCGGAAACAGAAGGCGGTACGCTTCCCAGGGCCGCGTTGATGTTCACCACCGCCCCGCCGGACTTTCGAAACTCGTAAAACTAAAACCGGCAAAGGCTTCAGGGATGGTGCCGAGACTATCGCGCAGGATACCGATCGCGACCGCCTCCCCAAGACGGATGCCTTGCGAGCTATCGGAGCTCCAGTGCACGCCCGCCCAGTCTCGCGCCATCGCGATATTGGAAGCCAGCTTGTTGAGTTCCCCGCCGAGCGTCAGTTCTCCCCGGTACGAAACTAACGCGTTCCCGTTCGGATCGCTGACCACCGGCCTGGGAATGACGAAGTCCTCACTAAAGAACGCCTTGAGCATCGTTACGCACGCGCCCGCGATAGCAGCATGGCCGGCCGGGTACGACGGATGCGTCGGACAACCTTCGGGATAAGCTTGTGGCAGCAAGTAACTCCCATTTGCGAACTCAAGCAGGTGGAGGCAGGATGATTTCAGCAGATTGCCGTGCACCGGGAATTTGGCTCGCCCGGTGAGCGTATTGTGCACGCGCGCGGCGTATTCCTCCGGCCGGATTCGACGGTGGATGAGCCATTTTTGAAACCACGATGCTTTGAGTGCTGCATTCGCCGCTCTCGCCATGAAATCGATCACGTGCGGCGGGCCGAATGTAACGAACCCCGCTTGAGTCTTGGACCACTTATACGGATTGGTGTCGGCGAAAGCCTCGGGACCGAAGTTGATCAGAATCAGGGCTGCACACAGAAATGCTTGAAAGGTGTAGTCGCGATGAACATACTCCGCCAGACCACCCGGTGTTGCAAGATATCGCGGACTGTTCTCGAACTGCGTCGGAACCGCGGCATTCGTACCGTTCTGGATGGCCAGCCATTCGGAATATGTCGACCCAAAGCGCTGGCCGGACATGGGCGAGAGATAGCGTTGGTCCACTTGCATGCTCCCGTTTGGCATCGGCAAGAGCAGGAACTGCGAAACGTATGGACCTTCAAGGACTCCTTTTCCAGGGATACGGAAAAGGCTTTGGACCGGATACGAACAGGCTGAGGGCCGTAAGTCGGGATTCTGAGGAGCCGCCGGGCATGAGATGGTGCTCAGATCCGCTACAGCGGCTCCGATGGCAGCATCCCGCTCCCACCGTGAAAACGGGACATCCCGAACAAGAGCCTGCCAATATAATTCCGCCATCTCGGCGGCTTGTTCCGCACTGGAGCAGGTGGGAGGGGCGGGTATTGTGAACTGACACGAGTCAAGGCCTTCCAGATCGTAGGCATTCCCAGCGAGCGGATTGCTGAGCTTCGCCGCGCCACCCAGGGGGATTGCCTCCAGTGCTGCAAACCTTCCTTCGGAAAGAGCCGCGAGAAATTTGCTGTAGGTCCCCTGAATCGGCTCGCCCTGGAAATCGTGGGGAAGGGCTTTTGAGTAGCTCGCAGCGCCTCCGGGAAACTGCTGTTCATCGTCGTTTACCGGGTGCTGGCGTTCCGGCTCGGAGAGTTTGTACGCGGCTGCCGTGGAACGAAGCCGGAAAGATTGTTCCGCCCGAAACTTGTCGGTCGAAGCTCGTGCTGCCAACGCTGGACCGGCCGAAACTCCAAACGCGAGCGATCTTAGAAATGCACGTCGTTTTTGCGTTTGAATACCTCCTCCGAAAGGCTGGAACAATCATAGGAGAGGTTGTGTTTTTAGTCAATAGAAAAAAATAGAAAACTTTATTTGAAAACTTACATTTCTATTACAGTTTTGGATGGCGCGCGCCAAGCAGGCAAGTAGGGCCGTCTCAGCCCAACTGCAGCGTCGCCGTAATCACCGAGAGCGCCGGCGCCGTCAACCTCACGTGCGAGCCCTGCACCGCGATGTCGTGCGGCTTCGGCGTCAGCGTGTCCGGCTGGTCGAAGCTGTTGAACGCGTTCATATCCGGGTGGTGCAGAATCCGCGCCGTGCCCGACTTGGCCGTCACGCCCCGCAGCGTGCAATCCACCTCCACGTCGTTCGATGAACTCGGGTTCACCCAGCTCACCACCAGTTCGCCGCCGCTTTTCGACGCCGACATCGAAATCCCCAGCGCATCGCCGCTCTCCGTCTCCACCTTCACCGCCATCTTCGAGCGGTGCGCCTTGAACAGCATGAAGGCATGATAAGTGGAGGTGCGAACGCAGCGTTTGCCCTCCGGCCCCTCCGTCAGCAGCACCGATTGCAGCACGTTCACCAACTGCGCGATGTTGGCCATGTACAGCTTGTCCGCCTGCCGGTTGAAGATGTTCAAGCCCAGGCCGGCGCCGACCGCGCTGCGCATGGTGCTCTGCTGCCACAGCTTGCCGTAGCGCGTCTCATCCTCCGCCGGGATGCGGTCCCACACGCCCCACTCGTCCAGAATCACGCCGCACCGCCGCTCAGTGTCGTAGCCATCCAGCAGGGCGCGCTGCGCGATGATGGTCTGCTCCACGCGCGGAAAAATCCGGACCTGCTCGTTCAGGGCATTCTCCGTAAACTTCGTCGGCGCCAGTGTGCCCGTCTCGTAGAAATGCGTAGACCAGCCGTCGGGCAGTCGGCGGCCCGTGCCGATGGTTTGCAGCAGCCCGCGCGACCAGTGCAGGTCGTTGCCATTGGGGCCGCACGCCACCAGGAACGGCCGCGTGCCCCCGAACGTCCGCATGTAGTTAACGAAGATGCGGTACATCTCGCCATAGTGTTCCGGCGTCATGGGGCCGCCGCAGCCCCAGTTCTCGTTGCCCACGCCCCAGTACTTGATGCGGAAAGGCTCGGGCGCGCCGTTCGCAATGCGTTCATCGGCCAGCGTGCTGCCCGAGGGGTGATTGCAATACTCCACCCAGTCGCGCAGTTCCTGCGGATTGCCGCTTCCCACATTACCGGCGATGTAAGGTTCGGCGCCGATCAATTTGCACAGCCCCATGAACTCGTGGATGCCGAAGCTGTTGTCCTCCACGTAACCGCCCCAGTGGATGTTCACCCGCTTGGGCCGCCGGTTCAAAGCG
>Ga0209847_1000876_pt1 | contig 11441 bp, 7 predicted proteins | sample OrgsoiDNA_201060_FD_185808 | JGI IMG/M metagenome (GOLD analysis project Ga0209847, IMG submission 185808) | Permafrost soil microbial communities from the Arctic, to analyse light accelerated degradation of dissolved organic matter (DOM) -... | ecosystem: Environmental > Terrestrial > Soil >... | reverse complement strand
GACTGGCCGACACGATGCAGACTTTCCGGTTGCGGTCCTTCTCCTCAAAATCGCTTCCGTCACGCAGCGCGACCGCGAGCGTCCGGAAGTATCCCGGGCTGATGAACCGCACGTTGGTGGAAGGCAGCTCAACCAGGGGCCGCGCATCGTGTTCGGTTCCGACGATGTCGATCCAGGTTTCCCCTTCGAGCGGAAGAGCGGAAACCAGGGACGCCGATTGCACCCCCGGCATGGCGGCAGCCTTCTCCAGCGCACGCTGGAAAAACGCCGACTGCTGCGCGACTTTGGGATATTTGCTTCCGAGAAGCGATACGCTGACCGCGATCACGCGCTCCACGTTGAAGCCCTTGTCCACCGCCATCAGCCGCACGAAACTCGATATCAAGAGCCCCGCCGTCACCAGCAGCGCGGCGCTCAGCCCCACTTCCAGGCTGACCAGAAGGCTGCGCAAGCGCATGCCGCCGCGGCCCTCGGTATTGCTGCGGCTGCCGGCCTTCAATGTTTCATACGGGGACGAAGCCGCGCCGCGCAACGCGGGGAGGATGCCGAAGACGATGCCGGTCGCGAGCGAAATCGCCAGCGCAAACAGCAGAACCCGAGTATCCACCTGCACATCGTGAAGCCGCGGCAGATCGACGGGCGCGGCCAGCAGAAGCGCTCGCAGGCCCCAGTAGGCCAGCAAAACTCCCAGGCCTCCACCGGCCAATGCAAGCACGATGCTCTCCGCCAGCGAGTGCCTCACGAGGCGCGCGCGGCTGGCGCCGAGCGCGGTGCGAATGGCCGAATCGCGCGCCCGGCCGGCGGCGCGCGCCAGCGAGAGGTTGGCCAGGTTGACGCACAGCACCATCAGCACGGCGCCCACCGCCGCCATCACCAGAATCAGACCCTGGCGCACATCGCCCACCATGCGGTCTTCAAGCGGCATCAGGTAGGCGTGCAGGTCCAGGTCGCCCGGAAGGCGCGCCGAAATCCCCGCCTGCACCACGTTCAACTCCGCCTGTGCCTTGGCCTGCGAAACTCCGGGCCGGAGGCGGGCCGTGGCCCAATAGTTGAAGTCGCCCATGCGCAGCGTCAGATCGTCATTCTCATATCCCAGAGGTTTGTAAATCTCCACCCACTCGCCGAGCGAGCGAGCGCCAACTTTTTCCGCCCTGGGGAAATGGAACCACTCAGGCATCACCCCCACCACCCGATACGGAGTGCCATCGAGCAGGATTTTTCGGCCCACAATCTCCGGGTCGGCATGGAACCGCCGCCGCCACAGCGAGTCGGCCAGAATCACCACGCGATCGCGGCCGGCTGCGTCTTCGCTCTCCTCAAAACCGCGCCCGATTTGCGGCTGCACGCCCAGCACCGTGAACGTATCGGCCGACACTACCGCGCCGCGCAGTTGTTCCGGTTCGCCCGAGCCGGTCATGTTGAAGGCATTGGCGCGCGCGATTGCCAGGTGTTCAAACGAAGTGAGCTGCCGGCGCCACTCGCGATAGATGGCGATATTCACCGGGAGCGCCGGGTAGGATTTCAGCAGCTTGGGCGCCACCTGGCTGATGGTCATCAGCCGGTCCGGCTGGCGATACCCGGGCGGACGCAGCAGCACTCCATTCACCAGGGAAAAGATAGCCGTGTTGGCGCCGATCCCCACCGCGAGGCTAAGTACCACCATGGCGGCAAAGGCGCGGTCCCGCATCAAGCCGCGAACGGCGTACCGGAATTCGTTGCGCATCGTAAGCTAGTACGCCGCGGAGTGCCGTCGGGTTCGCAGGATTTTACGTTTTTCTCGCCACCATGCGCAAGCGGCGGTAATCGGCTGTCCATTGGCCGTCGCGAAACAGGAAGGGAGCGGCGTACTCCTCAACCAGCCGCATGAAATCGGGAATACGCCCCGGCGGCAGGCCCTCAGCCAGACGGGCGCCGAACATTGCGAACCAGTCTTGCAGGCTGGAGTCGCCGCCCTCAAGCGGCGTAGGACGGTCGAACAGAGCGGCCAACGTCACTTCCAGGCCGGCGCGCTCAAGCAGCGTGGCATACTCGCCGACGCTGGGGAAATACCAGGGGTTGTAGCGTTCCGGATCCGCGATGCCGAGCTGCTTCAGAGCCCCGTACGCGGCATCCACCAGCACCTGAATATTGCCGCGCCCGCCGAACTCCACCACCAGGCGGCCGCCCGGCTTCAGCGCCCGCGACATGGCGGCAGCGGCCTCGTCCGCGGGTTGTATCCAATGCAGGGCTGCGTTTGAGAACACGGCGTGAAACTCGCCGAGATACGGCATGGTGCACGCATCCTGCGTTTCAAAGCTCAAGATGGGAAAGTTGGCGCGCGCCTGGGAGACCATCGCGGGGGAGTAATCGATCCCCACCACCTCCGCGCCCGACCTGGCGATCTCCGCCGACAGGCGCCCGGCGCCGCAGCCGACATCCAAAATCCGCTCGCCAGCCTGAGGCGCCAGAACCTGCAGCAGGTCGCGCCCGAACCGCCACACAAACGAGTGTTTGGCTTCATACAACCCTACGTTCCAATCGGCGCCCATACCTTCATTCTAGGACGCCGATTGCTCGCGCGCGCGGCGCTATTGGACCGCCACGGTTACTCCCGATTGGCAAGGCGTTGTGCCCACCGTGATGACCAGCGGGACAGCGCCGCCCGAAGCAGCGCCGGCCGGGATCTGCACGTTCACCTGCATTACACCGGACACTATTCCCGGGGCGGAACCGGCATACGTCACCGTGGCGGCAACACCGCCGATGGTAGCGGTAACAGCCAGGTTCGGCTTCTTGAGGCCCGTGCCATCCGCCGGAATGATAGCTCCGTCCGCACCGACGGGCGTGGTCTGACCCTCGCCGGTCATGTAGATCGACACGACGGAGCCTTTCGCCGCGGGCGTGCCGGGGCCGTTGACCGTGACGCCATCTTGGTTGAGCGTGGCGCCGGGCCCGGTACCCGCCTGGTTGAGAGTGTAGATTCCCGGCGTGGCCTGCAAAAGGTTGAAGGGGATGGCGGCAGACTGCACGCCGAGGAACTCCACCTGAACGTTGGTAGAAGTCCGCCCCGCGACGCCGTAGGGCACCATGACGCTGGTCTGGAGGGCTGAGGCGTAGATCACCGGCGCCGCAACGCCGTCAAACAGCACGCGCGTATTGCCGGCAGATGGATCCACCACACCGTTGGTCACATGCCCCAGGACGAGCGTAGCCGGCCCGATTCCGGTTCCGAAGATCACGATGTTCTCACCCGGCGCGACGGGCCCATTGGCAAAGCTCGCCGCGTTGGCGATGGCGCCAATCACTGGAATTGGTACGGACACCACGGTCAGCGACACCGGCACGACGGTGGGCACGACCACATTGGGCGACGCGATCGTGATAGAGCCGCTGAAATTGCCTGCCGTGAGGCCGGCTGTGACTATGGACACCGCCAGCGTTGCCGGCGTGGTCAGGCCGGTAGGGGCTGGGGTAACCACCAGCCAATTCGGCGGACCGGAGGTAGTCTGCACGGTGTACGAGAACGGCGTGCCTGCCGCGGAACCACTCACCGTAAGGTTAACCGGCGGCGGAGGAGCCAGAGCCAGAGTGTAGCTGAAGTTGATGGAGGCGGGCGTTGTGGCGATGCTCTGCGCGGCGAACACGTTGAAGACTACCGGCACGGTGATGGGGCTACCGGTAGCCAGCGCGGCGATCGTGACGGATCCCTTATAAACCCCGGGAGAGAGGCCCGCGGCGCTCACGGAAACCGTTACCGTGCCGGGTGTGTTTCCGCTGGGGGGCAAGGCCGTGAGCCAACCGCTGCCTTGCTGAGTGCCGGCGGTCGCGGTAAAGGGCAAGGATACCGGCGAACCGGTCACCGCGATGGTTTGCGCCGGCGGCGCCGGTGCTCCCGTAATCTGGTTGAACGTGAGGGTGGCGGTGGGCGCTGAAATGGTTCCCGGGCTAACCGTGAGGGTGACCGGAATCACCAGGGGGCTGTTGGCGACCGGGGTGGCGCCGGTGGCGGTTATGGTTATGGCGCCAGTGTAAACTCCGGCCGAGAGCAGACTGGAGTTTACGGGTACTTGCAGGAGGGTTGGCGTAGTGCCGGTAATAGTCGACACGGGCAGCCAATTGCCGCTGTTGTTGTTGGTGGCGAACGCGGCTGTGAAGGTCAACTGGTCCGAGGCGCTAGTGGTGATCAGGTTGATGGTCTGGATGGCCGGAGAGGGTCCGCCCTGCAGCGCGGTGAAGAACAGCGGCGAGGCCGGTGAGGCCACCAGCAGCGCCGTATTGCTGACGAAGAGCGTAACCGGGATCGCTATGGGGCTGTTGACCGCGGCAGTGCCCGCGGCCGTAGTCGCAGTCACCGAGACGTTGCCGGTACAGATGCCGGCCAAGAGGCCCGCTGTGTTTACCGAAAGCTGGAAAGAACCCGCGGTAGCGGCACTGACAGTGCCGTTGGCGGCGCCGTTCAGCAGCAGCCAATTGTTGCCGCACGTGGTGGCCGTGGCCGTGGCCGTGTAGTTCAGAACCACACCGGTGCTGCTGGTCAAATTGACGGTCACCGGGGCCGGCGCCGCCTTACCGGTCTGGAAAGGAAAAGACACGGAGGGCACACTGGCCACAATGTTGGGGTCGTTAGTGATTTTGAGGTTCACCGGGATCTGCTGTACGCCGTTGCCCGCGCCGGTTCCGGTGATGTTGAGGGTGGTGCTATAGGTACCGGGAGTTAATCCGGCTAAACCGGGCTGATTGATGGTCACCGCAAATGGCGTTGGAGTGGTTCCGTTGGTGGGCACGGAAAGCCAGGGCGCGTTGCCGGCGACCACTATGGTGTACGCCAGGTTTCCGCTGGTGGCGGTCACCGTGACGCTCTGCGAGGCAGGCACGTTTCCACCGAGTGGATACGTAAAGTTGAGAGCGGCGGCGGGAACGTTCAGCAGCGGAGAGTTGGAAATCAACAAGGTGACGAGAATGTCCAGCGAAGAGGGAGAGCCCTGGCTGACGACGGTGGCTTTGCCGCGGTACGTGCCCGGCGGCAAGTTCGGATTCACACCGATGGTGACTTGTGCGGCGCCGTTGATGTCGGTGACACCGACGGCGGCGCCAAGGACAATCCAGTTACTGCCCACGGGGTTGGGATCGACCGAGGACACAAAGTTCAGCGCCAGCCCGGGAACGCTGGAGATTGTAACAGTCTGCGATGTGATGTTGTTGGTGCCGCCCACCTGAATGTTGAAGATCAGAGACGATGGATTCGCGCTGACAGGCGGGGTGGGGGTCACAGTCAGAACCACGGCTACCGTAACCGGTACGGTAGCAGGGCCGGAAGTTGGCGTGATGGTCACTGAGCCCGTATAAGTATCGGCCGCCAGACCCGCAACGATGGTGGGATCGATGCCCAGGGTCAACGTGCCCGGGGATAGGCCGCTCAAGGTATTGACCAGGCCCGTGTTCCCCAGAAGACCAAGCCAGGGCCCGCCCTTCGCGGTGGTGGCGGTGGCGGTGTAGGCAGTAAGGGGACCGGTCAGCGAGACGCTCTGCGACGCCGGAAGGATGCCTCCAAGGGTGTGGGCGAAGGACACCGTTTGCGGATTCACGCCGATGGTGCTCACGGTGAAGCTAACCGCGACGGACGACCCGGCGCCGCTTCCACCCGTAACCGACAGGGTTCCGGTGTAGACCGCGGCCGGCAGATTGGTTGGATCCGCCGTCACCGTCACGGCCGATGGCGTGTTGCCGCCGATGAAGTTCTGGTTGTTGACCTTCAGCCATGGGGCGTTGGAAGAGACCGTGACCGTAAAGAACGTGGCGCCGCCGTTACTGCCGATGTTCAGGATCGCCGAACTCGCCGAACCACCGAGCTGCGAGAAGAACGTCATGCTGGTTTGGTCGGCAACCACGGTCTGTGCGCTCAATGCACTCAGACCACCGAGAGCAAGCGGCATCGAAATCAAGCTAAGCGTGAGCAAGGATCGCTTCAAGTGAACCTCCTGAAGTAGGCAGTCCGAACGGGGAGAACGCCTTACAACAGCGACAACAGTGCACGTCTGGTGCCAACCCGGGCGCCGTAAAACCAAAATAGACCGTTAATGTTTTATCTCCCACTCTTACCAGCAGTTACCAGCGTGCCCCGCGAATCAGTGGTGTGTATTAATCCGGGGCCAGGCGGGGAAACGGACACAGCTTTTGTTCCCGTCGGCCACAATCAGGCGCCGGATCTGGCGCCGTAGAGGCCGTGCGCTAAAACGTATTCCAGCACACACCGCGGAACCTCGGCCGGGCGTTGGCCGGCGCATAGCGCGCGGCGGACGCGCGAAGACGAGACCGGGAGATCGAGGGTGTCCAAGCGGTGCAGACCGACCCCGGGCGGCACGTCATAGACGTGGCCGGGGCGGCTCACCACCAGGAAACAGACGCTGCGCGCCACATCCTGCCACCGGTGCCAGGTACGGATTTCGGCGAAGGCATCGGCGCCAATCAGGAAATACAATTCGTCGCCCGCGGCCAGGCCGGCGCGCAGCTTTTCGATGGTGTCGATGGAGTAGCTGTGGGCCGTGCCCTCCTCAAGGCGCGAGACTTCGAAACGCGGTTGGTCCTGGCAGGCCAGTTCGGCCATGCGTACCCGGTCCTCATAAGGCGCATGCGTGGCGCCGGCTTTGTGGGGCGGATGGAAGGCCGGAACGAACAGCACGCGGTCCAGATGAAAACGGCCGGCGGCCAATCGGGCAAGCGAGAGGTGGGCGTTGTGGATAGGGTCGAAGGTGCCGCCGAAGAGTGCCAGTTTCATGGAGCGCTGGCGGTCTTGCCGCCGGTGTTTTTCTAGCAAGTGACGAACCGGCGGCAAGACCCCGCATCGGTCGGGTCTTAACGACGCCGGCGCTACCGTTCGATTTTGACGGAGTTGATGCGGACCTCCTTCTTGGGCCGGTCCTGACCGTCGCGCGGAACTTTGGAAATCTTCTCCACCACGTCGTAGCCTTCGCTGACTTCGCCAAAGACGCTGTGTTTGTTGTCGAGGTGTCCGGTAGGGGCCACCGTGATGAAGAACTGGCTGCCGTTCGTATTGGGCCCGGCGTTGGCCATGGAGACGATGCCCGGCTTGTTGTGCTTCAGCGAGGCATGGAACTCGTCGGCGAATTGGTACCCTGGGCCGCCGCGTCCGGTGCCCTTCGGATCGCCGGCCTGGACCATGAAGTCCGGGATCACGCGATGGAAAATGGTGCCGTCGTAAAACGGCTTGCCGGTCTTGGTTCCTTCCGCGAGGCCGATAAAGTTCTCGACGGTGAGAGGCGCCTTGTCGGCGTGAAGTTTGATTTTAAACTTGCCTTCGGTGGTATCGAATGCAGCGTATATTTCGTTGGCCATCACAGAGATTGTAACAATACTCCTTATGTTAAACTGCGCCTTGCAGTTGGATTTTTGTAATGAATCCGGAGACGCAGAATCCGCTGACCTTGGAGGAGCACCGCGAGCTGGCCCGCGAAATGAGCGCCGCCAATGCGCGCCTGCGGGAATTGTGTCACCTGGTGGCCAGCGTCTACGGACCGCGGAATCGTGCGGCGTTCAGCGCCCTGAAGGCCACCGCGGCCATGGAACGGCTGTGCCAGGAGCTGCAGACGCAGGTCACGGCGGACTACCCGAGCTTGGCAACTGAGAAGTTTTATCTGTAACAGACAGGCGAAGGATACCTGTCCTACCAGCCGGCCGGTTGACCGCGGTTTTGTTCGTCGAGCCATTTTTGCAGCGGAGCGAAATAGTCGCGAATGGCCGTTGCATCCATCTGCCGGGTGCCGGCGATCTTCTCCAGGGCATCCTGCCAGGGGCGGCTCTGCCCCAATTCCAGCATGGCATTCAAACGGGCGCCCGCTTCTTTGTTACCGAAGATGGAGCAGCGGTTGAGGGGACCGGTGCAGCCGGCGGCTTGCGCCAGGGCGCGGTGGAACTGGAACTGGAGGATGTCGGCCAGGAAGTATCGCATGTAGGGAACGTTGGCCGCGACGTGATACTTCGCGGCGGGATCGAAATCGGCTTCGCTGCGATCCACGGGCGGCGCGATTCCCTGATACTTCTGCCGAAGCTGCCACCAGGTCTGGTTATACTTCGCCGGCGGGATCTCGCCCGAAAAAACTTTCCAGCGCCACTGATCGATGACCAGCCCGAACGGCAGGAAAGCAATCTTCTCGAGCGCCTTGTGCAGCAGCAGGCCGATGTCCTTGGAAGGGTCCGGGGCCTTATCCAACAGCCCCAGCTTGACCAGGTATTCGGGCGTGATGGATAGCGCAATGGTATCGCCCACGGCCTCGTGAAAGCCGTCGTTGGCGCTGTCGCGGAACAAGGGCGGCTGCCGGTTATAGGCGCGCTGGTAGAAATTATGACCGAGCTCGTGATGGACGGTGAGAAAGTCTTCGCCAGTAATCTCGATGCACATCTTGAGGCGCAGGTCGTTGAGGTTGTCCACATCCCAGGCGCTGGCGTGGCAGACCACATCGCGGTCGCGCGGCTTGAGAAAAAGCGAGCGCTCCCAGAAAGTCTGCGGCAGCGGATCGAAACCCAGGGAGACGAAGAAGCCTTCGCCGTACTTCACCATCTGCTTCCAATCGGTGTTGCGTTTCTTGAGCAGCTCGGTGATATCGAAGCCGGGGTCGGCGTTGGGGGGCGCCACCAGCGGGTAAATATTCGGCCAGTCCTGTGCCCACATATTGCCCAGCAGGTCGGCTGGAATCGCTCCGGTGGCGGGAACCGCGTCGCCATATTTCTCACGCAGCCGGGCGCGCACATACGTATGCAGCGAGAGATAGAGCGGCTTGACCTGCTCCCAGAGGCGGTCGAGCTCCCGGGCGAAAGCGTCGGGCGCCATATCGTATTTGGAGCGCCACATGGCGCCGTTGTCCTCAAAGCCGAGTTGGCGGGCGCCCTTATTGGCCAGTTCGACGTAGCGAACGAAGTCCTTGCGGATGGGGCGCCCGATGGCGTGCCAGCCCGTCCAGGCTTCCTTGAGCTGTTGAGGGTCGCGGCTTTCAGCCAGGATTTTGCTGAGCTCTTCCAGGTCCTTGCAGCTATCGGGACCGCTGGGGCAGTACTTGCCTTTGCCGTAGGCGCCCTCCATACCGGTGACGATGCGGGTGAGTTCCCCGCTCTCCTTGGGATCGGATGGCGTGGCGATGTTGAGCGAGAGCTTGAGCAATTTAATTTTGCGCGCGGTCACCGGGTCCAGCTTGAGGCCGTCGAAGCGCGTGGACTCCTTGGCATACTTGACGGTCGCGGCGATGGCGCGCTCATCGAGTTTGGCGGCGATGGTTTCGCTGTCGCCGTTAATGTAGGTGGACTTGATCCAGTCCGCCTGGGCGGCATCCACGCCCAGCACCTGCAACTTGCGCTCGGCGTCATCGATGAATCTGCGGGCTTCTTCGGGGGTCGCTTTGGGGTCCGCGGCTGGCGCCAGGGTTGCCAGGGTGAGCGCGAAACACGCAACTGCTGGAATCCTCATGCTTACACCTTAGCAGAGGGCCTGGAATCAAAGAGCCCAGGAATTTTCGGCGGGCGATTTTGCGAGTTCGCCTTCGACGTGTTAGCATCAAATTGTTCGTGACATCGCGGGGACGTAGTTCAGTTTGGTTAGAACGCCGGCCTGTCACGTCGGAGGTCGCGGGTTCGAACCCCGTCGTCCCCGCCATTCCTTTTCAACGTTTTCCCAATCTTTCCTTGAGTTTCCGGTAAAGCGCGCGGCGACGCCTGGCGACAGCAACCGCCACCGAGTGCCCCCAATACTCGCTGCGAACTGTAGCACCTACTGTAGCCAGTCCGCCGAATAGCCCAGCGGCCTGGGCCGGCGCAGAACGCACGAGCGCCTTATCGCCACGTCAGGTTCGAGCACGCGGGAAATTCCGAGAATTATTGCCTCCCCTGGTGAACATTGAGCGCCCAGCGGGCCAACATTTTCAGGGCGCGCTCGTACCGCCGAAATATAATATTGCTAACGGAGGCAGGATGCGCTTAACAGGGGTGGCGAGCAGTCCGGCCTCCCCGATCGGCGAGCGGGCAAAGATTCTCGGAATTTCGCCGGAGAGACGCACAAAGGCAACGCGCGCCGCGCTTCCTCTCATTGCTGACGGGGCACTACTCATTAGTGTGGGAGTCGCGGCTCGTCTGTTTGCCTATTCCATTCCCTCTCGAAGGGTACTCTTGCCTTCCCTCTGGGCAAGAAGAGTTTTGGATGCTAACGATGGAATTTTTGGCCCAAGGGGCGAAGGTTCTGGGAATTCACGACGACGAATGTTCGTGTGGGCGCACCCTCTCAATCCCCGGTTTGCCGGCCCAAGCGAGGTGATTGAAAAGACGATCATCGATTTTCCCAGGTTGTAAATAGAGGGAGCAAGCTGCATCGCTCAAGGAAGAAGCCATCGCCCGGGCAGCCGCCGGAGCCGAGTGGTCTTCCACGTCCAGAGCGTCGAACTCTACGGCCACCCAACATGGGCAGGGTGCGGGCAAAGATTCTCGGAATTTCCTGCGGTGACCAGCAACAGCGACTCTTGTACTATCTTCGGATCGATCTTTGGCGCCTGCCCGTGCTGGCGCCCAACGTCGCTTTGGGTCTTTTCTGTCAGCGGGTAGTGACTCTGACGGGGGCCTATGCTGGTTGGCGTTCTGCGCTTCGTTTTCCTGCTGCTCTTTGCGCTCCTTCTCTTCTTCGCCCTGTTTCCGCCAGACCGGCATCGAGCGCTTCCCGTTTGGCCTTCATCCGGATGTGGCTGTAGTGTTTCATCATCTGGGGCGATCCGTGGACCAAAGGCCGTCCGGAGCCTGGGGGACATCGGGTAATCAGGACGCAGTAGAAACCACCTGCTTGGCGACATTAGCGTTACGCAGGCAGCGAAATCCCGACCTCGCCCGCGCGGTCCGGGCACTCCAAGATCTTCAGAACGCGAACGGGGGTTGGCCGCGTTCGCCGGCGACGAGTTAGAAGGATGTTGGGCTACCAGCCTTGCCGTCGTGAGCCTGATGGCTGGCAGCGGCAAAACCACCGAGATGATGGAACGTTCACATGTGGTCGCCGCAAGCGGACAGTTTGCCTTTCATGCGGCAGTAGAGGATGTGGGCCGCGACGGGCTGGAATGTGCTCTGAGTTCCGGTAGCCAGGCGCAGTTGGCGGCGTGGCGGGGGACGTCAGACGATGCCTGGTTCTTCATTGATTCCGTTGATGAAGCCAAGCAGAGCGGGATGCGCCTTGAGAGGGCGGCCCGCGCAGTTGGCGCACCAAAGTGGCTGTCGGCAATGCACAGTGATCGTGGGCCGGCGCGCCGGAGGCGCGCAATGAGGCGCTGCCTCATACTCCGCCAGGGGGACGAGCCCCCTGAGACCCAAGGCCCCCTTTCCCTTGGGATTCATGTTCCAGAACGCAAAGGAAGCTGTCAAGGGATCGCAAGCCGTGCAAAAACCGCGCGCCCTTGACAGCTTCCTTACGTTCCGAAGATGCA
>Ga0209847_1000875_pt1 | contig 11447 bp, 11 predicted proteins | sample OrgsoiDNA_201060_FD_185808 | JGI IMG/M metagenome (GOLD analysis project Ga0209847, IMG submission 185808) | Permafrost soil microbial communities from the Arctic, to analyse light accelerated degradation of dissolved organic matter (DOM) -... | ecosystem: Environmental > Terrestrial > Soil >... | reverse complement strand
CCCAGCCGCTGGCCCGTGCTGGCACGAACCGCGCGCGTGGCATCGTTACCAGCCTCGGCCGAGCCAGGCAAAGGAAAAGCCAAATGCGTATGGCTATCCACAAACCCGGGCATCACCACCCGTCCGGCGGCGTTGATCTCCCAGGCATCGCGCGCCTCGGCCAGATTCTCCAACCGGCGGCTGGGGCCCACCTCCATCAGCACTCCGTCGCGAATCAACAGCGCCCCGTCCGGAATGATGCTAAGTTCGTTGAGGGCGAGCCCCCGGCGCGGTCCTTTAGGTCCACGCATGGTCAGCAACTGGCGCGCCCCGCGAATGAGAATAGTGCCCGTCATTACTCCCCCCACTAATGTAACATTAGAGCCAAGATATGTATTAGAAAAGCAAGTAATTAATAAGAAATCTAGCTTGAAGCCAGGCCGCACGCTAAAGACTTTAGAAAGAGTATTTTCCAAGAGCGGATTGGGCTCCAGAACCACCGCGCGGAGTTTGATTGGAGCCGGAAAAATTCGTGTGAACGGAAAAGTAATCCTGAATCCGGACCACTGGGTTGATCTGGAGCGCGACCGCATCACGCTCGATGGCAAACCGCTCCGTGCCGCCCAAAAAGCCTACGTCCTGTTGTACAAGCCCAAGGGCTATCTCACCACTTCCCGCGATCCCGAAGGCCGTCCCACGGTCTACGATCTGATCGCCGATGTGGGAACCTGGCTGTCGCCCGTGGGCCGCCTCGACCTGGACTCGAGCGGTCTGATCCTGCTGACCAACGACACGGATTTCGCCGAGCGCATCGCCAACCCCGCCCACAAAGTACCGAAGACTTACCTGTTGAAGGCCTCGACGCTTCTGAGCGACGATCAGATCGAGCGGTTGCGCCGCGGCGTCGAGCTGAGCGATGGCGTCACGCGCCCGGCGGAAGTGGTGCGGCTTCGCGACGGCGCCAGGTATACGTTCCTGGAGATGACCATCACCGAAGGCCGGAACCGCCAGGTGCGGCGCATGATCGAAGCCGTCGGCGGCAAGGTGCTGAAACTCGTCCGGGTGGCGATTGGCCCAATACAAATCGGGGATCTGCAGATCGGCAAATGGAGGAACTTGAGCGCGCAGGAAGTTCGGGCGCTCGGGTCAGGCTAGATCTTCACCGCAGAGACGCTGAGACGCTGAGTAAAGCGCAGAGAGCCACAATCTATAAAGATTGCTTTGCCAGTTTGATGGTCGTTCGCTCTGCGCTTGTCTCTGCGTCTCTGCGTCTCTGCGGTGAATGGGAGCCTCGCTAGCAGCTAGTCCGAATACCAGCGCAAGCCCACGAACACGCCGCCCATGCTCCCATACTGGAAGTATTCGGCCTTCGTGGATGTCTTGAAGTGCAGCGCCTTGGCGCCGCCGCGGATTTCAATGTGCTTTACCCGGTAGGCAATGGAAGCATCGGCATCCCAGATGGCCGTGTGATGCGGAATGTCAAAGCCGGACGCGTTGGCCTCGAAGCGGAAATTGCGCGTAGCATATTCGGCGATTCCGAGGCCCAGCGTTGGAGTGAAAAATGAAGTCGATCCCGACGTCTGGTTAGTGATCGGATTCCCGGCACTGTCTGTTGTTGGCAAAAGGGGCGCGTCGGTAGCCGCGTTCATGTTGATAAACTGCACCTGCCACAGCGTCTTGAGCCGGAAATGCCGGCTGCCCAAAGGGAACGGCCACGTCAGGTATTCGAACGAGATCTTGGCATCCTGGATCTTGTAGTTAGTGGAAAGAACGCTGCCTTGGCTGTAGGCTTGGGCGAAGATCACCAGGTCCGTCGGAGCCGTCTCGGTGCCACTCGCCTTGGACTGGAAATAGGAAATCTTGAGAGTATTGTGCGCGCCGGCCGCAATGCCGATTTCAACGCCGGGAGTCTCCTTCGGCGTTCCCGTGAACTGCAGTTTAGTGAGGCCCGTAAATGTGGCGGCGTGCCCTTTGTCGATCCAGGGCTTGCCGATCGGCATCCAGTCCGAAAGACCGATATAGTATCCGGATTCTCCCGGCATGCGAACATCGGCGACCTTCGGAGGAGGAGGAGGAATATTGCGCGGCTGCGGCGTTGGCGTTACCGGCGCCTCAGTCTGCGGCTCTGGCGCGGTTGGAGTTGGTGTTGCCGGAGGTTGTGTGGTTGGAAGTTGTACGGTTGCAGGTGGTACTGTTGGGGCTGCTGGAGGCAGTCCTGCCGGAGGCGTCTGCTGCTGCGCGCTGCCCGTCGAGACCGCGGAAAGACAAAAAAGACCGAGACACAATAAGCCGGTTAACGAATTGTTCACGAACGCCTCATGAGTTTTAGATTTGTCTTTCTATTTTGCCTCAAACCACGGGCTTTCCGCAGAAAAAACCGGCTGTGGCTTGCCGGCCACAGGTGTAGAAAACAGGCCCAGTGCGGCAAGTCCAGGTAACCTTTTCCGGTTTCGCCGGTATTCCATTTCGTAAAGAGGGAGGCACGTGGAGGACGAACTGGCGATGCGCGAGGTCCGGGCGGGCGATGTGGGAAAGCTGGAAGTGCTTTTCGACCGCCACCACCAGGCGTTATTCCGCTACTTTCTATATCTCACGTCCAACCGCGCCGTGAGCGAAGACCTGGCGCAGGATGTGTTCTTCCGCATTTTGAAGTACCGGCACACGTACCAGCCGGAGTCCGGATTCCGGGCCTGGATGTACCAGGTGGGCCGCAACGTTTATATGGATCACATTGGCCGGAACAAGTCCGAAGTCGCCCTGCCGGAAGATGCCAGGGAAATCCGCGGTTCCGAAACACCGCCGGATCGCGAATTTCAAAAGAAACAGGAAGCCGTGCTCCTGCGCCGCGCCCTGGCCGCCTTGCCGGGCGACAAGCGTGAGTTGCTCATCATGAGCCGGTTTCAGGATTTGAAGTACGAGGAGATCGCCTCCATCCTGAAGTGCGAAGTGGGGACGGTCAAGGTGCGGGTATACCGGGCGCTGCGCGAACTGGCAGACCGGTTTTTCGCACTGAGTGGAGAACGAGCGTCATGAACTGCGAGAAAATTCGAGAGCAGATTCCGGAATGCCTGGCCGGCCGTCTGGATAAGGCCGCGCGGGAAAACCTGGTGGAGCACCTGGAAACCTGCGCCGCCTGCCGCACGGAAGTCGCCGAGCTCAACGCCGTCTGGAGGGCACTCGAGTCCCTCAAGCCCGTGGACGCCGAGCCCGTCATGAAGGCTCGCTTCATGGAAGTGCTGGAAGCTTACAAAGCCGGCGCCGGGCAGCCTTCCGAACTGCCCAAGACCAGCGCTGGGCCGAATAGAATGCCCGCCTGGCTCCCCGCCGCCCCCGTATGGCAACTGGCGCTGGCGGCATCTCTCCTGATCGGCGGAATTTTTCTGGGCCGCTACCAGGCCGGGCCCCAGGCCCCGGTCTCCGTGCCCGAAGTGGCGCAGCTCAAAGGCGAAGTCGAAAGCCTCCGCCAGTTGGTGGCGCTCTCCATGCTGCAGCAGCAATCCCCCAGCGCCCGCTTGCGGGGCGTCTCCTACAGCGAGGCGATGACGCAGCCCGACCGCCAGGTGGAGGACGCCCTGCTCTACGCCGTCAACCACGATTCCAACGTCAACGTGCGCCTCTCCGCCGTGGATGCGCTGCAGAAATTCGCCACTCCGCCCGTGATCCGCGCCATGGTGGATGCCATCCCGGTGCAGGAGTCGCCGCTGGTGCAAATCGCTCTGCTCGACATGCTGGTGCAGTTGAATGCCAAAAGCGCCGCGCCGCTGTTGACCAGGCTCTCTCAAGACGCGCAGGTGGATGAAGTGGTCCGGCAGCGCGCGGCATGGGCTTTGCAAAAACTGGCCGTGCAAAAACAGGAGGTATCCCGGTGAAACTTGCCGCCCTTATCGTGTTCGCTACTTTCCCGCTGCTGGGTTCCGACTGGCATGACGACCATAACTGGAAGCTCAACCAGCAGGAGACCATCCGACGGTCTTTCGATGTGCCGAACGGCTCCAGTCCGAAAAAGCTGCTGGTGGACAATATCAGCGGATCCATCCACGTCACCGGGTATGCCGGCACGCAGGTTCAGGCGGTGGTCGAGCAGCATATCCACGCCGATTCGAACGAGGCCATGGCCGAAGCCAGGCGCGACGTCAAGCTCGACATTTCGCAGCAGGGCAACTATGTCCGGCTTTACGAAGACGGCCCGTTCCGCTCCAACAACGGCGTCAACTACCGGGGCGACAACTATTACGGATACCGCGTGGACTTCGATTTCGAGATTCAGGTTCCCTTCGACACCGAGCTGATTCTCAAGACCGTCAACCGCGGAGATATCGAAGTGAAGAAGACCACCGGCGATTATGAGATCCGCGGTCTCAACGGCGGCATCGACATGGAAGATCTGTCCGGATCGGGCAAGGTCCACACACTCAACGGCAAGGTCAAAGTCACGTTCAGTAAGAACCCGGCGCACAACACGGAGTTCAAAACCTTAAACGGCACGGTGGATGTGTACTTCCAGGCGGGGCTGAACGCGGACCTGCATTTCAAGAAACTCAATGGCGGCATCTATACGGATTTCGATGTAACGGCGCTCCCTGTCCCGGCATCGAGCGGCGGCAGCGAAAACGGGAAATTTGTCTACCGCTCCGACCGCATGGTGATGGGGCGCGCCGGCAAAGGCGGACCGGAGCTGTCGTTTGAAACCCTCAACGGCAGCATTCGCCTGCACTCCAAAGCTCTATAAAAAAAGGACACGACAATGAAACTATCTTTGGCACTCCTGAGCATTACCCTTGCCGCTGGTTCGCTGGCCCGCGCGCAGGAGGCCGCGGGCGACCGCGTGGTGGTGCCCGTCCGAAACACCACTCATCCGCGGAAGGTGGACGCCTCCCTGATGCACGGCTCCATCACCGTCAAGTCCTACGCCGGCAAGGAAGTCATTGTCGAAGCCCGCGGCTCATCCGGCTCGTCGCCGGACAAGGGCGATCGCACGGTCGAAGGCCTCAAGCGTCTGGATTTCCCGGCCAGAGGGCTAACCGTGGAGGAAGAGGACAACGTGGTCACGGTCCGCATGAACATGAACTCCGGCCGTAGCGGGGACGTGGTGATTTCGGTTCCGGCCGATACCTCGCTGAAGCTTCACACCCTGCATGGAGAGATCTCGGTCGAGGGCGTCCATGGCGAGCTCGAAGTCGATAGCCTGAACGGCGCGGTCACCCTGGCCAACGTATCGGGAACCGTGGTGGCGCATTCGCTGAACGGCGCCATCAAAGCTTCCATGGATTCCGTGGATTCCACCAAGCCGCTTTCCTTCAGCACGCTGAATGGCAGCATCGATGTCACGCTTCCCGCGGACTTCAAAGCCAACGTCAAGCTGACCACCGACCATGGCGAGATCTACAGCGATTTCGACTTCAAGATGGGCGGCAGCATCACGCAGAGGAACGACACCTCCGATGGCAAGTTCCGCATAAACATCGATCGCACTCTTACCGGCAGCATCAACGGCGGCGGCGCCGAAGCCACCTTCCACACCTTCAACGGCAGAATCTACATTCGCAAAAAGAAGTAGGGTAGGCCTCCCGGCCTGCCAGCCGGTACAATAGAAGAATGCACCGTCTTTCTGCCCTCTGCCTGTTCGGCGCCATATTCCTTTTCGCGCAGGATTGGCAAACTGCCACTTCCCTGCCCGCCGTCGATATGGGCGGCCTCACGCCGGCGCAGCAGACCAAGGCCCTGCGAGTCATGCGCGGCCAGGGGTGCACATGCGGCTGCGGCATGAAGATTGCCGAGTGCCGCGTCAAGGATCCGACCTGCGCTTACAGCAAGAGTCTGGCATCTGTAATGGTGGGGGCCATCAAGAACGGCAAGACCGAGGCCGGCGCCATTGCCGAGGCAAAGGCGTCCAAGTACGGTCAGGCGCCCGACGTCAAAGTGCTCGAGAAGGCCGTCGATATTCCGGCGGCGAACTCTCCATCGACGGGCCCCGTCAACGCTCGTATCACGCTGGTGGAATTCTCCGACTTCCAGTGCCCCTTCTGTTATAAAGCCGTGGCCCACCTGAACACCCTTCTGAAGGCCTACCCTACGCAGGTGAAACTGATTTTCAAACAGTTCCCGCTGGTCGATTCGCACCCGGAAGCCGCCATCTCCGCCGCCGCCGCGCTGGCCGCGAATCAGCAGGGCAAATTCTGGCAGATGCACGATATCATGTTCGCCAACCACGGCAATCTTTCGCGCAAGGCCATCCTGGGGTGGGCCGCGGGGCTCGGGCTGGACATGACGCGCTTCACGGCGGACCTGGAATCCCCCGCCATCAAACAGGCCATCAAGCGCGACATGGAGGACGGTGAGCGCATCGGCGTGGACGCCACTCCGACGGTCTTCATCGACGGCCAGAAGTACAACGGCGCGCTCGCCCTGGACGCCATTAAGCCGGTCATCGAGGGCGAACTCAAACGCCTGGCCGGAAAGCCCGCGGCCAAGGGCAAGAGCTAGACCGCAGCAATCACTGCTGAACCGTAACGGAGACCCCTGTCGCGGTGGCAACGCCGCCAATCGTAGCCAGCACCGCGGCATCGCCGTTCGGCAAATTCGGGACCGTCACGTTGAACTGGTACAGGCCCGGCGCCACCAGGCCGCCGAACGTAACCACCGCGGTCGCGCCGCCGATCGAGATCTGCACGGCGTTCGCCAGCGGCTGGGCCGTGGTCACCAGTTGGGCGGAAGGAAGCGGCGGGTTGGTCGGGCCGAACCCAGTTCCATAGAGCAGGATTGTCTCACCGGGCTTGGCCGGTTGTGTCACCACCCCGGGCAGCAGGTTAGCCGCGCCCACCACGCTGAAGTCCGCATGGCGCGCGGCCACAAAGGCGCCGCCGAAGGTGAAGAATGCCGGCGCAAACTGGGTTTTCTGCCCACTCAGGCTGTTGCCGATCTGTTGCGCCGTGGTCACCTGGACCTGGACCGAGCCTATCGCCGCATCGTCCGGCGCCAGCACATTAATCTGCCCGGGGCTGATGAACTCGACGTACGCGGCCACTCCGTTGATGGTGACCGAAACTCCCTCGAGCGAGGTGGGCAGCAACCCGTTGACGAAATCGCGGTCTTGCCACGTATAGGTGGTCTGTGACAGGTTCGTGCCAAAGATGGTTACCCACGTGGCCGCCGCGAAGTCCGGTAAGAAAGTGGCGGCGCTGGTTACGGCCGTGATCGTGCCGGCCGCTTGCGTACCGGTGACTACCAGCGTTACCGAAACCGGCGCCGGACTGCCGAGTGCGCCCGCCGCCGTAATCAGCACGCTTCCCGTGTACGTGCCCGCCGCCAGATTGACGGGGTTCACCGATACGGCGAGCGTTGCCGGAGCGCTCCCCGACGCAACTGCAACGTCCAGCCAGTAAGCGCTGGTGGAAGCCGTCCACGCAAGCGTACCTCCGGCCGCATTGGTAATCGCGACGTTTTGCGCGGCCGGAACCGCGCCGCCGTTAGTGTACTCGAACGCGAGTGCCGCGGGCGCCACCGCCAGGGAAGCCGAAGCCCCGGCCACGGTGAACGTAACGCCTATCGATGCCGGGGTGTTCGACGCGCCCACCGCCGCAATCTGAATGCTGCCCGTGTATGTGCCCGCGCTCAAACCCGCGGGCGAAACGGACACCGAAAGCGCGGCCGGAGTAGTGCTCGTAACCGTGCCCGCAGCGGGCGAAACGCTCAGCCAGGGTGCGCTCGCCGTGGCCGTGGCGCTAAAGGAGAGTGTGCCGCTGCCGCTATTGGTCAACTGAATCGACTGGGCCGGCGGCGCCGCTCCACCCGCGGAGGCAAATTGCAGGCTCGCCGGAGTCACCGCCAGCGTTGCCTGTGAAGTCGCCATCACGGCGAGGGCGTCGATCCCGGACACGGCACTCACTTGGATAGTGACCAGGCCCGTCATACTCGCCGGCAGGTTCGCCGTAATCGAAGTATTGGTCCATGAGGTGACAGTCAACTGCTGCCCCGCGCTCGAACCAGCCGGCGTCGCGGTAACCTTGCAGCCATTGCACTGCGATCCAAGAAGGTCGCCGGAGATGGTGATGGCCGAACCTGCATTCACGGTCTTGCCTGCCGCGCCGGTCAGCGGGCCCACCGAGAAAATCACCGAGCCCAGCTTGCAACGCGCCGTCGAAGTGAAGCCTATCGGTTCCGGCAGCGCACCGCAGTCGATCGTGCCAAGCGACTGACTCGTGGCCATGAGATCGCCCGTCCCGGATACGAAGTCCACATAGAAAATGGTCCCTATATCCCCGCCATTCACAAGCGGCACGGTTCCAAAGGCGACCGCCGACATATCCGTCACATAATTGCCCTGGCTGTTCACCATCGCGAAGAACAGGGCCCCATCCACCGACAAATAGGGGTCCGTGGCTGGAGCGGACCCGATCGCTTTCCAATCCGCCGTGCCGGCCAGAAAAGAGCGAACGATGAGGCCCGTGAGGTGATTTCCGTCGGTGACGTTCGCAATGCCACCCGCATTGCAGGCGAAAGTTCCAAAGCCGGTGTTCGTAAGCGCCGCCGGATCCACGTGGCAATAAGGCACGATGCGCGTCACGGCCGCCTGCTGGTTGACAAATCCCAACGAGGCGCTGGTCAGCGATACCAGACCGTCGCCGGCATTCGGGAGCGATATCCCGGATGACAAACCGGGGCTATAGGCGCCGGCGTTGCCGATGACCGCGATGGCGTCCGTTCCCCGCAGGTCGTCGGTTCGCTGGTTCCAGGTTCCCAGGTTCCATAGGAACGCGCTGCCCGGCTTCAGTTCGTCGCTTTGCGACCCGGGCTGGACCGTGAACGCGTTGCCGGCCGCAAACGAGCCGAAGTTTGGCGTGGCAATCAAGATGAGCTTCCGGACCAGAGTAACCGTTGGCGGAATGAGAGCCTGGTTCGGCTGCAGTCCGGCAAGGTAGGACCTGGCGATCAACCCGCCCATGCTGAAACCAACCAGATCGATCTGCGGCACCTGCGCCCCCGTGTCGAACTTGATGGTATTCAGGAAGGCGCCCAAATCGTTGCCTAAGGTCTCAATGGATTGGTTCGGGTCTTCCAGGCAGTTATCGAACAGGTATACCACCGGAACCCCGTCCGCCACCAGAAATTGCGCGAGGCTGCCGAATGTATCGGAGGCGCTGGCCGCGATAGGGCACGCGTTGACGAAGCCGGTCTCCCATCCATTTAAGAGCACCACCGGGGGCCGTGTCGCGCCGATGGGCACCGTTACCCGCGGCTTCACCGTCACCGCCAAGGTGGTCTGCCGCTCCTCGCCAGCCGCGTTCGCAGCGGAGAGTCTGACCGTGTATTCGCCCGGGTTCATGCGCAGCGACGCGCCCAGCATAATCTGGTCCCCAGCCCGGTTTGGACCGGCCACCAGGCCGCCCGGAACCGTCATGTCACCGCTGACGATCTCGACGTGCCGGAGGGTGGCATTCGCCAGAAAATCGAGCGTCTCTTGCGGCGCCGCAATTTGGGCAGGCTCGCCCGCGCGGAGCTCATAACGGGTTTGCCGAACTTCCATGGCGCGCGGCGCGGAGAAAGCGCAAAGCGCCATCACCATCGCCATCACCGCCAAAGCCATCAGTCGCGCCGCATGGGCCGCTTGCCGACGAAGCATCTATTACTTAGGGACGCGCCGCACCGGCCAAACGCGCAAACGAAGAATTCCGTCCGAAGGCGAGGACCGTACTGATACAGACATTGGCAGAATTCCTGAATCCCTCCGGACTCCCCGACGCTCATATTTCTGGGTGATTTGCATGACGATTCAAGAGGAAGACGGGGTGCACCGCCTTGCCTGCCTGGAGTTGCTCGGCGGGAATCATATGGCGACGTATTCCGCAGAGCTGCCGGGATTGGCGGGCTGGGTCTCTTGCCACCCTTTGCGTCCCTCTCCGCGCGGAGGGGACCTCTATTACTTGTCAGCTTGCAGCCATGGAGTGATCGCCCGGGTGGTGCTTGCGGATGTGGCCGGCCATGGGGAAGTGGTCAGCTCCGCCGCCGTTCGCCTGCACGACGCGCTGCTGCAGTATGTGGATGACTGGGACCAATCGACGTTGATCCGGCAACTCAACGATACCTTCCTGAAGGGCGCGCAAAGCGGCCCGTTCGCCACGGCTTTCCTGGCCAGTTTCTACTCCGATTCCGGGGAGTTGCTGTTTACCAACGCGGGCCATTTGCCTCCGCTGTGGTATCGTACTGCTACCGGGGAGTGGAGCCTTTTGTACGACTCAACGCCGCTCAGCAAAGAGATTGCCGATCTGCCGCTGGGGTTGATTGCGGGAACCTCATACAGCCAGACGGCGGTGCAACTGGAGACAGGCGATCTGCTGCTTCTATACACGGACGGCATCAGCGAATCCTGCGACGAATCGGGCGAGCAACTGGGGCTGGAACGTTTACTATCCATCGCCCGGAATCTACCAACTGAATCCGCCGTGGCCGCCGGCAAAGGGCTGCTGGCGGCCGTGGCGCGGTTTCGCGGAACTGCGCCGGCAGAGGATGACGAAACCCTGGTGGCGCTTGAACGGCGCACGGGGGTGTGACCATGGATGCCGGCCGGTGCGGCCTCCGAATCAGGTTTGCCATACCGAGCGACCCGCGCTATTTGCCCGTGGTGCGCGGCGCAATCGGTCCCCTGGCCGCGGTGATCGGCTGGGACGAATCCGAGTGCCGGGCGATCACGCTGGCGCTAGACGAAGCCCTCGCCAATGTCATCCGGCACGCCTACCACAGCCGCCCGGACGGCTTGATGGAGCTGGAATGCCGCGAGATAGCGGACGGCCTGGAAATTACGCTGTTGGACAAGGGCGACGCACCGGACAGGTCAAAAATATGCGCACGAGAGATTGGCTGCGATCAGCCTGGCGGCCTGGGAACTCACATCATCAAGAAGGTCATGGACAGGGTTTCCTACGAGGTGTCGCCGGAGGGAAACCGGTTTGTGGCGAGCAAGCGATTGAGGAAGACGCCGTGAAAATTTCCATCCGTGACGTGGGAGACGCGAAGGTGGTGGAGGTGGAAGGGGACGTGGACTTGGGGACGTCTCCGGTGTTTCGCCGCACCCTCTTCGAAACCCTGCCTCAAGTCAGGAGGCTGGCTCTGAACCTGGAGGCCATCCGGTACATCGATAGTTCCGGAATCGCCACCCTCATTGAGGTGCTGAAGGACTCGCAGCGTCTGAACATGGAGTTCGTGCTGTTCGGGCTGAGCCCCGCGGTTCTGGAGGTTTTTCGTCTCACGCACGTGATCCGGATTTTCCGGGTCTTTCAGACCGAGCAAGAGGCCTTAGGGACGGTGTGATGCAGTGGGTGGCGGAGGTGGGCGCTCGAACCGAGCGCAGCGTGGCGTACGTGGGCGGACTGGCGGAGATCTTCGGCCAATCGCTGCGGCTGCTGTTCCTGTCACGCTTGAAACGCGGCCGCATGCTGCAGCGGGCGGTCCACGAAGCGATGGCCGCCTGGGTG
>Ga0209847_1000872_pt1 | contig 11462 bp, 14 predicted proteins | sample OrgsoiDNA_201060_FD_185808 | JGI IMG/M metagenome (GOLD analysis project Ga0209847, IMG submission 185808) | Permafrost soil microbial communities from the Arctic, to analyse light accelerated degradation of dissolved organic matter (DOM) -... | ecosystem: Environmental > Terrestrial > Soil >... | reverse complement strand
GAGCACAGTATTGACTTCCACGGTCCGAATGATGAATCAAGCCTTTCTCGGGGCGTTTGTTGCGCACAGCACGCCACAGGGCTTGCGCCGTGAGTCCTTGTGTCATGCGCTCACCCATGGCGTATCCAACCAACTCACAGGTGAAGACGTCCTTAATGCCGGTGACGTAGAGCCATCCCTCGTCGGTGGCACAATAGGTGATGTCTGTCACCCAGGCTTCGTTTGGCCGCGTTGGCGCGAACGTCTGGTTCAGCAGATTGTCGGCGACAGGCAAGTTGTGATTCGAATTCGTCGTGGCTTTGAATTTGCGCTTCTGCTTACAGCGCAGATTCAGCTCTCGGCGCAGGCGGGCGATGCGGTCGCGCCCGGCTATAAAGCCTTGTGCCTCAAGCTCAGGCTGCACGCGTCGCGTGCCATAGGTCTCGCGGCTCTGCTTGTGCACAGCCTTGATGGCGACTTTCAGGCGTTCATCAACCTGCGCACGTGGAGACAGCTTACCTTTAGACCAGGCATAGAAGCCGCTGCGCGAAACCTCAAAGGCACGGCACAGGACAGCAATTGGATAATCGAGTCGCATCGTATTCATGACCGCGTATTTGGCAGCGACTCCTGCGCAAAATACGCTGCCGCTTTTTTTACGATATCTCGCTCCATCCTGGTCTCCGCCAGTTCCCTGCGTAGTCTGACTACCTCGGCTTCCAATTCGGGAACCGTGCGACTGCCTGGCGCCGTCACGGCGCCATTGCCAAGCTTGGCTGCTTTGACCCAAGTGGCCAAAGTCCCCATCGGAATGGCAATTCGCTTCGCCGCTTCATCTAGCGTCAAGCCCTGTGCAAGCACAAGCTTTACAGCTTCTTCACGAAGCTCTGGTGTGTATGTTCTTGGTTTCGTCATGTGTGCTCCCATTGATAAAGTTTATCAAAAAGGAGTGTCCTAAAAAGTCAGGCTACCTCAATTCTTTGACGCATTCGGTGAGTTTGCGCAGGTATTGATGTTCGTACGACTTGGCGAACCGCTACCGGAACATTTGAAAACTACCTCGACGGATTTTATGAAGGTGCAACGGTTCTACGCTGATGCCTATGAATTTTTTGCGGGCAACGTCGCCATGCTTGCCTGCATAAACAATATTAGATCAGGGCGGAAGTTTGACCAGCTAGCAAACATCAGCTTATCGAAATACTTGGAGACCAATAAGGCCACGCGGCGCGATACATTTTCAGCATGCCCTCAGTTCATGGCCGCTACCAGCGAGTTCGACAATGACATCCGGAACGCTTCGTTTCACAACTGGTTTTTCCTTGCGTCGGACAATGAGACAATTGAGTTTCGCCCAGGGGGGACGGGCCGTCTGCAAACCATCAAATATGTGGACTATCTGTGGAAGTGCGTGAAACTCTTTGAACAAATCAACGACCTGCTCATGGTCTCGGTTCTGTTTGAAGAAGCCGTTTGTGAAAACACGGTTGTTCAGTATCCGGACTGGATGGGCGCCCAGAAGCGTCGATCGGAACGCGAAAGTCTTTTTCTCGTGAGCGCGGGGTTTCGCGAACGTGACCCGATGCGACGCTAACGCGTCCGGGCCTGCACGCATTTTTGTGACCGAGGCGTTACAGAGGGCGGTATTGGCGGCATGGTTGAAGACGTCCCACTGCTGCGTGTGAAGGTTATGAGAACGCTGGTGCGATCGTGAGGAGTGGGCCATGTTGGCGGGGGCGCCGTTAGGGGAGCTCGGCGGTACCGCCACGCTTGAGGCATGGCGGCACTCGGAAATCGCTTTTCCATCGATTACCAACGCGGTGACATTCGGATATTGCTACGGTTACTTCGCGCTTTTGGCAGCCGAAATGATTGCTGCAGCGACTTGTTGCGGCTGAGACAGCATGGCCAAATGACTAGCGCTCACGTTGACTACCGTTGCCCCGATTTGCTTAGCCATTGCCGCCTGGAGCTGAGGAGCCACCATATGGTCTTTCCCTGTAATCACGTACCATGAGGCCTTGTCATGCCAAGCAGCATGAGTTACCTTGTCGTCCATACACCCTGCGAACCATGGCCCTTGCGTTGCTGCAATGAGCTTGGCTTGGTCGGGGGGCAAGTCTGACGCGAAGTCATCAGCAATAGCTTTATCCGACAAAGTTAGGAAGCCTGCTGAATCTTTCCTGAGTTCTGCGCCCCACGCGGGCGCGGGTAAGTCCTTCAGCATGTCGTTGACTGATTGTCCAGATTCTGGTGCAAATGCCGCTACGTAGACGAGCGCTTTGACCTTGGGGTCGTTGCCCGCTTCCGTGATGACAGAACCGCCCCACGAGTGCCCGACAAGAATGACAGGACCGGTTTGTTGCTCGATGACTCGCTGAGTTGCCGAGACATCGTCCTTGAGCGATGAAAGCGGGTTTTGGACAGCGACGACATGCAGGCCCTTTGCTTCGAGTATCGGTATCACCTTATCCCAACTCGATCCATCGGCGAAGGCACCATGGACCAGCACCACGCTCTTGCCCCGCAACTCTGGATCGGTCGCAGCACTTGCTTCAACGGCAGAAAACGCGCTGCCAATCATTACCATCGCCATAAAGCACTTTTTGAAGATCGAATTCATAGTTCTGTCCTTTGTGACCAATCAGTTATAAACGGTGTATATATAAACGTTTTAAATAATGCTACAGATAGTAGCGTCGATCAGTCCGTCATCGTATTGGCGCAAATGCGCAATATACGTCGCCATCCGTACCAACATCGTTGAGATCAGTTTGCTTGGTGTTAGGCCGGGCAGGGACGTTATTGCAGATCGATTGCAAAAACTATTTTTAGTACCGCAGCCTGGGCGATTGACCAATGCGACAGATGTCTCGCATATCGATGTGAGACATCTGGACGAGTGGGGTTTTGAAGGCTACGGCACGATCGGGAAGACTTTCCCAATGTCGCGACCGAGGTTGAACTCCAATTCCCCTCGAGTTTGCAGACCACTTTCAAACAGCTGAGCACTGATTGACTGGAATTCGGGACGCGCTGCTGCGCCCCAAAAGGCGTCCGAATGCAGAGGGTACTCGCTGTCCGGGAGGATAGTGTATTTGTTCACGAAATGTTTAATCTCCGCGATCACGCGCCGGTCCCACTTTGATACTCGAGTGGCGTATGCGGTGATGAAGGCCTCGAAATCGGCATCGGGGATGGAGCGGTTGATGTAGCCGTATTTCTCAGCGAGGTCAGCTGAATAGTCTTCTCCGCCAAGAAGAATCTCAAAAGTTCGGCCGCGACCCACCAAAGCAGGCAGTCGACCGCCTGCCCCTCCGCCTGGCAGAGCCGTGAACCCGACTTCCATCTGTCCAAGTATTGCTTTCTCGCGACTGGCGAAGCGCATATCTGACGCCAGTACAAATTCGCTTCCGGCGCCACGTGCGATGCCGCGAATGGCGGAAATCGTGACAGCGGGAAGATGCGACAAGCGTACTAATACGTCTACCCACGCGGCATAGCCGGTTGGGCTTGGTAGCGCTTCTGCAATTGCAGGGTCGGCGGCGAGGTCATAGTGCGCAAGGAAGAAATCCGGATCGGCACTTTCAAAAACAACGACCTTCACCGTCTGATTCGTTTCCAGCTCAGTAAGTAGTTGTTTGAGCTCGTCAATCATGCCCGGTCCAATGACATTGACCGGAGGATTATAAAATGCAACGCGCCAAAGCACGTGCGATACCGCGGTTAGTTTGAGCTGTGTGGGCTTGAAGTCGTCGATAAACACGTGTACCTCCGCGTAGCCCTCGATCCACGTTGGATCGGGCGGGCGAGCTGGATAAATTAAGGAGTCCGAGTCATGTTAACCCGGCATGCTAGAAATGCATCAGAACAAGTGAGGATGAACGGCCGGTAAGGCGTTGATCTGCAGCCGAGATCACTCAATGCTTTCTACGGTAACAAAGTTGACGAAATGCCAAGATTGAGCTTCAGAATCAAAGCGATCGTGCAGGTGGTTCGTGCCCGCTCGACGCAATAGTCAAACCGCTCTTGGCTGATACCCGAACATTTCACTTCGGTTGTGACAAACGAACTCTTGATTGCCGGGTGTCCGTCTTCGCCGTAACCAAGTTCGATTTCGACATTTGTGTCGATATGATCGGCGGTAAATCCGATCATTACAAAATTGTTTGCGAGGGCCTGGTTAAAGCAACCAGCCTGCGCCGTTGCAAGAAGCTCTTCCGGGCTCGCCCCGGGGGTGCCCTCGAACCGACTGGAGAAGTTAAACGCCTTGTCCTTGATGGTATCGCTGCCTGTCGAAACAGTGCCGCTACCTTCTTTCCACGTTCCGTGCCAAGTTGAGTAACCCTTCGTTTTCATAATATTCTCCATTTTCATTAGTTAGTAAATCGTTCCAACTTTTTTGACCGGATGAACTGTATTACGCGAGTAAGCAAGTCCCGATACGCTCGCGAGGTCCGTAACGGCTCGCATATCATTTTGATCGTTTCGGCACAACGCATGCAGTACTCAACGTAAGTCAGCCATCGGCTGCGCGACGGAAACATATCGAGTGATCTATGGCATTAAGGCGTTAAATCCAGGTAGATCTTGAGATCAAATCTGCCTGATTACAAGAGATGTCCAGAATTTGTCCGTTTCCCATCTCGATAATTATTGGTAGTCAGTTAGAAAACCGTAACAAACGACGCTGCGCTGTCACGAATCTTATATTCTTTACATTCCACATGTTTGTGTACTGCGACTCTTTAGAACAGCTAGATCCGGTCACCTTTGAGTATCATGTTCGAAACCGCTTTAACTATCAAAGGTTGCAATCTCAAAACACTCTTTGTGTTTTGTGAACAGTCCAACGGTGCAGGCTGCGCGGACTTTCATATTGATCTATCAGCGCCATGGTCTGAAGTTGATATCGACGCCTGCAGACTGATTGGCGTCTACAAAACCGCGCACTTCAGCCTCCAGTGTAGGAGGCGTCGAAGTCGGAGCGAGCAGAGGTTGCTTTCTAGCCGATCGATCGTCCCGGATCGTCATGATTTTTAGCTCGCTAAGAGATGAGAGTGGATTCGCCATGAAAACGATTGTCGTATGGGCGGGTGCCACACGTAAGTTAAGCTTTGCAAAGCATTGTTAATTCACGCTCTTGCGCTCTTGTCCGATTGTTGCGATCCATGTTTTGACAGTATGCCCAGAGGCCGTCTGTTTTCCCCTACGCCTACGTGTTGTTGTCAGCGGAAACCCGCCCGGTGTGCGGTCATTCGTCCTGTACCCGAAGTCGCACCCGATCGAGCAAACCCCTCCGCTAAAACTTCGCATCTGGCCTGAGTGCTTCCCAGGCCAGACATTTATCGCGCGGAATCAAGCCGCTGAAAGTCAACCCTCTTGCCGCTCACGACCACCCTCTCTCGGATTGTTCTAAATCTATGTCCAATCAATTCGTTTTTCGGCCCTTTATCCGGTCGACCCAGTCATTTAGATTACGTCGTTGCGCCAATGATCCAACTTCGCGAATTCCGGATTTCCCTCTCATACCGATAGTGTCGAGGCAGTAATTCTGAGCAAGCTTACTGGCGAGGTCCCTATCGTTACCGGCGTGTTGTCGCGCGAACTCGGCCCAAGGAAGATTCTTGGCAACCCGGTCAACCCCGGCATGGTCGTGACTGTGACAGAAGAGCACAGAGCGCAGGCTTTATCGGCTTGGACTTCGTACCGCAACCGTCGGTCAGAAGCCGTTTGGTCGGCTGGGTCAGCATGAGGACATTGCAGCGGTAGACGTGTTCCTCACCTCCGACGACGCTCGCTGTCGACAGGCGAAACGCTTCTCGCCGGCGGTGGTCTGCGTTAAGCCGCGCCCGCCTCAGCAAGAGAACTATCGGCGCGCCCCCTTCTGCAGGGGCGGTGCCTGTTTGTTGCTCGCAACCGTTGTATCGAAAGCAACGCGGCTTCACTCAAGACGGCTGTTGCGTCATAAGACTCGAGCAATCGCATCGCACTTAAACATCGACTTGGTCTAATGACATGGAAACGAACAATCTGACCGCACCTGACGATTCGCTGAACGATCGCGGTCCGTCTGTCTTGCGCTCATGGCTCGCGGTGGCATCCGTAACGATAGGCGCATTTGCGTTCGTCACCACTGAGTTCCTGCCCGTCGGCCTGCTTCCGCAGATTGCGCGCGACCTTCAGGTCACACCTGGTACGGCGGGCTTGATGGTTACCATTCCCGGAGTCATTGCGGCCATTTCCGCACCAGGCATGATGCTGGGAGCAGGGCGCATCGACAGGCGGCACATCCTGCTGATGCTCACTGCTATGTTGCTGGCCTCGAACCTCATATCAGCGTTTGCGTCCAGTTTCACGTTGATGCTGCTTGGGCGTGCCATGCTCGGCGCGAGTCTTGGCGGCTTCTGGACCCTCGCGCTCGCCGCGGCGGGCCGACTCGTCAAGCCACAAGACGCGGCGAGAGCGACCGCCACTATCCTGACAGGTGTGACCTGTGCGACTGTCATTGGCGTGCCGCTCGGCACTTTTATCGCCAGCCTGGCTTCGTGGCGCACGTCGTTCATGGTGACTGCCGCCCTGGTTGCAGTCGCGCTCGTGTTGCAAGCGCTCCTCGTTCCTTCGATGCCATCCAACGCAGCGCTGCGCTTTACAGACCTGACCGCTCTCTGGCGTCGTCCGCATCCTCGTAAAAGCCTGATCATGGTTGCGCTGATCTTCGGCGCGCACTTCTCATCCTTTACTTATATCGCCCCGTTCCTGATTCAAAATGCGGGCTTCAGTGTATCGAGCATTACGTGGCTTCTGCTGGGCTTCGGCTTCATTGGATTTATTTCCAATTTCGCGGCGTCCGCGACGGTTGAGCGCAATTTGAAAGCCTCACTCATGACCATCGTATCGCTGCTTATGGTGGCGTTGTTCGCCTTACCGTTGATCCAGCATTCAGCGCCCGCGGTTGTGACGACTATTCTCGCGTGGGGTGTAGCATTTGGTGCCATGCCATTGTGCCTCAGCGTATGGATGCAACTTGCGGCGCCCGATCTGCCTGAGGCCGGTTCGGCATTGTTCGTTGGCATCATTCAAGTCGCGATCGCCGTCGGGTCATTGATAGGCGGCGCCGTGGTCGACAGGATGGGCATTCACACAGATCTCTGGTTCGGAGGGTCGCTGGCGCTGCTGGGACTGGCCGTTGTCGCGAGCTTCGGCACGTCGCACCGGACACTTACACGCGCAGAGGTTACGTGTATAGTAAAACTCGAGTGAGCTCTTGCGAGGAAACTGTTTCGACGCCGCGGAGGTGTTATAGGCCTCTGAGCCACCGATGCGCTCAGTTGCTGGCGGTCGCGATGCCTGACGAAATCAATTTAACGCGATCTAACGAAGAGACGTTGCAACTAATTGTTGAGTCGCGGTCCATCAACGAAGAGAAAGCAGACTCGGTGGGCGCTCAGTCAGCACACCACTTGGGTGAGGTGACAGCCATGAAAGTGGTCGCGACGGGCAAGCAACTGATTGCATTCACCCGATCACCGACGCGTCATGTTTTGAATGGTGCCAAGTAGGGAAGGGTACGCGGAGCAGAGCCACTACCGCGTGGGACTGTTAGGCCAGACCTTAAGAGCGCAAACGCTCCGGTGAGATAGCTGCCGAGGCCAATAAATGCATACTACCTGTCAAGGCAGACAGAATCTTCGAATATGGTTCGTGACATGATTGCCGGAGCCAAGCGCGATGAAATTGATGCCTTACGCGCGGTTCGTGCGGCATGTTCGAGATGTTGCATTTCGATGCACTCGTCACTGGTATGAATCGAAAGCTCTGCCGCATCGTGAAACAGCATTGTAACCCGGCAGGGGGCCGGATAAACGATGCGTCATTTGCTGTGCGCCACAGGCGCGCACAGCGATTAATTAGACAACTGCGGACTGGCAGCGGCTACGAGGTTCAGGCTAATCGTCGCGTTGTACTAGGGCACTGTGATCGCTTCGGCGCTGTCGTCGGAGTCGGCCTGGAAAAGAAAGTGCTGAGGTTGGATCTGTGTGGTGCCAGCGCTAACAACCATCGTGTGGGCGTTATAACCATCCTTCGCGCAGACGATCGTGAGGTCGCCTGCGGATCGCAGGACCGTAACCGTATTTGGCGCCGTCGTTGACCAGTCGCCCTTGTCATTGGTGAGGGTGCACTTGGCGCCGGTGGCAGGACCACTCGCGTCGGTGACCTGGATGGACAGTATTTCGCGACGTCGGTCTTCGCCACCACCGCCTGATTTGGCGCCAGAGATCAAATGCGCCTTGCTTGTTCCAGCTAGGTCAGTGCCGTTGACGGCTGGTTGCGCGGCGAACGCGGAAATCGAAATCGTCGAGAGAACTGCGATCAGAATCTTGTTCACGGTGTCTATGAGTCTTGAAGCGGGTTGTCGGGAGTAAGGGTGACCTTAAGGCACCGGATCCCGGCTGGACTTCCTCGTTGCGAGACATGCTTCCATGTTACGTCACGATGGCTAGCTAAAAAAATGGCCTTTTGAGGCCTGATTTCGGTTGTCTGCCTGCAACCGCAGGTTACGAAGCAAGGAATTCAGAATCTTACGGCCGTTGGGTGCGTGATTGAGGACGTGATGAAGTTGAAGACGATCAAATTTAGAGCCTCAAACCTGATGCAATCCAGGAGACGCATTCGCCAGAAGCCGAGACATATGGTGATTACCATAAGCGCGACTCTGACAAGAAGGCCGGGACAGCCGCAGATCAAGACTGTGGGCCAGACGACACCTATGCTTCGTCGCTATCGCGAAAACCGCGATCCGTTTGCAATATAGACGCCTCAGCTCACTCTAAGTTTTCGTACGCCTCTCGTATCGCGCCGAACTGCGAGGAATTCGACTTTTCGAGCCTCTCGTTCCGCTCGAAACGCGGCGCTCATGATTGGCTCGGTGTCGTCGAACGTGAAGGGCTTGTCTCCCGTGGGAGACTTGCACAGGGCACTGATCCGCTCTCCCGTGGGCTTCCACACAAAGTTAAGCGACGGCTCCGCCTGAGGATCAAAACCGCCCCATTTTTGCCCCCATGCCTGCAACGCAAGTAGCACCGCGTCGAGTTCCTTGCCTTTTGTCGTCGCAGAGTATTCATAGCGCGCAGGCTTGACGCTGTAGAGACGCCATTCGATGACGCCTTCGGCCTTTAGTCTTTTCAATCGCGTAGAAAGCAGATGTGATGACATGCCGGTTTGTGCCTGAACCTCTTCGAAGCGGCGCATGCCCAATCCAAGCTCGCGCAAGATCAGCAACGTCCATCGGTCACCCACTACGGATAGTGATCGGGCAATCGGGCAAAGGCTAAAGCCAATATCATCCCAGCGCATGTCGACTCCTAAATTCGGATGGTTGTAACGCTTTCGCGTCTAAACGTAAATTCGCTCCGGCGCATAGGGCAATAGCACAAAATGACGTGAAGGTTCGGTTTTCGCGTCATTTTAACTTCATAAAGTGAAGCTAAAACCAGATACTACTAGGGGTCGATCCAAATCTCCACAAGATTCTTTTGACTGCATTCGCTCCGTCGATCCGTTGCGTTCTCACACGCTTGACCTGCACAAGGCAGCGTCGGAACGAAATAATCGTCGCGACTGCGGTGATCAGATAAGTTCAATAGTTTGAGATGGTCAGATCTCGTCGACGTGCGTGGATGCATTTACGGAGGGGGCTATGATAGGACTGTCGCGACAGAGCTACGTGTCAACGGCTGCAATGCGAAGGAGATAAGCGTGGCGATTGCCATCGTCGAGCCGTTATCACGGTTTTATCGACGAGCGTAAAGGTAGCGCGCGTTGTGGGGTGGCATGTGTCGGGTGAACTGCCACGGACGGAGGTCAACCCTCTAAGTAAGATTGCCTGCTAGTTGGTGGATCGCTACGCGAAGCTGGGGCTGGCGGCACAATGCGTGCAAGCGCCACGCTACGAGCTGCCGCGTTTTCCCTCTCCCGCGAATATCGGATGAACAGTTCTCGGTGTCCAGATCATTAGCGAACGAATCGATCCTCATCGTGCGGGAATGTTCCAACCAAGATCGGGCGCTGCGGAGCGGCGCTAATTAACAACTCTTAATATCATCTAACTCGCCACGTTACTGCCAAACGATGACCATAGCCTCACTGTCGATTAGAGATCGAGGCTCGAATGGAACAAGTCGTACAGCCAGCGAAAGTAAAGTCTGCACGAGAGGGATGTCGTGTTGCTACGGCTGCTGGCGTCAGCAACTGCGAACATCAAATTCAGGGCGCGATCAACAGCGCCAGTACTTCATCTTGCGTAGGTTTCCACCATGCAACTGTGAAGAGCAACGATCGCGGCAACGGCGCGACTCGCGTTCAGTCCGACTTGCCTGTTGAGCCCTCATTTTATCGGCCGGCACTCGAGCTTTCGCGCGGCTTCTATGCTAGCCCCCATTTTCTAGGGCGTTATGGTAGGCCAGCAGACCCCAAAGACCTCAAATCCGGGCAGTTTATGTTCTACAAACGCGGCTCGGAATCGACCGCGGTCGTTCTGCGAAACACGTTGAGCGGGTGCCGGTCAGTTCTATGCTTTGGCGCGCCGACGGAAGGTACGTGTGCCACTGCGTTAGTGAAGGCGGCGGTCCGTGGTTTAGGCGTCGTTTTCGTGCCGCACCACATTGCAGAACCTGCGCTTCATACGCATGAACTGGTGCAGATCATGCACGAATGGGGATCCTCTTGAGCCAGGAAAGGCTTGCCTCTGTTTCTTTCGCGCGCCATCTTACGGCCGAATGGGTCGTAAGCACCAGCCGCGGCCAAAGTCACAGCCTTGGGGACGATCGGGGCTCGCGTCGCCAATATCAATCACCACATTTTCCGAGGTACCTTGATGCAAAACAATATCCGCACCAGCGACCCATGGCTGCATGCAGTAAAAATGTTGAAGCGTTCAAATGATTCCTCGTTCCAGCATTCAGAACCGAAGCCGGTGCAGGCCCCTACCGGAATTCATTCCCGCCAAGGTGTTCACAGGCGCAATAACACATCCGTGAAAGTGCTGGAAAAGCCGACTCGCACCACAGCAACAGTTGCATGGCTCGACTCAACGTCATGTCATTACGGCGACCAGAGCTGGTCGCTACGGGTGGCGCGTTTCAATGGCGTGTGCGCCTTGACCGGGGAGACAGTTCGGAAAGGCGATCGTGTCTATCAGCCACGCAAATCGGGTCATCCGCCGCTTAACGCGAACGCGATGATCCTGTCGTCTGTATTGAGTCTCGCGAAATCCCTCGAAGCGGTTGATGCGCGAGTTACCGTGGAAAGAAACAAACTCCAACGCGAAGCGGCTTAAGCTTTGTAATTCTGATTTTCCATCAAACGGACGGAACTTCGGACAACTTTCGTGCGCCGCATAGTTAAGAGAATAGGAACAATCATGACGTTCAAGCCCGCCATTACGGCAGTTATCATCGCACTATTTGCCTGCACCGGGATAT
>Ga0209847_1000871_pt1 | contig 11477 bp, 11 predicted proteins | sample OrgsoiDNA_201060_FD_185808 | JGI IMG/M metagenome (GOLD analysis project Ga0209847, IMG submission 185808) | Permafrost soil microbial communities from the Arctic, to analyse light accelerated degradation of dissolved organic matter (DOM) -... | ecosystem: Environmental > Terrestrial > Soil >... | reverse complement strand
GCGAAAATCCTCATTGGAAAACCAAGTCTCGAGCGTTTGCGGCAGAGCGGTGGCGAGGTGCGCCCCGTCGACCGCCATATTTTTCTGCAAGCTCTCGCTAAACCACGCCATCCAGCGCGTATGGCGATACGCAAGAAACGCCAGTACCAGCGCATTTTTACTGGGAAAATGGCGGTAGAAGGTCACTTTGGTGACACCGGCTTCTTTGATGATCCGATCAATTCCGGTGGCGCGGATCCCGTCACGGTAAAACAGCCGATGGGCGGTGAGCAGAAGGCGTTCACGCGCCGCCAGTGTGGCAAGAACGATGGAGGTGGTCTGGTTCATGGCGATTTCCGAGGCTAAGTCATGGCAAATAAAGCAGCGAAAGACAGTGTAGACAAGTCTGTCTACTTGAGCTAGTTTAATCGTGTAGAACGACTTGTCTACCGACTCTTTGACTCATCCACTCCAAGCCGAGGTCTTTATGCCGATTAAACCGCCGTTACCGCCCTTCACCCGTGAAAGTGCCATTGAGAAAGTCCGTCTGGCCGAAGATGCCTGGAACAGCCGTGACCCACAGCGCGTTCGTCAGGTTTATTCCGCTGATACCCGCTGGCGTAATCGCAGTGAATTTGCCGAAGGGCAGGAAGCGGTGGTAGCGTTTTTAGAACGCAAATGGGCTAAAGAGCTTGAATACCGTTTAATCAAAGAGTTATGGGCATTTGACGGTGCACGTATCGCGGTACGGTTTGCCTACGAATGGCGAGATGATTCCGGCAACTGGTATCGCAGTTTTGGTAATGAGAATTGGGAATTCAACGCCGAAGGGCAGATGTTCGCCCGTTATGCCTGTATCAATGATTTGCCGATCAAAGAGAGTGAACGTCAGTTCCATTGGCCGTTGGGGCGTCGCCCGGATGACTCTCCTTCGCTGAGCGACTTTGGTTTCTGACCGCGTGCCTTAACATGAGGGATCAGGCCGATTTTTGATGGATGATATGCAGCGGCGGTGCGACTTCAAGCTTGATATCAGGATTCTGGCGGAACTCATAGGGCGTGATGTTAAAACGCTTACGGAACATGTAGGTGAAATGCGACTGCGAGCCAAAGCCGAAATCCATCGCGATATCAAAAATAGGGGTATCGCTGCTGCTTAATTGATAGACAGCACTCGCCAGACGGCGCTCACGGATGTACTTACCGAGTGAAATGCCGGTCGATTCTTTGAACAATTTTTGCATGTGCCACAGCGAATAACCTGAATAATCAGCCAATTCTTCGAGATGAATGACGCGCCCGAGATGGCCTTCAATCCATTTGCTGAGTGCGCAGACGATAGTGAGATGAATGTCTTGAGCCATAACCCGTCTTTCTTGATGTTCGATAAGGGTATTATACACAACTTCGGGGGGATGACGCAGAGGGGGAAACGATCGCAGTGTCATCAAAGGTGCAGAAAAGCCTTATTAATTCAGGGGTAACACAGAAAATGACCCGATCAGACAGTGATGGTCACTGCGCCGTACGGGCCAGAGGTTAGTGCAGTAAGATCCAGTGTATAAGGCGTGCGATAAGGTCGTCGAGCACCACAATACCCGTCAAAATCGCAATAATCAGAAGGATAAATCGCTTACCTGTTGGCAAAATTTGCTCTCTTTGGAAAGTGACACACTTCTGTTTTCAGGTGCCGAGTTACCAGGGACCGGTTCCCTGCATATTCAAGGCAATGACTGCCGTACAGACGGCGATAAAAATCACCAACACTATAAAAAGCCGTTTCATCGTTTTACTTCTCGGAGCTTACGCTCTTCCTATGCTGTGTGCCCACAATGGGCGAAACAAGCGGGAAGTTAACCACATTGGTGTGATAAATCCAGTGGGTTAGGGCAAAAAGTTACTCGGATGCGGCATTACGGCGCACCAAATTGGTTTTCTGACCGCTATTTATAATGGTTTGTGGTGGCGTTTCTGGCACTAAGGCATCGGGTGCAATGTTCATATGGTTCAACACTTGTCCCATGATCTGACCGAAAATAGGGCCAGCCACCGATCCCCCGAAGTGTTTACCGGCCTGTGGGTTATTGACCATCACCACCAGAGCGACGCGCGGGTTACTGGCCGGTGCTACACCGGCCGTATAGTTAACGTAACCGCCATCGTATTTACCACTGGTGCCCAGTTTTTCTGCCGTACCGGTTTTTATCGCTAAACGGTAACCGGGTACTGCGGCGCTGAGACCGGAACCGCCGGGCAGGGCGTCACTTTCCATCATGTGGATCACGGTTTGCACCACGTCTTGCGACATCACGCGTTTGCCCATCACGGGGGGCGTTACCTTGGTGATCGCCAGCGGGCGATAAATGCCTAACGCGCCAATGGTGGAGTATTCACGGGCGATTTGCAGCGGAGTCACGCGAAGGCCATAGCCAAACGCAAAGGTGGCGCGTTCGATGTCAGCCCAGCGATCGCGGTGCAGAGGGAAATAACCGCTGCTTTCGCCACCGATACCGAGATCGGTTGGCTTGCCTAAACCAAAGGAGTGATACAAATCGACCAGCACTTGAGCCGGCATCGCCAGCGCCATATGGGACACCGCGATATCACTCGATTTCTGTAATACGCCGGTGATGGTCAGCGCTGGCCAATGGCCGACGTCTTTGATCAAGTGGCCGTTCACGGTGTACGGATGGGTATCCAGTACCGAGTCAGGACGGACCATTTTACGGGCCAGCGCGACCATCACCACCAGCGGTTTGACGGTGGAACCCGGCTCAAAGCTGTCGCTGATCGCCACGTTGCGCATATCTTTTGGCTGCACACCGGCATAGTTATTCGGGTTGAAAGAGGGGTAGGAGGCCATGCCGAGAATTTCACCGGTGTTGACGTCAATCAACACCGCAGCACCTGAATCGGCTTGGTTTTGCACCACACCGGCACGCAAGCGGGAATACATCACGTACTGCATAAAGCTGTCGATACTGAGATTCACCGTCGGCGGTTGTTCTGGCGCCACTTCTTTTAACACGCCAATCACGTTGCCATGGCCGTCCTGACGGTATTCGCGCATGCCCGGTTTGCCTTCGAGCAGCGTGTTAAATCCTTTCTCGATACCGGTCAGCCCTTCGTTATCGGTGCCGACGATACCGACCAGATTGGCCGCGGCGTCGCTCATCGGATAATAGCGGCTGTCGTTGTGCTGGGTCGTAATACCCCCGAGATGCAGTTGCGAAATATCATTCGCAATGCCTTGTTCAATTTTACGCCCAAGATAGACAAACCGACGATCGGGGTCGCTGGTAATGGTCTGCTGTAACTGAGACAGCGGCATGTTCAGCGCTTGTGCGAGGTACTGCCATTTCGGGCTGTTCAGGTCACTGTGCAACTGCAAGACGCGGAATGGGTCGGCAATAATGTCTTTTGAAGCGACGCTCAGCGCCAGAGGGTGGCCGTTACGGTCAGCAATGGTGCCGCGATCGGCGGGGATCACCATTGAGCGCAATGAGCGCTGGTCAGCCTGACGCTCAAGCATCGGGCGATTAAGCAGTTGCAAATACCCCACGCGGCCCAGTAAAAATGCCATGCAGGCGAGGATCCCGACACAAATTAATGCGAAACGCTTGGAGTAAAAATGAGGTTGTGCGGTCGGTTTTTTTGCAGGCATGGTCACTTCGCAAAGTCATGGGCGCTGATATTGCCAAAAATGACGAGCCTGTTGGTGCGAAAGTGGTTAAAACCCCAACGTAAAATCAGTGCTCATCATTCTGATTGGTAATGAATTTTGTATGTCATAACCATCTTATAATAAGCCAAAGCTGGGTGATGTTTAATTCGATTGCCCTTTGTAAGTAAAGATTTTCTGAGGAACGTCAGTCGCCCGCAAAATTACTCTACCGACAGCCATTCATCGGCTTCTTCGAACATTTCTTCTAACATCTGATTAAGATGCGAACGATCCTGCTTGCTGGCACCGGAGGTGTTGAGGCCGTTGGCCTGCATCGGTTTGACTTTGACTTCGGCATCGGGAAACAGACGATGAACGCGTTTGGTTAACTCGGCTTTGATTTTGTCACTCGCATCAGGAATACCGGCCACATTACGTTTGTCATACACCAATTCTACTAACATCACTTGCCCTCATTGATTATCAAAATTAGCTGGCTAAATATACAGTATCACCTGCCGTGTTCCAATTCTTTTTAGCGCCAAATTTGGCGCTATTTCAGCGCGTTGAACGTAAAGTCCTGTAATGCGCGAGGCATAAGGCTTGTGAATATTGGGTCTGAAGCTAGAATACTGCCCTGACTTCATGAGGAATGAATGAATAAACCACGGCGTTCTGCACTGCTTTTCTTTTGCCTGGCTTGTCTGGTCATACTTACCTGTATGACGCAGCGCATCGCTGGGCTGAACGCGTTGTCAGCTTCCCTGCGTCAGGATGCCGTGACCCAAACGGTATCGGCCAATTCCTCTTCTGATGCGACAGCCATTCCTACCCCCTGCGAACTGAGCAGCAAGTCACTGCTGTCGGTCCCGCCTTTGATTCTTGATTTTGCCCTGCTGATGTTTGGTTTGCTGCTGGCGTTTATGTCAGCCGGCAACCTTGCACTCGTGCGTGCGCGTCTGCCTGACGTCGTTCCTGTGCCGCTGTTGCGGGTACATCTGCGGCTCTGCGTCTTTCGAGAATAAAAAACACCTCTGATATTGATTCGGATGTGACCTTTTTATTTTTGGAGAAAATCTATGCGTTATGCCTTCAGGGCGGCGATTGCCAGCCTGTTGTTGCTTGGGCTTCCTGCGGCTCATGCCGCGGATTCCGGCTGGTTGGAAAGCCCACAAAATACCCACGCCAAGGTCCGCTTTCAGGCTAAGCCTGGGGATGCGGTGAACAATGAAACTCAACTTTTGCTGTCTGTCAGCCTCGAAAAGGGCTGGAAAACCTACTGGCGTTCGCCTGGAGAAGGCGGCGTTGCGCCCGAAATCACCTGGCAAAATGGCGCGACAAAAGCGGAATGGTTTTGGCCGACGCCTGCGCGATTTGACGTCGCGGGCATCACCACTCAGGGCTATCACGATGAGGTGACGCTGCCGATAGTGATAAAAGGCCAGAGCCCCAAAACCCTCACCGGCACCCTGACACTGCCGACTTGCAGCAACGTCTGCATTTTGACCGACTATGATTTCAGCCTTGATTTAACCGCCATGGGTGACCGCGCCGACTTCTCGCGTCAGTTCGCCATCGCCATGGGAAAAGTGCCGATCACCCAAGGATTGGCCGATAACGCGTCGGCGGGCTATCACGCAGGATCACTGGTGTTAACCGCGCAGCGCGCGCAAGGTTGGCAGTCACCGGCACTGTTTATCGATTCGCTTGAGGGCACTTCTTTTGGTAAACCGGTGGTTAAAGTCAACGGCGAAAGCATGGAAGCGACGTTCCCGGTCACCGATGAATGGGGCGATAAAGCCGGGGATATCAGCGGGAAAGCGGTGAATGTGGTGTTGGCCGATCGCGGTATCGCGCAGCAGCTTGATCTGAAGGTTCAACCGCGGGCGGTGACCTCTGCGGACAACGGCGTCGCGCTATGGCAAATCGCGCTGATGGCGCTGGCGGGCGGCTTTATTCTCAACCTGATGCCCTGTGTTTTACCGGTTCTTGGTATGAAGCTCGGCACTATTTTGCAGGTCGAGCGGCGCGACAGAAAAAGCGTGCGTGTGCAATTTCTCGCCTCGTCGGCGGGGATCATCACCTCCTTCCTTGCCCTTGCGCTGCTGATGACCGTGCTGCGCTACACCAACCAAACGTTGGGCTGGGGCATTCAGTTCCAGAACCCGTGGTTTATCGGTTTTATGGTGCTGGTCACCGCGCTGTTTACCGCCAATCTGCTCGGCCTGTTTGAAATCAACCTGCCTTCGGGGATGACCACGCGGCTGGCGACCCAACAACGCGGCGGTCTGAAAGGCCACTTTGCCGAAGGGGCATTTGCTACCCTGCTGGCGACGCCGTGCTCCGCGCCATTCCTCGGCACGGCGGTGGCCTTTGCGCTGGCCGCATCATTACCGGTGCTGTGGGGATTATTCCTGATGCTCGGTATTGGCATGAGTTTGCCATGGCTGATGATTGCGCTTTGGCCGGGGCTGGCGCTGCGACTGCCGCGGCCCGGACGCTGGATGCTGCGTCTGCGGGTGGCGCTTGGCTTATTGATGCTGGCGGCGTGTCTGTGGTTATTGAGCCTGATGCTCAATCACACCAGCCTGCAAACGGTGCTTATCATTGCGGTGGCTTTCTTGCTGGCGTTGCTGATCGGCGCATGGCGACGTTATGGGGCGCGCAATACGGCGATGGCGGTGTGCGTCAGTTTGCTGGTGGCGGGTGTCGTGATGCTGGCGGCAGCGCTCTCCTTTAGCCGTGGGGTTCAACCGTTACAGGATGAAGTGAAATGGCAGCCGCTGTCAGAAGAGGCGATCACTCAGGCGTTAGCTAAGAAAAAAGTGGTGTTTGTCGACGTCACCGCCGATTGGTGCGTGACCTGTAAAGCCAATAAATTTAACGTTTTACTGCGTGATGATGTGCAGAAAGCCTTAGGTGCAGACGACGTGGTGGCCCTGCGTGGTGACTGGAGTCGTCCGTCCAAACCGATCAATGAATTCCTGCAAAAGCGCGGCAGCGTTGCCGTTCCTTTTAACCAAATCTATGGCCCGAATGCTCAGACCGGCGACATTTTATCGCCTTTGCTGACGCGTGACGCCGTCTTACAGGGGCTGAAACACGCCCGCGGAGAGAAATAATGAAAACCCTCATGATGATTTTGATGATGGCGATATCGCCGGTGGTACTGGCGCAAACACAGACACAACCCGCCGTGCCCTTAACCCAGCCAGCGGCTCAACCGACGCCAGAACAGATCTTATTTGAAGATCCGGCCACGCCGCGCTTTGGGGCCAAAGATGCCAAATTAGTCCTGGTCTCCTTTACCGACTACAACTGTCCCTATTGCAAACAGTTTGATCCCTTGCTGGAAAAAATAGTGAAAGAACATCCCGACGTCGCGGTGGTGGTGAAGTTACTGCCGTTCCGTGGCCCGAGTTCAATCAGTTCGGCGCGTGCCGCGATGACCGTTTGGGAGCAGCAGCCGGAGAAATTCATGGCGTTGCATCAACGTTTGATGGCGAAAAAAGGTCCGCATGATGAAGAGAGTATTGATGCGGCCATTGCGAAAGTCGGGCTGGCACCGGTGAAAGTGACGCCGGAAAGTTATTTGACGCTGAAAACCAATGTGGAAATTGCAGAGGTGCTGGGCATTCAGGGCACGCCCGCCACGATTATTGGCGACCAAATTATACCGGGTGCCATCTCTTATGCCGATCTTGAAGAACTGGTTAACGCGCAACTGGATAAGATAAAAAATGGCAAAAGTTAAACGTTGGGCCAAAGAGCTGGGCATTGGCATTGTGCTGCTGATGGGGGTGCTGTTGGGCATGGATTTTCTGCGTGCACCGCAGGCTCCGGCCGATTTCGGCCACCAGTCGCTGCAAACGCTGGACGGTCAGACCTTCACCCTCAACGAGAAAAGCCAGCAGCAGCCGCTGCTGGTTTACTTCTGGGCGACATGGTGCGGCGTGTGTAAATTCACCACGCCCAACGTCGGCAAGCTCTCGGCCAATGGCGGTAATGTCGTCAGCGTAGCGCTGCGTTCAGGTGACGGTGAGAAAATTGAGCGCTATCTTCAGGGCAAGAAAATCACGATGCCGGTGATCAATGATCCCCGCGGCGAGATTTCGTCCGCATGGGATATCGGCGTCACGCCAACGTTTGTGGTGATCGATAAGGGCAGGGTGCTAAGTACGACCACCGGATGGACATCGTACTGGGGCATGAAACTCCGCCTCTGGTGGGCGGAGTTTCGTTAACGATAACGCTGCACATCAGTCGGCGATAAAACGTTTTTCATCGGTCAGAACCTGTAACAGCAGGCCGAGTTCAGGTTTCTGATCTTTGATGCGTTTGCCTTGGGCGTCATAGGCGCGGTAATCACCGTTACGTTCCAACTGCAGCGTTTGGGTCGGCGTGGTGATAATCAGCGTGCCATCATCGCTGGTAGAGATCCAATTGTGACGGCGTTTGGCCGCAAACAGGTCTTCACCTTGCGAGTAGTCTGCGGGCGACGTCGTGACGTGTAACAGGCGCTGCATCAGGGTTGTCATCACGTCTTCGTGGTCAGTCAATTTGTTGATAGCCTGCGCTGGCGTGTTCGGCCAGTGGATCACCAACGGAACCTGAAGCTGGTCGCGGTTCATATTATTGCCTGAACCCCAGGTGCCGTTCTCATTCAGTTCAATACCGTGCGACGCGGTGATCACCACCACGGTGTTATCCAACTCACCGCGCTGTTTCAATGCTTCCACTATTTCAGCAATCCGCTGGTCGACTTCCCCCGCACCTTGTTGATAACGCTGCAAGAACGCGTTGCCCACCGGAACGGGGCTGTTGCCGTGACGTAATGCCGTCGACACGCCGTTGAGATTCACATAGGAGAACCACGGGCTCTTGCCGCGCGCATTCAGCCACTGCTGCCACTGTTGCGTGGTCACCGTATCGGATTGCGCGGTCGGTGCCGGTAATGAGAAGTCGGTTAACAATGCCTGACGGTAAAGTGGGCTGTTAAAACCATCCGAGGAGAACAGGCCAAATTCGTAGCCTTGTTTCGCCAGCGAGGACATCAGCACCGACGGTTTGCGGGCGGAAATAATGCCTTCCATATAGGTAGGCGAAATCCCGTAGAACAAACCAAACAGACCGCTATCAACACGATTACCCGAGCTGTAATGCTGCACGAAACTGACATTCTGCCGCGCGAATTCGGTCAGCGCTGGCATGTCTTTGTCGGTGCTTGAGGCATGAATGCCATCCGCCACGATCATCAATAAATTATAGTTACTGCCCTTATCACGGAAGCTGATGTCGTTGAGCGGATACTCCACTGACAGCGCTTCTGGATTGCCTTGCTCGATAATGCGCTGTTGGTAGGCCTGCGCATCCAGTAAACCGTGCTTCTCGAGGAATTTACGTGCGGTCATCGGATAGGATAACGGCAGGTTCGAACGCTGCATGGTGATTGGACGGTAGAAGTTGGCATCGGCCCAGATGTACATCAGGTGCGAGGCAAAGAAGCTGACAATAAACAGCGCCACGACCGGCTTGGCGTAATTACGGCGGTTGAGGCTGCGCAATTTCTGCCATGCCCAGGTCCCAAACAACATCTCCACCAGGAAGATAATGGGTACCGCGATAAACATTAACTGCCAGTCACGGGCCAATTCACCCTGACCAGGGTTCACCACCAGTTCCCACACCACCGGATTGATGTGCAGGTGGAAACGGGTAAAGACTTCGGTATCAACCAATAACAGCGTGAGTCCTGCGGTGGCTAAAATCGCCGACAGGAAACGCAACAGCCGCTGCGACATCACCACAAAGGTCAGTGGGAAGATGATTAACAGATAGGTTGAGAAACCGATAAAGCTGAAATGCCCAAGCCAACTGACCAACGCGTAAAGGCGTCCTTCGAGGGAAGAGGGCCAGTCAGAGACAAAGAGGTAGCGGCTGCCGAGTGCGAGACTGAGCAGAATATTAAACAGGGCGAACCAGTGCCCCCAGCTGATCATCTGGGATACTTTTTCGCGATAGCGCTGACGATCTGTCACCATAAGAGGTTTTGGGCAAATAGTGGATTAATGGGCTTTATCTTCTCTTATCGATGCTTGTAACGCACCGGCAAAAGAACCTGCGAGAGCTTTACGCTGAGTAGGCGCAACGCTGGTATTGATTAAATTGGTCACCATATTTCCCAAGACCATTAAAGAAAGGTCGGTGGGTGCGCGGTGTTTTTCCAGTACGGAGGCCAGCTCCGAAAGGATCTGTTCAACGTTTTCGTCACTGTAACGAGATGATTGTGCCATGGATAAATGTGCTCAAAGCCTGACAAAGTGCAATATCTTAACGTATCGTGGCATCAGTTTCCGCATTTTTATAACGAGTGTAACGTTGGCCTATTGATGGGATGTATTTGTTTGTGTTTCTGTCGTTAAGGCTTTGCCGTTATAATCACCCGCAGAATACCTATCTCAGGCGAAAAAAAACGTCCATAAAAGCGCCTCTTTTCAGCCATTTCGACAGAATTCCTTTAGGAGAACCCCATGAGTTTGGATATCGAGCAGATTGCTCTGCACCAATTAAATAAGCGCGATGAGCAAACGCTGGATGTGGTACTGCGCGATACCCTATTGACCCCGAATGCGGCGGTTGAAGAGATGATGGCCGAGCTGCACCGCGTCTACAGCGCCAAAAGTAAGGCTTATGGGTTGTTCAACGCTGACAGTGAATTAGCGGCGTCATTGCGCACTTGCCGCAAGGGTGACGAAGATTTCCTCGGTTTCAGCCGTGCGGCCACCGGCCGTTTGCGCGATGAGCTGTCGAAATACCCCTTTGCCGAAGGCGGCGTGGTGCTGTTCTGTCATTATCGTTTTCTGGCGGTGGAATATTTGCTGATTGCGGTACTCAATAGCCGCAGCAGTATGCGCGTGAATGAGCAGCTAGACGTCAGCAGCATTCATTATCTGGACATCAACCATGCCGATATCGTGGCGCGAATTGATCTCACCGAATGGGAAACGAATCCAGAATCGACCCGCTATCTGACCTTCCTGAAAGGGCGCGTGGGCCGCAAAGTGTCTGACTTCTTTATGGACTTCCTTGCCGCAGCCGAAGGGCTGGACACCAAAGCGCAGAACCGTGGTTTATTGCAGGCGGTGGATGATTTCTGTACCGAAGCGCAGCTCGACAAAAATGCCCGCCAAAACGTGCGCCAGCAGGTCTACACCTATTGCAACGAGCAGTTGCAGGCGGGTGAGGAGATCACGCTGGATGATTTGTCCGACGAGTTACCGCCATGGAATGACAAGAAATTCAAAGAGTTTTCGCAGGAGCAGGGTTACCAATTAGAAGAGACTTTCCCAGCCGATCGCAGCACCTTGCGCCAGTTGACCAAATTCGCCGGTAGCGGGGGTGGGGTGAGCATTAATTTCGACGCGATGTTAATGGGCGAACGTATTTTCTGGGATCCGGCGACCGATACCTTGACCATTAAAGGCACGCCGCCAAACTTGCGCGATCAGCTTCAGCGCCGCTCTTCGAGTAAGTAACGTCAATGACAGACAATAAAAAACCCTGCCTAGGCAGGGTTTTTTATTTGTTCTCGCACGGCGTCCCGATGCGTCTCGATTCTGTTTCTGTAAAATCGATAGACGATTAAACGCGAACGAAGTCGATGTGAGCCAGTTTTGGCTTGAACGGGTGACGCTGTACAGCCTGAACTTTAACTTTGGTTTCTTTACCGTCGATAACCAAAGTAATAGCTTCAGAGTAGAACTCCGCTTTAACTTCCATGTTCTTTACAGAATCATGGTCCAGTTTGATAGAAACTGGAGCAGCTGTGCCACCG
>Ga0209847_1000853_pt1 | contig 11631 bp, 10 predicted proteins | sample OrgsoiDNA_201060_FD_185808 | JGI IMG/M metagenome (GOLD analysis project Ga0209847, IMG submission 185808) | Permafrost soil microbial communities from the Arctic, to analyse light accelerated degradation of dissolved organic matter (DOM) -... | ecosystem: Environmental > Terrestrial > Soil >... | reverse complement strand
TCTGCGGATCATTTCATACCGTAGCGCACGTGATGGCTGCTTTAGACGCGGGGAAAACCAGTGGCTAGTAAGTTTCAAAATCGTCTGGTCGGGACCATCATTTTGGTAGCCCTTGGCGTAATCATCTTGCCGGGGTTGCTCGACGGGAAGAAAAAACACTATGAGGATGAATTTGCTTCGATTCCTTTAGTGCCAAAGCCGGGTGATGCGCAAGAGCAAGATGTGGTACCCCCGGTATCGCAGTCGCTACCGGCTCAGCCGCCGGAAGGGGCAGGGGAAGCGGTGCATGGCCAGGGCAATACGGCGACGCAGCCGGCGAATTCTGGGCAGGAGCTGCCGGATGACAGCGAAGCGCAGCCTGTAACGCCGGTAGCGCCAGTCACAACCCGGCCTGAGTCACAAAAACAGGCTCAACCAGCGCGTCCTGCACCGACCAAGCCTAAGGTGATTGAACCTAAGCCGATGGTCGAAGCGAAACCCGTTGAAAAACCGAAGCCGGTTCAGCCTAAACCTGTTGCACCAAAACCGGTTGAACAGCCGAAAGTGGCGGAACAACCGAAAGCCGTAGAGCCACCGAAAGTGGAAAGCAAACCACAGCAGGAAGAGAAAGCGCCTGCCGGGCAGTCCTACGTTGTGCAACTGGGCGCATTGAAAAATGCCTCGAAAGCCAATGAGATTGTCGCCAGTCTGCGTTTGTCCGGTTTCCGTGCGTATACCGTGCCGAGTACGCCGGTGCAGGGGCAGATCACCCGCGTCTTTGTGGGACCGGATGCCTCGAAACAAAAGCTGGAATCGTCTCTGCCACAGCTGAACCAGATCAGCGGATTGAGTGGGCAGGTACGCAGCTATAATGCAGGAAAATAAGCGGAATGGTTGTACAATACCGCGGTTAAGTTAAGGAGAAGGGCACGCGTTTTGTGCCCTTTTTCTATAAGAGTCGTTTAACAGGATCTTATAGGTTTCTGCGGTGATTGAGGTTTTTTTCAACGCAATTATTAATTTGTTCGGCTGGCAGATTTCCGCTACGCAAACGTTTTCTTTTTCTGTTAGAATTCGCAGCGATTTGGATGTTTGGGCCGTCTTTACTGGTTTACACACTGGAATAGTTCATGGTCTGGATTGATTACGTCATTATTGCGGTTATTGGGTTTTCTGCTTTAGTCAGCCTGATCCGGGGTTTTGTCCGCGAGGCCTTATCACTGGTAACCTGGGCTTGTGCCTTTTTTGTTGCCAGTCATTATTACCCGTACCTCGCTATCTATTTCACGCGTTTCGAAGATGAGTTGGTTCGAAACGGGATCGCAATTGGTATCTTGTTCATCGCGACGTTGATCGTAGGTGCCATTGTCAACTATGTGATTAGCTCTCTGGTTGAGCGAACCGGGTTGTCCGGCACCGACAGGGTGTTGGGTGTGTGCTTCGGCGCACTGCGCGGCGTACTGATTGTCTCCGCGATACTGTTCTTCCTGGATACCTTTACCGGCTTTTCACAAAGTGAGGACTGGAAACAGTCTCAGTTGATCCCACAGTTCAGTTACATCATCAGGTGGTTCTTTGACTACCTGCAGAGCACGTCGAGTTTCTTGCCAAAACATCTCTAGTTTTGGCAGCGCTGATTGAGGAAAAGACAACATGTGCGGTATTGTCGGTATCGCCGGTTTCACGCCGGTAAACCAGTCGATTTATGACGCGTTAACGGTGTTACAACACCGTGGGCAGGATGCCGCAGGCATCGTCACCATTGATGCCAATAACAATTTCCGTTTACGGAAAGCGAATGGCCTGGTGAGAGATGTGTTTGAAGCACGCCATATGCAACGTTTGCAGGGCAACATGGGTATTGGCCATGTTCGTTACCCTACGGCTGGCAGTTCCAGCGCTTCCGAAGCTCAACCTTTTTACGTCAACTCTCCGTTCGGCATCACTCTTGCCCATAACGGTAACCTGACTAATGCCCACGAACTGAGAAGTAATCTGTTCGAAGGCCAGCGTCGCCACGTTAACACCACGTCCGATTCCGAAATTCTGCTTAACATTCTGGCCAGTGAACTTGACCGTTTCCAGCACTACCCGCTGGAAGCTGACAATGTATTCGCGGCTGTCGCCGCCATGAACCTGAAGATCCGCGGTGCCTATGCCTGTGTGGCGATGATCATTGGTCACGGTATGCTGGCGTTCCGTGACCCGCATGGTATCCGCCCGCTGGTTATCGGTAAACGCACGCTGGAAGGCGGCCGTAACGAGTATATGGTCGCGTCAGAAAGCGTCGCACTGGACACCCTGGGCTTTGAGTTCCTGCGTGACGTCGCGCCGGGCGAAGCGGTGTACATCACCGAGAAAGGCCAGCTGTTTACCCGCATGTGTGCTGAAAATCCTCAGTACAATCCGTGCCTTTTCGAATACGTCTATTTCGCGCGCCCTGACTCCTTTATCGATAAAATTTCGGTCTACAGCGCCCGCGTGCGCATGGGCCAGAAACTGGGTGCGAAAATTGCCCGCGACTGGGAAGATCTGGACATCGACGTGGTGATCCCTATTCCGGAAACTTCGTGTGATATCGCGCTGGAAATCGCCCGCATTCTCGACAAGCCTTATCGTCAGGGTTTTGTGAAAAACCGTTATGTCGGGCGTACCTTTATCATGCCCGGCCAGGTTGAACGCCGTAAGTCAGTGCGCCGTAAGCTGAACGCCAATCGCGCGGAGTTCCGTGATAAAAACGTCCTGCTGGTGGATGACTCCATCGTACGCGGTACCACCTCACAGCAAATCGTTGAGATGGCGCGTGAGGCGGGGGCACGACGTGTTTATCTGGCGTCGGCGGCACCGGAAATTCGCTTCCCGAACGTCTATGGTATCGACATGCCGAGCGCCAATGAGCTGATTGCGCATGGCCGTGAAGTCAGTGAAATCACCCAGATGATCGGCGCCGATGCGTTGATTTTCCAGGACCTCAGTGACCTGATTGCCGCGGTGAAAGAGGACAACATGGATATCGAGCAGTTCGAATGCTCGGTATTTGATGGCGTCTATGTCACTAAAGACGTTGACCAGAATTACCTGGAGTATCTCGAATCTCTGCGCAACGATGACGCTCAGGCGTTACGCGGTCAGCAGGAAGCCGAAAACCTCGAAATGCATAACGAAGGCTGATTTTTAATCACGCCATTCGCGGCGCGCACTGTCTGGTGAACTGACCTGGCAGGCGCGCCTTTTTTTGAGTGTAATTCCCTCCTCGTCCCTTCAACCCGCGGGCTTGCTTATCCCCGGGCATTGCGGCAAAGTCATCAAAATGACGTGTTGTCAGTCAAAGCACTTTTCAGGTGCAACTCTTCAGAGGCAGTTTTCATGAAACGACTTATTGTCGGCATTTCCGGCGCAAGCGGCGCGATTTATGGGGTGCGGTTACTCGAGGTGCTGCAAGGCGTTGCCGATATCGAAACCCATCTGGTGATGAGCAATGCGGCCCGTCAAACATTGACGCTGGAAACCGACCTGACGCTGCGTGATGTCCAACAATTGGCTGACGTGGTGCATGACTCGCGCGATATCGCGGCCAGTATCTCTTCCGGCTCGTTTAAAACAGCAGGAATGGTGATTTTACCCTGCTCAGTTAAAACCCTCTCCGGCATTGTAAACAGTTATACCGACGGGTTGCTGACCCGCGCCGCCGATGTGGTTCTTAAAGAGAGCCGCCGTCTGGTGCTCTGCGTGCGTGAAACCCCGCTGCATCTGGGGCATTTGCGCCTGATGACCCAGGCCGCCGAGCTCGGTGCGGTGATTATGCCGCCGGTACCTGCGTTTTATCATCGCCCGACCTGCGTTGATGACATCATCAATCAGACCGTAAACCGGGTGATCGACCAGTTTGATATTGAACTCCCACAAGACTTGTTTGTTCGATGGCAGGGCGGCCGCTAACTCAACTTCACCAACTTGTCGCATATTTTAAACAAATTGATAACAACGCACCAAAAATGAACATTGCCTGTTTCATTTTGGTGCGCTGTTATTGCACTCTGTTCCTGCACGTTATACATCCTGCTGATTTTTAGCATTAACCTGCTGCATTTTTAATCGCATCGGGCGAGTGCTGGCCGGTTAACCTGACCGGAACAAAATCGGCATGAAAACTGCATAGTGAAACAGAGGGCAGCCTTGACTCCCATCAGCTGCACCGGCATTACCAATAATAAAAAGATGTTCAGACACAACAGAAATGACCAATCACAACAGACGTTTAATGACTGAGGGTAATGTATGAAAAAGTTGTTCAAGGTTCTTCCGCTGGTTTTGGCTTTAGCCAGTGTCAGCAGCGCCTTTGCTGCCGTCCCGAAAGACATTAAGATCGGGACCGATCCGACCTACGCCCCTTTTGAATCGAAAGACTCCAGCGGAAAACTGGTCGGTTTTGATATCGATCTTGCGACCGAAATGTGTAAACGCGCTGAAATTAAATGTACTTTCGTTGAAAGTGATTTTGATGCGCTGATCCCATCGCTGAAAGCCAGAAAAATCGATGCCATTATCTCGTCTCTGTCCATTACTGAAAAACGTCAGCAGGAAATTGATTTTACTGACAAACTCTATGCGGCTAACGCCCGTCTGATCGCCCCTAAAGGCACAAAAATTGTCCCAACGCTGGACGCGCTGAAAGGCAAAAATGTTGGCGTACTGCAGGGTTCAACTCAGGAGGCCTATGCCAATGCGATGTGGCAACCCAAAGGTATCAACGTGGTGGCTTACCAGAACCAGGACCTGATTTATGCCGATCTGGCTTCCGGTCGCTTGGACGCTGCGTTCCAGGATGAAGTCGCGGGCAGCGAAGGCTTCCTGAAACAGGCTCCAGGTAAAGATTACGTGTTTGCGGGCCCATCAGTAAAAGATGATAAATTCTTTGGTGTGGGTACCGGTATGGGCCTGCGTAAAGATGATGGCGATCTGAAAGCGGCGCTGAACAAAGCCTTTGCTTCAATGCGTAAAGATGGCACTTACGACAAGTTGGCGAAGAAATACTTCAACTTTGACGTTTACGGCGGCTAATCATTTACGCTATGACGTCTGCGGCTTGCCGGGAAACGGGCAGGCCGCATTAAGTCACTTCCGTGCACAATTTGTTTTATAACAACCCCTGCGGCAGGTGACACGACGTTGGTCAAAGACAGGAACACAGCATGTTATACGGGTATTCCCAGGTAATTATTCAGGGCACATTGGTCACGCTGGAACTGGCACTCTCTTCGGTTCTGCTGGCGGTGATAATTGGTTTAATCGGTGCAGGCGGTAAACTCTCGAAAAACCGTTTGATTTCAGGCATTTTCGGCTGCTATACCACGCTGATTCGCGGCGTGCCGGACTTAGTACTGATGCTGTTGATTTTCTACGGTCTGCAGATTGTGCTTAACAGCGTGACGGAATCGCTGGGCATGGCGCAGATTGATATCGATCCGCTCGGTGCCGGTATCATTACGCTCGGTTTTATCTACGGCGCTTACTTCACCGAAACCTTCCGTGGTGCCTTTATGGCGGTTCCCCGCGGGCAAATTGAGGCGGCGACGGCGTTTGGTTTCAGCAGTGCGCAAATCTTCCGCCGTATTCTGTTTCCTGCCATGATGCGCTTTGCCTTGCCGGGCATTGGCAACAACTGGCAGGTTATTCTCAAAGCAACGGCGCTGGTGTCTCTGCTTGGCCTCAATGACGTGGTTAAAGCGACGGTGTTGGCGGGTAAAGGCACTTATCAGCCGTTTTACTTCGCCATCGTGGCGGGTGTGATTTATCTGGTGTTTACCACGGTTTCCAACGGGGTGCTGTTATGGCTCGAACGCCGTTATTCGCTGGGCGTGAAGAGGGCTGAGCTATGATTGAGATCCTGCAACAGTACGGCATGTCGCTGCTTTATAGCGACGGCTACCGTTTTACCGGTCTGGCTGTTACGCTGTGGCTGTTAATCAGTTCCGTGGTCATGGGTGGGTTGCTGGCGATACCGATGGCGGTAGGGCGCGTGTCATCGAATAAATTCATCCGTCTGCCTATCTGGCTTTATACTTACGTGTTTCGCGGTACGCCGCTCTACGTACAGCTGCTGGTCTTTTATTCCGGTATGTACAGTCTGGAGATCGTGCGCGGCACTGATTTCCTCAACGCGTTTTTCCGCAGCGGTCTGAACTGTACGATCCTCGCGCTGACGCTCAACACCTGTGCCTACACTACCGAGATTTTTGCCGGTGCGATCCGCGCGGTGCCACACGGCGAAATTGAAGCGGCGAACGCGTATGGCTTCTCACGTTTCAAACTTTATACCTGCATTATTCTACCTTCTGCGCTGCGTACGGCCTTACCGGCCTACAGCAACGAGGTGATCCTGATGCTGCACTCCACGGCGCTGGCGTTTACCGCTACTGTACCGGACGTGCTGAAAATCGCCCGCGACATTAACTCTGCCACCTATCAGCCTTTTTATGCTTTTGGCATCGCGGCGGTGATCTACCTGTGCATCTCCTTTGTATTGATTGGCCTGTTCCGCATGGCTGAAAAGCGCTGGCTGGCGCATGTGAAACCTCAGACTCACTAACAAGCACTCTTTTTATGGACATAACTTTTTGCGGAATAACATTATGCCAGAAAATAAATTAGCGGTTCTCGACCTGCACAAACGCTACGGCGATCATGAAGTCCTCAAAGGCGTGTCGCTCTCCGCCAATGCCGGGGATGTGATCAGCATTATCGGGTCATCGGGTTCCGGGAAGAGCACCTTCCTGCGCTGCATTAACTTTCTTGAGAAACCGAGCGAAGGGTCGATCAGCGTCAATAATCAGGATATCCGTATGGTGCGCGACACCGACGGCCAGCTGAAAGTGTTCGACAAAAAACAGCTGCAACTGCTGCGTACCAAATTGACGATGGTCTTCCAGCATTTCAACCTGTGGAGTCATATGACGGTGCTGGAAAACGTCATGGAAGCACCGGTGCAGGTGCTGGGGCTGAGCAAGGCCGAAGCGCGCGAACGTGCGGTGAAGTATCTCGACAAAGTGGGTATTGATGCCCGTGCGCAGGGGAAATATCCGGTGAATCTCTCTGGTGGCCAGCAGCAGCGCGTCTCTATTGCACGTGCGTTGGCGATGGAACCTGAGGTGCTACTCTTCGACGAACCAACCTCCGCGCTGGACCCCGAGCTGGTTGGCGAAGTGCTGCGTATCATGCAGAAGCTGGCGGAAGAGGGGAAAACCATGGTAGTAGTGACGCACGAAATGGAATTCGCCCGCCATGTCTCCAGCCACGTTATTTTCCTGCATCAGGGCGTGATTGAAGAACAGGGTAACCCCGCAGACGTCTTTGGCAGCCCGAAATCCGCGCGCTTACAGCAGTTCCTGTCAGGTGCACTTAAGTAAGAAGTAAAGCAGCTCTTAAAAACAGAAAAACCGCCCACTGAATAAGGCGGTTTTTTTATGACCAGAAATCAGCCTTTAGCGGCCAGCAGACAGAGTTGAACCGTCAGTTCGTAGGACTTCACAAATGAGCTGAGCGGCAGGAACTCATACTTTGAGTGGAAGTTGTGCGCACCGGTAAAATAGTTAGGTGTCAGCAGGCCTTTGGCCGACAGTGCGGCGCCGTCAGTCCCTCCGCGCATCGGGATCACTTTCGGCTCGACACCAATCTCTTTCAGCCCGGCAAAGATCAGGTCAATGGCGCGTTTATCTTCGCCAATCGCGCTGCTGATATTGCTGTAGGTGTCGCTTATCTCAACAGAGACTTTGGCTGTAGGGTATTGGGCGGCGATCTGTTTGGCCATATCTTCAATTTTCTGTTTGCGTGCGGCGAAGCTGGCGCTGTCGAAATCTCGGATTGAGGCGTGCAACGTTGCCCCTTGCTGGGTGGCATTCATACCATTGAACCAGACATAGCCTTCACGGCCTTCGGTATTTTCCGGGGTTTCTGCACGGTCAAACTGACTCATGAAATCGTGCGCCATCAACATGGGGTTAACCAGCACGCCTTTGGCCGACATCGGGTGGGCGGTCACGCCGGTAAAGGTGATTTCCGCGGCGGCGGCATTGAAGTTTTCATATACCACTTCACCGAGTTCGCAGCAGTCGATGGTATAGGCAAAATCGACGTCAAAGCGTTTCAGATCCAGCGCCTTGGCACCGCGCAGGCCAATCTCTTCATCCGGCACAAAGGCCACCACGATATCGCCATACTGCTGGTCGTCACGCAGGTTCTCCAGCAAGGTCATCACAACAGTCACGGCGGCTTTGTTATCAGCCCCGAGCACGCTGGTGCCGTCGCTGAAGATAATCTCTTCGCCTTTATAAGGCAGAATTTCCGGGCGCTCAGAAGGCCGCAGCCAGATGTCTTTCTCTGCGTTCAGGCAAACGTCGTCGCCGGTAAAGGTCAATGTCTGAGGATGAATGTCCGGGCTCAAACCCACGTCGACGGTATCAATATGGGTGATAAAACCAATGCGCGGGCCGCCCTGTTTAGTACCTGGTTTCACGGCGGTGACGGTGGCATGTTCATCAATCTGAATGTTTTGCAGTCCCAGCGTTTTCAGCTCATCTGCCAGCAGTTTTGCCAGAGTATGCTGGCCTGGCGTGCTGGGCAGCGTCGTGGCGTGGGCATCACTTTGCGTGGTGATGGCGAGATAGCGAAAGAAGCGTTCGGAAAGCTGTTTTGCGAGTGTTGTCGACATCTTGACCCCTAAGTTTGCGCACATATAAGACTTTCATATATAACAGAGTATTACAAAGCGTTGCACGAATGTTAATCTGTTTTTGCTTTTGGTACCAAGATCGTTAACACGATCATTAAAGCTTTTAATCACTTCTGACAGGGAAAACGATGAAACAGAAAATATTAAAAATAAGCACGGGATTGATGGCGTTGGCGATGGTGGGTGGTGTATCAGCGAAGACGCTGGTGTACTGCTCGGAAGGCTCACCGGAGCAGTTTAACCCGCAGCTTTATACCTCCGGAACGTCGGTGGATGCCAGCGCAGCACCGATTTATAACCGTCTGGTTGATTTCAAAACCGGCACCACAGAACTTGTACCGAGCCTGGCCGAAAGTTGGGACGTCAGCCCGGATGGCAAAACCTACACCTTCCATCTGCGTAAAGGGGTGAAATTCCAGAGCAGCAAACTGTTCACGCCGACCCGTGACTTTAATGCTGACGACGTGATTTTCTCCTTCATGCGACAGAAAGACGAAAATAACCCGTACCATAAAGTATCGGGCGGCACGTACCTCAACTTTGACAGCCTGAAAATGGGCGACCTGATCGGCAGTATCGACAAAGTGGATGACAATACGGTGCGCTTTAACCTGACCCGCCCGGAAGCGCCATTTGTCGCCGATCTGGCCTGGTATTTCGCCTCTATCCTCTCGGCAGAATATGCCGATCAGATGCTGAAAGCCGGTACGCCAGAAAAAGTCGACATGAACCCCATCGGCACAGGTCCGTTCGAGCTGGTGCAGTACCAGAAAGACACCCGTCTGCTGTTTAAGGCCTTCCCGGAGTACTGGCAGGGGAAATCGAAAATCGACCGGCTGGTATATACCATCACTCCGGATGCCTCGATGCGTCTTGCCAAGCTGGAGAAGAACGAGTGTCAGGTGATGCCATTCCCGAACCCGGCTGACCTTGACCGTATGCGTGCCAATAAAGACATCAATCTGATGAGCAAATCGGGCCTGAATACCGGTTTCCTCTCCTTCAACACCCAAAAACCACCGCTGGATAACGTCAAAGTACGTCAGGCGCTGAGTATGGCCATCAATAAACCTGAAATCATTGAAGCGGTATTCCGCGGTACGGGCACGGTGGCTAAAACCCTGCTGCCGACCGGTGTCTGGAGCTACAACGATAAGGTGGTGGATTACGAATATTCGCCAGAAAAAGCCAAAGCCCTGTTGGCAGAAGCCGGGATGCCAAACGGCTTTGATATCGATTTGTGGGCAATGCCGGTACAGCGTCCGTACAACCCGAATGCACGCCGTATGGCTGAGATGATCCAGTCCGACTGGGCGAAGATTGGCGTGAAGGCGCACATCGTCAGTTTCGAGTGGGGCGAGTACCAGACCCGCATACGTAATGGCGAACATATGGCGGCCCTGATGGGCTGGACCACCGCCAATGGTGACCCGGACAACTTCTTCGGCCCGTTGTTTACCTGTAACGCGGCCAAAGGCGGTTCTAACTCTGCCAAATGGTGTTACCCGCCGTTTGACAAGTTAATCACCGAAGCCAAAGAAACCACCGATCATGAAAAACGGGTAGTGCTGTACAAAGAAGCCCAGCAGGTGATGCACGATCAGGCTCCCGCAGTGTTTATCGCGCACTCAACCATCTTCGAGCCAGTTCGCAAAGAAGTGACCGGCTACGAGATTGATCCGTTCGGAAAGCACATTTTCTATCAGGCAGATATCAAGGAGTGAGGAAAAAGGCGGCTTTCGGGCCGCTTCAACATTATGGGAGGCAGCTCAAATCTGCTTTAAATCTTTAAATTTGAATTTGAAATTAAAACCGCGACTGACGTGTCGGCACACGCCGAAAACTCCACCATACCTGGGCAGTATTAAATAGCACCAGAATAGCGGTCACGAGGAATACCCACCTGAAACCCATCAGGGCGGAGACGCTGGAGCCGAGCAGCGGGCCGATCACGTTTCCCATGTACATAAATGACTGGTTATAGCCAAAGATACGGCCGGTGGTTTGGTCGCTGCTGTATTTCACCAGCAGCGCCTGTACCGCGGGCATCAGCGCGCCGTCACCGAAGCCAAGCATGAAGCGCAGGATCCCAAGCTGGGTGGCGGAGCTGATGGTCGCCATCAGGCAGAACAACACAAAACAGAACACCAGCGCGGCGATGAGGATCCTGTGCGCACCGATGCGATCCCCGAGTTTGCCGAGTTTAGGGGCTGACATCAGGGCCGATACGCCGGGTACGGCAGCGATCACTCCGCTGATAAAAGCGATGTTGCTGGTATCTGAGGAGAGTTCACGAATAAACAGAGTGAGGATCGGGCTGATGGAGCCGTTAGCCAGTTGGATCATCATGGTAGTCACGAACAGGCTGACGATCAGCCACGGATAGGGCAGGGAAGTAAACACGGCTTTGCCGCTCAGGCGATTGGCTTTGGTAACCGGCACCACCCGTTCTTTAATCAGAAATAAGGTGATCAGAAAACTGATAAACAGCATGCCGCTGGTGACGAAAAATACGGTTCGCAGCCCGAGATGGTCAGCCATAAAACCGCCAAGCAGTGGCCCGATGATCACCCCGGAAACCTGTCCGGTGGACAGCGTACCCAGCGCCCAACCGCTTTTATCCCGCGGCACCTGCGAGGCAACCAGCGCCATGGCATTGGGAATATAACCTGACGTCAAGCCCATCAGGGTGCGCAGGATAAACAACTGCCAGACATTGGTAGCAAAACCCTGCAGCATCATGACAATCGCCATGCCGAGCGCGGCGCGCAGCAGCATCAACTTACGGCCTTTGCGGTCGGCCAGACTGCCCCACAACGGCGCGACCACGGCTGACACCAGGAACGTTCCGCTAAACACCAGACCCGACCACAAACTGAGTGACGCGTGGTCAGTGACGCCGAGTTGTTCGATATAAAGAGGCA
>Ga0209847_1000852_pt1 | contig 11632 bp, 9 predicted proteins | sample OrgsoiDNA_201060_FD_185808 | JGI IMG/M metagenome (GOLD analysis project Ga0209847, IMG submission 185808) | Permafrost soil microbial communities from the Arctic, to analyse light accelerated degradation of dissolved organic matter (DOM) -... | ecosystem: Environmental > Terrestrial > Soil >... | reverse complement strand
CGATATGCGGCAAGAGTTTCTGGAAACGCGCAAGCAGGATACGTTCTCCAGGAAGCTGATGGAAGCCCTGGGGCTGCGCCTTGAAAATGGCGAGCAGACCATTGTGCTGCTGAACCGGCGAGGCTTTTCAAGCTTCGTGGCGTGCCGCTCGTGCGGCGAGCGGGTGCAGTGCATCAATTGCTCGCTCACGCTCACCTTCCACAAGCGCGACCGGCGGCTGTTGTGCCATTACTGCGGCTACGCCGAAAAGGTGCCGGGCGTCTGCCCCAAGTGTTCGAGCGAACATATCTACTTCCTGGGGATGGGCTCGGAACGCGTGGAGGAAGAGTTGCACCGCGCCTTCCCAACCGCCCGCATCGCTCGCCTGGACCGCGATACGGTTACCGGCAAGCGCCAGTATGAGACCATTCTCAACGACTTTCGCGAAGGCAATTACGACATGCTGGTGGGCACCCAGATGATCGCCAAGGGCCACGACATTCCCAATGTGACGCTGGTGGGCGTGGTGTCGGCCGATGTCGGGCTGGGAATGCCGGATTTCCGCGCGGCCGAGCGCACCTTTCAACTGCTCACCCAGGTGGCCGGGCGCGCCGGGCGCGGCAATGTGCCGGGCACGGTGCTGGTCCAGACCATCAACCCCGATCACTATGCCGTCCGCCTGGCGGGGGCGCAGGATTACCAGGCCTTTTATGAAAAAGAACTGAACTTTCGCCGTATGATGCACTACCCGCCCTTCAGCGCCATGGCGAATGTGCTGGTGCGCAGTGAGAAAAAGGAAATGGCGATGCGCATGAGTTCCGAGCTGGGACTGCTGCTGACGCCGCCTCCCGAGAAACTGCGCGTGATGGGTCCGGCCGAGGCCCCGGTTCCCCGCCTTAAGAACGAATACCGCTACCAGTTTCTGATCAAAGCGGCCAGCCGCAAGTCGCTCAACGAGTTGCTCCAACGAGTTCGTTCCTTCGCCATCGACCACAAGTGGAGCGCTACGGCGCTGGTCATCGATGTCGATCCGTTGACCTTGATGTAGTCTCTGTGGAACCGCTCATTTTTGTTTTGGCAAAATAGAGCCCGACCGCGCGGTCGATGTTCTGGCGAGTCATGCGCACGGGCCTCCCCTCGTATTCGCCGATGGCCCTGATCAGCTTGTAGATGTCCAGCGGGTAACAGGCCCGCAGGAGACCGGAGCCCAAAGCCAGACAGCGCTCGCGGAGATACTCGTCGCATCCCGGTTCGCTCGACACCTGATTGTTTTGCATCACGCGCTGGAAGATGCGGTCGAAAATGTCGTCGCTCACCTCTTCCACCATGATCTTGGTCTGAATGCGGCGCAGGAACGCTTCGTCTGCCAGGTCGTTCGGATCCAGGTTGGTGGAGAACACCACCATCAACTCGAACGGCACCTGAAACTTCATTCCGGAGGCCAGCGTGAGATAGTCGACCCTCCGGTCCAGCGGCACGATCCACCGGTTCAGCAGTTCTCGCGGCGACAGCATCTGCCGTCCAAAGTCATCGACGATGAGGATGCCGTTATTGGCCTTCATCTGGCAAGGCGAAACGAAGACGCGGTTGGCCTCATCCAGACGCAATTCCAGCATGGCGGCGGAAAGCTCGCCTCCAACCGTGATGCACGGCCGTTCGCAAACCGCCCAGCGAGGATCGAGCAGATCGTCGTGAAAGGGCACGCGCTTGTGGACTACCGGGTCGAACAGCGCGATGATATGGCCGTCGACTTCCACCGCGTACGGCACCAACACAACATCGTGATAAATGCGCAGGATCCGCTCCGCGATGCTGGTCTTGCCATTGCCGGTTCCGCCGTAGAGGAACAAGGATTGATGGCCGATCAGGGACGGTCCCAACTGGTCCAATAGCCCATCGGGCAGCACCAGATCGTCGAAGGCCTTGCGCAAGCTTTCGCGGCTCAACTTCACGTGGGCCGCCTGGGCTTTCACCACCTTCTGGTATTGCTGGATGGAAACCGGCGCCGGCCCCACATACTGGCAGACGTCGTTGCGGCCCGACGCCAGTGTCCTGCCTGGCGCAGCCAGAGCGAACGAGTAGTCGTTCCCCAGCATCCCTTTCACCTCGATCAGTTGCTGGTGGCGAAACTTGTGGAACACGGTTTCCAGGACGGGGAAGGAAAGCTTGAGCGTGTCGTGGAGCGCGGCCAATGTGCCTGCGCCGTGAAGCCAGAGATAGCGCAGAACCAGGTCGGAGACTAGCGCCCGCGGTATGCCAAGATCCTCCAAGCGGTCGGGAATCAAGGGCCAGGCTTCCTGCCTGACGAACTGCGGAGGTGTAACGGTTGCTGTGCTCATAATCGATCGAAGACTGCCGGCCGAAGAAACGACTAACGATCCGGACTATACAATAGGATGGCGCCAGGTAACAGTACGCCAATAGTTAACGGAAATGGTTTAACCTGCGGCGAGCCGGATCGGGCGAAGTGGTAACTTAAGAAAGAAACCATGCGACTGAATCGGCGTCAGATGTTTGCCGCTGCACTGGCGGCCACGGCGGCACGGCACATCGGGGCCGCGGACGAAGGCGTTACCATCGCCGGCAAGCGCCCCATGATTCTCCATAATGACCGCCCGGAGGATCTGGAAACTCCGCTCCGCTATTTCGATTCCTGGGTGACCCCCGTCGACGCCTTCTTCGTGCGCCAGCACCTGCCGCGGCCGGCGGCTATCGACCCGGCGGCTTACCGGCTCACCATCAATGGGATGGTGTCGAAGACCATGCAATTGACGCTGGCCGATTTGCAAAAGCTTCCGCAACACACCGTTCCCGCCACACTCGAATGCACCGGGAACGGACGGGGGTTTTACACTCCGAAAGTCCCCGGCATCCAGTGGGGGCGCGGCGCGGTGGGCAACGCCGAGTGGAGCGGTCCGCGGCTCAGCGACGTGCTGAAACTGGCCGGCGTGGACACCAAAGCGGCGTTTCTCGAAATCGACGGAGCGGATACCGGCGTCGCGGCCACCCCCGATTTTGTGCGTTCCATGCCGATGACGAAGGCCATGCATCCGGCCACTCTGCTGGCCTTGAGAATGAACGGGCAGGCGCCCGACATCCACGGTTTTCCGGCGCGATTGATCGTGCCCGGCTGGGACGGAACCAGTTGGGTGAAATGGGTGATCCGGCTGACTCCGGCGGCGCAGGAGAACAAGGGCTTCTTCATGAACCCCGGCTACCGGTACCCCAAATACAGCCTGCCGCCGGGCTCGCCGCCGAAACCGGCGGAGCTCGAAGTGATTGAAGGCATGCCGGTGAAATCGTGCCTCACCTCACCCGAAGATCAGGCGAAAATTAAAATACCTTACAGCGATGTCGTCCAGCGCCGCGGACCCCTGATTCGCGGCTTCGCCTGGGCCGGTGAGAACTCGATCGTGCGCGTGGAAGTGTCCACCGATGGCGGCAGCCGCTGGCGCGACACGCAGCTTTCCGCGCAGAAACTGCCCTTTGCCTGGAGGCTGTTCAGCGGGGACTGGGCGCCGGCCGATCCGGGCTATTACACCATCATGTCTCGCGCCACCGATAGCGCTGGACGCGTGCAGCCGATTGTGCCGCCATGGAACCCTTCGGGATACCTCTGGAACGGGATTGACCGCGTGAGTATCACGGTGGAAAAATCATAATGCGCATCGCGATGGGATTGCTGGCATTCGGACTCTTGAACGCTGCCATCGCGGCCGACGAGTCCACGCTTGACCTGGGAAAAAAGGAAGAAGCCCGCAGTTGCCTTCCGTGCCACAGCCTGCGCCTGGTCCATTCGCAACGCCTGGCGCGCGCGGCGTGGGTGAAGGAGTTGGACAAGATGGCGGGTTGGGGCGCGGTGATGAAAGACCGCGACGCCCTGCTCGAATACCTGGTGGCCAACTACGCGAATGACAAGCCGCTGCCGGCGCCGGATATGACGGCGGACGGGGCCAGGAAGTAGCACACCGGAAGTAGCGCCATTGCATTGCGGTTGCGGCATCCGCTATGCTGTTCTCTATGATCAAAGCGATGCTGTTCGGTTTGGCCGTGTTCGGTTTGGCCCAAGGCACGATGGCGTTCGGCGCATCGAGTGTCTACGATTTCACATTGAATTCCATTGATGGCGCAGCCGCGCCTCTGTCCGGCTTCAAAGGTAAGGTGGTGCTCCTGGTGAACGTCGCCAGCAAGTGCGGGTACACACCTCAATACGCCGGCCTGGAGAAATTGTACGAGGCCTATAAGGACAAGGGTTTCGTGATCGTGGGTGTGCCCGCCAATGACTTCGGCAAGCAGGAACCTGGCACTAACGAAGAGATCAAGACGTTTTGCAGCCGTAACTATAGCGTCACATTTCCGATGATGAGCAAGGTTTCGGTGAAGGGCAGCGACAAGACGCCGCTGTATCAATACCTGACTGACACTTCGGCCAAAACCGGCGGCGAAATCAAGTGGAATTTCACCAAGTTTCTGGTGGACCGGAAGGGCAATATCATCTCGCGCTTCGAGCCGGCCGTAACCCCGGATTCTCCAGACATGGTGAAGGCAGTCGAACAAGCGCTGGCCCAATAAGCCCTTCATTGCGCGGGCGTTACGGAGGTCCGTACGCTTCCATACCATCTTCTTTCCAGTACGGGCGCGGGGAGTTTTTCTCAAAATAATTGAGCGGAATCGCCAAATTTTGCGTCTAACAACTTGAGACCCACACGGATTTTTTTATGAACACCGCAACAGCACGTAGTTCCCTTGCCCAACTTCGCGCCAAAACGGATCGAGAGCTTGCCATCCTGGTGCGCCGCGAGTTGAACCGCAGTTTAACTTTCGCCAACCAGGCACGCTGCCGCGATGCGGAACGCAGCCTTGCGACTGCCAAGACCCTGCTGTCACTCACCGAAATCTCAGGCATCGCGCGTGCTTCGCTGGAACAAGAGATGGACCAGATTCGCCGGGCCCTGCCGTGTGCCATGTCCGCCGCGTAGGATAGGCCTCCTGGCCTGTCGTCTTACTTCTTAACCGGCGCCTGCACGGCCGGAACGTTTTCATCGTGGATTAATTTATTGAACGCTGCCAGGTCCGTCGTCAGGAGCTTGTCCAGCGTCTTCAACTCGCCGTTCACAGCCGTCGCCAGGTCTTCGTAAACCATGTACGATTGCGCCGTGGGCTGGCTGTCGGAACTCTGCACCACCATCGACACGTGTGCCAGCTTGTTGTTCAGCTTGATCGGAAAATTCAGAGGATCTTCGCTGGCGCGGTTCTTGGTTTGGTATAGCGCCTCTTCGACCGCGGTCAGCCGTTTCACCAGTTCCTTTGCCGCATCGGCGATCTTTCTACTGTCGCGCTTCGAGTAATCGTCGAGCTGCTTGCGGATTTCGCGAATGCCGATGACCGCGTCATTGGTTGCGGAAAGCTTGTCGCGGATCTGTAGAGATAGCGCCAACTGTTTGGCGTAATCTTCCGGGGTAGTTTCGACGCGCGGATCCTTCTTCACTTCGAAGCTTTCGGTTTGCGCCTTGCCGTCCACGGTGAGGCGCACCCGATACTTGCCTGGCGAGACCCGCGGACCGTTCACGCTGCCGGCCCACATGATCATACCCGGGAAACTGGTGGCGTCGGGATAGCGCAGGTTCCACACGAACCGGTTCAATCCCGCGGCCGCCGCCAGGCGCGCCGGCGGAGCGCCGCGGAACGGGTTGTCGTCGTCCTCCTCAGGGGGCCCCGGCGTCGGTTCCGGCGCGCGGCTGGAGAACTTGTTGACCGGCTTGCCGGCGCTATCCAGAAACTCGAGAGTCACTTCGCCCTGCGGCAGGCTCTTCAGCGAATAATAGACCAGAGCCCCGGCGGCAGGGTTCTCGCCGATGGGCGCGCCGCCGCGTCCGCCGCCGCCGAAACGGAAGCCGCCGCCGAAACGGTAGGTGTCCTTCGGCGGGAAGAGGTGCGCGGCGTCTGTAGATGCATTACCGTTCAACTGGTAGAGCATGGGCACGTCGTCCAGAATCCAGAACGCGCGGCCTTGCGTGGCAACTACCAGTTCCTGCTCGCGCTGGTGAAAGGCCAGGTCCGTGATCGGCACTACCGGCAGATTCTGCTGGAACGCCTTCCAGTTTTCGCCATCGTCGAATGAGATGTAAAGGCCCGTTTCGGTTCCGGCCACCAGCAGCCCTTTGCGGTTCGGGTCCTCGCGCACCACGCGGGTGAAGGCGCCCGCGGGAATGCCGTTGACAATCTTCTTCCACGTCTTGCCGTAGTCGGCGGTCTTGTATAGGTACGGCCGGAAGTCGTCGGACTTGTACATGGTTGCGGCCACGTACGCCGTGCCGGGCTCGTGTACCGAGGCGTCGATCGCGTTGATCTGTATCCACTCTGGCATGTCCTTGGGCGTCACGTTCTCCCATTTCTTGCCGCCGTCGCGGGTCACGTGAACCAGGCCATCGTCCGAGCCCACCCAGATCAGACCCTTGGCAACGGGCGACTCCATCACCGTGAAGATGGTGCAGTAATATTCCACGCTGGTGTTGTCCTGCGTGATGGGCCCGCCGGAAGAAGCCATCTTGGATTTGTCGTTGCGCGTCAGATCGGGGCTGATGACTTCCCAGTTCTGGCCTTCGTTGATAGTCTTCATCAGCACGTTGGCGCCGATGTACAGCGTCTTCGGGTCATGCGGCGAAAACACAATCGGGTAGCTCCACTGGAAGCGGTACTTCATGGCATCCACGCCGTAGCCCATGGTGTTGTCCGGCCACGCGTTGATGTCGCGGCTCTGGCCGGTGCGGTGATCCTGGCGCGTGATCAGGCCATCGTAGGAGCCCGCGTAGACGATTTCGGAGTTGCGCGGGTCGGGCGCAATCCAGCCGCTCTCGCCGCCACCCACGTCGTACCAGTCGCTCTCCGTAATGCCGCCGCCCGCGGTGCGAGTGGCCGTGCGCACGGTGGAGTTGTCCTGCTGCGCGCCATAGGCGTGATACGGAAAATCCTGGTCGAGCGCCACCCGGTAGAACTGCGCCGTGGGCTGGTTCATGACGCTGGACCAGGTACGGCCTCCATCGGCAGTGATAGTGGCGCCGCCATCGTTGCTCTCGATCATTCGATTGGGATCGTTGGGCGCGATCCAAAGATCGTGATTGTCGCCGTGCGGTGGGCGCATTGGCGTGTACGTGTGGCCGCCGTCGATGGAGCGGTACATCCCCACATTGAGCACGTAGACCGTGTCGGCGTTCAGCGGGTCGGCGAAGATGTGGGAGTAATACCAGGCACGCTGGCGCAGGATGTTCTGCTCGTTGACCCTGGTCCAGGTGCGGCCGCCGTTTTCGGAGCGGAACACGCCGCCATCGGCCGCTTCCACCAGCGCCCAGACGCGCTCCGGATTGGCCGGCGAGACCGTCACGCCAATGCGGCCCAGCACGCCTTTGGGCAACCCGGGGTTGTGCGAGATCTCGGTCCAGGTGTCGCCGCCGTCGGTGGATTTGAACAGCCCGCTGCCGGGGCCGCCGCTGTCCATGCGCCACGGCTTGCGGCTGATTTCCCAGAGAGCGGCGTAAAGCACGCGCGGATTGCCAGGGTCCATGGCGAGATCCACCGCGCCCGTTCCGTTGTTGCGCTTCAGCACCTGTTTCCAGCTTGCGCCGCCGTCGGTCGTGCGGTAAACGCCGCGCATTTCGTTCGGCCCCCAGAGGTGGCCGAGCGCCGCCACGTACACGATGTCCGGATTCCTGGGATGGATGCGGACGGCGCCGATATGATAGCTGTCCGCAAGGCCGATATTGCGCCACGTCTTGCCGGCGTCAATCGACTTGTAAACGCCGTCGCCATGCGATGCGTTGCCGCGCACGCAGGCTTCGCCCATCCCCGCATACACGATGTTGGGGTCGGAATCGGCCACGGCTATCGCGCCCACCGTGCCGGTCTTGATCTGGCCGTCGGTGACGGGGAGCCAGGCGTTCCCGCTATCGGTGGTCTTCCAGACGCCGCCGCCCACGGATCCGAAATAGTAGACGTTAGGCTGCCCAGGGACGCCAGCGACCGCGATAGAGCGGCCGCCGCGGAACGGGCCGATGCTGCGAAACTTGAGTTCCTTCAGAAGATCCGCCGGCTGCGCCGAGAGCAGCAGCGGCAACATAAAAAGCGATGCGATCCGAGCAGGCTTCATAGATACCGCATCGTAGCAGATGATGGCAGTGGTTTAGAATCGTAATCGGTAAATGACTCACACAGCGATAGAAATGAAATTCCCTGCCACGCCGGAGAAGGGGGAGGTCTCCGCCCTGCTGGTCCGGCCCGACGACGCGAGCCACCTGCTGGTCCTGGGCCACGGGGCCAGCACGAACATGCGGCACGCCACGCTCACGACCATCGCGGAGCGGATGGCCGGCGCAGGCATCGCGACCTTCCGCTACAACTTTCCTTACATGGAGCACGGCACGGGACGCGACTCGAAGGAAGTATGCACTGCGACCGTCCGCTCAGCGGTCGCGGCCGCGCATAGGGCCGCCCCTGACATTCCACTCTTGGCCGGCGGCCACTCCTTCGGCGGGCGCATGACCTCCACGGCTGCGTCGGAATCTCCCCTCGATGGCGTCGGCGGCCTGGTCTTCTTCTCCTTCCCCCTGCATCAGCCCGGCAAGCCGGACACGAAGCGCGCGGTGCACCTGAGCGCGGTCACGGTCCCGATGCTCTTCCTCAGCGGCACGCGCGACGAGCTGGCGGGCCTGGACCTTCTACAACCCGTCTGCGGGAGACTCGGCAAACGCGCGACACTCCACCTTTTGGACACAGCCGACCACGGCTTCCGCACTCTCAAACGTTCCCGCAAGAGCGAGGAGGATGTATTCGACGAGATGGCCCGCATCGTCAGGGAGTGGGCATCCGGGTTGAAGTGAACGTGCGATTCTCAGCTTAGACTTCATGAGATAATCCCTGAGTGGGGCGGCAATTCGAACATCAGTTCGAGTGGGATCCTGTAAAGGCCCTTCGGAATGTCAGGGAACACAGGATTTCATTTGAGCGGGCCACCACGGTTTTTCTCGATCCAAGAGCCATGTCAATATTCGATGATGAGCATAGCGAGGAAGAGGAGCGTTGGGTCACTCTCGGATTGGATCGCGCTGGAGTGCTGCTGGTGGTGTGCCATACGTTCCGCGAGGTGAAGGAGGCCAGCGGTGAGGCGAGTGCAAAGATACGTTTGATCTCCGCGCGCCGGGCGGACCGGCGAGAGGCTGCGCAGTATCAGGGGGCATGAACCAGTGAAGGCACATTACGATTTTTCCAAAGCGGAACGAGGCAGGTTTTACCGGAAGGGAGCGCTCGTGCGTCTGCCTATCTACCTTGACGGCCAGTTGCAGAGGCGTTTGGAGCGCATCGCGCAGAAGAAGGGCCGGGATCTCGGCGACGTTGTGAGCGATCTCTTGACCAAGGACGTGGAGTTGCTGGAGGAATTGACGTGATTGATCTGGCTGGTGTGGCCCTCTGAAAGAATCCTACCGCCCGCCATTCTCCGGCAACTCCATCGCCATCCGCAACGCCATTTTGCGCTGATCGGAACCTATGATCAAATTCTCGGGAAACCGGCGATAGGTCAGCATCTCGCTGTATATCGAGCCTTCGCGGCTCACGTTCAGCGCCAGGCCGGCCATGTATTGCAGCCGCAGGTTGCCGTCGCGGTTGATCTCCGCGCCTTCCAGCCAACGGCGCAGATCCGTTTCCTGCCCCGCATACGTGCCGAGCAGCGACACCGCCGAGGGAAAGCCCACTTCGCGCAGCGATTGCGCTACCGCCTCATACTCCGGGCGTTCCAGCCGTTGTTGCATGGCGTCCACATCGATCTTCGCCGGGTCTGCCTGCCCCAGCAGCACCAGGTCATAGCCGCCGCCGCTGATGTCGTTGCCCCAGATGGTGCCGTTGGGGAACACATCGAAGAAGGTCCGGATCTCGCTCTTCACAGTGGCCACGTCGCTCTCATACAGCGGCACCCACTGCGTGATGACGCCCCCCGGATTCAGATGCTGCTTCACCAGTTCGAAGTACTCCCGCGAATACAGCGTGGCGCTGCCTTTGACCCACGGATGAATGGGATCGGACGTGATAATGTCGAACTTCTCCGGCGTGGTCAGCACGAAATGGCGGGCGTCGTCGTAGACGATTTGGGCACGAGGGTCGTCGATCACGTGGTAATTCTGCCTGCCGAAATACCTGGTCGCGGTCGGCGGAATCAGCGGCTCCATTTCGCAGATCACGATACGCTCCACCTCGCGATGCGGCACGAACGAACCGGCCGTGACCCCCGCGCCGAAGCCGACGATCAGCACCGATTTCGGATTGGGGTGCAACAGCGCCGGCATGTGCCCCAGCATGCGCTGCAGCCGCATATCGTACGGCTCGGTGGAAGCCTCCACTTTGCCGCTGACGTGGAATTGCAACGCGCCGTCGTCCCACTCCGAAATGGCGATCGAGGAATTGATTCCCTCGCCCGTGAACAGAATCTTGGAGCGGCCGGCGGAGGTGGTCATGCGGCGGCCATAGGCGATCAGCATTCCCGGAACGCCGGAGACGCCCTGCGCCAGCAGCACCGCGCCCACCGTGGCCGCCAGCAGCGCGGCCGCGGCGAACCAGCGGAAGGGCAGCCCCCGAGTGTAAAGACGCGGCGCCAATATCAGCAGGCCGCTTACGGCCGACAGAATCACGAGCGCCCGCTCGGAATGGCCGGTGCCGATCCACGGGATCAGGATCATGCTGAAACCCAGAGCACCCAGGATGGCCCCGCCGGTATTGGCCGCGTAGATGCCGCCCACCAGCCGTCCCGGGTCGTCTTCGGGCCCGGCCGCGGCGGCCAGCGCCAGCGGAAAACTTGCGCCCCACAAAAACGCCGCCGGCAGAATGGCCCAGAGGCAGCGCACCAGATCGATCTGAAACGTGAACCAGGGGTTGGTGGAGAGCAGCGGATTGATGGGCCAGTAGGGCAGCGATTGGGCCAGCATGTATGCCGTCCAGGCCACGGCCCCGGCCAGCAGCATCTGGCTCCAGCCGAGTGTGGCTTTCGCGCTCGCGGACTTGCGGGCCATCAGCGACCCGACGGTGCTGCCGCCTCCCAAACCCACCAGGAACACCGCCAGAATAATGGAGAACGTGTATACCGTCGCGCCCAGCATCAGCCCGAGCAACCGGGTCCAGATGACTTCGGCGCCCAGCGCGCAGGCCCCGGAGAGCCCGATGGCCGCATAAACCGGCCAGGCATTTTTGGCGACCGGGGTGGCGACTCTCGTAACGGGTGAAGGTTGGGCCGAAGCGATTTGCCGGGAGGTCCTGCCTGCCAGCGCGAAACTCGCCAAAGCCACGGCCACGTTAATTGCGGCAGCCACGTAGGTGGCCGTAGCCATATCGAAAACGCGCAGCAGGTAGAAGCCGGCCAACAAACAACCGAACACTGCGCCCACGGTGTTGGCGCCGTAGAGCAAGCCCAGCCACGAGACACCTTCCGGCGTGGCCTGAATCCAGCGCGAAGCAGCCGGCAGAGACGCGCCCATCAGGAAGGTGGGAGGCAGCAGGCACAAGGCGCAGACCAGGGCGCGCAGCAAAATCGCCGGAAGGCCATGCCCCACGGCCGCCGTGTACACCGAATCCACCAGCGGCATTCCGAACAGCGTCAGCACGCCGCACAGGGCGA
>Ga0209847_1000846_pt1 | contig 11660 bp, 7 predicted proteins | sample OrgsoiDNA_201060_FD_185808 | JGI IMG/M metagenome (GOLD analysis project Ga0209847, IMG submission 185808) | Permafrost soil microbial communities from the Arctic, to analyse light accelerated degradation of dissolved organic matter (DOM) -... | ecosystem: Environmental > Terrestrial > Soil >... | reverse complement strand
TGTTCTATCAGGCCTTGAATGTGGTGCTGGAGGTGCGGCTCGATGACGAGCTGGAACTGGACGACTACGAGCTCAATTTCCGCCGCATGTATGGCAATGCCCGGATGGATGCGGTGATGGGGTCGGTCGACGGCAGCGTGCGCTTCTTCGGTTTAACACCGACCAGCATGAAACTGGACGGACTGGACAAGCACCATCGCCTGATCGACAGCTACAAAAAATTGCACGCGGCACGGGCCAGGATGGCTGCCGTATCCCGCTAGGCTTAGGCGTCGCGACTCACGGTTCAACAAAAGCGAATTCGCGCGACGCCATCGTTTGCATCGCTCTTGTTGACCTTGCGCGTCAGTGCGCCAGCAGCGCGTTGACCGGCCCCAGATCCGCTGGCCGCAGCATGCCGGCCGCGGCCTTCAGGCGTAGGCCGCTCATGATGGTGTCATAGCGCGCCTTCGATAAATCCTTCTGGGTCGCGTATAGCAACTTTTGCGCGTTCAACACGTCAATGTTGACGCGCACGCCGACCTGGTAGCCGATCTTGTTCGACTTCAGCGAGGTCTTGCTCGACATTTCGGCCGCCTCCAGCGCCTTGACCTGGGCCAGGCCGCTGTTCAAACCGAGAAAGGCCTCGCTGGCGTTGAGCGCGGCGTTGCGGCGCGTCGCCTCCAAGCCGTTGCGGGCCTTGCTTTCCAGCGCGATCGATTCGCGCACCCTGCTGGTGATGGCGAAGCCGCTGAACAGCGGCACGCTCCACGACACGCCGACGGCATTGCTATTATTGGTCCCGTAGCCGGTCTGGTAGCTGTGCGTGGTGCTGGCGGTCAGCGCCGCCGTCGGCATATGACCGGCGCGGTCGACCGAAATCTGCCGCTTGGCCACTTCCAGGCCCAATTCGGCGGCCACGACGGCATAGTTTTGCGTTTCGGCCGAGCCCACCCACGGCTCGATGGAGTCGGGTTCGGGCGCGCTGACGGCCACGCCCGGACGCAGCGGCGCCAGTTCCGGCGGCTTGCCGCCGATGATGGCCCGCAGCGCGGCACGCTTGTTGCCGAGGTCGTTGATGGCGGCGATTTCCTGGGCCAATACCTGGTCGTAGGCGGCCTGCGCCTCGTCGGCGTCGGTGACGGTCTGGGTGCCGATCTCGTGGTTGCGCTTGGCCGAGGCCAGCTGCTCGGTGGTCGCCACTTTCTGCGCCTGCGTCGCGCTGAGATTGTCCTGCGCCGTCAACACGTCGAAATAGGCTTGCGCGACGCGCGTGATCAAGTCTTCCTCGGCTTGCGCGAAGTCGGCCTCGGCCGATGCCACGACCAGCTTGCTTTGCTGATATTGCTGCCAGCTGGCCCAGTTGTACAGCGGTTGCGTCAGCGACACCGTGTAGGTGTTCAGATGGTATTGGGTGTCGGATTCGACGAACTGGCCCGGGCTGGTGCCCGGCGGGAAACCGTACAGCGAGTCAAAACTGGTGAGCTGCTGGCCCGTGTTACGCGTGTTCTGCCCGCTCGCCTGCACCGACGGCAGCAGGCCGGAGCGGCCCTGGGTGATCCTTTGCTGGCTGGCCGCCAGCGCGTCGCGCGCGCCGGCGTAGGTGGCGTCGTTGGCCAGCGCCTGTTGATATATCTGCATCAAGTCGGCCGCGCGTGCCGCCGTGGCGGCTAGCGTCAGCAGGCCGCAGGCAATCGACACGGCGATGCGGCTTCCTGGCATTGCATTATCCGTTGTAGTCATCAAAAATTTACTCAGAAAAGAACAAACAGCCACCCGCCACCCGTGCCGGCGTGGAAGCGCATTGCCGTGCGTTACTCAAGCCGCTTGCACGGAGGGCACCGGACGCGTCAACAAATTCATCGAAATGACGACGCGCCGGCCTTGGTTCGGCGGCACTTCGTGTTTCATGATGCCGGGGAACAGCACCATGCTGCCGGGCTTAGGCTGGACCGCGACCGTCCGCGAAAACACGATGGGCGCGCAACCCTCGTCGGCCTCCAGGTAAATCGCGCAGGCGAATTCGGCGGGAAAGTGGCTGTGCGGCTTGGCGTGATCGCTGTCCTCGTAAATGATGCCCCAGCAATTCGAGACGAACAGTTCGAGCTGCATGGCGCTGAACCACACGCCCATGGCGTTTTGCGCCATCATTTTCGCGATCGTCACCACGCTCTCGCACAAGGGCTTGAGCTTGGGATTGAGGTCGTGGCTGTTCCACGGGCTCATGTAGACGGCGTGGACGTTCGACGGCGTCGATTCCGGATGGCTGACGCGCAGTTCATCGATGGCCTGGCGCGCCAGCGTCAGATGCTGCTGGATCAGCGTGAGGTCGCAAACGAATATCGGTAGCTCGGATGGCACGTAGCTCATCTCGACGGTGACTTTTTCCGCTGGGGAAGCGATATGGATGGCGGGAAAATCGCTTGTTTCTGGCATTAAGGTTCTCACTGAAATCCAATAGTGGGCGCGCAGCGGCGCCCGGAATGTGCTATTGCTGGCATACCGGCTTGCCAGTTCCCAAACGCCGCCCCTCTCCGGCAGGCACCGGCGGCAAGGGAGTGGCCCTCCGGGACTAGCGCGCGAACACGGTAATCGGCATCGTCGCCTGGGCGATGGACCGGTTCGAGTCCACGGCCGTGATCTTCAGCTGATAGTTGCCGGGCAAGGGAGTGGGCCAAGACGCCATGATGTTCATGCCACTCACCCAAAACATCATCCCCATCGGCACGCCCGAGATCGACACGGAAATCGCGCCGCCGCCCGGGTCCGCGATACCGATCACGCCGGCCAGCGGCCGGCCAGCCACGCCCGTCAAGAATGGCGCGGTGATTACCGGTCCGGTTTGGCCAGCGGCGATGCTCAGCGTGTATACGGCGTGTCCGCTCAGGCCGGTTTTGGCATCGCGCGCCACCACCGTCACCGCGTAGTTGCCCAGCACCGGCTTGCTCCAGCTGATCACGCCGCTACTGCCGCCGATGCTCATCCCCGCCGGCGCGCCGCTCAAGCTGAAGCCGACCGGATTGACGCTGGTCACCGGCACCGTGAACGACAACGCCACACCGGCTTTGCCATTGATCGTCGCCGCCTTCAGCACCGGCGCCGTCGGCGCCGCGATGACGATGGTGTACACGCCCTGGCCACGCAAGGCGCTCTTGCTGTCGGTGGCGATCACGGTGACGGCGTAGCTGCCGGCCAGCGGTACCGGCCACGACACCGCGCCGGCGCCGTTGATGCTCATGCCGGCCGGCGCGCCGCTCAAGGCATAGCCCACCGGATTGACGGCCGATACCGACACGCTGAACGACAGCGCCGTGCCGACCTGGCCGTTGATGGTGGCCGACGTCACCACCGGCGCCGACACCGGCGTCACGCCACTCAGCGCGGCGAGCAGGCCGGCCGCGTTGGGCGTGCCCAGCCCGCTCGGCTGGTCGTAGCCGGTCTTGGCCGAGCAGGCCGCACACAGGCCGTCGCTGCCGCTGACGATATCGGCGAAAGCGCTGGCGTAACTGCCCGGCGCCGTCGCGATCTGGCCATACAAGACGGCATGCGGCGCGCCCAGCGCCGCCTTGCCGGCCAACGCGCGGGTGGCGTTGGCCACCGCCATCAAGCCGGCCCATTGCGGCGTCGCCAAGCTCGTGCCGCCGGCGCTGATCCAGTTGACCGCCGAGCCGCCGAGCGGAATCACGGCCACGTACTGGCCCGTGTACGGATCGGCGTTGAAGGCCACGTCGGCCACGCTGCGGCCGGCCGCGCCGCGCATGCCGGGCACGGCGCTGCTTTGATAGCCCGGCGTCGGCGTGTACTGGCTGACGCCGCCGCCGGTGCCCGACCACACGTGCTCCGACCGCGCCCCCCCGCCATACGACAACGAGGTACCGCCCACCGCCAGCACATGCGGCGACACGGCCGGCCACAACACGCCGGCGCCGGCGTCGCCGGTGGCGGCCAGATAGCTCATGTTGGCGGCCGTGAAGGCGCCGTCGGCGGCGGCGGTCCAGTTGCCCTCGTTGCCGCCAAAGCTCATCGACACCACCCCCGGCCCCATCGCATTGGCCAGCTTGACAGCAGCCAGCAGGCTGTCGGTGCTGGAATCGGGCGCCTCGATCAGCACGATGCGCGCCAGCGGCGCCGTCGCGTGCGCCCATTGGACGTCGAGCGTGATCTCGGTGGCCCAGCCGGCGTCGTAGCCCGGCGATTGGCTCGTCATCGCGCCGCCGGTGGTGCTGTAGACCACCGACAGTTCGCAGCCGCCGGACGTGGCCGCCAGCGGCAGGGCCGCATTGCTGGCGATAACTTTGCTGGCACACGCTGGCAGGGAGAATTTCTGGTTGAAGGCCGCCAGCTCGGCGGCCAGGTTCGGGTCATGCTGGGCGTCGACGATATAGATGGTCTGGCCGCCGCCCTGAGCCGCCGCCTGGGCGCCCGTCAAGCCCGTGGCCAGCGACACGGCCGGCAGTCCGTAGGCGGCGCGGATCTGCGCCGGCGTATAGGTGCTCACCACGCCGCTGACGGCCTGGGGTTCGGCCGCCGCGTCGGGCGCCAGGCTGCGCATGGCCTCGGCGTGGCGCGAGCGTAGCGCCTGCACCGTCAAGCGCCGTGGCGACAGGCGCTGCAAATCGGCCGGCACCGGTGTACGAAAGGCCCGCCTTGCGCCATCGTTCGCGGCGGCCTGCTCCGGCTCGGCCAGCAACACCGGCGCCACATGGAAGGCCGGCTGCAAAACCTGCTGCGCGACATCGGCTGGCACCGTTCCCTCGCCCAGCTGCAGCACCATGGCGCCGCTGGCCAATGGCGCCGCTGCTTGCTGCCCGGACGGTTCGCTGTCCGAACCGCCGCAGGCACTCAGCAGCGCCGCGCCGCCCAGCAGCAAGGCCCACCGCCATACATCGCCCGCCGCGCGGCGCCGCAGCATGCCGGCAGCGCCTGTCATCAAGATTGTTACACTGTTTTTCATGGCTATCCCTGTCATGCCCTTTGCGTGTTTAATTTCCGCTCGTCAAGTATTGGCGGCTAAGCACGTAAAGCAAATTGGATGCCAGATAGATTATCCTTTATAATCAATGTGTTACGAAAAACAACTAATGACCGTATATGGACAGCTGAGCGGATGCGGGGCAGTTTTGTTGTCCGGATACGGACACTGGCCAGCCGGCCCGCGCGCCGTCAGAACGTCACGCTGAATTGCGCCCCGCCGCGCACCGGCTTGACGTAGCGCACCGCCCCGCCATTGCCGTGCAAGAGCTGGCGCACCAGCGCCAGTCCCACGCCGCTGCCGCGCTCCTTGGTCGAAAAGAAGGGCACGAAGATCTGTGCCGCCAGCTCGTCGGGAATGCCGGGGCCGTTGTCCCAGATGTCGATTTGCACCCGGCCGTCGCGGTGCTGGCGCGCCGCCACCCGCACCAGCGGCGCGGCGCCACCGGCGGTGGCGTCGGCGGCATTGGCCAGCAAGTTGATCAGCGCCTGCTCGAACTGGCCGGGGTCGGCCTCGAGCGTCAATGTGGCCGGTTCGACGGCGAACTCGGCGCGGCCGCCACGCGCCCGCCAGTCGGCGCCGACCAAGGCCGCCAGGCGCCCGAAGACCTGGCTCAGCAACATCGTCTCCGGCCGCGGTTCCGGCATCGCCGACAGCGTGCGGTAGCTGTCGACAAAACCCTGCAGGCTGGTGGCCCGCCGCTCGATGGTGGCGAAGGCGATCGACAGATCCTCGTTGACGTCTTCCGGCAGCACGGCGTGCACCGTCCCCAGCAACTCCTGCGCCGAGCGCGACAGCGACACCACCGGCGTCAGCGAATTCATGATTTCGTGCGTCAGCACATGGGTCAGCTCGCGCCACGCGCTCAGGGTTTCCGCCTCCAGCTCGTTCTCGACCGGCATCCAGGCGACCAATTGCTGGCGGCCCTCGCCGGTGGTCAGCGCCGCCGCCGTCAGCAGCACGCGCTCGGCGCCGTGCTCGCCGTTGAACCAGACCAGCGTGCGCTGGCCCACCTGCTGGCGCCGCAGCGTCTCGTGCAGCTCGCCGTGCTCGCCGGCGTAGCCGTGCACCAGCACCCTGTGCGCGCTGGCATTGAGCGCCACGGCCGCGCCGCCGCCATCATCGAGATCGATGCGGAACAACGCGATCGGCGCATAACGCAGCCACGCCGCCGCCGGATCGTCCGGCGCCTCCCCCGCCCGCAGTTGCGATGCGCGCGATGGCGTGACGCCGGGCGCCGTCAACATGGCCAGGTTGCGCAACAGCTCCAGCGCCGCCAGCACGACCACCAGCAGCCAGATCGTCCAAGCTTGCCGCCATGCCCAATCGGCGCCAAGCTCGGCCGCAGCCAGCGCCAGCACGGCGACGCTGACCAGCACGCGCGTCTTGAGCCTGCGCTCAGAGAGCATGGCGTTCGAGCTTGCGATACAGCGCCGCGCGGCTCACGCCCAGCAGCCGCGCCGCCCGGCTGATATTCCCGCCGGCCATGGCCAGCGCGGTGGTGATGGCATCGCGCTCCAGCGTCTGCAATTCCAGGCTGGCCGGCGCCGGCATGGCCGATACCACCGACGCCTCCGCCGCGACGCCGCCGCCGCCGCCCCCGCTTGTCGCGGCCACGGCGGCATCCAGGCCGAAGTCATCCCAGCCATAGTCGGCACGCTGGCCAACGATGACCGCCCGCTCGCAGGCGTGGCGCAGCGCGCGCACATTGCCGGGCCACGCACAGCGCCGCAAGCGCTCGGCCGCGTCGGCCGACGGTTCGCGCGGCTCGCGCTGGTACTGCCGCTCGTAGTGAGCCAGGTAGTGACGCCACAGCGGTGCGATATCCTGCGGCCGCTCGCGCAGCGGCGGCACCCGAATCACGATGGTATTCAAACGGAACATCAGGTCGGCGCGGAACACCGCCGGGTTGTACAGCTGGGCCTCGTCGAGATTGGTGGCGCTGATGATGCGCACGTCCACCTCCTCGGCGCGGTCGCTGCCCATCGGCGTGACTTGGCGCCGCTCCAGCGCGGCCAGCAGCTTGGCCTGCGCCGCCAGCGGCATATTGCCGATCTCGTCGAGGAACAGCGAGCCGCCGCGCGCCGCCTGGAAGCGGCCGGCGCGCTCGCCGCGGGCGTCCGTAAAGGCGCCGGCGACATGGCCAAACAACTCGCTCTCGAACGTCGCCGCCGGCAGCGCGCCCATGTCGACGGCCAGCAAGGGGCCGTCGCGGCGCAGCGAGGCGTCGTGCACGGCGCGCGCGACCAGCTCCTTGCCGACGCCGTTCTCGCCGAGGATCATGACGTTGGCGTCGGTCGGCCCGACCCGCGCGATCAAGTGCTTGATGTCGCGCATCGCCGGCGAATCGCTGATCAGCGACGGCATTGCCGGCACGTGCAGCGCGGCGCGGCGGGCGGCGCGCCGGCCCAGCGCGGCGTCGATCGCGGCCTCCAGATGGGCGTTGCTCCACGGCTTGGTGATGAAATCGGCGGCGCCACGCTTGAGCGCCGCCACGGCCAGCGCAATGTCGGCATAGGCCGTCAGCGCGATCACCGCCGGCGGCATCGGCAGCGCCAGCAGCAACTCCAGCACCGCCAGCCCCTCGGCGCCGTCGGTGCGGCCGTGCGTGAAATTGAGGTCCAGCAGGACCACGTCGGGCACGTCGCGTTCGAGCACGGTGCGCAGCGCCGCCGGCGTCGAGACGGTCTGCACGCGCTGGTATTTGCGCCGCAGGAAGACGCGCGCCGCGATGAGCACGTCGGCATCGTCGTCAAGCACAAGGATATGACTGGAAGAGAGGTCCATGCGGAGCGGACGCCTTTCAAAATGGCACGACGGATTGCGCGGCCCCCCGGCGGCGGCGGAGCGCATTCTAGCAGTCCAGGCAAGCGAAAGCACGCAATCGCGGCGCGCCGGCCGGCAACTGTCCGGAACCGGACAACTCACAGCGCCGGCCCATCATGGCAAATGCAATAAGCAGGTTTAACATCACTTGTGCCAGCACTTTTCTTGTCCGGAAAATTGCCAAACGGATATACTGGGCGCTGCCTAATTTCTTATGTCCGCCGCCGATGTCTTTCATAACGCTGGTCAACGCGCGCCGCACTTATAGTTTGCCGCAAGGGCCGCTACACGCCGTCGACGGGGTCGACCTGCGCATCGGGGCGGGCGACTACCTGGCCCTCGCCGGTCCGTCCGGCAGCGGCAAATCGACGCTGCTCAACCTGCTCGCCCTGCTCGACGCCACCAGCGCCGGCGAGCACTGGTGGCGCGGCGCGCGGATCGACGGCGCCAGCGAAGCGCGGCGGCAGCAGGCGCGCGCCGGCCAGGTCGGCTATATTTTCCAGCGCTGCCACCTGATCGAGCGCTACACCGTGGCCGACAATATCGGCCTCGGCCTGATCGACGACACGGGCGATGCCGCCGACCGGCAGCGGCGCATCGCCGCCCTGCTGGCACGCTACGGTTTGCAACACTGCGCCGGCCTGCGCCCGTCCCAACTATCGCTCGGACAGCAGCAATGCGTGGCCATCTGCCGCGCGGCGATCACGCAGGCGCCGCTGCTGTTGGCCGACGAGCCCACCGCCCACCTGGACCCGCAGCAAGCGGCGCAAACCATGCTCCTGCTGCGCACGCTGCATCAGTCCGGCGCCACCGTGGTGCTGGCCAGCCACAACGCCGGCATCGCCGCGCACGCGACCCGCATCGTGCAACTGGCCGCCGGGCGCATCGTGGCCGACGCCGAATACGCCTGAGGAGACATCGATGCGGGCCTTCCTCCACTCTATCCAGCGCCGGCTGGCCCGCCACGGCCGCGCCGCCGGCGCCTGGCGCGACATGCTGGAGCTGCTGTCGGCCACGGCGCTGTGCGCGTTGCTCGAAGGCTGGTGGCGGCTGCGCTATTCGGAAGCCATGACGATATCGGCCGCTCGGCTGACATTGGCGCTGCTGCCCATCGCGCCGCTGACGCTGGCCGCAGCCGCCGGCGGCTACCTGAAAGCGCACGTCGCGCGCCTGCGCGGGCGCCGTGCGGACCTCGCGCTCTACCGCGTCCTCGGCGGCGACATGCGGCGCGCCGCCGGCCGGCAAGCGCTGTCCGCCGCGCTGCGCCTATCCATCGCCACGGCCGGCGGCATGGGTATCGCGTTGCTGCTATTGCCATCGTTCGCCGCCCCGAACGCGCCACCGCCGCTGGCCCTGACCGCGCTGGCCGCGTGTGCCGCCGCTCTGGCGGTCGCGGCACACGCGGCGTGGCGGACCTGGAACGTACCCGCCGCCTACGACTTGGCGGTCAGCGCGTCGGCGGAAGATGTCGCGGGCGAACCGGGCGACGATACCGACAAGGAGCACGCCGGTACCGCCATCGAACAGCGCCTGCGCGCACTGTACGCGGCCAGCCCTTTGCTGGCGCGCCGCAAACCCCATCCCGTCAGCCGCTACCGGCGTGCGCTCACCCCGCTGCTGCTGGCTGTCTATGCGCTGCTGCTGGACAAGCACCATCAGCCGCAGTCGCATGGCGATGACGAGCTGACCCGGGCCGGCGACGACAACCACGCCAACACCCACCATCACACCACTGGCCTCGCAGATATGGCTGGAGATGGCGCCATCACGTGGCACCATCCCCGCATGAACGGCCCGGCCACGCCAACACTGCAATTGCTTGCCGTCGCCGAAACCCTACACGCCAGCCGCCCACCTCCGCCCTTGGAAAACGGCAGCGTGACGTCAGGGATGGCCAACGCCGGCCATGCGACGCCGCCATTGATGTCCGGCGCCAACAGTCCGGCCGCCGGAGCCCCGCCGACCGCGCCCGCCCATGCGGACCTGTCCCATGCGGCGATGATGGGCGCGCTGGCCTACGCCGACACAGCCACGAACATCTACGGCAGCGGCACGGAGGCGGCGCTGCACAATCCGCCGCTGATCAGGAGTCCGCTCGGTTCGACCACGCTGGTCTGGTCCGAGATCAAGGCGATCGCCATCCCGCCGCTCAGCAACCTGCAACAGGAGAGCGTCACCCAAATCGGCGCTGCCGACCTGCTGGCGGTCAGCACGCTGTCCAGCTCCGCCGCCGAGTCGCCGCATACGCCGTCGAACAATACCGGCGCCACCGGCCTGGCCATCAGTGCCCTCAGCTTGATCAGCGCGCAGTCGATCGCCGCGCTATCGCAAAGCAGCATCGGCAGCCAGGCGGGACTGGTCGAAACGATACTGGCCGCCACGCCGCCCGCCGATGCCGGCGCGGCCCACGCCGGCGCCACATCCGAGTCGTCGCCATCAAGCGCCATCGTCATCGTCGGTCAGCCGCTGGATGGGCATGTGAGCGGCCTGCATCTCGGCTGAACACGGCGCGCGGGCAGAGCCGCGCCGGCCCCCATCGCACGGGCACCGTTCATCAGGCAGCATGCAAGGCGCCGAATGTAGCGCGGCGCCAGCTTTGGCACGCATGCCCGGCTTTTCGGCAGCGCCGCCAGACATCAGCGAGCGCCCTGCCGAGGATCGCTACGGAACCTCCGCCATGTGCTATTGTGGCGGGACGTTACAGGTATTTTCTCCAAACTTCGCGAAATCCGTCATCCAGCCCTTGCACACGCGTGCGAGCGGCCGGGACTCCCACCGCCTGGCTGTCGCTAGTAAAACTTTACTCACGACGACCGTACTCCAGGCGCCACGCCTGGCGCACCGCTCGTGGCCGATTCCGCGTCGCACTGGAAGAATAAAATGATCGTCGACCGTTCACTGTACGATGGGCAGCTGCTGCTGAAAGCCGGCGCCCTGCAGGACGCTATTTTCAACAGCGCCAATTTCTCCAGCATCGCCACCGATGCGCAAGGCGTGATCCAGATTTTCAATGTCGGCGCCGAGCGCATGCTGGGCTATAAGGCCGCCGAGGTGGTCGACAAGATCACCCCCGCCGACATTTCCGATCCGACCGAGCTGCTGGCCCGCGCCGCCTCGCTGAGCCTGGAATTCGACACTACCATCACGCCCGGTTTCGAGGCGCTGGTGTTCAAGGCCTCGCGCGGCATCGAAGATATTTATGAGCTGACCTATCTCCGCCAGGACGGCAGCCGCCTGCCGGCCATCGTCTCGGTCACCGCCCTGCGCGACGAGCGCGAAAACATCATTGGCTATTTGCTGATCGGCACCGACAACACCGCCCGCAAGCGGGCCGAGCAAGAATTGCTGAAAGCCGGCGCGCTGCAAAAGGCGATCTTCAACAGCGCCAACTTCTCCAGCATCGCCACCGATGCGCAGGGCGTCATCCAGATTTTCAACGTCGGCGCCGAACGCATGCTGGGCTATGTCGCCGCCGACGTCGTCAACAAGATCACGCCGGCCGACATCTCCGACCCGCACGAAGTCATCGCCCGCGCCGACACGCTCAGCGCCGAACTGGGCACGGCCATCACGCCGGGTTTCGAGGCGCTGGTGTTCAAGGCCTCGCGCGGCATCGAGGACATTTATGAGCTGACCTATATCCGCCAGGACGGCAGCCGCCTGCCGGCCATCGTCTCGGTCACCGCCCTGCGCGACGAGCGCGAAAACATCATCGGCTATTTGTTGATCGGCACCGACAACACCGCCCGCAAGCAAGCCGAGCAAGCGCTGCTGAAGGCCGGCGCGCTGCAAAAGGCGATCTTCAACAGCGCCAACTTCTCCAGCATCGCCACCGATGCGCAGGGCGTCATCCAGATTTTCAACGTCGGCGCCGAACGCATGC
>Ga0209847_1000838_pt1 | contig 11768 bp, 13 predicted proteins | sample OrgsoiDNA_201060_FD_185808 | JGI IMG/M metagenome (GOLD analysis project Ga0209847, IMG submission 185808) | Permafrost soil microbial communities from the Arctic, to analyse light accelerated degradation of dissolved organic matter (DOM) -... | ecosystem: Environmental > Terrestrial > Soil >... | reverse complement strand
CTTATATGAGTGAATACGTGTTCAGGCGTTTACCCGTTACGGGCGGCCCAATTGAATTTTTCACAGCTTTAAAGGGAGTCGCTCGGCGGTGCGGACGCCATCGTGACGCACAATGCCAGGCACTTCCCGCGCTTCGAACGATTCGGAATCCGGCTAGTCTCGGCGACACCGGGAAGCTGTTCGCCTTTGCCATCTACTTCCCCTTCAGCCGCAAGCGCAGCGCTCTGGCCGGCCAATAGCCCTCCAGGAACTTCCCCATCGGATTTTGCACTTGTAAATATAGTACTACTAGGCTATCGGCCAAACCTCACTTCTGCTAAACTCAAACGCAATCTGAAGATATGACAGTACTGTTACGGAGGAAACGCGTGAGGAAAGGTCTTGGCGATTGCGTGGCCGCATTGCTGTTACTGATAGTACTTACTATGGCGGTTCCCCAAAAGGCCAGTGCCTATGTGGATCCGGGAGCGGGAGCAATGCTCTGGCAGATAGCGGCAGCCGCCGTCATTGGTTCGCTGTTTTATGTCCGGCGGACCATACGCTGGATTCGCGAGCGGCTTGGAATGCGTTCCGCCGGGGCCATGGGTTTCTCTTTCGCCGGGCCACCCAACTTGACCGCTACTCGGCGGCCGCAGCCAACGGATAGGCCAGGCTCTGCAGAAGCCAATCCCGATTCTGGCGGACATCGGCCGTAAGCCGCGCGCACAGTTCCTGCCGTTGCTCAAACAGCCGGTATCCGGAGCCTTCGCGCAGGTATCCGCGCGCTTTGGGCTCCCTGGCAAACACGGCGTCCGCACCCTCTTCCGTAACCAGCCGCTGGTAGCGTTGCCGGTTGTCCAGCAGCGCCTTCACCAGAAACGGCATTACCAGGGAGTAATCCTGCTGCATACTCTCGGTGGTCGTCCGATAGGTGTCCTTGTCCACCTTGCCCCAGGTAACGGCCTCAGCCGGCGGGCATGAGGAGAGCGACCCGTCCGTCACCGGCGCCGTCACTACCTGCACGTCGAAGTAGTAGCCGCGCACGTTGGGAAGTCCCAGCACCTGGCCCAGCGCGGGTTCCGGCTGGAGGTTGTAGTTCTTCGGAACGCCGCCACCCAGAATCACCGTTCCCAACGCGTGTACCGGGTGATCGAACAGCCCCCAACGGTGGTAGGCGCAGGCCTCGAAGACTTCCGCGTGCAGGTCCAGATCGAAGCCGTACTCCGGAATCAGGCCGGCCTGCCGCATGGCCCAGAGCTTCATCGAATTCAGGAACACGCTACCGTCGCCGGGCGCTCCCACGAAGATCGGAATCGCGCGGCCGTGGCAGGTGGCCAGCAGCCCCGGTTCCACGCCGTTCCGCGCCTCCTGTGCCCGGTAGTACTTGCCCAGCAGGTAACGCAGTTCCGTACCAGTCATCTTGTGCTGGAACTCGGGCCGTTGCAGCATGGCGCTGACGAAGCGGTCCTGGTCCAGCAGCACTCGCTCGTCGAAGGCCATGTCCGTCACCCGGATGGTGCCCTGGTCCCGCAGCGCGGCGTCGTCGCTGTCGATGGAGACCTCGTGAATGGGCCCGGACCTGTAAGCATCCAGACTGCGATGACCGTCGTGATAGCAGACGGCGTCGGTGGTGCTCAAGTAGGCCACCCACCCCGTCTCGAGCAGAGGGATCAGCCAGGCCTGATGCTGGCCCGAAACCGTCACCGGCCCCGCGATGGCCAGCGTCAGCGGGCATCCCATCCCTATGGCTCGATCGAGGATCTGGTATATCCGCCGCAGATACGCCCCGCCGAAGGCCGGCAGGCAATTCAGGAACAGTTCGTCAAGGGTTCCGCACTCATCGACGCGCCGCACCTTCACGTACCGGCGCCCGTGCGCGCACTCGTCTTTGGTTTCCATCGGCATTCTTTTTTGACCGTAGCACAATGGTGGCAAACACCGCTTACCGGCGTGCAGCGGCCTCGGTAGATTCAGTGCGCTGCAAGAGCCGCGGCGGTAAGAACGTGGGAAAGAATCAAGGCCGCCGATGAACGCCAGCCGGAGACATGGACTGCCCCTCAGTTTTGAGACAGCCGGAGGATAGACACTTTTCATTAAAGGGAGAAAGGTGTCATGGCGAAGAAAAAAGAAAGTGGCATTTGCCCTACCCAGCCGGCTTGCAGATCGAGGCAGTCGAGCGGATGAAGCATTGCGAGGAGATCCAGGCGCTGGCCGAGGAATTGGGTGTGAGCCGAGGGACGCTGTATTTGTGGAAGCGCAAGGCAGAAGGGTTGCCGTCGTATGGGGAAGTTGCCCGTGGCGGAGTAGGCACGGTCGACGAAGGGGTCCGCAAGATTAGGGAGTTGGAAGCCAAGGTGGCGAACTTGGAAGGAGAGTTGGGGCGTCGCAGTATGGAGGCCAGTTTTTTCAAAAGTGCCTTGCGAAAGACCGAGGGGTTACGCCAGTCGAGCGAAGCGCCTGGCGGGACACCATCTACGAGGAAATCCGCTCCTGGGCGGACTCGCAAGGCGAACTGACGATCCAGAGGTTGTGCGAATTGGCGGCTGTGAGCCGAGCCGGTTTTTATCGGGGGTGGGAAGAGAAGGCGCCGAACGAAGCGAAAATAGCCCCGCGGGAGGTGGTGCAGCGAATGGCACTGGCCCACCGTCAGTATGGGTATCGGCGGATTGCTCCCCTGGTGCAGCGTGAAGGTTTCGCAGTAGGAGCAGAAAAGGTAAGAAGTATCTTGAGATCTGATAATCTCCTTGCTATTCGCCGCCGTAAGTTTGTGGTGACGACGGATTCAGCACATCGGTTCCGGGTTCATCCCAACCTGGCGCAGTCGTTGGAGTTGAGCGACATCAACCAGTTGTGGGTTGCCGATATCACGTATATTCGGCTGCGGAAAGAATTCGTATTCCTGGCGGTCGTATTGGATGCGTACTCGCGCAAGGTGATCGGCTGGAGTTTGGACAGAGACATGGATACGCGTCTGCCGATGGCGGCATTGGAAGCGGCCATCGCGAGCCGGCACCCGAAGCCCGGTCTGGTTCACCACTCCGATCGCGGCACCCAGTACGCCAGCAACGAATATGTGAAACGACTCGAAGCCTGCGGAGCGCTCCTGAGCATGAGCCGGCCTGCCCGGCCCTGGGAAAACGGAAAGTGCGAGAGTTTCATGAAGACCTTGAAGAAAGAAGAAATCGATGCTCGCCACTACGCTACGTTCGCCGAACTCGAGCACAACGTGAACGAATTCCTGGAGCAGATCTACAACCGAGTTCGTCTTCACTCCGCCCTTGGATATCTCTCGCCGGAGGAGTTCGAACGGTCGCAAAAGCCCGGAAAGAAATGGTTACCGGCGGCATTGAGTTTTTTGAGGCATGAGGAAATCTATCCCGATGTCTGATTTATCTGGCAAGATGCGGAGAGGCGGTCGGCCTCTCCGCATACTCATCGGAATGAGTTTCCGGTCGGGTATTCCTTGGCAGGTTGCTCTCCAGCAGAGCCTGCCTCCGCTTTCCCAACCGGAGCCATTGTGCAACGATAAGGGTTCGTCCGTCGAGCTAATCTCAGCGGACGGGATGTGTCTAACCGAGGTCGTGTCTCAAAAAGGACCGCAGTCCAATCGACAACTTTCGACAGATTTCGACACTTCGCAGCCCGCATAACGCTCAAAAGCGCGGTTCAGAGGCCCAAAACATCGGTAGTGGAACATAAGGTTGGGATGCGTCGTTGGGTTTTCTTGGTGGTCTCTTGGTTGCTCCAGTTGTGGTTCGGGCGGGATGCGTTTCGGTGGACCTGCATCCCGTCTGGTATGCGCCTTCGGTTTTGCGCTTATCTCCGCCCAAATCGCCTTCGCCCTGCGCCAATTCCGTGGCGGCCACCTCGATCACGGTCACGTTTGTGACGCCGGATAAGACACCCACTCCACCCGAGACCGCGACGTCTTAATGCTGAATCGGAAACGCGCCGGCTGATACCTCAGGAAGAAGGCCGAGCAGGAGATCTGGAAGTTCGCGCGGCCATGCAGGTGCAGATCAACGACACCCCGAAGCAGGCGGCCATGGAAGGGCAGTGGAACGAGATGCTGGAAACACAAGGGAGCCTCAACATCAACTCGCTGAAGGGTCGAATCAACGCGGGCCGGAAGCGCGGGGCCGAAGGAGAAGGCAACGTGGGGATCCACCGCTGGCAGCGGTCATCGGGCGTTCGAGCGGACTCTCTCGTCGATCTCCTAGTTATCCCTTCGTGGCATGTTCGTTATACTTCGCAGCCGGGTATTCTTGTGCGACCGCTCGGCGTGAGCGAGAACGCACTGTCGGGCTGCGGCGAGGAGGTCGCGCAGTTAGTCGTGCTGCACGCGGGCAAGCCGGACCAGCGCGCCGAACGCGGGATCCGGGCGCGACCCGCGCGCGGTTCCAGGACGTCTGGCGCGAGTATGCCCGCGCCGTCGCCAACCGCGCGCGTTTGACCACTCGGCGGATGCCATGAGTCAGCCCAGACACAACCTCCTGCGGGGATCCGCGCGTCGGGGAGCGAGCTGTACATAAAGCATGGTGGTGTGAATCTGCGCATGTCCCATCCGGTGCTGAAGCGCGGGGAGGGAGATGCCCGCCGCACCATGTCTGCTCCGAACGTGTGTCTAAAACGGTGCGGGTTGGCTGTCGCGATTTGGCTGCGTAGTCGATGATGACGGAACAGCGAGCGAAGTCCGGCAGTTGTCATAGGCAGGCCGCATCCACGGCCTTTGAGGGAAACGAACAAATAGGGAGAATTGGTCATCAACAAGGAGTACAATACGGACTACCAATACAGATTGGCCACAATGGCAAGAGGCTATCACGCTCGGCGCTGGAAAGATCATTCCAGGCTACTACGGGAAATGAGCGCGGCGGCGCGAACCTTCAGCCATTGTAGCCGTAGAAACCGCACAGGAGCTTTGACCCGCTACGTCATTGCGCTCCACCAGTTCACCGATCAAGTCGTCGACCTGTTGCCGGAAAGGTTACGTAAGACCGTCAACGCGCGCCCGCAAGTTCGCAACGAGGGCAGGCGGCGAGCGTTGCGCATGAACACCGCGGGGGCACGGACGGCGGGCCGGGCAGTTCCGGAGGATGACGCCCCCAGGCTGTTGACCTGGAGCATGACGCGCCAGCATGCGGAGATCGCGGGAGACGCGCTTAATCTTCGGATAGCGTCGGAGTTATCTGTTTATTTGGGGGCGGCAGGAGCCGATCGGATTGTGGAACTCGCCGCCAATAATGGTGGAGATCTACCGGCAGCGGCCGAGTCTGTACTGCGCCTGTTTATTGGCCAGATGGCGGCCCCGTTATTGGTGAAGCGTATTGTCGATCGGGGGATAAGGGCGTAGTCTGGAAACGTTCGGGGGAGGCCAAATTGAGATCCTTGCTGTGGGATCGGCCGTTGGAACGGTCCTGGGGCTGGTCTTCGGTGATCGCTGCGGTCACCGTAAGCTACTTGACGATCGGCGTGCTGGCGCTGGCCGCATGGTGGATCGACGGCGATCTCGACTGGCTCGTAAAGTTCTTTCAAGCGCCGGGCGCGGCGATCTTGATCTGGCTGGCGGCTCTGGAGCTCTGGCTGGCCGTCTCCGTAATCGAATACTATTCGCCCGACGACCTGCTGCGCCCAGCGTGGACGCTGATTGCCTGTTCCGCCGCCGTTCAGTTGTGCGGAATGGTATTCTCGCAAGTCATCGGTGTCAAATCCGCGGGTAATCCGCTATTGGTCCTAACAGGCTTGCCGGATTCGTCGTTTGCCCTGGCGAAGCACCTCGGTCTGGCTATCGGCGGTACCCTTCGTTTCGGTCTCTTGTCAGCCGGGCTGTGGTTCGCGCTGAAGGCCTATCGCCAATCAGGAATGCTAGCGAAGTTGGCACTGATCGACTGGGCCGTATTGGCTACGTTCGCGGGATACCTGGCGCGCAATGTCTGGGATGTGGCAAGAGCCTTCCGTGCAGGGATCAGGCCGGACATCTGGCACGTCCTGAGCTGGCCGGTGGATCCGCTGCTCTGGCTTTTGTTGGCCGAAGCCCTTCTCTTGTTCCGTTCCGCGCGGCAGATGGAACCGGGCCTGATCGGGCTCTGCTGGAAGGCTGCGGCGATGGGCGTAATCCTCACCGCGCTGGGCGACATTGGGATGTGGGCCAGCGATTATGGATATCTCCGATGGCCCTGGAACTCGCTGACATGGTACCTGTGGATTCCAGCGGCAGCCGCCTTCGCGCGAGCGCCGGCGCTTCAGTTGGAGGTGATCCGCGATGTCACTACCGGTAGACTGAATACCCGAACGTGACCCGGTACGTCCGCAGCCCTACGGTGTGCTCTTCTGCCGCATAAAAGGGAGCCGAGGCACGAGGCCAGCGCACCGCGAACGGCTTCGTCGTATTCCACGTCTCCACCGCCGTCTTGGAGCCGCGCCCATCCGCCGAGACCTATCCTTACGTCGTAGCCCAGCGCAAACAACTCATTGCCGATGGCACTCTCATCGAGAAAGGTGGGTTCTTGGTCTTCACAAAGTATGCCGAGTTTTCTAGCCCATCTGCGGCGGCGGCCGTTTTACACGGCGCTAGTGCAAAATAGCGTGGAAAACTAAGGATGGAAGATCCCTCAAACAACTCGACGAACAGGCCTAATAGCGCAAAAGGCGGCACATTCGGGGGCACGAACGCGTCGCCAGAGAGTGTCCGGGTACCCGCGGGCTCGTGGCCGTCGCGCCCTCTCGCACAATTCGAGCCGTTCATCGCTGGGGGCGCGAGTGCCGTCGAGATCGCGGAGCATCGCGCGGACGCGTCGGGATACCTCTTCGACGCGCCGGCGCCGCGGCGTCGTCGACCTCGGGCCGGACCACGGGCGCGCGGCGCCGCAGTTGCTCGTCTCCTGCTGCTTCTCGCCGAGCGCACGCGCAGCTTCGCCGGCCTCGCCGCGGCCGTCGCAACCGGAAACGAACTCGTCCACTTTTGATCGCCTGGGCGCGGAAGCCGTCAAGCTTAAGTTCGTACTGCCACAAGGCGCCCTGGGGCAGGTTCTCGGTGCGCGGCAAGAGCATCGGTTCGATGAAACGAGCTTGGATTTCACGGTCCGGCATCCATGAACCAGTTTGCCGCAGTCGCCGGGCCTCATTTGGAATGTAGTGCCAACCGATTCAGGCCCACCAGATTGCTGTGCACCTGAAGTGCCGTCGCTGCACGTCACTGCACTCCGCTCTCCGCCCCGCGTGGCCGTCGCACCAACTCGCATGATCGAGTCGGTCCTCGCCGGGGTCACCGGGGCCGCTCGCCGACCGCTGCTCGGGCCGCGTGGCGCCCGTGCCGACGTGTCGAGGAGTCGCGCGCTGGTCGCGTCCGGACCGCGCGTTTCGGGCGTCCAGACTGCGACGTCGTTGATCTCGGGCCGGGCCACGACGCGCGGTTGCGACTGCTTGGCGGCGCGTCACCGCGGCCGACTCGCCCAATCGTGCCATTCGAGCCAGTCCCCGCGCGCTGATTCGAGCCGTTCGTCGCTGCCCGAGGGCCGGCGGGATCGAGGGGTCAATCGCGGGCGTGGTGTTTGGACTCGGCGTGAGGCACGACTGCTACTCGGCGAGCGACCGGTTCAGGCGGCTTCGCCGTGTGGGTAGCGGCCAGCCAGAACTCTGTTCCAATGGTGAAGGAGGCACGACGACGTGAGCGGGAACGAAGAGGACGAGTCTTTTAAGCAGCCGTCGTTCCGGAACGATCTGGAATCACGCCTGGCGCAACGCCGAACGGTAGAATCTCGCCACCACAAGGGCTGGAGAGCACATGGGCACGGCGACTTCCTGCTTTGGCACGATCGCCTGACGGCCACACTTCTGAAGTTCGCTTTGCAGATCACCGGATTGTACCAGCGAGGTCTTGCGAATGCGCTTCACCCGATTGTCCGCCATTTACGACTGGAGTTGCCCAACCTTCCGCCAAGCCTGGATGGCTTTCGCATTCTTCACCTGAGCGATCTGCACATCGATGGGATTGACGGGCTGGCGGAGGCGCTGGCGGATCGGTTGGCCGCTCTGCCTGTGGACGTGTGTGTTCTGACCGGCGACTACCGCTTTGAGGTGCACGGATCCTGCGATGCCATTTATCCGCGCATGCGCACGGTCCTCGCCTCCATCAATGCCCGTTACGGCGTAGTGGGCATTCTGGGCAATCACGACTGCGCGGACATGGCTGCGGGACTCCAGAACGTCGGGGTCCGCATGCTGATCAATGAGGCGATAGAGGTGGGGATGCCGGATAGTGGACTCTGGGTAATCGGAGTAGATGACCCGCACTACTACGGATGTGACGATCTGGCAGGGGCAATGGCGGAGGTACCGATGGAGGGGTACAAGCTCTTGCTCGCGCATACACCGGAGATGTTCGAGGAAGCGGCCCAAGCCGGCATTGACCTCTATTTGAGCGGACACACGCACGCGGGGCAGATTTGTCTGCCGGGGATTGGACCACTGGTGCTATACGCGGCTTGCCCCCGCGCCTACGCCCACGGACATTGGCAGCATGGCGGCATGCATGGGTATACCAGCGCCGGCTTAGGGTGCTCCATGCTCCCGGTCCGCTATGGGTGCCCTCCCGAGATTGTAGTCATTGAGCTAAAAAGCGCCGCGAAGGAGGACACCGTCGCCGACCTCGCGTAGGCTAGGCATCAGTCTGCCAGTCCACCAATTAACCGCCGGCGATGTGCGCGGTCTTCCTGCGCGCCGCCGTGGGCGAGGCGAGCGCCTCACAAGTCGAGCCCGACATTCTCGTGTGTGTCGTCGCCACAATCGCCTTCGGCGGTTTGCCGTCAGCTCCTTCCTTTCCTTCACTCAACCCCCCGGCGAGCTTTCTTGCGGTTGCGTTTACGGGCCAGCGACTGCTTGACGCGGAGTTGCTGGCCAGGCTTTAATTAGCAGGCGTGCCTCTTGACTTCCCCGAGGATGTTCTCCTTGCAGAACCTCCTCTTGAAAGCGGCGAAGCGCGTTCTCCACCGTCTCCTCAGCCAAACTGCACCTCCCTCCCACCCTGTTCTTCCGATTGCATCATGGGGCCTCTTCCGACACGGGGGAAGCCGTCTCTGCATGAGCCAGCTTCTCCGTCAGTTCCTTGCCGGGCTTGAAGGTCGCATCCCGTTTTGCGGCGATGGTGATGGTCTCCCCGGTGCGAGGGTTGCGTCCCTGGCGCTCCTTCCGCTCTTTTACCACGAAGGTGCCAAACCCGCGTAGGTCCACCCGCTCGTTCGAGCGGAGCGCATCGGCGATCAGGTCCAGAACAGAGTCCACTGCGACTGCAGCCTCGGTCTTCCCCAGTTCAGTTTTGGTCGCGACCTTCTCAATCAATTGCTGTTTTGTCATCCTGTTTGAGTTTAGCGGTTTCCGTAGCAGCAGCGTGACGCCGGCGCGGCACCGTCGTCGATCACGGGCCGGATCACGACGCGAGGCCCGCCGCGGGCGTCGCGCCCACTCGCACAACCGAGCTGTTCGCCGCCGGGGTCGCGTGGGGGGCGCGTGCCGTCGAGATCGAGGAGCCGCACACGTCGAGCCGGATTTTTCCACGATGCCACTCCACCGCGCTGAACGCCCGTCCCCGCTGTAGACTAGTGCAATGTCCACGAAATAGATGGACAGATAGTCGAACGAGGAAAGCCGCCTGAAAGGCGGCTGCAGCCAGGATTGGCTGTTTGAATCGATACGCTCCGAGCGCCTGATTTCACGCATGTTTTCGCATATTACAACTAATCAGATCTGTAAGTCTGATACAAGGGACACGGTTCGGTGCGGCCAGCACTGGACTTATTGCGGGAGCTTCAGAAGACCGGCGATATTTTCTTCCCAAAGCAGTGGATGGATGCCACGCTTAGCAGCCAGCGATCACCCGAAGCGGCGGCTATGGTCAGGCAGTTTCTGACAGCGCATCCGGAGTTGCCCCAGCGTCTGCGCTGGGTAGTGCTGAATGCGGCCGACGATCTGTTTCGCGCGGTGAAGCGGGGACCGCGCCATCGACCGGGCCGCGAACGCCCCTACCGATATTGCCGCGTAACGCTGGCGATCTGGACTGGGGGAGTTGGGTAGCCGGAGCACGCGTGGCCGGAGCAGGGCGTTGAGTCGTAAAGCTGATGCATTCCAACAGCGATCACCGAACCGTGGACTCTCGTGAGGCTGCTCGCAACTCGACCTTGGGTTCACCGCTCGATTGCCGACGCGGCCATCGCCATAAAACTGTTGATCTCGTCAGCAACATCGCCACCGCCGTTGGTGCGCTGCATGAAGATGATGCCGACCAGGTCCTTGGTTGGATCCACCCATCCATAGGTGCGATAGGCGCCGCCCTTTACGAAACTACCGATCGAGTTATATCGAAACGTGCCAAGCACCTCGCGCACCACCTCGAAACCGAAGCCGTGACCCACTCCTGGGGCAAAGCCTGCCTTCATGGAGCCGGTCTGCGATGAGGTCATCGCTTCCACGGCGGCGGCCGAGAGAATACGCTGCCCGTTCAGTTTTCCTTTATCGAGCAACATCTGGTGGAACCGTGCCATGTCGCCGGCGGTGCTCAACAGACCGCCCTCCGGAGCGGGAAACTTCGGCTGCGACATCGGCACGCGCTTGAGCCCATCGGCCTCATAGGTGTAGACCGAGGCAACGCGGTTCGTCTTGTCCGCGGGAACGAAGAAGAACGTATCTTTCATTTCAAGCGGCTGGAAGATTCTCTCGGCCAGGAAGCGGTCATAGGGCTGGCCGGCAACGACCTCGATGATGCGGCCGAGCGCGGCGATCCCGATATTGCTGTAGTTCCATGCCGTACCCGGCTCGAACAGCAGGGTTGCCCGGGAAACGCCGGCGACGCTCTCGGCCAGCGTGTTGGGCGGCGCCTCCCTTCCCGGCGCCCCGCCCGGCAGCCCGGAAGTGTGCGTCATCAGGTCGAGGATGTTGACCGGACGGGACGGTGTAACCAGCGCGCAGTTGTAGCCCCCGCGGGTTCCACAGGGATTCAGCTTCAGGCCTTTGAAGTCCGGCAGGTACTTCTCGGCGGAATCGATCAGCGAGAGACGGCCCTCGTCCACCAGTATCATGATGCCGGCGCAAGTGACCGGCTTGGTGACCGACGCCAATCGAAAGATGGTGTCCGCATGCATGGGGGTCTTGTTTTCGAGGTCCTGATAGCCGACCGCTTCGAGGCTGGCGACGTGTCCATGCCGGGCGACAAGGGTGACAACGCCGGCAGTTTTGCCGGCGGCGACGAACTCTTTCATTCGGGCGGGAATCCATGCCAGGCGCGCTGGATTCATGCCCGCTGCCCCAGGATCGGTCTTGTCGATCACGAAGGGGCCGGCGGCAAGCGCGGCCAGCGAACAGCTAAGGACAAACGAAATGCCTGTCTTCATAGTCTTAACCAGGAGTTCAGTTCTTGGCATGCGCTCCCATCCCCTCCGGAACGAATTCGGCCGGACCGCAAGTATACACCCACGGCTGCTCGTAAACAGATCCGTGCTGCTAAAATCACGGGTATGTTCAAAGGTTTGGAGCACACGGCTATTGCATCACCGAATCCGAAACACCTCGCACAGTGGTACGCCGACAATCTCGAGTTCGTCATCAATTTCGAATATGACGGCAACTATTTCGTACGTGCGCTCAACGGCACGATGCTGGAGATCATTCCCTCAATAGGAGACCGCGGGTCGAATCAGATGAAGGATCCGGGGATTCGGCATCTCGCCATAGACGTCGACGATTTCGACGCGGCGCACAGTCAACTGGGGCAGTCGGGCGTTAAATTCCTGGGAGAGCCA
>Ga0209847_1000836_pt1 | contig 11783 bp, 8 predicted proteins | sample OrgsoiDNA_201060_FD_185808 | JGI IMG/M metagenome (GOLD analysis project Ga0209847, IMG submission 185808) | Permafrost soil microbial communities from the Arctic, to analyse light accelerated degradation of dissolved organic matter (DOM) -... | ecosystem: Environmental > Terrestrial > Soil >... | reverse complement strand
ATCCGATATTTTAACAGGACAGTAAAATTAGCAGGAGTGCGCGTGCCACGATACCACCGAGAATTTTTATTATTAGGTCTGTTGCTGGCTCCCTCGCTCTCCATGGCTGCAAAAGTGCGCTTGCAGCTGGAAGGCCTCGATGGCGAACTTGAAAAGAATGTGCGGGTCCGGCTCTCCTCTATCCAGAGTGATGAAGTGGGCGCTGACGGGCGGTTTCGCGCCCGCGTCAGTGCGGCCATTGAGCAGGGGCTGCGCCCTTTAGGTTACTACCAACCGACCATTGATTTTGATTTCCGTCAGACGCCTCCACCGGGCCGCCCGGTGTTGATTGCGAAAGTGACGCCGGGAACGCCAGTGAAGATCGCAGGCACTCAGGTGGTGATCAAAGGAGAGGCCAGCAAGGATAATGATTTTGAAGCGCTGAAGAAGGAGAAGGTGCCTGCCGTTGGCACTATTTTGAATCATGGCACCTATGATGGCTTCAAAAGCGCCCTGACCGGTATGGCCGTGCGTAAAGGGTACTTTGATGCAGACATGGTGAAAAGCCAGCTCGGCGTGATTGAAGACGAGCACAAAGCCTTCTGGGATATTCAGTTCGACAGCGGCCAACGCTACCATTTTGGCACGGTCAAATTTCATGGCTCGCAGATCCGCGAAGAGTATCTGCAAAATCTGGTGCCTTTTCACAAAGGGGATGACTACAGCTCGTCCGATCTGGCGGAGCTAAACCGCCGTCTGGCGGCGACGGGATGGTTTAACTCGGTGGTGGTTTCCCCTGAGTTCACCGATGCGAAAACCACCAAAACGCTGCCGCTGGATGCCGTTGTGACGCCGCGCACGCGTAACACCTTAGAAACCGGGGTCGGTTATTCCACGGACGTTGGCCCGCGCCTGAAAGCTAACTGGAAAAAGCCCTGGATTAACGATCGCGGCCAGAGTCTGGAGAGTTCGGTCAACCTGTCGGCCCCGGAACAATCTCTCGACCTGACGTATAAGATCCCGCTGCTGAAAGACCCCCTCCAGCAATACTATCTGGTGCAGGGCGGCTTTAAGCGCGAAGACCTCAATGACACCAAATCAGACTCCAGCACCGTCAATCTGGCGCGTTACTGGGATCTGGACAGCGGCTGGCAGCGTGCGGTGAACCTGCGCTGGAGCCTCGACCACTTTACACAAGGCAGCGTGACCAATACCACGATGCTTATCTATCCGGGTGTGAACGTGAACCGCACCCGTCAGCGCGGCGGGCTGATGCCTACCTGGGGCGACTCCCAGCGCTACTCCCTCGATGTCTCCGATACCACCTGGGGCTCCGATGTCGATTTCGCCGTGATCCAGGCGCAGAACGTCTGGATCCGCACGCTGGCCGATAAGCACCGCTTTGTGGTGCGTGGCAATCTGGGCTGGATTGAAACCAATGACTTTGAACGCGTTCCGCCGTCCCTGCGCTTCTTCGCCGGTGGCGACCGAAGTATTCGCGGTTATAAATACAAATCGATTTCACCCAAAGATGATGACGGCAAACTGACCGGTGCATCCAAGCTGGCGACCGGATCGCTGGAATATCAGTACAACGTGACCGGGAAGTGGTGGGGGGCGGTGTTTGTTGACTCCGGTGAAGCCGTGGATGATATCGCCAAGAGCAATATCAAAACCGGTGCGGGTGTGGGTGTGCGCTGGGCTTCGCCGGTTGGCCCGGTGAAGTTTGATATCGCGGCGCCGGTCGGCGACCAGGATGAGCATGGATTGCAGTTTTACATCGGTTTGGGTCCGGAATTATGAGTCTGTTTAAGAAGATCTGCCTTGGTTTCCTCATTGTCCTGCTGTTGCTGGTGGGCACAGTGGCGTTTCTCATCGGTACACAAACCGGTTTGCATCTGGTCATCAGCGGGGCACAACGGTTTGTGCCTGGTCTGAATATCGCCAGCGTCGAGGGGGGATGGCGTAACCTGACGCTGAAAGGGCTGCATTACGAAATGCCTGGCGTGGACGTTAAGGCCGGTGAGTTCCACCTTTCGGTCGATCTCTCTTGTTTCAAAAACAGTGCGTTGTGCATCAATGCGCTGCGTCTTAGTGACGTTAACGTCGCGGTGAATACCAAAGAGATGGGGCCGGGGGAGCCTGCCGCAGAACCTGACAACAGCGAGCCGCTGACCAATCTCAGTACGCCTTATCCGATCACCTTGCGCGTACTTACGCTGAATAACGTCAACGTCACTATCGATGACCGTGCCATCTCCCTTGGGGAGTTCCGCACCGGTGCACAGTGGCAGGACCGTTCGTTGCATCTTTTGCCGACCCACATTGGTGGTCTGCTGATTGCGCTGCCAAAAACGCCAGTCAGCCCGCTGCCGGATGTCGTGCAGGCCGCACAGGATAAAGTCGTCGAGAAAGCGACGGAGAAAGTCACCGGGAAACCGGCGGAAAAACCGGTTGTTGTGCCAGAGAAACCGCTGGGTGAAACCTTGCAAGAACTCTTTGCCAAGCCGCTGTTGCCCGAATTGCCTGACTTCCGCCTGCCGCTGGAACTTAATATCGATCAGATCACCGCAGACAATTTGCGTCTGACCGGCGATACCGACGTGCTCATCACCCGTTTCCTGTTAAAGGCCAGCACGCTTGATCAGATCGTGAAACTCGACGCACTTCAGGTGCGTTCGCCGCAAGGGTCGTTAGATGGTATCGGTCAGGCCACGCTCAACGGCAACTGGCCGGTCGATATGACGATAAACACCGCGCTGAATGTGGATCCGCTGAAGGGCGAGAAGATCAAACTGAAAGTCGGCGGCGCTCTGCGTGAAAAGCTGGACGTCGGTCTGAATCTTTCCGGTCCGGTGCGGGCGCAGTTATCGCTGGAAACCCGGCTGGCCGAAGCCGGTCTGCCGCTGAACCTGGCGCTGGAGAGTAACGCGCTGCAATGGCCGCTGGCCGGTACGCCGCAGTTTCAGGCGAAGGGAGTCAAGCTGAAATTCAGCGGGAAAGCGACTGATTATGCGCTCTCCCTGCATTCCGATTTCAGCGGCGATCAGATCCCTCCGGCGACGCTCACCGTTGATGGTAAAGGCAACGTTGAACAGTTCAAACTGACCCTGCTGCGGCTCGCGGCATTACAGGGCAATACTGACCTGACCGGCGTGGTGGACTGGAGTAAAGCCATCAGCTGGAATACGTTGCTGACGCTCAATAACATCAATACCGCCAAACAATATCCGGACTGGCCGGCGAAGTTGCAGGGCAAAATCGCCACGCGCGGCAGTCTGTATGGCGGTACCTGGCAGATGCAGGTGCCGACGCTGGAACTTGACGGTAATGTGAAAAATAATCTGGTCAAAGCCCGCGGTAACCTGCGCGGTAACAGCTACGGCCAGTGGGATATCCCTCAGCTGCATCTGGAACTGGGGCGTAACAATATTGATGTGAAGGGCAAACTCAGCGACCAGTGGGCGCTGGATGCCAAGATTGATGCGCCACATCTGGACGGCGCGTTGCCCGGACTGGGCGGCGTGGCGAAGGGGATGCTGCAATTACGGGGCGAGCTTAAAGCGCCAAAACTGCTGGCCGATCTCACCGCAACACGGCTGAAATGGCAGGCGCTGACCATTAACCGCGTCAACATCAAAGGGGACGTCAGCTCTTCCGACCAGATTCAGGGCACGCTGGCTGTCCGTGTGCAGCAGCTGAAACAGGACGCGCTGCAAATCAATGATCTGACCCTGGATGCCAAAGGCAACGAGAAGCAGCATGAGCTGAAACTGAATGTTGAAGGTAAGCCGGTATCCGGCCATCTGGCACTGAGCGGCAGTTTTGACCGTGCGACCGAGCACTGGAATGGCAATATCAACAATACCCTGTTTGATACGCCGGTCGGGAAGTGGCGTCTGAACCGAGCGATTGCTCTGGACTATTTCAACAAAGAACAGCGGGTAACCGTCGGGCCGCACTGCTGGCAAAATCCGGATGCCGATCTGTGCGTGCCGAAAACTATTGAGGCCGGAGCCAGCGGGCAGGCCAGCCTGCTGCTTAACCGTTTTGATCTGGCGATGCTGAAGCCGTTTCTCGGCGATAACACCAAGCTCAGCGGGGTTTTCAGTGGTAAAGCGAATGTGAGCTGGAAAGCCGATGGCGGTTTGCCGCAGGCAAGTCTGTCGCTGGTGGGCAAGGGCGTGAAAGTGCAGCAGCTGATTCAGGGTAATCCGCTGCCCGTCGCTTTTGATACGCTCAACCTCAATGCCGGGCTTAATAACGGACGCGCGAATCTCGACTGGCTGATTAAAATTGCCAATAACGGCCAGCTCGACGGCAATATTCAGATTGCCGATCCGCAGGGACGTCGTAATCTGAGCGGCAACGTCAATATCACCAAAATTTCCATGGCGCTGCTGCAACCGGCGCTGATGGACGGTGAGAAAGCCTCCGGTATTCTCAATGCCAATCTGCGCCTTGGTGGTGATGCGCAGAAGCCTCAGGTGTTCGGCCGTCTGGCACTGACGAATGTCGATTTCGATGGCCAGTTCATGCCGTTCGACATCACGGATGCTAATATCAACATCAATTTCAACGGCATGTCATCGCTAATGGATGGTGTGATCCGTACGGCGCACGGACAACTCGCGCTGAACGGGAATGCGGACTGGAGTGAACTCAATGCCTGGCGTGCACGGATTGCGGCCAAAGGTGACCGCGTGCGGGTTTCGGTTCCGCCAATGGTGCGTCTGGACGTCTCGCCGGATCTGGTGTTTGAGGCCACGCCGCAGCTCTTCTCGCTCAATGGCCGGGTGGATATCCCGTGGGCGCGTATCACGGTGCAGGAACTGCCGGAAAGCGCAGTCGGCGTCTCATCGGATGAAGTGATGCTTAACGACCAGCGTCAGCCGATTGCACCAGCCTCGACGTCTGTTCCGATCAACAGCAATCTGATTGTGAATATCGGCGATGATGTACGCCTCGATGCCTTCGGACTGAAAGCCCGTCTTAAAGGTGCGCTGAAAGTGGTGCAGGATAAACATGGTCTGGGTCTGAACGGCCAGATTGATATTCCTTCCGGACGTTTCCATGCATACGGTCAGGATCTGCTGGTGCGCAAAGGCCAGCTGTTATTCTCCGGTCCGGCTGACCAGCCGCTGCTGAATCTGGAAGCCATTCGTAATCCGGATTCCACGGAAAATGGCGTAACGGCCGGTCTTCGCGTCACCGGCGAGGCCGATGCCCCGAAACTTGAAATATTCTCTGATCCGACCATGTCGCAGCAGGAAGCCTTGTCCTACCTGCTTCGCGGGCAAGGTTTGGACAGTTCCGGAGCCGACAGCGGAGCCATGACTTCCATGCTTATCGGAATGGGGGTTGCGCAAAGTGGTAAACTTGTGGGTAAAATCGGCGAGGCATTCGGTGTCAGTAATCTGGCGCTGGATACGCAAGGCGTGGGAGACAGCTCTCAGGTGGTGGTTAGCGGCTATGTTTTACCTGGATTACAGGTGAAATATGGCGTCGGGATTTTCGACTCGCTGGCAACCTTAACCCTGCGCTATCGTCTGATGCCAAGATTGTATCTGGAAGCCGTTTCCGGTATCGATCAGGCGTTGGATGTGCTTTATCAGTTTCAGTTTTAACCCATGTGACTTTTACTATACGAAACCAAACATGCGAATAATTGTTTATGGCAGTTTACGACGCAAGCAAGGCAACAGTCATTGGATGACTAACGCTCAGTGGTTGGGTGACCACGAGCTGGAAGGGTATGCGCTCTATAATCTGGGGCACTACCCGGCAGCAGTTCCAGGGGACGGGAAAGTCTATTGTGAAGTTTACCGCATCACGTCGTCTATCATGGCTGAACTGGACGAATTGAAAAGTAATACAAAAGATTATAAACGTGAACTGATTTCCACACCGTACGGCAGTGCCTGGATTTACCTCTACATACGTTCACTCGAAGGAGTGCCGCGTATTGAAGGAGGAGATTGGGTGAAGCGTGCGGGTGATGTGAAGTGAGAACTCTGAGCAAGGTCATTTAATATATTGCTGCATCTTCTCTTCTACCAGGGAGAGAGACATACAAAAACACCGTCCAGTGGACGGTGTTTTTCTTTTTATTTAACCGTAAAAACAATTACTTGTTTTTAGCGCGCTCGAAAGAGGTCACGATCTCTTCTTTCGCGGCAGCGGCGTCAGCCCAACCGTCAACTTTCACCCATTTGCCTTTTTCCAGCGCTTTGTATTGCTCGAAGAAGTGAGTGATCTGGGCACGCAGTAGTTCTGGCAGGTCGTTCACATCTTTGATGTGATCGTACTCTTTGCTCAGTTTGGTGTGCGGAACCGCAACCACTTTGGCATCTTCGCCAGATTCGTCGGTCATTTTCAACACGCCAACCGGACGGCAGCGAATCACTGAACCGGGTTGCAGCGGGTACGGTGTTGGCACCAAAACGTCAACCGGGTCGCCATCAAGGGACAAGGTGTGGTTGATGTAGCCGTAGTTGCACGGGTAGAACATCGCAGTAGACATGAAGCGGTCAACGAACAGCGCGCCGGTATCTTTATCTACTTCGTATTTGATCGGATCGGCATTGGCCGGAATTTCGATAACAACATAAATATCTTCTGGCAGGTCTTTACCGGCCGGTACATTGAGTAAGCTCATTTGGGGTTCCTTCATTGGACCAGGAATAGAGTGCCGCACATTATAGCCAAGTCCGTCACGAATTCCCGTCATTTTCGTGGTCAGGGCTTCTGGTCGATCCCTCTTTTTCTTCCCGCTAAATCCTCTGTGTGCGGCATGAAAGTTTCCCGCCGACAGACTTTGCCCGCTAACTGGCTGTTTTACGGTTTTTTATCAAGAAATTCACGAGATTGCCGATAACAGTTTACATAAAAACTCTGCATGGCCTACGAAGTACCTCTCTCGCATTTTCCTCTGTTTCATAAACAACCGGGTATTACAGCATGTTGAATAAATTGAGCGTAAAGGCGGGACTGATCGCCTTGTTAGTCGTAATGACACTGATTCTGTTATTAGTCAGCTTTTTGGGTACCAATGCGATCCGCCAGAGTGCGACTTCGCTCAAGCAAATTGACCGCCTTCAGGGAGAAGAGCTTGGCGCGTTAGCCAATAGCTACAGTTTTTCTCTGCGTGCCCGTGTTGCCAGTAGCGTCGCGGTTCGTCAGATGGAAATTGGCATGATGGACGACTCGAAAGAAACGGCGGAGCGGGTTGCGAATTATATCAAACAGGCAGATCAGCAAGTGGCCGTGTTTATGGCCATTAATGATGAAAGCCAGCGCGGTGAAGATTTATCCACTGCCGTAAAAGTGGCTTATGAAGCCTATAAGCTGCACGGGCTGCAACCGGCGCTGGCGGCTATTCAGGCGCAAAGCACGGATGGATATTATGACGTGCTGGAAAATAAAATGACGCCATACAGCAACGCTTACGACAAAGCGCTGGGGGATTTTCGTGTATACGCCAATGAAACGGCTGACCGGCATATCTCGACCGCGCAAAAGCAGGCGAAGATCCAACTGATGGTCATTGTGATTGCTTGCCTGATCGCGATTTCTATTGCCCTGTTGTCGTGGTTTGCCCTGCAGAAAATCATCATGCATCCGCTGAGTGCCTCTATCGCCCAGCTTGAGTTTATTGCCGCGGGGGATTTAACCCACGAGATTGATGATTCGCGCAGCAATGAGATGGGGCGCTTGCTGCGTGCCATGAAAAAGATGCAGGATGCACTGGCCGCTTCTGTAGGCCGCGTTCGCGATGCCGGCAATCAGATCGATGTCGGCACGCGTGAACTGGCGGCAGGCAACGTGCATCTGGCTCAGCGCACTGAGGAATCCGCGGCATCGCTCGAAGAGACTGCTGCCAGTATGGAACAGCTGACTTCCACCGTGCGCATGAACGCCACGAATTCTGAGCAGGCCAACCAATTGGCAAAAAGCGTGTCGGGTATTGCCGATAAAGGCAGCAAAGTCGTGCATCAGGTGATGGACAAAATGCATGCTATTACTGACAGTTCTAAACGCATTGCAGACATTATCACCGTTATTGACGGTATCGCTTTCCAGACCAATATTCTGGCGCTGAATGCCGCAGTTGAAGCCGCACGCGCCGGTGAACAGGGCCGCGGTTTTGCCGTTGTCGCCGGCGAAGTGCGTAGCCTGGCACAGCGCAGCGCGCAGTCAGCTAAAGAGATCAAAACGCTGATTGATGATTCGGAGAGCCGGGTTTCTGAAGGAGAAGCGATGGTGAAATCGGCTGCGGCGACCATGACTGAGATCGCCAGCGAAGTGCGCCGTGTCACCAGCCTGATGAATGAAATCTCCATTGCGACCAGCGAACAAACGCATGGCATCGAGCAGGTGAACATCGCTATTACGCAGATGGATCAGGTGGCTCAGCAGAATGCCGCACTGGTGGAAGAAGCCACCGCCGCCACGCGTTCACTTGAGGAACAGGCACAGTTGCTGGCGCAAAGCGTCTCGGTGTTTAAGCTCAATCAGCAGGATTTTGTCTGATTCAGTAATGCCATAAAAAAGGGTTCAGCCTGAGCTGAACCCTTATGTGTAAGTTACAGAGATAAAACGTTTTTATTGTGGGTAAGCATCATCCGGGAACTGAGCGATAAAGCGTTCAGCATCTTCAACCATCGAACGGTTGCCGACGAAGAAAGGGGCACGTTCGTGCAGTTTTTGCGGAATGATATCCAGAATACGGTTTTTACCGTCGCTGGCTTTGCCACCTGCCTGTTCTGCAAGGAAGGCCATCGGGTTGCACTCGTACAGCAGACGCAGTTTGCCGGTAGGGTGGCTTGCGGTGCTTGGGTAAATGTAGATGCCGCCTTTAAGCAGATTACGGTGGAAGTCAGCAACCAGCGAGCCAATGTAGCGCGAGGTGTAGGGGCGTTGCGTGGCTTCGTCCTGCTCCTGACAATACTTAATGTACTTTTTGACACCGAGCGGGAATTTGATGTAGTTGCCTTCGTTGATTGAGTACATGCTGCCCTTTTCAGGGAAACGGACTTTCTCATGTGAAAGGCAGAATACGCCAAGCGACGGGTCATAAGTAAAGGCGTGAACGCCAACACCGGTAGTGTAAACCAGCATGGTGGACGAACCGTAAACCACATAACCGGCGGCGACCTGACGGTTGCCCGGTTGCAGGAAGTCGGCTTCGGTGACCGACTGGCCCAGGGGAGTAGTACGACGGTAAATGGAGAAAATCGTCCCGACAGAGACGTTTACATCAATGTTTGATGAGCCGTCCAGCGGATCCATCAGGATCACGTATTTTGCATTTTCAGCACGTTCCCCTTCAAAGATGACGATCTCATCTTCTTCTTCAGACGCGATGCCGGCAATTTCACCGCGCGCCTTCATGGCGGCTTTTAACTTCTCATTCGCGTACAGATCGAGTTTCATCTGAACTTCGCCCTGCACGTTCTCCACACCACTGACACCGAGGATATCGACCAGCCCGGCTTTGTTGATGTCCCGGTGAATGATTTTTGCGCCGAGCTTTATTGCTGAAAGGAGGGCGGTGAGTTCACCAGTCGCATGTGGAAAATCCTGCTGCTTTTCAACAATAAATTCGCCTAACGTTTTCATGACGCATTCCCTGAATCTAGGATGGATAACGGTTTGTTAATAAACCTTTTACATTAGCGTGGGCAGTTTAGCCCAAATATATGGATGAATCCTAGGCAAATCCATTTCTTCTGGACGATTCTGAGCGGTAGAATAGCGGCTGACTTAAAGGCATTAATGGAAAACATATGCGCATTCATATTCTTGGGATTTGCGGCACCTTTATGGGCGGGCTGGCGATGCTGGCACGTGCACAAGGGCATCAGGTTACCGGTTCGGATAACAACGTTTATCCACCAATGAGTACGCTGCTGGAAAATCAGGGTATAGAACTGATCCAGGGCTACGACCCGTCTCAGCTTGATCCACAGCCGGATCTGGTCATTATCGGCAATGCCATGACTCGCGGTAATCCGTGCGTCGAAGCCGTGCTGGAACAGGGCATTCCTTACGTGTCTGGCCCGCAGTGGCTGCATGACCACGTACTGCCGGGTCGCTGGGTGATTGCTGTCGCCGGTACCCATGGCAAAACGACGACCGCCGGTATGGTTACCTGGATCCTCGAAGCCTGTGGCTACGAACCGGGTTATGTCATCGGGGGGGTGCCGGGAAATTTCGACGTTTCTGCCCGTCTGGGCAACAGCCCGTTTATGGTAATTGAAGCCGATGAGTACGACTGTGCATTCTTCGATAAACGTTCAAAGTTTGTTCACTACAGCCCGCGTACACTGGTCCTCAATAACCTCGAGTTCGATCACGCGGATATTTTCGACGATCTGAAAGCCATCCAGAAACAGTTCCATCATCTGGTTCGTCTGGTTCCCGGTCAGGGCAAAATCATTCTGCCTGAGCATGACACGCCGCTCAAACAAGTCATGGCAATGGGCTGCTGGAGCGAGCAGGAGTTTGTGGGTGAAACGGAAGCTTGTGCATGGGATGCTAAAAAACTGACGCCAGACTCCAGCTCATTTGCCGTCTCCCTGCACGGTGAAAAAGTCGGTGAAGTGCACTGGTCGCTGGTGGGTGAACACAATATGCACAATGGCCTGATGGCGATTGCCGCGGCCCGCCACGTGGGCGTGAAGCCAGAAGATGCCTGTCAGGCACTGGGTGATTTCATCAATGCCCGCCGCCGTCTGGAGCTGCGCGGTGAAGCTTTCGGGGTCAGCGTTTATGATGATTTTGCTCATCATCCAACGGCGATCCTCGCCACGCTTGCCGCATTGCGCAGTAAAGTGGGCGGCACGGCGCGCATTCTGGCTGTTCTCGAACCCCGTTCAAACACCATGAAAATGGGGCTGAGTAAAAATGAGCTGGCACCAGCGCTTGGCCGTGCTGACGAAGTTTTCCTGCTGCAACCACAACATATTCCGTGGCAGGTCGCTGAAGTGGCCGAACACTGTATCCAACCTGCACACTGGAGTGCTGATGTGGATTCACTGGTGGATCTTGTGGTGAAAGCTGCTCTGCCTGGTGACCATATTCTGGTGATGAGTAACGGTGGTTTTGGCGGTATTCATAGCAAACTTCTGGATGCACTGTCCGCTAAGGCTCAGGTCGTCGAAGAGTTTTAATCCACAGAGTTCACGTTCCGTTTTACTGAAAAGCACAGCTCCGGCTGTGTTTTTTTATGGCTAATCTGCGGTGCCGGAAAAAACATAAAAAAAAGCTCCCGCAATTTACGGGAGCCAAAAGGTGTCGTCGGACAGGACGACGAGGGTCTCGGAAGCAAGAGAGCACGGCAGTGGCAGTGTCAGCTCTCTCTCCAGCCTCAACAGCGCAGATTTTATCGCTGGTTTGTGGCTGTTGAACCCGGTCATGCTAAATGTGAAGGACTTCTGTAATGATGAAGCAGCGGCAGAGATCTTATTGGTAGATTTCTGCGGTCGCGTGATAAGCACCGTCGTTATGAGCTTCAATCACACGGTAAGATTTGGCACCCATGCTGTCGGCTTTATCGGACAGCTTCTGGCGGATATCCATAGAGACACCGTTAACGCCGCTGACATTAATCACGCCCATCGGCTGTAAATTCTGTACCTGATCGTTGGTGACCAGTTGTGCTGCTGAAGCGCCGAATGAAACGGCAGTGAACAGACTAACGGCAGCAAGAGTAGTAATGATTTTCATGACAATTTCCTGATATATATGACGCTGATATCTGTTTTTAATCGCAACGTCCATTCATGTTTGGGATTCATCAG
>Ga0209847_1000829_pt1 | contig 11831 bp, 16 predicted proteins | sample OrgsoiDNA_201060_FD_185808 | JGI IMG/M metagenome (GOLD analysis project Ga0209847, IMG submission 185808) | Permafrost soil microbial communities from the Arctic, to analyse light accelerated degradation of dissolved organic matter (DOM) -... | ecosystem: Environmental > Terrestrial > Soil >... | reverse complement strand
GCCGTTTCGCTTGGCGGCGTCGGACAGCTTGACGGAGAAGAACAAATCGTTGACCACGGCCAGGACTTGACTCGATTCCTGTTTTGGCATAGGGGTGTGCGGCTGTAAATACCCTTGTCTCTGAACTTAGGAGGGGGGACGTTTGAATTCTATCATGAATTATGGATGTGCATTCGTGGTCGCGCCCGGATCAGATACGCGTTCGTCATCTGGACCTGGTTCTAAAGGTGGATTTTGACCGCAGGATCCTGGATGGGTCGGTGGCCCTTCACTTCGACCGTCTGTCCGGGGATGAACTGGTAGTGGACACGCGCGATCTGACGATTCATTCGGTGGAAAATGCCGAGGGGTTCGAACTGGGCGAGGCGGACCCGATTCTGGGAGCGCCGCTCCGGATTCGCGTGGCCCGTTCGGTGGATTGGGTCCGCGTGCACTATTCCACATCCCCCACCGCCAGCGGGCTCCAATGGCTCGACCCGCTGCAGACCGCGGGCAAACGGCATCCCTTCCTCTACACGCAGTCGCAAGCCATCCATGCGCGAAGTTGGATCCCGCTGCAGGATACGCCCGGCGTGCGGGTGACATTCACGGCAGGCATTCTGACGCGGTTCGGTTTGAGAGCGGTAATGGGGGCGGAAATGGGGGCCGAAAACGATGGGGACGGGAAGCTGCAAGCGTTTCGCATGGACCAGCCCATCCCCAGCTACCTGATCGCGCTGGCCTCGGGCGACCTGGCCTTCCGCTCACTGGGTCCGCGCTCCGGCGTTTATGCCGAACCGGCGCTATTGGAAGCCGCGGCGCACGAGTTCGAAGACACCGAGGCCATGATCGCAGCCGTAGAAGAGATGTACGGGCCCTACCAATGGGGCCGCTACGATCTGCTGGTGCTGCCTCCCAGCTTTCCTTTCGGCGGTATGGAAAACCCGCGCCTCACCTTCACCACGCCCACTATTCTGGCCGGGGACAAGAGTCTCGTCTCTCTGGTGGCCCATGAACTGGCGCATTCGTGGTCCGGAAACCTGGTCACCAACGCCACCTGGAGCGATTTCTGGCTGAACGAAGGTTTCACGGTTTACTTGGAGAGGCGCATCCTGGAAAAGGTCTACGGCCGGGAGCGCGCGGAAATGGAAGCCGTGCTGGCGCGGGGCGAACTCGACCGCGAAATGGCAAGGTTGCCGCCAGGCGACTGTGCGCTGCATATCGATCTGGCCGGCCGGGATCCCGACGACGGCTGCACTCTGGTCCCCTACGAGAAAGGCGCGTTGCTGTTACGCACCATTGAGCACTCAGTGGGGAGGGCGCGCTTCGACGCGTTTCTGCGATCGTATTTCGAATGTTTCGCTTTCCGCAGCATCACCACGGCGGAGTTCCTGGACTATCTGCGCGCCGAACTGCCGAACCCCGTGCTGATATCGGCACACATCGATGAGTGGATCTTCCGCCCGGGTATCCCCCAGGGCGCGGCCGAGCCGCATTCGGATGCTTTCACCCGCGTGGAAGCCGGTTGGCCCGCGGATACCGGCAAATGGAGTGGCAAATGGAGTACCCAGGAATGGCTGCACTTCCTGCGCACGCAGCTTCCGCCGGACATGGCGCGCCTGGACCGCGAATTCCACTTTACCGGATCGGGCAATTCCGAGATTCTGCACCAGTGGCTGCTGATGTCGGTGAAGGCCGGGTATGCGCCCGCCTACCCCAAGGTGGAGGAGTTTCTAAGCTCGGTGGGCCGGCGCAAGTTTTTGAAACCGCTATATTCGGAGCTCATGAAGACCAGCGAGGGGCAGGAGCGCGCGCGGCGGATTTACGCCGGGGCCCGAGCCGGTTATCACCCCATCGCGCAGGCCGCCATTGATGCAGTGGTAAGCTAGCGATGCGTGTTCGAGGGTAAATCGCGCCGGCCGCATGGGGATTTAGCTTTGGTGGGAGGGACGGTCTATGTCAGTCCCACGGAAGAGCCCATCCCGGACGGCGTGGTGCTGATTCAACGCGGCGCGATAGCGGCGGTGGGTAGCAGGACGCTTCTGCAGATTCCTCGCGCCGTCCAGACGCTCAACTGCTCGGGCCGCACGATAACGGCGGCGTTTTGGAACAGCCACGTCCACTTCTTTGAAAGAAAGTGGGCGAATGCCGCGGAAATCCCGGCGCCCGAGCTCAGCCGGCAACTTCAGGACATGGTCACACGATATGGGTTTACCAACGTGTTCGACCTGTCGTCCATGTGGGAGAACACGCGGCGGCTTCGCGACCGCATCGAGCGCGGGGAAGTGGCGGGCCCCGGAATTCGCTCGACGGGGGAGGGCCTGGTCCCCCCGGGCGCGGTTCCATCGGAACAGGTCCTCAGCATGATGGGCGTTATGAAGACCCCGCTCCCCGAGATTGCGGATGCGGCGCAAGCGGCGGCGGCTGCCAGGAAGCTCCTGGATGAAGGCGTGGACGGGATCAAGCTGTTCGCATCTTCGCCGCGCGGCGCCTCGCTTCCGGAGAGCGCCATTCAGGCTGCGGTAAGTGAAGCCCATCGGTTGGGAAAACCGGTTTTTGTTCACCCCAATAGCGGCGCGGACGTGCTGGCCGCGGTTCGAGGCGGAGTGGATGTCATCGGTCACACCACTCCCCACTCCGGCCCATGGGATGAAACGATTCTGGCGGCGATGAAGGAACGCCGGGTGGCCCTCACGCCGACCCTTACGCTGTGGAAGTACTATGCGCGCCACGACCGCATATCCACACAGGATCAGATTGCCAATACTGCCATCGGCCAGTTGCGAGCCTGGCTTGCCGTTGGAGGGACGGTTCTGTTCGGAACCGATCTCGGCGCCGTCGACTATGATCCCAGTGAGGAGTACGCCATGATGGCCGAGGCTGGAATGAGCTTTCGCCAGATTCTGGCTTCACTGACCACTGCGCCCGCCGGGCGATTTGGAGAATCAAAACGACTGGGACGAATCGCCGCGGGTTTCCAAGCCGACCTCGTCGTCTTGAAGGACGACCCTTCCCGGAACATCCGGGCGCTGGCTGCCGTGCAGCACACACTGCGTGCCGGGAAGATCATCTACCGTACGAGCGAGTGACATGGCGGTGAGACTTGAAGATCTTACACTAATACGGGCGCCGGTCGAACGATGTTTCGATCTGGCACGGAGCGTGGAAGTACACGTCGCCGGGAACGTGCATTCGGGAGAAGCGGCCGTGGCATTGGCCGGAACTGGGGCCGGAGTCACCTCCGGGCTGATCTCGATGGCACAGCGTGTTACCTGGCGCGCGAAGCACTTTGGTGTCTGGCATAACCTCACCAGCGAGATCACGGCGATGGACCGACCGGCCTACTTTCAGGACACCATGACTCAGGGCATTTTCCGATTCATGCGGCACGATCACTTCTTTCGACCCTTGTCCCCCGATGAAACAGAGATGAAGGATGTTTTTTGTTTTGCCGCCCCGCTACCAGTTCTGGGACGTTTGGCCGAAATCGCATTCCTTCGGCGCTACATGCACGCCCTTCTCCGCGAGCGGAATGCGGTTCTCAAGGAAATAGCCGAATCCTCGGAGTGGCAGCGGTATCTGCCATCGAGCGTATGAAAATTGTTATACCCGGCGGCAGCGGACAGATGGGTCATATCCTGGCCCGCTATTTCCATGCACGAGGACACGCGGTAACCGTATTCAGCCGCAGTCCCCGGCCCGCTCCGTGGCGCGTGGTTGGGTGGGATGGCCTCACGCCCGGCGGCTGGATTGCCGATCTGGAGCGGAGCGACGTATGTATCAACCTGGCCGGCCGGAGCGTGAATTGCCGGTACACCGCGGCGAACCGGCGCTCCATCCAGGAATCGCGAATTCGAAGTACGCGCTTGTTGAATGAAGTCATGGCTTCGCTCAGCCACGCTCCGCGGCTCTGGGTGAACGCCAGCACAGCCACCATCTACCGGCACGCCTTGGATCGCGCCATGAATGAGACCAACGGTGAATTGGGCGGCAACGAGCCCGGCGCCCCGGACACCTGGAACTTCTCCATCGACGTTGCGAAAGGGTGGGAAGAAGCCTTCTTCTCAACCTCTACGCCCCGTACCCGTAAGGTTGCCATACGCAGCGCTATGACCTTCAGCCCGGACCGCGGGGGAGTGTTCGATGTGTTCCTGGGCCTGGTCCGCTACGGCCTTGGCGGCAGGCAAGGGTCCGGCACTCAGTTTGTTTCCTGGATTCATGAAGCTGACTTCGTCCGGGCAGTCGATCTGCTGATCGCTTGTGAAGAGTTTGACGGCGTAGTCAATCTGGCTTCTCCGAACCCGCTTCCCAATTGTGATTTCATGCGAGCGCTACGCGAGGCATGGGGCATCGGCATCGGCTTGCCAAGCCCGGGATGGATACTTGAAATGGGCACGTTGTTGATGCGGACCGAGTCGGAGCTGGTTCTCAAAAGCCGCCGTGTGGTACCGGGCCGGCTCTTGGGCGCCGGTTTCCAGTTTCTGTTTCCGGAATGGCCGGCTGCGGCCCGCGACCTGGTGGCTCGATGGCGCGAGAGGGACAGGCCAGGAAGCCTATCCCACCTTTAGTCCGCTTCGATTTCGAGCGACAGCAGGGCGGCGCCGAACGTCTTGCCTTGCGCGTCAGTGCGAAGAGAGACAGTGCCGCCGCCGCCCAACGCTTCATGCAGCAGGAAATTCAGCGCGCCCAGGTTAGGCAACTCGAAACGCTCCACTTTGCCCTTTACCAATTCCCCGAAATGCCGCTTCACCCGCTCCGCGGTGACCTGGCGCACGAGGACCGGATAGTCGTCTTGGCGGTAGGCGATTACCCCGATGTTGCACGTATCGCCTTTGTCGCCGGAGCGTGTGTGCGCAATCTGCGAGAGCGGGATTCTCATCGGGAAAGACCTAACGCCATTGTGCCATGGATGCACATTCATGGCACGGTGCTAACAGGGAATCGTTTGGATCGATGTTAAAATGAAAGGGCACTGGAAATCCCACGGCGCACCAATGCCGGCGTAGCTCAGTTGGTAGAGCATCTGATTTGTAATCAGAGGGTCGGGGGTTCAAATCCCTCCGCCGGCTCCATGAAACCATTATTAATCAATTGTTTAGAGCCTGTTCCTCATGGTAGCTAGAACGCGTTTTCTGCTCGGTATGCCTAGAAGTATGCCCAGCCCGCTCCTCCTGCTCCTTCGTCATCGCCGCCCGCACATCGTCATCGCTGATGTGAACGTAGCGCATTGTCGTCGCAATGCTGGTATGCCCCGCCAGCCGTTGAACCACGGGCAGCGGTAGCACCTTCGCCCACCGGGTGATGCGAGTGTGGCGGAAATCGTATACGACAAACCGTTTCACGCTGGAGGCCGTCACCGCATCGTCGTGCTGGTCTCTAACCGTGAACACCTCGATATGTCCGCTTTCCGTATTTCGCGGGAATACCCATTCCGAGGTGGAGCCGGTGCGGCGCATCTCTAAGACCGCTAGAACGCGGGGTGTACAGGGAACATGCCTTCTTGAACCGCGCCCCTTGCCATTCTGAATGTGAATGGCGCCATCAGCAACGTCTCCCCACTTTAGTCCGTAACATTCGTCGGGCCTGAGGCCGCAGTCGAGCAGAACGGTTGCAACATCGTGGAGGAGGTAAGCGTCAGGTCTCAATGGCTGCTCCCCTCGCAAAACGGCGCGGACTCCCTGGAGAGCCTGCCGATAACTCTCCTCCAACGCGCGCCCGATGTCCATAGCTGCCTTCAAGTATGCATCTTCCTCCTCGATGCTGAGCACTCGCATCCGACAGTTTTCACCGGGATTCAATTTGACGCGAGGCAACCACGTGATGACATCGCCCCATTCCTGCGCCAAGTGGAACATGCGGCGAACGGTTGCCAATTCCCGGTTGATCGTGGACACCTTCATCTTTGCTGCTTGCCGGAAAGCAACGAACTCACCCAGAACTTCGGAGTTGACCTGGTCCAAAGGGAGGCTTGCCAGCTTCCCGAACGATCTCAGGTTGTTGACGGTCGTTTCGTAGAACGTAACAGTTCTTGGTCTTTCAGATTTGGTGGCTCTGACGAACGGCAGGAACTTGTCCTCTGCGAACTTCCCCAGAGTAAGGATGGCCTTCCTCTCCCGAATCCCTACTTCACCCTTGGCAAGTGCGGTTCGGTGAGCCGCTTCCATCTGTTCGGCCACCCGCTTGTTGGTTTGCTTCGTGCTCTCCCGTATCGGGTTACCATTCCAGGTGAACTTGTACCACCAGTATTTGCTCTTCGGCTGTTTGTAGACCGCCATCACTTGCCTCCCTTTGCCTTCTTCCGCTACCTTTCGGACGCCCGCCCATCTTGCCCCATTCGCTCAACTGCTTCTTGGAATGCTTTCTGGCGCGGGCATTGCCGCCCATGGAGCCAGTCTTGCGGAAGTATTCCATCACGCTCTCAGGTATGCGGAGGTTGCTCAAGTCGTAATCATAAACCTAGGCCCATGATTTTGCAAGATGTTGCTGCACCTTTTTAGACGTTGGTGGCCACTGGATACGGGAACACTGATCGACTGGTCTTGGAAGGCGGCAATCAGCTTGCGACTCCGGGGCTTTTCATGACGGCTCTTGGCGGCTGAAACCTCCTCCCGTTGGCTGTGCACCGAGCCATAAGTCAAGTTCTTCGGGCCGGTAGCGAACGAGGGAGCCGACTTTGATAAAAAGTGGACCGCGCCTTTGCAGACGCCAGCGCCGAAGCGACGCGACGCTAACGTTGAGCCGACTGGAAACTTCGTCTTCCGTCATCAGATTCAACATCACTTCACCTCTCCCGGCCCTCTAGCGGGGCCTCTAAGTACTAAGGAATTCCCGGAGGCGATCCGGGACAGCCCCCAGCGGAAAAACCTCACAATGGGCCACATCCCAGATGGGATACACTCCATGAAGAATGTAACCCGCGAAACGAAGTGAAACGAAACGGTCTATGGCCAAAAACCCGAGCCAGTGCATCCCACCCTTATGTTCCACTACCGATGTTTTGGGCCTCTAAGCCGCGCTTTTGAGCATTATGCGGGCTGCGAAGTGTCGAAATCTGTCGAAAGTTGTCGATAGTGTCGAAATATGTCGAAAAACTGTCGTAGCTTGTTGAAAATATTGTGGTGCTGCCATCAAGGCGCCAGCATGAAGTGAAGCAACTCCAGCTGGCTGCAACAGAATGCAACAGTTTGTGAACTGTCTGCAACAGGTTTTGTTCGCTTGCGGGTGTGTGCAACAGTTTGCAACAATCTGCAACATCCGAGGGGAAAGAATCGGCGCGTGCGGCGCTCCCTTTTCCCACGCTCTTGAGGGCGCGGCGGTAGCGGTCTGCGAGATCGGTGCTCGCCGTCCTTTCTTAAAAACCCCACAGCGGCGCTCGCGTCCCGAGTTGCCTCCGCCATTCCCTCAATAGTTGAGTACCTCTCGCGGGTGCCACGAGGATTTCATGAATGCGACAATCGACGCGCCACTTGCTACCGTCGCCAACGAACTGCCTATCCGCGTGCGGGAAGCTGCGGTCTTCCTTGGCGTCAGCCCGCAAACGGTGTATCTTTGGGTTGAGCGAATGCAGATTCCCCAGTTCCGCGTGATGGGTCGCAACATCCGGTTCTTGAAATCGGAGTTGGATTCCTTCCGCGCGCAGTTCAAACAGGAGGTGGAGAATTGGCAAGACCAGTAAAGCATGATGGCAGCTTGTACAAACGCAATGAATCGAAGGTCTGGTGGATGCACTACCGTGACAAGGGCGGTGTCCGCCGACGGGAATCGACGCTATCCGAAGACTGGGGCGACGCGCAGAAATGCCTTAGGGATCGTTTGCAAGCCCGAGACAACAACACACTGCCTGCGTTGCGCCGTGGGCAGGACCTCACTTTTGGGGAATGGACGGATTTTTACCTGGAAAACTTTCCAGGCCCCCGTTCCGTGCGCTGAAAACCCATGAAGTCAATCAGCGCGCGTTGAAGCACCTGAGAAAGATGTTCGAAAACACCAAGCTCGCTGAATTGACCGCCGACGATATCGAGATGTACCTTCGTGGGCGGCTCAAGCAGCATGTGATGGTGAAGGCAAAGGATGGATTCGTGAAGAAGGGCGTGCTGAAGGCAACGACCGTACATCAGGAAATGCGAGTGCTGCGCCGCATGTTGAATGTGGCGGTGCGCAAGAAGTTCCTGTTTGCGAATCCATGCGCGGGCGTCGAGTTTCCGGCGAGAGTCGAAGGGCTCTTCCGGCCGCATTATGTGGCTTGGTCTGAGCAACAGAAGATCGAGTTCAGCGCGCCCGGCTACCTGCGCAACGTCATCCGGATCGTCACCGAAACCGGATTTCGGATCTACAAGGAGCTCACTCCGATGAAGAAGGAGCATCTCGATCTGGAGATTGGGACGGTCTGGATACCGGACTCGAAGACGCCGAACGGCGTTGCCGAGGTTCCATTGACGGAGATTGCGGTCGAGGCGTTCCGCAGTCAGCTTGCCATCTCAGGGCCAGGCGATTACCTGTTCCCAAGCGGCGAAAACACCGACGGTTATCAAAAGACGTTCAAGACCGTTTGGCACGCGACGTTGCGACGGGCAGGTGTTCGATACTTCCGCATCTACGATCTCCGCTCCACGTACGCTACCCGGCTCAGCGCCGCTGGCGTTGCGGACGAGTGGGTCACGCAGTTGCTCCGGCAGGGCGATGCGAAGGTGTTCAAGAAGTACTCGCAGATGAAGTTGCAGATGAAGCGCGAAGCGCTCGCAAAACTGAATCGTCAGGCCAACGAAGGCGGTCTGGGTTTTGTCACAGCCCAGCCGAATTGAAGGGGGTTTTGACACAGTTATGTCACAGTTGAGGCAAAGGACAAGCAAATGAGAAGGACAGGGGATCAACAACTCGTTTCAAATCAACGAGAGATTTGGTCGGGGCGGGGCGATTTGAACGCCCGACCCCCTGCGCCCAAGGCAGGTGCGCTACCAGGCTGCGCTACGCCCCGACTCCATTCATTCTACACTGCTTCTGGGCTGGGCTGCTCTGCGTCCAGACCGATTTTTTATCCGGACTTCCGTTCAGCGGCCGACAGGGGAATCAACCACGGTTCCAACTAGGACTCTACTGGCGCCGTTGTCCTGGGGAAGGTGGACCGCCACAGGCCGCATTCGCGATTCGCGATTCGCGAATGTAGAATGGATGTCATGGTGCTCAAGCCCCAAGACGTGTATGTGGCGCTCAAGATCGTGGCATCCCAGGCGGATCGTGCGCCGTACTCCCAACTTGCTGCGGAGTTGGTGATGAGCCCTTCTGAGGTGCATGCTTCGGTGCGGCGCGCCGAGGGTAGCCATTTGCTCCACGGGCCTCGACGGAAGAACCGCCCGAACTTCAGTGCGCTCGAAGAATTCCTCCTGCACGGGCTGAAGTACGTTTTTCCGCCCGAACGGGGCGAACTCACCCGTGGGGTTCCGACGTCGTACGCCGCCGAGCCGCTCCGCAGCATTATCACGCAAGGGAACGAGCCGAGCCCCGTTTGGCCGTACGAGGAGGGCAAGCAACGGGGCATCGCGTTTGAGCCGCTGTACAAGACCGCCCCCATCGCGGCCCTGCGCGACTCGTTTTTTTACGAGTACTTGGCCCTCGCCGACGCCTTGCGGGACGGCCGCGTCCGTGAACGAAAAACTGCTGAGGCCGAGTTGTGCCGTCGGCTCCGAGAAGCCAATGAACGACTCAAATCGTGAGCAGTTAATCATCGCTGCGCGTCTACTGCGCCCACTGCTTGGGGAACTCGTCTTTGTGGGAGGACCGTCACAGGCCTTCTTATTACTGACGAGGCCGCTGCAGGTCCGCGAACCACACTCGATGTGGACGCGATCGCCGAAATCACATCCTACGCGGAATATGCAGCGTTTGGCGATCGGCTGAGAGCGCTGGGGTTCCAAGAAGACACGAGAGAAGGGGCACCGCTGTGTCGGTGGGTCCATCACGGAACAACGCTCGACGTGATGCCGCTGGACCAGAAGATTCTCGGGTTCTCCAACCGCTGGTATCGGGCGGCAATGGAATCTTTCACGGTAAGGCTTTGGGATGACCTCGAAATTCGCATTGTCACAAGTCCGTTCTTCATCGCCACCAAGCTCGAAGCGTTCAAGGGCCGCGGGAAGGGCGACTTCTTCGGAAGTCACGATTTGGAGGATCTGATCTCCGTCGTTGATGGCCGCCCGGCGCTCGTCACGGAAGTGCAGGCGGGAGCCGTTGACCTCCAAGCATATTTGCGTGCCGAGATCCACGGTCTGCTGAGGACGCCGGGGTTCCTGGACGGGTTGCCGGGATATTTGCTCCCAGACGCAATCAGCCAATCCCGAATCAGCATCGTTCTTCGGCGCTTGGAGAACCTTGCGTCGCTTTAGCAAGGGGGCCTCTCGGCATTTGTCGTCAACCGCAGGTGTTGCTCTCTTGATTCTAGAACAATCGGGCGGCGGTTCGCCGGCCTACTTCGCGGCGCATCATGGCGATCAGGCGACGGATGCCCTGCGGCCAATTGGGGAAGAGATCGATGTATTGCAATTCCCGCTGGATGGATCGCGGTACCCGGCATTCGTCCAGGCGTACGGGCACCACGAAAATTTCGTCCAGGGGGACGTCGCGGGCGCAGTCGAGCGCGTGACGAATCTCGGCCTGGAAGCCTCCTTTCTTTCTGGCGGAGGTGCTGGAAAAGCAGGCGACGAAAAAATCCGCATCCTCAATGGCGTTCTCAATCGCGCGCCGCCAGTTCTGCCCCGGCAGGAGCTTGCGCACGTCCATCCAGGAGCCGAAACCGGCCGCTTCCAGTGCGTCGTAAAGCTGCTCGGCCATGGCCCGGTCTTCTTTTACATAGGCGACGAAGACTTGAGGCAGCAGGCGCGGTTCGAATCGCAAGCCGTGATCGGGGTCGGGGTAGAAGACACCCAATTCGTCAATCTCTACGGTCTTGCCTGCCGCCAGGCCGCGGATCACCACCTGCGCCAGTTGATGCGCCAGCGAGGCGTCAGTCACGGCGGGGGTCCTCCTCCGGTTCAAACGACGCCTTCCCGTCGGCTCCCTTAACGAAACGGCCCAGACCGGGAAGCGACGTGGGGTTGCCCTTTCGCAGGTTCGCCAGAATCTGGTGAATGACCAGGCCCAGACGGTCCGCGCCCTCGGCCTCGCTCAAACCAGACTGGCGGGCCATTCGTTTTGCAATTTCAGGCTTCTTCATCCCGATTCCACTCTAACAGCGGGCCGGTCGAATTCGGCCTTCTCCCCCCGCTCCACTTGACCTTAAGGTATTGACACGGAATTAGTTATGGAATAGCGAAAAACATAAAACCAGTGTGACCGAGACATGAACTGATTTTAATTGGGCATTAAGAGGTCTTTCATGTGAGGTCGGCTATGATAGCCCAAGACGGAGAAGCAAACGTCGAATCCCTAAGGAGAACCGCACACTATGAAGAGACTCGCAACGCTGATGCTCGCCCTGACATTCGCTTTCGGCACCGTGGCCGTGAGTTTTGCGCAGGATACCCCCGCCCCTAAGAAGGACGAGCCCACCCCCAAGAAGAAGAAGAAGGCCAAGAAAAAGGAAGACGCCCCCAAGAAAGACGGCGGCACGCGCTAAGGCGCTGCTTCCAGTTGCAATTTGCTGGTGAGCCGCGTAGCGCCATGACACCTGCGCGGCATTCCATTTCTTCAATCCCTCCCGCATTTCCTTTCCCGCACAGTCTCCATATCCGTTTCATGCCTTCGTTCCATTCGTGTAATGGATCTCTTTGACTCCGTTGAGTGTGTAACCTTCAGGAACGGGCTATCGCCGTCTTCATAGCTGCGAAATTGGCTTTGAACCCCACAGAGGATGACGATGA
>Ga0209847_1000828_pt1 | contig 11838 bp, 6 predicted proteins | sample OrgsoiDNA_201060_FD_185808 | JGI IMG/M metagenome (GOLD analysis project Ga0209847, IMG submission 185808) | Permafrost soil microbial communities from the Arctic, to analyse light accelerated degradation of dissolved organic matter (DOM) -... | ecosystem: Environmental > Terrestrial > Soil >... | reverse complement strand
GCTTCCAGAACGCCAGCCTGCTCGACACCCATCCCGCCATCCTCGCCAACCGCATGGCCGCCTACGAGCATCTGGGCTTGTACAGCGAAGCGCGCGCGCTGTTCCTGAAAATCGGCTCGCCCAGTGGCGGCCATTTCGCGTTCGCGCTGCATGCGGGACTCGACATCGGCTCCTTCCACTCCGTCGTCGAATTCGCGGCCGAGGCGAAGAAGCTTGGCCTGCCGATGAATCAGGACGATCTGGCCGCTGCCTCGGAGGCTGCGGCTATACTGGCCCGCGCCGGCGTCACCGACGACGACGTGGCGCGCCATCTGGACGCCGCCGGCATCGTGCTGCGGCGCGCCGGCATGTTCAGCGCCAAGTCGGCCGACCTTTACGCCACCAACATCCCCGATATTTTTTCCGGCGTCGCGATGGCGCTCAACGTCCATTGCGACGAGGACGAACTGGCGGGCTTGAACGCGGCGTTGGCGCGCGAAGAGCAGGCGCGCCACGTCAACAGGAACTCCGTGTTCGACGTCGTGTTCGCGATAGTCTGAGCGGCCAGAGTTTTTCGCGGCGCCCCAGTTCTCTTACTTAAGCCCATCCTCGGCGCGCAGCCTGCGCCACAAGGTCGTGCGGCTGATGCCGAGATATTCGGCCGCTGCGTCACGCCGTCCGCCGAAGCGGGCCAGCACCTGCGCCGCGCTTTCCAATACGCCGCGGTTCTGCGGCAGGCCATATTCCATATGGTTCGCTTTCTGCGCGGCTGGAATTATCACCGGCGCTGGGGACGGCGATTTCCGGAATAGTTCCGGCGCCACGTTCTGCACGAACGACGGCGTCAACGCCTGCAACGGTTCGGCCGCAAGGAACAGCGCCAGGCGCTCGGTCAGGTTGCGCAGCTCGCGCACATTGCCGGGCCAGTCGTAGCGCGTCAGCAGCGGCGCGCAAGCCGTCACCTCGGCGTGCAGATTCGGATGCGGCCGCGCGCCCAGCGCCGCCAAGGCATTCTTCAGCGACCATTCGGCCAACACCACAACGTCTTCTGCGCGTTCGCGCAGCGGCGGCAGCGACAGGCGCAACACGGCCAGCCGATAAAACAGGTCGGCCCGGAAGCGGCCCTCGCGCACGCGCTGTTCCAGGTCGCAGTGCGTGGCGCTGATGATGCGCACGTTGACGGCGATCGGCCGCGTGCCGCCGACCCGCACCACCTCGCGTTCTTCGAGCACGCGCAGCAAGCGCGTTTGCAAAGTCAGCGGCATCTCGCCTATCTCGTCGAGGAACAGCGTGCCGCGATTGGCGGCCTCGAATAATCCGGCATGGCCGCCGCGCCGCGCGCCGGTGAACGCGCCTTCCTCGTGGCCGAACAATTCCGATTCCAGCAGCGACTCGGCGATGGCGCCGCAATTGACGGCGACGAAGGGACGATTGATGCCCAGGCTGCGCGGGCTCTCGCGATGGATGGCCTGCGCCACCAGCTCCTTGCCGCAGCCGGTCTCGCCCTGGATCAGCACCGTCGCCGGCGACTTCGCATACAGCACCACCGACTGCCGCAGCGACTCCATCGCCCCGGACTCGCCGCGTAAATCGTTCAGGCCATGCTTGGCGCGCAGCGTGTCGGCGACCACCGCGCCGCGACCGCGCTTCGATTCCAGCTGCGTCAAGCGCGCCATCTCCAGCGCGTCGTCGAAAGCGTGGCGTATCGACGCCGCCGAGTAGACGAACACGCCGGTCAATCCCGCTTCCTCGGCCAGGTCGGTGATCAGTCCCGCGCCGACGATGGCCTGGATGCCGGCCGCCTTCAATTCGTTGATCTGCGCACGCGCATCCTCCTCGGTGGCATAGGTGCGCTGGGCGATGTCGAAGCCGAAGGTCGATGCGAAATCGGCCAGCTCCGGCATCCTGTCCTGATAGGTGATGACGCCGATGCGTTCGGATACGCGGCGCGCGCGCGCCAGCGCCTGCATCACGTCGAAGCCGCTGGCCTTGGCGATCACCACTGGCACCGACAAACGGCCTTTTAAATACGCCGCGTTGGAGCCAGCCGCGATCACCGCGTCGCAACGCTCGGTGGCCATGCGTTCGCGGATGTGGCGCGCGGCGTCGTCGAAACCGAGGTTGATCGGTTCTATCGCCGCGAGGTGGTCGTATTCGAGCGTGATGTCGCGGAACAGGTCGGACAGGCGCGAAACGGAAACGGTCCAGATGACCGGTTTGTCGGCGTTGTCGAAGGGTAGGGGATCGGTGTGGCGCATGTTTCAATTGTAGTTCATGATGCACGGCGTTTCAAATTGAAACCTGAGTGAAACATCGATTACTTGATAACTCAAGTAATCCATCACTTAAACCTGATACTAAGATGATGATTTTTAAGGAAATAGTGATTTTCCCGCCAAATCGGCAAGCGATGGCACGCCGTTTGCAATAAGCAGGCCATCGCTGTATCACCTAAAGGATAGAACATGAGCAAGCAAACCCCCGGTGCCGCCTTCCGTCTGGCCGTCCAAGAAGAATCCCCGTTGCAGGTCGTCGGCGCCATCAACGCCAATCACGCCTTGCTGGCGAAACGTGCCGGCTTCCGGGCGATTTATTTGTCCGGTGGCGGCGTCGCGGCCGGCTCGCTCGGCCTGCCCGACCTGGGCATCTCCAACCTCGACGACGTGCTCACCGATGTGCGCCGCATCACCGACGTTTGCGACCTGCCGCTGCTGGTCGACGTCGACACCGGCTTCGGCGCCTCGGCCTTCAACGTCGCGCGCACCGTCAAAGCTATGATCAAGTTCGGCGCCGCCGCCATGCACATCGAAGACCAGGTGGGCGCCAAGCGCTGCGGCCACCGTCCGGGCAAGGAGATCGTCAGCAAGCAGGAGATGGTCGACCGCATCAAGGCCGCCGTCGACGCGCGCACCGACGACAGCTTCGTCATCATGGCGCGCACCGACGCGCTGGCCGTCGAAGGCCTGGAAGCGGCGCTGGAACGCGCCATCGCCTGCGTCGAAGCGGGCGCCGACATGATCTTCCCGGAAGCGATCACCGACCTGGCCATGTACTCGCAATTCGCCAAGGCCGTGAAGGTGCCGGTACTGGCCAACATCACCGAATTCGGTTCGACGCCGCTGTACACGGTCGAGGAATTGCGCGGCGCCGACGTCGGCCTGGTGCTGTATCCGCTGTCCGCTTTCCGCGCCATGAACAAGGCCGCCGAAAACGTCTACGGCGCGATCCGCCGCGACGGCACGCAGCAGAACGTCATCGACACCATGCAGACCCGCGCCGAGCTGTATGAGCGCATCAACTATCACACCTTCGAGCAAAAGCTCGACGCGTTGTTCGCCGCGCAGAAAAAATAAACCGCATCTCGCACTCGATTGATCTTGGAGAAAAATACATGAGCACCACTGAAACCAGCAGCACCACCTTCAAACCGAAAAAATCCGTCGCGCTGTCCGGCGTCACCGCGGGTAACACGGCGCTTTGCTCGGTCGGCAAAACCGGCAACGATTTGCACTATCGCGGCTACGACATTTTGGACGTCGCCGACTCCTGCGAGTTCGAGGAAATCGCCTTCCTGCTGGTGCACGGCAAACTGCCCAACGCCGCCGAACTGAAAGGCTACAAGGCCAAACTGAAAGCGCTGCGCGGTTTGCCGGCGTCGCTGAAGGCCGCGCTGGAAGCCCTGCCGGCGTCGGCCCACCCGATGGACGTGATGCGCACCGGTGTCTCGGTCCTCGGCTGCACGCTGCCGGAAAAGGACGACCACAACGCGCCCGGCGCGCGCGACATCGCCGACCGCCTGATGGCTTCCTTCGGCTCGATGCTGCTGTACTGGTACCACTACAGCCATAACGGCAAGCGCATCGATGTGGAGACCGACGACGATTCCATCGGCGGCCATTTCCTGCACCTGCTGCATGGCGAGAAGCCGTCCGACAGCTGGGTCAAGGCGATGCACACTTCGCTGATCTTGTACGCGGAACACGAGTTCAACGCGTCCACCTTCACCAGCCGCGTCATCGCCGGCACGGGCTCCGACATCCACTCGGCCATCACCGGCGCGATCGGCGCGCTGCGCGGACCGAAGCACGGCGGCGCCAACGAAGTCGCGCTGGAAATCCAGAAGCGCTACGAAAACGCCGACGAAGCCGAAGCCGATATCCGCAACCGCGTCGCCAACAAGGAAGTGGTGATCGGCTTCGGCCACCCGGTCTACACCATCTCCGATCCGCGCAACGTCGTCATCAAGGAAGTGGCGCGCAGCCTGTCGCAGGAAGCCGGTTCGATGAAGATGTTCGACATCGCCGAGCGTCTCGAAACGGTCATGTGGGACATCAAAAAAATGTTCCCCAACCTGGACTGGTTCTCGGCCGTGTCGTACCACATGATGGGCGTGCCGACCGCGATGTTCACGCCGCTGTTCGTCATCTCGCGCACCTCCGGCTGGGCCGCGCACATCATCGAACAGCGCATCGACAACAAGATCATCCGCCCGAGCGCCAACTACGTCGGCCCGGAAGATCTGGCCTTCGTGCCGCTCAAGGACCGCAAATAAAATGAACACCAACTTCCGCAAATCCCTGCCCGGCACGGCCATCGATTACTTCGACGCGCGCGCCGCCGTCGACGCGATCCAGCCCGGCGCCTACGACAAGCTGCCCTACACCTCGCGCGTGCTGGCCGAGAACCTGGTGCGCCGCTGCGATCCGCAGACGCTGGATGCGTCCTTGGCGCAGCTGATCGAACGCCGCCGCGACCTCGACTTCCCGTGGTTCCCGGCGCGCGTGGTCTGCCACGACATCCTCGGACAAACCGCGCTGGTCGACCTGGCCGGCCTGCGCGACGCCATCGCGCTGCAAGGCGGCGATCCGGCGCTGGTCAATCCGGTCGTGCCGACGCAGCTGGTGGTCGACCATTCGCTGGCCGTGGAATGCGGCGGCTTCGATGAAAACGCGTTTGAAAAAAACCGCGCCATCGAAGACCGTCGCAACGAAGACCGCTTCGACTTTATCAACTGGACCAAGAAGGCGTTCAAGAACGTCGACGTGATCCCGCCGGGGAACGGCATCCTGCACCAGATTAATCTGGAGCGCATGTCGCCGGTGGTGCAGGTGGCCGACGGCGTCGCCTATCCGGACACGCTGGTCGGCACCGACTCGCATACGCCGATGGTCGACGCGCTGGGCGTGATCGCCATCGGCGTCGGCGGCCTGGAAGCGGAGAGCGTGATGCTGGGCCGCGCATCGTGGATGCGGCTGCCCGACATCATCGGCGTCGAGCTGACCGGCAAGCCGCAGCCCGGCATCACCGCCACCGATACCGTGCTGGCGCTGACCGAATTCCTGCGCAAGGAAAAAGTCGTTTCGTCCTATCTGGAATTCTTCGGTGCTGGCGCTTCCCATCTGACGCTGGGCGACCGCGCAACGATCTCCAACATGGCGCCGGAATACGGTTCGACGGCGGCGATGTTCTTCATCGACGAGCAGACCATCAAGTATCTGAAGCTGACCGGTCGTGATGATGAACTGGTCAAGCTGGTGGAGCTGTACGCCAAACACACCGGCCTGTGGGCCGACAGCCTGAAGACCGCCGAATATGAGCGTACCATCACATTTGATCTGTCGTCGGTGGTACGCAATATCGCCGGTCCATCGAATCCGCACAGCCGCGTGCCGACCTCCGAGCTGGCCGCGCGCGGCATCAGCGGCGTGGTCGAAAACGAAGCGGGCCTGATGCCCGATGGCGCCGTCATCATCGCCGCCATCACCAGCTGCACCAACACGAATAATCCGCGCAACATGATCGCCGCCGGTCTGCTGGCGCGCAACGCCAACCAGCGCGGGCTGACGCGCAAGCCGTGGGTGAAAAGTTCGCTCGCTCCCGGTTCCAAGACGGTGACGCTGTATCTCGAAGAAGCGCAGCTGATGAAGGAGCTGGAGCAGCTGGGCTTTGGCGTGGTCGCCTATGCCTGCACGTCCTGCAACGGCATGTCCGGCGCGCTCGATCCGGTGATCCAGAAGGAAGTCGTCGAGCGCGATCTGTATGCGACCGCGGTCCTGTCGGGCAACCGCAATTTCGACGGCCGTATCCACCCGTATGCCAAGCAGGCTTTCCTCGCCTCGCCACCGCTGGTGGTGGCTTACGCGATCGCCGGCACCATCCGCTTCGACATCGAGAAGGACATCCTCGGCATCGACGCCGACGGCCATCCGGTGACGCTGAAGGACATCTGGCCGAGCGACGAAGAGATCGACGCCATCGTCGCGGCCAGCGTGAAGCCGGAGCAGTTCCGCAAGGTCTACATCCCGATGTTTGCCAAGCAGGCCGACGACGGCATCAGCGTCAGCCCCTTGTACGACTGGCGTCCGCAGACGACGTATATCCGCCGTCCGCCATACTGGGAAGGCGCGCTGGCCGGCGCGCGCACGCTGACCGGCATGCGTCCGCTGGCGGTCCTCGGCGATAACATCACCACCGACCACCTGTCGCCGTCGAACGCCATCATGCTCGATAGCGCGGCCGGCGAGTACCTCGCGAAAATGGGCTTGCCGGAGGAGGACTTCAATTCCTACGCCACCCACCGCGGCGACCACCTGACGGCGCAACGCGCCACCTTCGCCAATCCGACCTTGAAGAACGAGATGGTGATGGTCGATGGTAAAGTCAAAGCCGGTTCGCTGGCGCGCATCGAGCCGGAAGGCAAAGTGACGCGCATGTGGGAAGCCATCGAGACCTATATGGAGCGCAAGCAGCCGCTGATCGTCATCGCCGGCGCCGATTACGGCCAGGGTTCGTCGCGCGACTGGGCGGCCAAGGGCGTGCGTCTGGCCGGCGCGGAAGCGATCGTCGCCGAGGGCTTCGAGCGCATCCACCGCACCAATCTGGTCGGCATGGGCGTGCTGCCGCTGGAGTTCAAGGCCGGCGTCAATCGCAAGACCTTGAGCATCGACGGCACCGAAACCTTCGACGTGATCGGCGAGCGCGTGCCGCGCGCCACGCTGACGCTGGTGATCAACCGCCGCGACGGTGAGCGCGTCGAAGTGCCGGTGACCTGCCGTCTCGACACCGCCGAGGAGGTGTCGATCTACGAAGCGGGCGGCGTGCTGCAGCGCTTCGCGCAGGACTTCCTGCAATCGACAGTGAAGGCGGCATGATCATGAGCCACGCACCGCAAATCAAAATCGCCGCCACGTATATGCGCGGCGGCACCAGCAAGGGCGTGTTCTTCCGCCTGCAGGATTTGCCGGCCGCCGCGCAGGTGCCCGGCAAGGCGCGCGACGCGCTGCTGCTGCGCGTGATCGGCAGCCCGGACCCCTACGGCAAACAGATCGACGGCATGGGCGGCGCCACGTCCAGCACCAGCAAGACGGTGATCCTGTCGGTCAGCGGCCAGCCGGGGCACGACGTCGATTATCTGTTCGGCCAGGTCGCCATCGACAAGGCCTTCGTCGACTGGAGCGGCAATTGCGGCAACCTGTCGGCCGCCGTCGGCGCGTTCGCCATCGCCGGCGGATTGGTGGACGCGGGCCGCGTTCCGCACGACGGCGTGGCCGTGGTGCGGATCTGGCAGGCCAACATCGGCAAGACCATCATCGCGCATATTCCAATCAGCGGCGGCGCGGTGCAGGAGACCGGCGATTTTGAACTCGACGGCGTGACCTTCCCGGCGGCTGAAGTGCAGCTGGAGTTCATGGACCCGGCGGCCGAAGAAGACGGTGCCGGCGGCGCGATGTTCCCGACCGGGCAGCTGGTCGACGAGTTGGAAGTGCCGGGCGTCGGCACCTTCAAGGCGACCATGATCAACGCCGGCATCCCGACCATCTTCGTCAACGCGGAAGATATCGGCTACACCGGCACCGAGCTGCAGGACGCGATCAACGGCGATCCGAAAGCATTGGCGCGCTTCGAGGCGATACGCGCGCATGGCGCGCTGCGTATGGGCCTGATCGGCCACATCGACGAGGCGGCGCAACGCCAGCACACGCCGAAGGTCGCCTTCGTGGCCAAGCCTGCCGATTACGTTTCGGCTAGCGGCAAGCGGGTCGCCGCCGCCGATGTCGATCTGCTGGTGCGTGCCATGTCGATGGGGAAGCTGCACCACGCGATGATGGGCACGGCCGCTGTCGCCATCGGCACCGCCGCGGCGATACCGGGCACGCTGGTCAACCTGGCGGCCGGCGGCGGCGCGCGCGACGCGGTGCGCTTCGGCCACCCGTCGGGCACCTTGCGCGTTGGCGCGCAGGCGAGCCAGGTCGACGGCGAGTGGCGCGTGGCCAAGGCGGTCATGAGCCGCAGCGCGCGCGTGTTGATGGAAGGTTGGGTGCGGATACCGGGCGACGCGTTCTGATCGCGCCCGTGACTTGACCCGACGACTATGCCCGGCGCCGACCGGGCATAGTCGTTTTTGCGGCGGCGACGGCGGCGAATCGGCGCCATTCAAACGGTGCGCTGGCGCGCGGTGTGGCTAATGCCCGCAGAGTAGTTTATGATCTTTCAACACGATGCCATGTGAGGCAGCGTTTTTCACATGGTGCGCTTGTGTACATGAACCGAGTTTCGACGAGTCCCGATTTTGTCTCCGACGCCTTGCAGTTGATCGGCATCCCGGCCTGTTGCTGCGATGGCGGCGGCGCCGTGCTGGCGGCGAACGTGGAGCTGGTCGCGCTGCTGGGCTTCGATCCGGCCGGCCGCCTGGTGTCGGAACTGTTCGCCCGCCACGTCAAGGAGCAGAGCGTGGCCATGCTCGACTCGGCGCTGGCCGCCGACGGCGTCGCCGATCGCTGGGATAGCTGCCTGGCGCGCGCCAACGGCCAGTATGTGTCGGTGCAGCTGTGGGTCAAGCCCTTGCCGCTGTCGGCGGCCATGGACGGCGCCACCATCGTCTTCAACGATATCAGCAGCGTGCACCGCGACCACCGCGCGCTGCGCAAAACGCTGCTGGAGCAGCAGGCCATCCTGGAAAACGCGGCCGTCGGCATCTTGTTCAGCAAGGAGGCGCGCATCCAGGAGTGCAATATCCGCTGCGCCGAAATGCTCGGCTACGCGCGCCACGAACTGGAAGGCGCGGACAGTGTCGTCATCCACCAGTCGGAGCAGCATTTCGACGAGCTGGCCGCCGAGTGCCTGGCGCCGCTGGCGGCCGGGCAGTCCTACACCGCCGAAGTGCAGCTGCGCCGCAAGGATGGCACGCTGCTGTGGTGCCGTTTGTACGGCCGCGCCATCGATCCCTCCGATACCGCCGACGGCACCGTGTGGATCGTCGAGGACATCGACGACCATCGCCGCGACGAGGAAATGCTGCGCCGCGCGCTGCTCGAAATGCAGGCCATCATGGACAGCGCGCCGCTGGCGATCGGCTTCCAGCGCGACAACCGCATCCTGCGCTACAACCACCGCTTCGCCGAATTCTTCGGCTTCACCGGCGATAGCGGCGTGGGCCAGCTGACCGAGACGCTGTATCCGTCGCAGGACGCGTTCGAGGCGGTGGTGCGCAAGGCCCGTCCGCTGCTGGCGCGCGGCAAGCCGTATCAGGCCGAGATGGAAATGCGGCGCCAGGACGGCTCGACATTCTGGGCGCACGCCTTCGGCTACGTCATCAATCCCGGTCGCACGCTGCAGGACACCATCTGGATCTTCGACGACCGCAGCGCGCAAAAAAAATCGGAGGAATCGCTGCGCAACGCGCTGCTGGAAAACCAGGCCATCCTCGACAGCGCGGTGCTGGGCATTTCGGTGATCGAGCAGGGCCACAACCTGCGCTGCAACACCAAGATGGAAGAGCTGTTCGGCTATGCGCCCGGCGAGATGAACAGGTTGAGCGTGCGCGCCTTTTACGACAGCACCGCCGCCTGGCATGCGGCGCGCGACGAGACGGCGCGCGACTTCCGCGCCGGCCGCGTCAACATGTCCGAGTATCAGCTGGTGCGCAAGGACGGCTCGCGTTTCTGGGCGCGGCTGTCGGGGCGGCCCTTCGATCTGAACCTGCCGAACGGCCGCTCGGTGTGGCTGGTCGATGACATCACCGCGCGGCGCGAGGCGGCCGACGCGGTCAGCCGCGCGCGCGACGAACTGGAAGTGCGGGTGCTCGAGCGCACCGCCGAACTGGCCGGCGCCAACGCGCTGCTGCAGGGCGAGATCGTCGAGCGCCGCCAGGCCGAGGCGCGTGTGCATCACATGGCTTATCACGACAGCCTCACCGGCCTGCCCAATCGCGTGCTGCTGTCGGACCGGCTGGACCGCGCGATGCTGGCGGCGCAGCGCTCCGAGCGCCGGCTGGCGGTGATGTTCCTCGACCTGGATCGCTTCAAGACCATCAACGATTCGCTAGGCCACCTGACGGGCGACCAGCTGCTCAAGGAAGTGGCGAGCCGCTTGTGCCGCGCGGTGCGCGCCAGCGACACCGTGGCGCGGCTGGGCGGCGACGAATTCGTGGTGCTGGTGCCGGGCATCCGCGACGTCGACGAGGCCACCGCCGTGGCGCAGAAAATCATCGACGCGCTGGGCGAGCCGTTCCCGCTCGAAGCGCGCACGCTGCACATCACGCCGTCGATCGGCGTTTGCATTTATCCGGACGACGGCGACGATGTCGAGACGCTGATGCGCCACGCCGACGCGGCCATGTACCACGCCAAGGCCAGTGGCCGCAACAACTACCAGTTCTTCACGCAGATGATGAACCAGGCCGCGTCGCAGCACTTTGAACTGGAGAGCAGCTTGCGCGGCGCGCTGGCGCTGAACCAGTTCGAGCTGCACTTCCAGCCCATCATGGACATCGGCACGCGGCGCCTGAATACGATGGAGGTGCTGCTGCGCTGGCGCCGGCCGGGCCTCGGGCTGGTGCTGCCGGACAGCTTCATTCCCATCATCGAGGAAAACGGTTTGATCGTGCCGATCGGCGAATGGGTGATGCGGCGCGCCTGCGAGCAAAGCATGGAGTGGGCGCGTCAGGGACTGGTGCCGGTGCCGCTGGCCGTCAACCTGTCGCCGCGCCAGTTCATGCACCGCGGCCTGATCGAGTCGATCCGCCGCATCCTCGACGAAACCGGCATCGCGCCGAACATGATCGAATTCGAAATCACCGAAACGGCGCTGATGCAGCACGGCGAGCAGACGCTGGATATTCTCGGCCAGATCAACGCGATGGGGATACGCCTGTCGATCGACGATTTCGGCACCGGCTATTCCAGCCTGGCCTACCTGAAGCGCTTCCCGGTCAAGAAACTCAAGATCGACCGGGCCTTCATCAAGGATTTGGAGGAGAGCGCGGAAGACCGCGCCATCGTGGCGGCGATCATCGCACTGTCGAACAGCCTGCAGCTGTCGGTGGTGGCGGAGGGCGTCGAGACGGAAGGGCAGTACGCGCTGTTGCAGCACAGCGGCTGCCAGTATGCGCAGGGTTATCTGTTCTCGCAGCCGGTGCCGCATGGGAACGCGCAGCTGCTGCTGCGCCATGCGGATCAAGCGGCGTAACCATCGTCGGCATAATTGACTGAACGATCCAGTATCAGTCGATGGTGGCGATCACCGGCGCGTGGTCGGAAGGCTGTTCCCATTTGCGCGGCGCGCGGTCGATGACGCAGGCGCTGCAGCGTGACGCCAGCGCCGCCGACAGCAGGATATGGTCGATGCGCATACCCTTGTTTTTCTGGAAGCCGAGCTGGCGGTAATCCCACCAGCTGAAGGATTTGTCGAGCTGCTCGAACAGGCGGAAGGCGTCCGTCAAACCGATGTCGATCAGGCGCGCCAGCGCGGCGCGCTCCTTGTCGGTGACCAGCACCTGGCCGGCCCACAAGGCCGGGTCGTGCACGTCGCGGTCTTCCGGCGCGATGTTGTAGTCGCCGACGACGGCCAGCTGCGGATGGA
>Ga0209847_1000826_pt1 | contig 11856 bp, 13 predicted proteins | sample OrgsoiDNA_201060_FD_185808 | JGI IMG/M metagenome (GOLD analysis project Ga0209847, IMG submission 185808) | Permafrost soil microbial communities from the Arctic, to analyse light accelerated degradation of dissolved organic matter (DOM) -... | ecosystem: Environmental > Terrestrial > Soil >... | reverse complement strand
CTCGATATCGCCATGTAATCTAGTCAAACGACAGGGTTATCGGTATTGAGACAGAGCGCATGCGCTGTTGGGGAATTTGGTGCGGCTGGCGGGGATCGAACCCACAACCCTTGGCTTCGGAGGCCATTTTGTTCACCAATAAGCCTTTGAATTCACACACAAAATTCTTATTTTTTACAACGAATACAATGGGTTACGGTAATTTCGGTATGTGCAAGTACACAACATTATATTGTGTTCTACCGGAAAAATGTTGGACGTACCTGGACAAATTTTGGACAAGCACTTTCCGTATTTTCTCCTTGACCACGCACCGGTATCCCCCATTATAATGGTTGCACCGACACAACAAACGCGCTCAGGCAGCGGGGCAAGTCGGCTTGCAACCTAGACACCGATGGCAACAACCAAAGTCTCCGTCACGAGATCCATCGAGGGCTGTAATCGCTAATGGTGACGGTTGCGCTACCCCAAAACGGATGTGATAAGGGTGGCAAGAGATTTAGGTCGAGGCCAAGGTAGCGCTTGGCACGGTATGCAAGTTTAGGAGAAAGCGAGAAGCTCCTGAGTTGTTCTGTACCTACAGAGCGCAATTTGCACACCGCAGATCGCACAGCGATTCGTGCGCCAAGCTGAAGATGAGCGACACCAGCTTAGGCAATAGAGACATATCCCTCGCGTATAGGCGACCTGCTTTGGCATGTCGCCGGCTTACGCCTGGGAGTGTGCCTTGTTCAAATTTGTAACCTCTATCGAGTATCTGTCCACACGATACTTACCTACCCTTTCTATTCATGAAGTCAGTGAGATCACTGGCGAACATGAGCAGACGATTCGCAATCGCCTGAGTGCCGGCGACTATCCGATCGCGTCATTCAAAGTTGGCAAGCGGCGCCTTTTTCGCTTGCTGGACGTCGCTACCTACATTGACCAACAGTGCCTGGCCGACTCGAGCCACCCCTCACAAAAACGTCCGCAACGAGGACGCCCGACCAAGGTTCAACAGCTTGCCAAACGGCAGGCACAAATTAACACTTCATTGGTTGAGGGCTGAAATATGCCATCTCAACCAAATCAATCGGCGCCAAGCGCGCAAGATCAAAACAAGCAGGCGCCACTCCTGCAGCGCGTGAGGGAAATTGCAGAGAGGGAAATTGCCAGGAAAGCCCAAGCGTCCGAGGAAGTACAGGTCAAATTGCAACAAGAATTGGATTTATTCGACGCTAACCTGCTCAATTACAACCTGAAGGACGACATGGCCACTATGGAGGCCCCGCTTTTCTCATTGAGCACCAACCCGGACATGGACACGTGGAAGTGGATTAGCCCTGACAAAAAAAAATGGCTGGAAGTAACTCCATCCTCCATCGGTCGGGCGACCATCCACGACAAGGATTTATTGATCTACCTGACTTCGCAGCTCGTCGCCGGCATGAACGACTCAGCGCGCAACGGCACCAAGATGCCCGGCCGCCGCATCCGCTTCAAGGCGCGCGACTTCTTGATCGCGACCGGTAGAGATACAGGCGGCAAGTCGTACACGAGCCTGGAGAGCACTATCGACCGGCTGTCCGGCACTAGACTGAAGACTAACATAGAAATTGGCAACATAGATTGTCGCAGCAGCTTCGGCCTAATCGAGCAAGCCGACTATGTCATAAAATCAGGCAGCAATGGTAGCAAGCGAATGATCTCCATCGAAGTTTCGCTGTCAGAATGGCTTTACCGCGCCTTGCAACAAAAGAAGATTCTCACCATTAACCCGCTCTACTTCACTCTGCGCAAGCCCCTAGCTAAGCGCCTATACCAGCTGGCGCGCAAACATGTAGGGGACCAACCCGAATGGATAATAAAGGAGGATAACCTACTGGAGAAGGCTAGCAGCAAGGCCAACATAGGCGAGTTCAGGCGCATGCTGAAGGCCATCATGGATGACGACAACATCCCAGATTATCGAATTGAAAAATACAAGTCACGCAGAGGGGAAAACATGGTGGGCTTTTACAAGAGAAGTGCTGCAAAAATTATTCAAGCCTACGCCAAAGAGGCTCAACCGAAGAAAGTCGCCAGCCCGCAACGCATGCTACAGGCAGACATCTTTGGCTAACTTCGGGGTATCACACAATCCGGTCGGTGTTTAAATCGAGCCTCAGGCACGTCCGCCCGATTCTTGGGCAACTGCTGACGACACGCAGCATCGCTCGCGCCGACATCAGTCGGCAGCCTCTGCGTTGGTTCTTGGGTACTATTTCGAGTGTGCCCGTAGGGTCGGAGGCGCCCTCGTGATGGCCGGCAGCGCTGATGCGCCAGCCTTCTTCTCAATCCAATAAATCCGCGTAGCGGGCTTTTGACGTGTCGTCCTCGCATTCAGAGGTGGGGTTAATAAAAGAGGTAAGGCGCGTGTTCGGGCTGAAGGTTAAATAAGTTAAAGTAGTTAACAGCATTTTCTTGCATGTGAACATCTATTACAACCGATTGATTTATATGAAATTTTATTTCAAAATCGTGTGTAATACCCCGAACTTCCGGTGTGCGATACCCCGAACCCTTATGTTTGATACCCCGACCTAATATGTGTGGTACCCCGAGCATGTTGTGTGATACCCCATACTTTCGCTTACGGGTGTGAAACCCGAGCTCGGAGCCTCGCCCTCCCCTCCGCAACGACGGCCCGTCTGGGTGCGGATGCGGATGCGGATGCGGATGCGGACGCCACGGCGATCCTACACGCGATGATGCCAACACGTGTTATATGGGTCAAATGCCGTGCACCCAACACCTGAAAAACCAAATAGACAATAATTTCACAAAATTCCCATTGGCAATATCTAGTTTCAACACAGCTACAGCCGCGCAGATCGGTACGATCGTAGCAAAACTTTTGGCTCTTGAAAGCAGAGTGTGATAACTTGCTTACATTATTATGAAATCAACTTAGGAAAACACATGCCTACATATTCCGAATTGCAAGCCCAGATTGCCGAATTGACACACCAAGCAGAAGCTGTACGTTCGCAAGAGCTGGCAAGCGCAAAGTCGAAGATTGCCGCAATCATGAAAGAATACGGTCTGACAACTGCGGATCTTGGCACCGGCTCTAAAGTTAAAAGCAGTCCAGTGAGCAGTTCTGTTGCCGCCAAATATAAGGACCCTGTCAGTGGGGTAACCTGGACTGGCCGTGGCCGTGCTCCATTGTGGCTTAACGGCAAAAATAAAGAGGAGTTCCTTATAAAATAAGAATAAACGTCGCTAGTGGCCACCACTCTCCTGTGCTGGCCGACAACGACAAAATGACGTCTGTTCACGAAGCCAAACTGGAAAAGGCATCGCAAAAATCGAGCCTTCGCTGACATCCTCAATTATTAAGAGGCGTATTCATCGCCAAACGGATTGAATGAAGAAGCTCTCTCCTCCGCCCGAAACCGCAGTGAACATGGCGCCAGTACTACCATACTGTTTCCATCCCGTCTCATCAAATCTCAAACGTGCTTCCGCAGAGGGCCAAATTGGCCTGCCATCACATCCACCATTTTGCTTAAACCACAGTCCAAACTCTGGCGAAGTACGGGTAGTTATTGGAACCTGAAACGTCTTGAAGCTTTTTGCCTCAATCAAGACCGGAAACTGGGGTTTGATTGGCCCGGTAGGGAGGAAAACTATTTTAGCGCTAGGTCCAATTGGTGATGTTGCAATGGAGTTCAGCTCTTTGATAGTAACTGGCTGGGTAGAGTTATTGAATATGGTGACCTGCCAGTTTAATTCGATGCTCGTGACGCCGTTCCCCCAGCAAGTGGTCGCCCCGACCCGCGTACTCGGATTGTTGGAAGAAAGCGCTTCAATCGTAATTTTTTCCTTATTAAGGGAATTCGCCTCATGAGCGGACCAATTCTGCCCCCCAGCCATTGCCAGTGCAAGTACACTGAGAGCTATAGTAACCTTAGATTCCGTAGTCATAAAAATCACATCCATAATATTTTATCGAGTATCTGAAGCGGCACTGACGTAACTAAGTTACTTCTGTGCGCGATGACTGCTTCTGGTCGACTACAGATCAGAGTCACTCTTCGAATATAGCATAGCACTCTTGAATAAATGAAAAATACGTACATGGTCACTATAGATGCTCAGTAAGTGTAAATGCGGATAGCGATAATAGGTTGCTGGGTTAGGAAAGCCGGTCCCATGGAAACATTAGTCCGTTTTGTAGAATAGGCGGCCCCTGGGGGTCTGATATTTAGTGCCAGATTTGGGATGAGAGCAGGTGGTAGCTTTGATGAGAATACTCAATTCGTGAAAAACACAGCCCGGCGCCAAGCAGAACCGGCCCGGAATTTTCGGCCAATTGTCAACATTAATCCCGTGCACATGCTCACAGCTGTGCGAGCGCAGCCACTACCAGCATTCGCCACATGGGCTAAATACCGTGTCCCCCGCACTTGAAAACTCAAAACTATAATTGCCTATAATTCGCATTGGCAAAATTTAGCCTCGCCACAGCGGCCAGCCCCGCAGGTCGGCACGGTCGTAGCAAAACTGTGTGCCTGACGTCGGCGCCGCGATCATGGCGCGCAGGATCGCCACCGCTTCGTCATCGAGGCCAGTGCTGGGGTCCGTGAACAGCGCAGCCCCGGCGCCTGGCAGATTCGGCCCGAAGTTGTCCGGCCAGTCGTCAACGGCAATCCAACGTTCATGCTCGCGGCCATGCGCCCGCAACCATTGCCAGCACTCCCGTTCCCGCTGGCGCGGCTCCGCAGTTATCCCCTTGATGGCGGTCAAGCCGATAAACCTATGGCGCAAATCCTCGGGGAAATGCTTTGCCAGCTCGGCCACGTCGTCGACATCCTCTCGCCAGGCTGACGAAACGACGACTTCGATATCAGGGTGATCGCGCAGCACCGCCGAAAACCGGGACGCATGGCGGAATAGGTCTTTGGACGCACAGCCGATATCGTGCAGCACCCCGTCGAAGTCGAGGAAAATAATCACGGTTGCCAGCCATTCTCAAGGGCGTAGAGCGCACCAATCCTCAGGGAATGGGCATCGTGCAACGCGTGATGCGCCGGCCTCTCTGGCGTGTGATAGCGCGCCATGCGCGCATGAATTTCTGGCTGTTCGTCGTCGCCCATAGACCATCCGGTGAACAGGATCGGTGCCGGCGCCAAATTCGCCGGCCACTCGGGAAGAAGCGAGCGCAGCAATCGAAAATCGGCGTCGGGGCAATCGGTGACAACAACAGCGTGGTCTTGAATGCTGGCGATCCAAGCGGCCAGCCGAACGCGGATGTCCGCCACGCTCTGTACGTGATCGCCGCCCCACAGGTGCGGCAGCACATTGAAATGGACCCACTCGTTGCACTGGACGGCGTAATGACTTGGCGGAAGCTCGGCATAGAACTCTCGGCCAGCCTCGTCCACTAGACCGAGTGAAATCAAGTCGGGCTTGTCCTGGTCGAGTCCGGTAAATTCGGTGTCGAGAAAGAGGATCACGGCAAGTCCTCCCGGTTGGCCGTTTGCCATGCCTGATACCCGGTCCTCATCGCCCGCGCATCGGCAAGGGCATGGTGTCGAGGCCAGCCCGGTACATACGCTCGATTCAGCGCATGCTGATAAACCGGATCAATTTCGACCTCGCCCAGCATTAGACTGCTGCCCACGTTGGCCGGCGGCGCGTCGAACTCATCGCCAAGGAAAGCGTCGACTAGCAAGTCACGATCGGTCGAGTAGTCATAGACCAGCGTGGCCGGCTCGCGTAGCGCCTCAAACCACGCGCGCAGGCGGCCGGTAAGCTCGGTGCGAGTGCAGGCGGCGCCGGCGACACGCCCCAGCATGGGTACGACGGCCGCACGCACGAAGTCGCTGCAATCCTCGCTCCGGTAGTCGTTGCGCTCGGCATAGAACTCGCGGCCGTCGTCACACACCAGCGCGATGCTAATCAGGTCGATCTGGATGAAATCGGTGAACTCGGTGTCGACAAAAACTAGCATCGCAACACCCGCCCGCATAACCAGCCAATCATGCCAATCATGCGCCCTCCCACGACTTTAACTCCGACAATATGCGTTGCCGTGTAACCTCATCCAGAAGCCCAGGATACGGCGGCGATTGCCGCAAGCGATTGGCATTTTGATCCCGACTTGTCATTGCGTGCCTGATCGCTTCATCGGTGCCGGTGGTCAGCAACGCGCGCCACTCGTCATAAGCGGATACCCAAACGCCCATCGAAGCCCATCGATCAAGGTTTGCGAGACCAACGCTTCGAATCGTTAGCATATCGGCGCGTTCAAGCACAGCCACGGCGGCGCGTAGCTTGAACTCGTCGAGCCTGTCATGTGGGTTCATCTCTTGAATCCATAAATTATATAAATAGTATAAATCATTTATTCCATTTATCTACTAGGTACATTTTTACCTGCGCCCTGCTCCGGTGTGCGTGCCAAACTCAGCTCGCCGTTACGGTCCACTATCACCGTATCACCAACTTGCAGCACCAAGTCGATCGGAACTGGGTACACAGCGGCGGAACGGCCCTTGTTGATAACGACACCATCTGGCGCGACGTGGACGACTGTGTGCCTGGCGTCGCCCTTCTCTGGTGTCGCGGAGGCGATTGATTTGCCCGTCTCAGCAGACCAAGTTGCAAGCCACTGCTGCGCGGTTGGTTGTGCTGCTGCCGACGCGACCTGGTGCATATCGACGGCGGGTGTCTCTGCAACCACTAGCTCAGGTTCGCGCTTCTTCTTCGCCTTTGTCGGTGTGGTTAACTGTACCGGCGCCGCTGTTACCTGATGCGGATCGTCGTCAGGTACGTCAACATCCCGCTTCGCGGATTTGTTGGAAGGGAGAGGCGGTGTGGCTGGACTTTGCGACGTTGGCCGTGCTGGTGTGCGCTTTACTATATATTTTTCGTCGATGATCTGCTGGCGGATCGCCTCAAGCTGCGGATCGACGAATTTAACTGGGATGCCCTGGGCTACAGCCACAGCAACAACACGCCGCTGAAATTCAGGGGAGCCGGTGAGCGTCAGATTTGTTCCAAATTTTTCGCGGCCAAGTAACAGCGCTGCTGTGATCGTCACTTCGCTGTTCTCATCGAGCACGGCAAGATGCGGCCCCTCGTCCCGCAACACGGCGCGGCCATATTGCCGATAGGTGATATCCCCATTGCGCTCCACTGAATGAGCTAACGTCTTCAAGATTGACGATGTCGAACGGCGCCGCCCCCTTGCGTCGTCGTCATCATCAAGGAAGATCGTGCCAGTGATCGACCGTACCGGCGCTGCGCGTGCCTCCCCATCGAGCTCGCGCAATGCCGCAAGTGCTTCTTCGTTGCCGGTCTGCGCTTTGGCGTGCAGGTACACTTGCCAAGCACTCGCATCTACTGCCCGCATGGCTACACGAGCCGCCTGGCGCTCATCCTTGAACTCTGCCTTGGCGGTGGCAGCACGTAGCTTCTGGAGCGACTTCATGGCCTTTTTATCCGCCCCGGATAATCCATCCAACGCCTTGGCTTGATCGCTTTTTAGCACTGCGACAAGCAACGATCGACGCCGAGCCGTCTCCCCATCGAACGACTTCAATTGCAGCTTCAGCGCCTCCTTGTTCGACACCTGCGCAGCCTTGAAGTCCCGCCAGAGCTGAGGCGGCGCAGCTTTCTCAGTGCGCGACCTGGTGCGCTTGTGTTCGATTTGATTTTCATACGCCACCCTCAAGATCGGCGCGGCTTCAGCCCATGATAAGCCAAGCTCCTTCGTGAGAAAGTCGCTAGGAGAAAGGGAACGCGACCCGCACTGAATCCGCGGCGTCCCATCCTTAGCGGTCGTGACTTGGTACAGCGCAGGCGTCAGGCCGTGACTGTGACTCAAACCGTTCAGGAGCTGGCCGCAGTCCAAATTCTTGCGTATTTCTGCGTACCTCTCTTTATCCGCCGCTTGCTCGTACCGCTCGCGCAGCTCGACGCGCAACTTACCAAGCACGCTCGAAGGTTGCGCTAGAAGAACGTGCCCGGTCCATTCTTGACCGGCATCGCCAAGGCGTCCAGCTCCAGACTCGCTGGGGCTGGGTCCGCGACTGGACTGGCTGGCACTGGCGCTTGGCTGACCGCCTTTCGAGGCGCCGGCCGGCTCGCCTCCATCTCGTCCTCTTGTAGCTGCTTGTCGCACGCCAGGACCATCTGGTTCGGCTGCTGATTCGGTTCGTACATCCACGCTTGCGTGATCGTGCAATAGCATTTCGGACCGGCTCGAAATTCCATCCAGGTTGCGTACTGGCATGCGCGGCACGCGATCTCTGGCGGTGGCAATTTTTCTGCCTTTAACTGCATCAGGACCTGCGATTCCATTTTTAACCCTTTCGATATCATCTAACAGCTGGAGACGCATTTCCGCGTCGATTGGTTGTTTGCTTGCGATCATTCGCCGCTCTATTAGTAACGCTGTTTTAAGCTGAGCCTTGGCATCTTTAGCACGGGCGGACTCTTTGTCTGCAACCGCCTGGCGTGCATCACCAGAAAGCCCTGCAAGGGCCTGCTTACGCTCTGCGCGAAGTACGTTAGCAAGAGCCAATCTACGATCACGTGCGCTCGCATCAAACTCTGTGAGGCCGGTAGTAAAGCCAGCTTGGTATTTTGCGAACTCCGCGCTACCTGTGTGCAAATAGCGATGTTCACGAGCCTTTATCGTGTTCCATTCGTTCAAGATACCAGCTATATATCCCGGTTCTTTCCGTGGCTGCATTTGCTCAAGATATGCCTCACGTGCTTTTTCTTCAAAAATTGAAATCTTATCTTCGGTTGAACGTTCGATAAATCCACGCTGAAAAAAATTACCTTGCAATCGCATGGCTTTGTATGGTTTCCCATTTTCATCTAGCCCATGAAATTTAACGCGATAACATTCATTAAATTTCCCTCTATACATTTTCGACACTGTGCCATACTTTGCAAGCAGACGTTCAAAATCCACCCAATTTGTAATCTTCTCGAACACGACCTGCTTCATCAACTCAATTTCAAGATGAGCCTTACGCTCTCCAAATGCACCTAGCGCATTAGGCTTCATACCTGTGTAACCGGCTAAAATGTCAATCGCATTTTTTGGAGTAATTTTTGGATTATCTTTCGGACTCGAAAAACCATACTTTGCATTAAACGATTCCTGCCATGCATCGATATATTTTAAATTATCTGATTCTGGCCCCAAATAGCCTAGTGGTTCGATTGATTCACCTGTAGCCAAATCGTGCCGACCAATGCCGATATGGATATGCGTTCGTCGCGTTATTTCCTCGCCCGTTTCGGAATTGATGTAAGTTGAAATTTTTGGGCGATGAGCCTCGGCGTAGAACGCGATTCGGCTACGCTCGTATTCAGGATACGCGGACAAGGCGTGCTCACGAAACTCGTTGACTGCTATTTGCAGCATTTCGTTAGTAACGTGGTTTTCGCTAAACGACAGCGTTACATGGTCATACTTAATTCCATCGTCACCATGCAGTGATGTCGCTGCTTCAATAACATCTAAGTCTCCAAACAATGGAATACGCTGGTCGAGTTGGTCACGGTGCTGTTCCCGTCCTTTTTTTTGACCATTGACCAGATATTCTTTGAATCCCCCCTTGCCGCCGCGAATTTCGACAATCATTTTATTGCCTCACCAACTTGGTCAAGCATGTAGTGATTGTATTGCTCAAGTTGATCAAGTATAGCCAAATATGTCTCCTCCGAAACAACATTATTATAATTATCAGTATTAACTCTATGTGCCAGTTGATTGATATTGTTTGACGCCTTTTGAAGAAAAAAAACTGCACGCTTTGCATCAGACGAAGCTTTTGGCCTTGCAATAACCTCCACGCGATTCTTAGCAACATAGTCGCGATGTAATTCGGATTGGGTTAAATTCGCGTCAGAGCATTGCTTTTCAAATTCGAGAAATACTTCCATTTTCGTGCGGAACGATATCACCTTACTTAACTTTTCATCATCTGACTTTTTAGGCCGCACCATAGCAAGTTTCCATTTATTTTAGTGTGCATCGCCCCACGTCCAGCCGCTAACTGGTCCTAGCGAAGCACCTCCGTAGGGAGGTGCGCAGCGCAGGGGGTCAAGGGGGATTTCCCCCTGGCACGGCCATGGTTACATAAACTCTGACCGGAGGGCAAGAGTTTATGTAAACATGGCTGTCGTGCCTAGTTGTTGAACTAGATATAATCGGCAATATATTAACGCTGCATTAACACTGCATGATCACTGCATTAACACCTACTTAACACTTTGATAATTTTCTTGACACGGCAGATTATCTGCACTAATATTGCCGCACAACATCTAGTTACTTGATTGCACTGCAATTTTCTGAAACGATGATGAGGCAACAACGCAATCAGGGACGCGGAGATAATCGATGGAAAAAAACAACATAGCAAAGGCCCTACGAGCGTTGGCAACGAGCGATAAAAACAGATCGGCAACGGCCCGGTTGCGCGACGTGTTCGATGACGTGGAAATCGCGCTTAAAGCTGGAGTAAGTCATGCAGCAATTCTCGATACGTTGCATGAACAAGGGTTTGCAATGACGGCAAAAAGTTTTGAAAGCGCAATGTACCGACTGCGGAAAAAGAAACGCGTTATAAGTAGCGACGTTCAACCAGCAACAAATGCGATAAGGCCAGCAGGGCTAGCGGAAATTACACCAAGCGTCACACCGCCGGTATCAAGCGCAACGCCAACGGGGACACTGGCCGTCAAAATAACGACAGGAAACCCGTTAAGAGCATATCGTTATACACACCTTTTTTCATCAATAAAATCAATAGCTTGGCGCTAGTTCGCCTCGGCTTCTGCCGCACGTGTTGGCACCCGCGCGGCGGGCGCTTTGGGTCAAATCACTGGAGTTTTGCCTAAATGTTAGGCAAAACATCGCGAGAAACGCCCATTCGGGCGAAATGGGTGTCCATCAAAAAAAGATGTGTATAACGCTATGCGTTAAGAGCACTATCAGGAACGCCAACGGAAGGGAACCATATTCCGAAAGCTATATTTGAAGTAGACGAAAATTAGGATAAATATGAATGATATACATTTTATTTTGCAAGGCAAAGGCGGAGTGGGAAAATCGCTGATTGCTGTTTTTGTTGCACAATACGTGCAAAGCAAAGGCGGAAAAGTAATTTGCGCCGACACGGACCCAGTAAACAGAACCTTTGCGAAATACGCGTCATTGGACGTTGCGCCAATCGAAATTGCAGAGAATGGCAATATCGTTACTAAGAAATTCGATCCATTAATGGAAATGATTGTCTCCACAGATGCAGATTTCGTTATTGACAATGGAGCTGCAACGTTCATGCCATTGACTCAATATTTGGTAGAAAATGATATCTATCAAGTGATGGCCGAGCACGGGAAAAGCGTCTATATTCATTCAGTACTGGTAGGTGCTCAAGGACAGTCTGATACATACGACGGACTTGCTGAATTGCTCGGAAAAGTAAATAAATTTGCCAAAGTCGTTATTTGGGAAAATGAATTTTGGGGTGCCATAGATTTTGATGGCCACCCAATCACAGCCAGCAAGCTCTTCAAGGATGCCGATAAAGCCGGGAAAATCGCCGGAGTCGTCAACGTCATAAATCGGAGTCAATCCGATACATTTGTAGCTGACATGAAACAAATGACCAGCAAGAGCATGACGCTGGCTGACGTACTCGATTCGCCAGATTTCAATTTCCTAGCTAAAAACCGATTGAAGAAGGTTGTTGGCGATGTCTTCACTGAGTTGGATAAAGTGACCTGGTAAGCGCGATGGACATCCGCGAACTACAGCCTCTGTTGCGAGCAAAGGGCGTTAACGTGACGGAC
>Ga0209847_1000824_pt1 | contig 11877 bp, 11 predicted proteins | sample OrgsoiDNA_201060_FD_185808 | JGI IMG/M metagenome (GOLD analysis project Ga0209847, IMG submission 185808) | Permafrost soil microbial communities from the Arctic, to analyse light accelerated degradation of dissolved organic matter (DOM) -... | ecosystem: Environmental > Terrestrial > Soil >... | reverse complement strand
GCGCAGAACTGGTCCGTGCGGCAATTGGAGCGAGTCACCAAGCGGATGATGGAAGGCCGCCAGCCGAAATCGGTGGATGAGGTGGAACTCGATCCCAACGTGAAGGCCGCGATCCAGGAGATGGAGCGAGCGTTGGGCACCAAGGTGCGGATCATCGAAGGCGCCAAGGGCAAGGGTAAAATTGAGATTGAGTATTACTCGGCGGACGACCTGGACCGGATTTATGCGGCCATTGCCGGCGAGCCCTAATCCACTACTTCTTCAGCAAGGCAACTATATCAGATAATTCTCTCCGAATATCCGGCAACAACGCCTCGGCGAAAAGGTCCGGCTGGAGGCCCTTGGGAGCGGCGCGCGGCTTGGGCGCGCGGGACTCGGCCTGGAGAGCCTGGCGCGCGCCCTCGATAGTAAACCGCTTTTCGTAGAGCAGATGCTTAATGCGGAGCAGCAGCTCCACATCTTTGCGCCGGTACAGGCGGTGGCCCGTGCCGGACTTTTTGGGCGAGAGCACCGCGAATTCGGTTTCCCAATAGCGCAAGACGTACGGCTCGACTCCAAGGAGTTCACTCACCTCGCCGATCTTGAAGTACAGCTTATCCGGAATCTCGGGAGACCCAGGCTGCAACGCTACATCTGTCATTCGCCACTGCGATCTTATCTCAACCGGATGTGAATGTCACGGGCCGCATGTGATGGTGATAACGTGCTGGCCGCGGGGGAGGAGGAGCGTTAGAGGCGCGTCGACGCCGTCGATCTGGATGGATTTAAGCGGGCGGTCCAGGATGGCGATGGCGCGGGATGCGGATTGGTAGGAGAATTCGATCCTGGTGGCGGAGAGGGAATGGGCCGACTTCAGATCTGCGTTTAGATAGAGCAGGCGCGGGGATGAGGAAGCGGGGGCGTGCTCAATGGCGTGTGGGCCGGCGGGAAGCCAGAGGGTCTGGTCATCGCCGGCCGGCCACAGTAGACCGTCTACTATCGCGGGGCCTTTCCAAGGTATGCCGACGGCGGTGGTGGACTCTACCACCAGCTTGGGGCCCATCCGCTCCATGCGCGTTACGGTGGCGGCGGCGGAAGGGAGCAGTGGCAGGTCGGGCGGCAGGAGAGAGTTTTCGAAGTAGAGCGCCACGCGGGGGAAGTTGGCGGCTGCGTGGTGAACCAGTTGGAAGAGTTCGGTGCCGGTTTGTTGTTTCGTCGGGTAGACGTTTTGGTAACGGTCCACGATGTTCAGGTCGATGGCGAGTTTGTCGCGGTGGGCGGTGAGCGCGCGGTAGCGTTCAGCGATGGTCTGGTAGCGCTGCGGACCGAGGTGCCAGACGGTGGCAGGGTCCTCGATCAGAAACGTGAAGTTGTGGGTGTCGAGCAACGGCAGCACACGGGCGGCGTCGGCGCCGATGGCTTCGCGCATGTTGGGATCGAAGCGGTCGTCCACGTGGGTCAGGACCAGGTCCAGGTGAGGTTTTTTCCGGCGGATTAGCTCGAGTTGATTTAGCCATTCCTGTTGAAGGCGGAAGGTGAGCCCGGCGCGGTAGGTCAAGAATGCCGGCAGGAGTGACGGCGTGGCGGGCTGGGGACTGAAGAGGGTGAGCGGGTCGACTCCCGATTGGGCTTTGAATTCGGCACGGACGTCGTCGTTCATAGGCGTAAAGCGCGCAGGATTGGCAGGGCCTTCGAGGGATTCGAAGTAGAGCTCGGCCAGGTTGACGCCGTCCCAATCGAAGCGCGCGGCCAACTGCGTGACGCCGGCGGAGACGGCCCGGAAGCAGTCGCGATTGGTCAGGTTCATCAGCTTGCGCCAATCGAGTTGGGCGTCCTGCAGGACGGCGGTTTTTTCGCGCCACTCAGGATGGTCGTGCCAGAACTTTTCGCTGACGTGAGGGAGTTCGAGCCAGGCGTAGACCAGAATGCCTTGACGGTGGCAGGCTTCGATCAGCTTGGCGAGGTAGACGTCGCCTTCGGGGTCGGGCTCGAAGAAATGCCAGGCGGCGACGTGGAGGGCGGAGATTCCGGCTTTGCGCCAGCGGGCGGCGAAGTAATCGACATCGACGCGCGAGCGGTAGGCGGAATCGAAGAAGGCCCATAGGCGGTTGGTGCGGAATGGCGGGTCGAGGCCCAGATCGCAGAGGGCATTCAGCAGGTACGGAAAGCGCTCGTAGCCGCGCTCGCCGGGAGGGACGGCAATCCAGAGGACCGCGCCCAGACCGCGGTGGAAACCGGCGGAGAGCGGGGCTTTGTTCCAGCGCTCATGGGCGAAGATCGTGGCGCCTTCGGGGATCCGGAATATCGGGAGTTCAAGGCCTTTTTCCCAAACGATGGGGAGGGTGGGGCGGTGGATGTCCGTGAGGCTGTTGACCTGGACGCTTTCGCTGGTTCGACGGAAGCCGAACATCTCGGCGAGAGAAGATTCGCCTTCGAGGATCAGGACGGCGCCTTTTTCGACGCGGGCGGGCCACTCGGGGGAGGCGGAGGCTCCGGTGCGGGCGACGAAGATGTGGGCGAGGCCCGCGGGTTGCGGCTGGAGGCCGATGGAGGAGAGGATTTCGGGCCATGCGCCGGGGTCGTCGGAGAGGACGGAGAAGTAGGGAAGTGCGGCAGCGGGGGTGGCGGGGGCAGGCGCCGCCGGGAAGGCCCCTGGAGCAAGGAGCAGAAGCAGGAGCGTGGCGGAATGTTTAATGGGTGATGGCATACCAGAGTCCGGTGCGAAGGTCGAGGAAACGGGGGCGGGCGCCGATCAGGTAGGCGCCGCGGAGGGCGTTGACGGTCAGGTACATGGATTTGGGCATCCGGGAGCTCGTGAAGCGGAGTCCGGGGCCTGTTTCGACGAAATTGGCCCAGTCCTGCCGTTTGGAATCGAGGGTCAGGTTGGCGTTCCAGTAAAGCTGGGTACGCAACTCGGATGGGCCGATGGTGTATCCGGCGCGGTTCTGCGCATAGGCCAGGAAATCGTTGCCGAAGCGGCTGACGAAAATGGCGTCGATGGCGGTATCGGCGAACCAGTTGGTGGATTCCGAATGCAAAGCGCGGGCCATGGAGATGCCGCCGCGATAGTCGGGGAGCATGTGGCGGGTGAGATAGCCGATGGAGTTGCCGGCTTCGGCCCAGGCGGTGATGCCGTACCAGGGGACGGTTGCGATGCCAACGCCGACGATGAAGGCGCTCTCGGAAAGGTACTGCGGGGCGACGGTGCCGGCGATGCCCACAGTCTGGCGCGTGTCGCCCACGAAACGCACGCTGAGGTAGGGGCGGATGGGGAGGCCGGTGCGGACTTCGGTCTTGACCTGGCCGTAGGAGAAAAGGTCATGCCAGCGGGTGGAGAAGATGGGGAAGAGCCAGGCGGTGGTGCGGAAGCGCTCAGTGGCGTCGCGAAGACTCTTCCAGGCGGTGGCGGCTTCGGTCGAGATCTGGGGGTCTGGGCTTTTGCGGGCCAGATCGAACCAGCGGACAGCGGAGAGGTCCTGGTGGAGGATGTTGTAGGTCCAGCCGAGTTTGAGCATGACGGCGAAATCGCCGGGGTCGTCTTCGTGGGCCACCTGGAGGTACTTGAGGGCATCCTTCATATAGCCGGCTTTGATGCTGCGTTCGGCCATGACTTTGGCATCGATGGACTGGGGCTGCGGCTGGGCCGCGGTGCGGGCCTTGAAGACCTGGGGCAGGCGGAGGACGGAACGGACGCGGTTGGCGAGGTCCTCATCATTACCGGCCATGACGTGTTCGAAGAGCGGCTGGGCAGCGGCGCGATCGCCGTGGCCGTAGAGGAGGAATCCGAGTTGGGTGGCGGCCAGAAAGTCGTCGGGGGCGAGTTCCGTGAGGCTGCGGAACTCCCGCTCGGCTTCGAGGGGGAAATCCATGCGGAGGAGGAGGTAGCCGAGTTCGCGGCGGAGTTCGGTGTTGGCGGGGTCCAGGACCAGGGCGCGGCGGAAATCATCGACGAAGGGGTAATGGGTGGGGAGGAGTTCGCGGGCGAGTTCGGCGGCGCGCGGTTCGCCCCCTCGGGAGGCAGCCAGCAGGGCGGCGTGGGCGTCATCGAGGCGGTTGAGCGCCAGCCAGACGCGGCCGAGGTCGACCAGAACGGAGCGGCGGTCGGGAAGGAGGCGCCAGGCCTTTTCGTAATGCTCGGCGGCGAGCGAAAGCTGGTCGCGCTGTTCGGCGAGGGTGGCTAACTCGAAGTGGGCGCTGAAGTTGGAGCCGCCCTTGGCGATGGCTTGGGTCCAGCGCTCAATGCCGTCGGCTAGCGGGCCATCGATGTTCTGAAAGGCCTGTTCGGCGGTTTTGGCTGACGGGCCGGAAGTCTTGCGGACCCGGTCGAAGATGCGGCGGGCCTGGGCCTGCTCCTTGGTTTCAAAGCACAGGAAGGCGTACTCCATGGCCACCTGGGTGTCGGCGGGGTCCAGTTGCATGGCCTGGCGGAACTGCTCGCGGGCCAGGAGGTTTTCACCGATCTTGAGGTAGGCGTAGGCCAGGTCCTTGCGGATATCGGGGCGGGCGGGGGAGGCGGCGATGGCCTGGAGGAAGGCGGCGATGGCGGGATCGTAGTCGCTGGCGCGGAGGGCGGTGTAGGCGCGGGTGAGCGAGGCATAGGCTGGGTCGGGGGGCTGAGCTTTTCCAGGATTGGCCCAGGCGAGGGACAACACGGCGAAGATCGCGAATAGACGCATTGGGGGCTTTAAAGGAGATAGTGGGGGGAAGCGGGGAGGATTCTCACGAATTTCTTCGGCGCAGCAGGCGTTGGGTCAGGGTGTCGTGGGTGGGGGCGAATTGAGCGGCGGCGCTGTGAAGGTAGGGGCGGAATTCGCGAGTCCAGTAGGCGATGAAGCCCGTACGGGCGATTTCCGCCAGGGACTCGGTGTAGTGGTCGAGAATGGCTTCGCCGAGGACTTTGCCCGTCCGGCGTGCGGCGGACCGCGCGGCGCGCGAAAGCCATAACAGGTTGGCGGGAACGTGAGCCACGGTGGAAACCGCCATCAGGGAAGACACCACGAAGATGGAGCGGTCCTGCTGCCTGGCGGACTGGCGGAGATCTTCCCAGACGCTTTCGACGCGCTCCAGAGCGGGCACGTTTTTGGGCGGGATGGTCTTCAAGTTCTCTTTCAACTCAACCCATTCGCGGCGCAGGCCGGGGATATCCACGGGCGGGAGGTTGAGGGCGGTGGCGAGGTGGCCGCTGGTCTTCTCGAGGCCGTCGAGGATCTGATCCATTGTTTCAAAACGGGCCTCGACGGCAAGGAGGCCTTCTTCCTGGAGAGCCTGCGCAATTTCCCGGATGAGCTTGCGGCCGCCGCCGGTGGCGTCAGCGAGGGCTGCCAGAACCCAGATGGGCGAGGCGTGGAACGCGAGGATGCCAAGGAGTTCGATTCCATGGCTGGCGGGTGCGCTTGAGGAGAAGTCTTCGGCGAGGCGGCCTTCGCTGGGGTAGACGCCTTCCACCTGGCCGACTTCCTCGATCATGAAGCGAAGGGCGACATCGACCATGGTGCGGTAGAGGTTGGTGCGGCGGATGCTGGCGGGTAGGGCCACGTTGCCGATTTCACGCAGCAGGCCGCCCGACAGTGCGCTGAGGGAGCGGATGACGCGTTCGGGGAGGGACAGGAGATATTTGTAGGGCGGCGCGGAGAGCACTTCCTGTAGTATCGCTTGTAGTATCGCAAAGGGGGATGGCGGCGATGAATTGGCTGGTTTGGTCGTTGTTGTCGGCAGTGTTTGCGGCGCTGACCGCGATTCTGGCTAAGTTGGGGGTGGCGGGGGTGGACTCCAACCTGGCTACGGCGGTGCGGACGTCGGTGGTGGTGGTGTTTACCTGGGGATTGGCGTACGTCAACGCGCCCGCGAACAGCTTTCAGGCGTTCACAGGAAAGACCTGGCTATACCTGGTGATCTCGGGCCTGGCGACGGGGCTTTCCTGGCTGTGCTATTTTCATGCGCTGCAGGTGGGTGAGGCCTCGCGCGTGGCGCCCATCGATAAGCTCAGCGTGGTGCTGGTGATTGTGCTGGCTACGGTGTTTTTGGGGGAGCGGCTGACGTGGGGCAAGGGACTGGGGGCGGCGCTGATTGCGGCGGGAGCGATCGTGATTGCTCTGGATTGATTTAAGTCTGACGCGGAGACGCGGAGATTGGACGCGGAGAAAGGCAAGACCTCAGGTCGTTCTCGCATGCCCCGAAAAAGCCGCCTGAAAAGGCGGCTGCAGGCAAGAATGCCTGCCCCACAAAACGGCCTTCGCCCGTGCGTGAATACCAGAGTCAACGTTTGATGACGTCGATGGGGGCGGATTCCGCCTCGCCGGTGACGTCCTTATCTTCTCGACCCATCCACCGATAGACAGCGCCTGCGACTATCGCGCCTAGCAGCGGAGCCACCCAGAACATCCACAGTTGCGAGAGCGCCCATGCGCCGGCGAACAGGGCTGTTGCGGTGCTGCGCGCCGGGTTGACGGACGTATTGGTAACCGGAATACTCACCAGATGGATCAGCGTGAGGCAAAAGCCGATGGCGAGCGGAGCAAACCCCTTCGGCGCGCGCCCATGCGTTGAGCCAAGGATGACGAACAGAAAACCGAAAGTCATGACTACTTCGGAGACGAACCCCGACAGCAGACTGTAATGCCCGGGTGAGTGGTCCGCGTAACCGTTGGCCGCGAAGCCGCCATCCAGACTGAAGGTCGCCGTTCCGCTGGCGATCGCATACAGGACTGCCGCCCCGAGGATGCCTCCGGCCACTTGCGCCATGATGTACGGAAGCAGATCCTTGGCGGGGAAACGGCCGCCGACGAACAACCCGACGGAAACGGCGGGGTTGAGGTGGCAACCCGAAATGTGGCCCACGGCATACGCCATGGTCAGGACAGTAAGCCCGAAGGCGAGAGAAACACCGAGAAGGCCGATGCCAACATTGGGAAATGCAGCCGCCAGCACGGCGCTTCCGCACCCTCCCAAGACAAGCCACCCAGTGCCGATGAACTCCGCGGTAAGCCGTTTGAGGATTCCCATTTCAGGGGATAGTATCACAGTCCACAGCCGGCAATGTACACTAGCTGAGTCAATGTTCGATTGGAACCAGAACCCGCACCGCCGCCTCAATCCGCTGACTGGCGAATGGGTGCTGGTTTCCCCACACCGCACCGAACGCCCCTGGCAGGGGCAGACTGAAAAAGACGCAGCGCCGAGTGAGCCGGATTACGATCCGGAATGCTACCTCTGCCCGGGTAACCTGCGCGCAGGCGGCGTGCGAAATCCGAATTACGACTCGACGTTCGTCTTCGATAACGATTTCGCAACGCTCAAACCGGCCACGCCGGCGGGCCATTTCGAGCGCGACGGGCTGCTGATCGCCGAGTCCGAGACGGGCATTTGCCGGGTGGTGTGCTTCTCCCCGCGTCACAACCTGACCATCGCCGGCATGGAGCCGGCCGACCTGCGGAAGGTGGTGGACACCTGGGTGGAGCAGCACGGCGCGCTTGCGGCCAACCCGGCCATCAACTACGTGCAGATTTTCGAAAACCGCGGCGCCATGATGGGGGCCAGCAATCCGCACCCGCACTGCCAGATCTGGTCGAGCCACGCGCTTCCGAACGAGGTTGTGAAGGAACAGGCGTCGCAACTTGCGTGGCGCGAGGCGCGAGGCGGTTGCCTCCTTTGCGAATACGCCAGGCTGGAGCGCGCCGCGCGCGAACGCGTGGTGGAGGAGAACGACAGCTTCCTTACAGTGGTCCCGTTCTGGGCCGTTTGGCCCTTCGAGACGATGGTAATTTCGAAGCGCCACCTGGCGGGCATCGACTGCCTGGCGGACGCCGAACGCGATGGACTGGCCGACATTCTGAAGCGCACGACGGCGCGCTATGACCGCTTGTTTCAGGTTGCCTTTCCGTACTCGATGGGCTTTCACCAGCGCCCCACCGACGGCGCGCCGCACGACGAGTGGCACCTGCACCTGCACTTCTACCCGCCGCTGTTGCGCTCAGCGACGGTGCGCAAGTTTCTGGTGGGCTACGAAATGCTGGCGACTCCGCAGCGGGATATCACGCCGGAGGCGGCGGCGGAACGCTTGCGTGGATTGTGAGTGGCGACTACCAAATGGCGCGGGAATAGTTGTCGAGGATTTTCTGGTCCCTGGTAATCAGCGGCGCTTCGGCGGCTTTGGCGTTGGCCACGATCAAGCGGTCGAATGGATCGCGCCCCCAGTTTTCCTTCAGCGCATGCTCGACAACGGTCTGGAATGACATATCGCAAACCCGGAGGCCGATGTCGTTAGCCAAGGCAGCGATCAGCTTCGATGCCGTCGGGCGCAGACGTCCAATCTCATGAAGCAGTTCCAATTCCAAAACCGCGGCAGGCGAAGCCAAAAGGTCATACTTGTCGATTGCCTTCCGTGCGGCAGCGCCCAGTTTGTCCGGCTCGCCTTGCGCGAGCCAGACCAATACGTGGGTGTCCGCGTAGATCGTCATTTTAGTTCAGTCCATTCCTTGGACCAGTCCATGCCGATGATGTCTTCCGGGTTGCCGACGAAGACGTTCCGCTTTTTCAACCGGGCGAGTTTGGAGACGGCTTTCTCGGGAACGATTTTCAGGACCGTGCCCTTGCGAAGGACCTCAACCGGCTGGCCGGTCTCAATAACCTCGTCGAGAATCCGGTAAACGTCTTCACGCAGTTTCGAAGCAGTGATGGGCATGGTGTTTGTCATGTTGATGTTGATGTTGATGTTGATGTTTAGGAGTTTAGCGTACGTATGGGTGGATGTCAAGCGGGCGTACGGGTAGTCAGCCTCGCAGGTAGGCATCGTCGCGTTTGAGCCAGTCGGTGCGGATGGGGCTGAAGATGTCGAGATCGAGCGTGTCTTCGAGCGCCACGGCGCGGTGCGGCACGTTGGAGGGGATCAAGAGCACTTGCCCTTTGCCCACCACGATCTCCTTGCCCTCGATCTCAAACTTCAATGCGCCTTCCAGAATGTAAGTGATCTGCTCGCTCTCATGATGGTGCTCCGGCACCACCGCGCCCTTGGCGAGGAACACCTGCGCCACCATGGCTTTCTCGCCGGCAACGATCTTGCGCGCGATGGCCGGGCTGAGAACCTCTTTTTCCATTTGATCCCACGTGTAGAATTCCATATATTTATCGGCTCCCGTTCTTCATACTCGCGAGGCCTCCGGTGAACTTTGCGGAACCTCGACCTGCTGGAACCAGAGGTCCAGCACCAAAAGCGACCACAGCCAGGTTTCGTTATTGCGGCGGCGGCTGTCGTGCTCCTCCAGCAGCGTGCGGACGAACCCGGGCGATACCACGCCACGATCCAGAAAGCGCGTGGAGGTTAGATTGTCCCACAGCATGGGCCGCAGCGGACCGCGAAACCAATCGGCCAACGGCACTCCGAAACCCATCTTGCCGCGGTGCAGAAGTTCCGGAGGCAGGCGGTCGCCGACGGCATCGATGAGGATGCGCTTGCCGCGCCCGCCGCGCATTTTCCAGGCGTGGGGCAGGGTGGCGGCGAATTCCGCCAGTTGGTGGTCCAGCAGCGGCGAGCGGACCTCAAGCGAATTGGCCATCGACATCCGATCCACCTTCACCAGCATGTCGCCTGTTAGATTCGCGGTCGCCTCAAAATACATTGCTTGTGTGAGGATGCCCGACCCTGCGCCAGGCGGGCAGGCAGGCAGGCAACCGGCGAACAGGCGGGTCAGGAATGCGGCGTCGGCGGGCAGCATCCACTCGGGCTGCAACAGGCGCTGGCGCATGAACCAGGGAGCATAATTGTATTCGAAATACCGCTCCAGCGCGGAAGGCCGGCTGATCATGCGCAGGTAGTTCTTGCCGTATGCCGAATACGGCAGGAGTTCCGCCGCCCGCGCCATGAGCCGGCGAACGGACTGCGGCACGCGATCGTAACGGCGCAAGCGTTCCATGGCGGCAAAACTCTCGTACCCGGCAAACAATTCGTCGCCGCCATCGCCGCTGAGCGCTACCTTAACGTGCTGCACGGCGAATTCGGAAACCAGGAACGTAGGGATTGCGGAAGTGTCGCCGAACGGCTCACCGAAGTGCCGCACCAGCTTCGGCGCCAGGCTGGCGCAATCCGGCCGCACCAGTATTTCGTGGTGATCGGTGCCGTATTTTTTGGCTACCAGCGCAGCATAGGACAGCTCGTTGTAGGCCGCTTCTTCGAAGCCGATGGAAAACGTCTTCACCGGCTCGGGCGATTGCAGCGCCATGGATGCCACTACGGAGCTGGAATCGATCCCCCCGCTCAGAAAGGCTCCCAGCGGCACGTCGGCCATCATGCGGATGCGCACGGCCTCGTCGAACTGGTCGCGCAACTGGCGGCGTGCGTCCTCCTGGCTGAGACCGGGCGGGGGTTCGGAGGCCGGCGCCGGCAGTTTCCAGTAGATGCCTTCGCGCAATGTGCCGTCCTGAGAATACTCCAGCCAGCCGCCGGCGGGCAGCTTGCGAACGGCGCGGAAGGCCGTGCGCGGATCGGGAATGTAGTTGAACTGGAAGTAGAGGCGCAGCGCCTCGCGATCCATATCGAGCGGCACGCCGGCCTCGCGCAAGCATTCCAGCTCGCTGCCGAAATAGAGGCCTTCCGGCAGCACGGCGTAGTACAGCGGCTTCTTGCCGAAGCGGTCGCGCGCCAGGAACAGCCGCCGGCGCCGGCTGTCCCAAATGGCGTAGGCGAACATGCCCCGCAGGCGCTTCAACCCATCGGGGCCCTCCTGCTCATACAGGTGAACCAACGTTTCCGTGTCGCTGTTGGTTTGGAAGCGATGGCCCTTGGCGATCAGGTCTTCGCGCAACGGCTGGTAATTATAGATCTCGCCGTTGAAGACCACCCAGAGCGTGCGGTCCTCGTTCGGAATCGGCTGATGGCCGGTGCTGAGGTCGATGATGCTGAGCCGGCGCATGCCGATAGCGCAGCCGCCCTCGACATGGAAGCCTTCATCGTCCGGACCGCGATGGCGAATCCGGTCGCACATGCTTTTTACGAGTTCGAATCGGGCCTGACCGTCGCGCCGAACGTACCCTGCAATTCCGCACATAACAGCAGATTTCATTTTAGTGTAAGAGGCTCCGCCGCGCGGGAAAGCTTATAATTAGTTCCGTTCCACGACGTCATTTTTGCAAGACTCTTATGAAGATCGATTTCCGAATCGTCGCCGGTGTGCTCCTGCTCGCCGCCGCCACTGTGTGCACGTGGCGGACGATCGGCGGGCTTTCCGCGCGGCGCACGCTCAGGACGGAGCTGGCTGAGATCACCCACGTGCGTTATGGGCTGCTGAATGCGGACCGCTGGGTGGAAAAAATAGTGCCCATTCTGGAGGCGAAGATCGACGCGCTGGATTTGAAAGCGGCGGATCGGGCGAGTCTCCGGCCGACCGTCCAGAAGGCCCTGTACCGGCTGCTGGACGACGTGAAAGAGAAAATGAGCGCGCCGAAGCCCCAGAGCGGTGGAATGGGCGGGTTCCTGGGCCAGGGAAATCCGCTGATTGTGAATCTTATGGTGGGGGCTCTGCGGCCGCACGTTCCAGAATACGCGGACGTGGTCCTGGCGGAACTGGGGAAGGCGGAAAACAAGGAGGCTGTCAAGAAATACATCAAAAGTTGGCTTGCCGAGGGCGCCAGGAACACGTTCGGGAACGTGGACATGAAATGGTATTCGTCCATCTTGAAGCAGCACGGATGCGCGGATTCCAGTGCGTGTCAACAGGAGCTTGGCAACCGGATTCGTGAGGCGGATGCGAGCATTGCCTACTATTACCTGTCGGTGCTTGTGTCGAGCGCGGCGGCGTTCGTTTTGCTGATGACCGGAAGACCGGTACTCCGGCGGTCCGACACGGTGGTGTTGTTGCTGTTCTGCGTGGTTCTGTTGGTTGGCGGCGTGCTCACCCCGATGCTCGA
>Ga0209847_1000822_pt1 | contig 11899 bp, 12 predicted proteins | sample OrgsoiDNA_201060_FD_185808 | JGI IMG/M metagenome (GOLD analysis project Ga0209847, IMG submission 185808) | Permafrost soil microbial communities from the Arctic, to analyse light accelerated degradation of dissolved organic matter (DOM) -... | ecosystem: Environmental > Terrestrial > Soil >... | reverse complement strand
TCCTGTAAGGTCCAGGCCTTCACCCTGACGCCGTAGTTCGGACGCGTCTCGACCCAGCCTTCAGCATCGAGACGCCGCAGCGCTTCGCGCACCGGCGTACGACTCACGCCTAGGCTTGTCGCAAGCTGCTCCTCTCGCAGATATTGCCCCGCACCGTACTTGCCGCTGGCTATTGAGCCTTTGATAGCAAGATAAACGTCGTTGCCTGGTCGAGGCGACTCATTAATTGTATGCAATACCTCAATAACTCCCATAAATACACTCCAAATTCGGTGACATCACGGCCACATTGTATGCAATTCAGCCATTTGAGCACTACTGGATTTCCCTAGTGCCCGGCTGCAAATGCCCCTTGTGGCTACAGGCGGCACGGCATCCTGAGACAAGGCGCCTTCGCCGGATGCCGCTTCGCTGGCCCAACGCCTTGCCCAGTCCTCGCTAAAGGTGCACGCACACGATTCGGCAGAACTCCGCGTGACGAATCCGCACCCGCGAGTCACGGCCGCTCGCAGGCGACCTCATAATACGGATATTGGCTATGTGGTTTACCGAAAAACATCTAAGATTACGGTCGCGCAACTTCTGTACACGCCACTGCCTTTTCACGTTCAGAAGCGATGCCGCACGCCTACCGTCACGGCAACCTGCCGACTATTATTCGACGCCGTTGACAGCCCAAAGATGTTTGCACCAATATCCAGTCCGTCCTCATCGATCTGCTGGAATTGCGCCTGCAGATAGACGTCCGTGTGTTTCAGCAGCAAATATGAAGTCTGCACGCTGACCTGATTCCATTTTGGATCGCGCCCGTTGAGCCGCGCGTCCGTGTAGGTATAGGCACCTGAGATAGACCACGACGGAGTCAACATGTAGCGGGCGTTGATCTCATAGTTGTCGAAGCTTGCATCCGTGCCGTCGAGCGAGAGGCCGCTGCTCAGGCCCGATGCACTTGCGGCGACGCCGAGCGGACTGTCGAGACGCGTCTGCGTGAACACGAAACCGAGCGTGAGCGCGCCAACCGCATAGTTCGCACCCGCACCCCACGTACGCTCGCGCGATGCGATGAATATGTTATCTGCAACGATCGCGCCGTTGGCGTTCGTAATCTGCTCTATGCCGGTGGTGGGTGCGAGCGTGTTGTCGAACTGCATATACGCGGCGGCAACAGTCAGCCCCCGGTAGACGTACGACATTGCCATGGCGTACGCGCGGTTGTTCGCGAAGTCGCCAGCCGCATTCGAGAAGCCGTACATACCGCTCACCAGCAAGCCGTCATATCGCGGACTCACGTACTTGACGGAATTGTTCACACGTAGCGCGCCAGCGAGGTCGTCGTTATCGAACGGATGCGCGAACTGGGTTCCTCCCGCGACTGTACCTGTCAGCGCGAGCGGGCCGAGATAATCGAACAAGCTCGTGTATTGACGGCCAAAGGAGACCGAGCCGAACTCCTGGCTCGCGAGGCCGACGAAGGCCTGGCGACCAAATTCGCGCCCGCCCTGCGCGAGTGAGCCGTTCGTCAGCGCGAAGCCGTTTTCCAGCGTCATGTTCGCCGAGAGGCCGCCGCCGAGATCCTCCACGCCGCGCAGTCCCCAGCGGTCACCCAAAATCTGGCCTGCCGTCGCCTGGAAGTTATGATGGCCGTTCTGGTTCGTCGTGTAGGTCATCCCCGTGTCGAGCAGGCCGTATAGCACGATGCTGTCTTGTGCATGGGAAGTCGATGAGCAGAAACCTAGCACGGCAGCGAGAATTCCAAATGCAAACCTCGTCAATTTGTTATCCTTATTTGTCTACACGGTCTTCAAGGAAAAAGAGATGCCCGAAGTTGCGGCGTACAGCGCGGCGGGATCTAGTGCAGCACGATGGTATCGCCTGCCATCTCGCGGTTACGGCATTGCTAACGCGCGGTGACTGCTGCGAGGATGCGCGCGTGGCCGAATAAGAAAAGTTGCCCGGTAAGCACATTGCGTGGGCAGTCGACGGCGCCATGCAGACATTCACCACCGGTTGATCGGAAACACGGAGGCGTTTGCAGTCGGTGCGTCGCGCATCGCCGTCGGCAACGCGCATGGATAGTAGACGCGCCCGACGGGTCAGTCGCATTGACTGCAACTTTATGCCTCCGGTTAACGCAATTCGCCGCATGAGATCTCATCGTGGCAGTTGCTTGCCTGACCGTCGCAAGTGAGTCGCTCAATCTCCGTCTCTTCGTCCTTCAGCGCCGAAGACAAGGTAAGCGCAAGATGATCGAGAAACGTGGTGATCTTCGCATCGATATACTGTCTGGAGGGGTACACCGCGTAAACATTGAGCTTTTGCAAGCGGTACCCCGGCAGAATGCGGACCAGGCGTCCTTCTCTTATATCGTCAATGACAGAGTAGACCGCCAGCGTGTGCCGGAATCCCCACTATGGATCGGCTGCCCCCTCTAACCACCGTGCGCGCCTTCGAAGCAGTCGGGCGACGCCTGAGCATCACTATCGCACACGAACTGCACGTCACCCCCGGGGCAGTCACCCGTCAGATCCGCTTGTTCGAGGACGTGCTGGGCGTTCAGTTGCTGGTGCGAGGTCACCGCCAAGTCGCGCTTACTCGAGACGGTGAGGGTAACCATCGCTCGGTCACGAAGGTGAAGGACATGCTGTGCGACGCCACCGTTGCCTCACGCGCGGCAAGAAGCAAACTCAGCTCAAGATCCGCGCTTACACTACGTTTGCCATGTGTTGGCTAATTCCACGTCTCTCAAGTTTCCACACCGCCAACACCGGGATCAAAGTACTGCTTACGGCATCCCTCGATCCAGTGGACTTTCACAGGGAAGACATTGACGGCGCTATCCGCCTTGGCGATGGCAAGTGGAGCGGTGCCACCGCATTCCGGCTGGTATCGAACATCCTGACCCCCGTCTGCAGCTCAGCCTTGGCCAAGAAGGTGCGTAAGCCCGCGGCCCGCTCACTCCTGCCGACCGCAAGGAGAGTCCCAGTATTCCGCGCTTGCGGCTTCCAGCAACGACGCCACCCGCGCATGTCCGCGGGCGCGGCGTGGCGCCTTCACCTCGCCCGTATTCGGAGTTGACTTTTGTGAGGACATTCTCATATACTGTTTGTGAGCACCCCCTCACAATACACCAGCGGCTCGCCGCTTTCAACGGAAGACCATCATGTTGCAGAAACTTGACCCCAAGACTACCGCTACCAAATATCGTTTCTCTAACCACCTATTCTGAGGATCACATCGACTTCCCCAGTCGATCAACTCACACAGGAGCACTTACCTTGTCCGAAACATTGAATCAGGCAGTGGCGAAGCCAGACCGTCACTGCGACGTCAGAGACTGGCAGAAGCAGCGGAGCGCGCGACATGACCGTCTCACGGCGGCGTCCCGCTTCGCCAGCGGCAAAATGGTCCCACCGGAGAATGTGAAGGCGCTGCTTGAGGCAGTTATCCGTCCCGGCGACCGGGTCTGTCTCGAGGGCGACAATCAGAAGCAGGCGGACTTTCTCGCCGAAGTCCTGGCGGACGTCGACCCGTCGCGAATCCACGACCTCCATATCGTGCAATCCGGGGTCGTTCTCCAGGCCCATCTCGATCTGTTCGAACGCGGCATCGCGCGCAAGCTCGACTTTTCCTATTCAGGCCCGCAAGGCGCCGGGATCGCACGTGCGCTTGCCGCCGGCAAGATCGAGCTTGGCGCCATCCACACCTACATCGAGCTGTTCGCCCGCTACTTCGTGGACCTGACGCCGCACGTCGCCCTGATCGCCGGCGTGCAGGCCGACCGCGACGGCAATCTCTATACCGGCCCCAACACCGAGGACACCCCCACCATCGTGGAGGCAACCGCCTTCAAGTCGGGCATAGTCATCGCCCAGGTGAATGAGGTTGTCGACAAGGTGCCCCGCGTCGACATACCCGGCGACCTGGTCGACTTCGTCGTCAAGTCGGACAAACCCTTCTACGTCGAGCCGCTGTTCACCCGCGATCCGGCGAGCATCACCGAGAACCAGATCCTGATGGGCATGATGGCGATCAAGGGCATCTACGCCGAATATGGTGTGAAGCGCCTCAACCACGGCATCGGCTTTCCGACTGCAGCCATCGAACTCCTGCTGCCGACCTACGGCGAACGTCTTGGCCTCAAGGGAAAGATAGCCACCCACTGGGCGTTAAACCCCCATCCCACGCTGATTCCAGCCATCGAGAGCGGCTGGGTCGAGCAGGTCCACTCCTTCGGTAGCGAGGTGGGCATGGACGGTTACATGTCTGCGCGAAGCGACGTGTTTTTCACCGGCCATGACGGAACGCTGCGCTCAAACCGCATGATCTGTCAGGCCGCCGGCCTCTACGCTTGCGACATGTTCATCGGCTCGAGCCTGCAGATCGATCTTGCCGGCAATAGCTCGACCGTCACGCCAGGCCGCATCGCGGGTTTCGGCGGTGCCCCGAACATGGGTTCGGATGCCCATGGCCGCCGCCACCTGTCGGCCCCCTGGCTTAAGGCCGGCCGCGAGGCTTCGGACGGCGACATCAAGCTGACCCGCGGCCGCAAGTTGGTGGTGCAGATTCTTGAGACCTTCGGCGAGAAGATGAAGCCGAACTTCGTCGAGACGCTCGACAGCGTAAAGATGGCGGAGGAGCTGAACCTGGATCTCGCGCCCGTTATGATTTATGGCGACGACGTCACCCACATCGTTACGGAAGAAGGGATCGCCAACCTCCTCCTGTGCCGCACGCCGGCCGAGCGCGAGCAGGCAATTCGCGGCGTGGCGGGCTTCACCGACGTGGGTCGCAAGCGGGATCACAAGGCCGTCGAGGCGCTACGGCAACGCGGCATCATTCGCCGTCCAGAAGACTTCGGTATCGATCCGCTGGATGCGAACCGCCAACTGCTGGCGGCTCATTCGATCGCAGATCTGGTGACCTGGTCGGGTGGCCTCTATCAGCCGCCTTCTAAGTTCAGGAATTGGTAGGAGTACAAAACATGGAACATTTTCAAGTGAATGGCAAGGTGAACAGGAAGGCGGGTGGCGATCGCCATCAAGCCATCACGGGGGTCAACGCCTCCGGCAATCTCGAGGTTCTGGTCGAGCGCGTGCTGCCGGACCACGAATGTCAGGTCAACGTCACGACGGCGGTGAACGGCTTCCGCGCGATCTGGGAGGCGGTGATCGAGGAATTCTTCAAGCGGGGCGCGCCGGGCGGCCTGCGGTTCTGGATCAACGACGGCGGAGCGCGCCCCGATACGGTCAGCCTGCGGCTGATGCAGAGCGTCCGGTTGATGGAGATCGAGTCATGAGCAATCTGACACAAGTCTATGAGGCGCAATGGTACGAAGCCTCAGCGCGCGAGCGCATTGCCGGACTGCTCAATGCGAACAGCTTTATCGAGTTCTTCGGGCCCGAACGGCGCACCATGAGCCCGCACCTCGCCCAGTTCGATCTCACCGGCGCCTTCGATGACGGCATCGTGGTGGGCCGCGGTCGGCTCGCCGGAAAGGAGGTCTTCGTGGCGGCGCAGGAGGGGCGATTCCTGGGCGGTGCGTTCGGCGAGGTGCATGGCGCGAAGCTGCTCGGTCTGCTACGGGCGGCGCGTGATGGCGCTGGACGGGGCGGCCCCAGCGCGGTGTTGCTACTGCTCGATACAGGCGGCGTCCGGCTTCAGGAAGCGAATGCGGGCGAACTCGCCATCTCCGAGATCATCCACGCCATTGTCCAGGTGCGCAGCGCCGGTATCCCGGTGCTTGCTCTAGTCGGCGGTCGGTCGGGTGCCTTTGGTGGCGGCGGCATCATCACCGCCTGCTGCAGCCGAATCATCGTTTCCCAGCACGGGCGGGTAAGCGTTAGCGGTCCGGAGGTGATCGAAACCAACAAGGGCGTCGAAGAGTTCGACGCGAAGGATCGCGCTCTTGTCTGGCGCGTGTGCGGCGCCCGTACACGCTACCTCAGCGGCGGCACGGACCGTTATGTGAAGGGCGCCATCGAGGATTACCGCGAAGCGGCGATTACCCTCATCGAGCATGCCCCGCCGTTCGCGCTGGCGACGCTTACGGCCGAGCAACAGCGCCTGACGGAGCGCCTGCGGCGCTTCGGCGATTGCCGCGACGCGCCTGAAATCTGGCGCAAGGCGGGCGTGCCGGAGCCAGAGCGCATCGCCGATCTCACAGACGACGTGTTCCTCACCATTCAACGAATCAAGGGAGCTGACCATGACGCTCGATGAAGTTCTGAACTCGCTGTTCCCATCCGGTCACGCGGTGGAGCGTGGACCATCGGGAACGCTGCATGGCACCGCGAAGGTCGAGAACGAGGGGGACGTGACGGTCATCGGCATCGTCGACGGCACGCCGCTCGGCGTCGACGGTGCGATCCTGCTGGCCGGTCATGTCCTCGCCGCGATGGAGGCTGGCGGCCGCGCGCCAATCGTCGTCCTCATTGATACGTCGAGCCAGAACATGGCGCGTCGGGACGAGCTGCTAGGGCTCAACGAATATCTCGCCCATCTCGCGAAGAGTCTGGAGCTCGCGGCTGCCAATGGCCATCGCACGGTAAGCGTTCTTTACGGCCGCGCGGCGGCTGGTGCGTTCATCGCCACTGCGCTGTCTAGCCAGACTCTGGTGACGCTGCCGGGCGCGGAGCCTAGCGTGATGGATCTTCCCTCCATCTCCCGAGTCACGAAGCTGCCGCTCGAGCAACTCAAGGAGCTGGCGAAGTCGACCCCCATCTTTGCGCCTGGCGTGGAACCGCTTTTCGCAACCGGCGCGGTGACAGAGACCTGGGCGGCTGACCGGCCATTCGCACAGCGTCTTACGGCGCTCCTGGGTCAGGCCGCGCCTACCTCCGACCTGCGCGATCAGATCGGGCTCGAACGCAAGGGACGGCTCCTCGCCCGGGGCATCGCTCAGCAGGTGGCGGCGGAGGCTGGCCATGCGTGACGGTACACAGATGCCGAGCCCTCCGTGGCGACGGCATGAGCTTTTGCATGTGGCGCCGGACGTTTGGGCGTCGGCCCTGGCCCAGCACCCTGCATTGGCCGACCTGCCGTTGCTGGAGTACTGGGCGGAGCGGGAATGGCCAGTGATCGTCCGACGCCGTGCGGAGGGCGAGGACCCGGACCTGGTGCCGGTCGGTGTCCCGCTGCCGCCGGCCGCCGGCAAGTACCGGGTCGCCCTCGTTCTTCCGCCCGGCGGCATCCTGCAACGCTCGTACCCCCCGTTGCTATTACGCGCGGCGGCAAAGGTTGCGGATGCAGGCTGGCAAGCTACGATCGCCGCGCTTCTCGTCCTGGGTACACGGACCGGCGTCGAGCCTTCGGCCTTCGGAAGCCTCCTATGGGAACACTTGACCGGACTCGCCTATTTGTCGCCACAATCGGATCTCGATGTCCTCTGGCAGGTTCCGGCGGATTTCGACGTCCTGGCTCTTGTCTTCGGCATCGCCCAGGTCCAGCGCGACGCACCGATTCGCATCGATGGCGAGGTTATCTTTCCAGACGGCAGCGCTGTGAACTGGCGGGAACTGTGGAACGCGAACCGGTCCGGGCATTGGGCAGAGGACCGGGTCACGGTGTTGGCAAAAACGATGGAGGGCGTTCGACTCCTCGACATCGCGTCCTTGCCGGGCGCCGGGGGGCGGGCATGAGCGCGGCCCCGCAATTCGCAATCCGGTCTGCTCGTCCCGCGCAAGGGCGGGAACGCGTCCTCGTTCCGGAACTGATCGCCAACCAGGCCGTGCTCGCGCTTGTGCATGAGCTGGCGACCTGGCCCAAGCCCGGTCTCGTCAGTCACGTCGATAGCGGCAGTCATACGGACATGGATGCGCCCATGATGCAGGCCAGCGCCGAATCACTGCGCCCGTTTTTCGGGGAGTTCGCGGCGGCCGGCCACGATGGAGCGGAGATGGGCCATCTCAGGACCATCGGGCTGCGGGCAGAGGCCGCCATGCTGGCCGTCACGGGCGGCATCAACACACATCGCGGCGCCATCTTCGGCCTGGGCCTGCTGTGCGCGGCTGCGGGGCAAGTCGCCGACCTATCGAGCGAAGGCGCAGTGGTTGCGCCAATGCGCCTCGGCGATGTCGTCGTGCGGCACTGGGCTGCGGAAATCGGGCGAGGTCCGATCCCGCTCCTCAGCCACGGCACTGGGGCACTCCTGCGCTATGGCGCCGGCGGTGCCCGGGCCGAGGCAGCCGGTGGATTTCGCAGCGTTTATGAAGTGGGCTGGCCGGCCCTGCGTCGGGGCCGCGCATTACAGCCCGACGACCCTGATGCACCGCGCGTGCAAGCCTGCTTCGCGCTGATCGCGGCAGTCTGCGACACGAACCTTCTGCACCGCGGCGGCGCCGATGGGATGCACTACGCCTCCGAGGCCGCCGCCTCGTTCCTGTCCCTGGGCGGGGTCGGCGCCTCCGACTGGCGGGCGCGCGCCGCTGCAGTACATGCGGCGTTCGTCGCCCGGCGCCTGAGCCCTGGGGGCTGCGCCGACCTGCTGGCCATGACGCTGTTCGTCGATGCGTTGGAGTCTGGAAAAGGGCAAGTCCCGGCTGATCGACAGCCAGGCAGACGGGGGCTTGCGCCAGCGGAAATCCGCATGACCCAGATCACGGAGTGAGAAGCATGCAACATCGTATGAGGGGTTGTGAAGCCATGACCGACGTAACCATGCCGATGGCGCCTGAACCCACGCAGTTGACGCGCCCGGACGCAGTGAACACCGTCGCCCAGGCCGCAACGCTCCTGTTCGCCAACGGGCAGACCACCGAGCGTACGGTCACCGCCGCGGAAAGACTTGGCCGTGCCTTGGGCGTGCCGCTCACGCTCCACCCTCGCTGGGGCGAGCTCGAGCTCCGCGTCGACGGGACGCCGTACTCGGCAATTGCGCCAGCAGCGCCACTCGGCGTCAACATGACCAAAGCGCTGGCAACGATGGAAATTGTCGACCAGGTCTGCGAGGGCGCACTGAGCGGCGTGGCCGCACGTTCGGCGCTCGACGCCGTCGGGCATATGGGCACGGTCTCCACCGTACGCTTCGCCCTGTTCGCGGCCATCGGGGCCGCGTCGATGGGCGTGATCTACGGCGTGCTCGACACGGCAAGCCTGCTGCTGATCGCGTTCAGCGCCGGGATGGGCGCGCTCCTGCGCCGCTGGCTAGCGACGCTCGGCGGCAATCCGTTCATCCAGCCACTTTGCGCCGCTGCCGTCGCTGGAGCGATCGGCGCTATTGCTACGCGGTTGCGCTTGCCGGACACGCAGTTGTTCATCGCGCTTTGTCCCTGCATGGTTCTCGTCCCGGGACCGCACATCCTGAACGGCGCGTTCGATCTTGCGCACGCACGCGTCGCGCTCGGCATCGAGCGCCTCACGTATGCGGGCGTGATCGTGCTGATGATTTGTGCAGGACTGCTGATGGCGCTTGCCCTCGGCGGCGCAACCCTTCCCGCCGCCGCGATGTCCGCGCCCGTGCCGCTGGTTGTGGACGTGATCGCGGCGGGGTGCGCGGTCGCGGCCTATGGCACGGTCTTTTCGATACCCTGGCGCCTGCTGGCGTTGCCGATCGTGGTCGGCATGCTGGCTCATGCGGCGCATTGGGCAGTGATCTCGCTCGCGGGCGCGGATATCGCAGTCGGGGCGTTGGTCGCCTGCACGCTGGTCGGCGTAATGGCCACGCCGGTCGCCGATCGCTTGCGACTGCCTTTTGCGGCCGTCGCGTTTTGCGCGGTCGTCTCCATGATGCCGGGCTTCTTTCTGTTCCGCGTAGCGAACGCCCGGGTCGAACTGGTCGCGAGCGGCGGCCCGGCGCCGGTGGATCTGGTCTCAAGCGTGGCCGCGAACGGTGCGACTGCGTTCCTGATCATCGTGGCGATGAGCTTCGGACTGATCGTGCCGCGCATGCTGTGCGACTACTTTCGGACGCTGTCCACACGACATGGGCCGGATCATGCCTAGCCTGATAGCAATACACTGCTCCGGGCAGGGCGGCCAGCATCCCGCCATGTTCGACCTCGTCGCAAACTGCCCTGAGGCCGAATCGGTCTTCACCGCCGCGGCCGAAGCACTGGGACAGGATCCTCGCCGGTTCGTGCAGGAAGCTGCTCCAGCAGACCTGTTCTCGAACCGCTCCGGCCAGATTCTGTGCTGCACCCAAGCTCTTGCGATGCGGGCGGCACTTGGCACGGCGTGGCCCGCACGCGCCGTGATCGCTGGCTACAGCATTGGCGAACTGGCGGCCTGGGGATGCGCCGGCGCCGTCGACGGGCCGGCCATTCTGCGTCTGGCGCAACGTCGCGCGGCAGCAATGGATGCGGCTGCGCCGAGCGACGGCGGTCTCGCCGCCATCGTCGGCCTGCGCCGTCCGACCCTGGAGCCGATCCTCGCACGGCATGCGGTTTCTATCGCGATCGTCAACGACGTAGACAGCTTCGTAGTCGGAGGCCGTCGCACCGGGCTCGACGCCGCGTGTCAGGAGGCGGCGGCGTGCGGGGCGAAGCACATCGTGACGCTCCCGGTCGCGGTGCCATCGCACACGCCTCTCCTGCGCGAGGCGACGGAGCAGTTTCGTGCTGTCCTGCGCGCAGCGTCTCCGCGGTTGCCGGGCGCCGGCCATCGGTTGCTGAGCGGGATCGACGGCGACACGATCTACGACATCGAAACCGGGATCGACAAGCTGGCCCGTCAGATTTCCACAACCATCGATTGGGCTGCGTGCCTCGAGAGCTGCCGATCGGCCGGCGCGGTGGCGGCTCTGGAACTCGGTCCCGGAACCGCGTTGAGCCGTATGGCATCGCCGCTGTTTCCAGATGGCCATGTCCGCGCTGTGGACGAATTCCGCACGTTGACCGGATTGCGGTCGTGGCTGAAACGGGCGATGGATTGATATGGAGTCAATCGGGCTCTGTCGCAGTAAGGTCAGCAGGTCAAGCAGTGGTGACATGCGGAGGATTACTTATGAGATGAGCAAGTATAACTGCTGTGCAGGAGACAGCGGAGTCTCTCCTTAACATTTCATCTGTCCTTTCTTGACCATGTGCATTGATTCGACGCCACTCAGAATGACGCGCGCGCAGTGGAAATTCTTGAACCCCAGCATCACCCGAGTGATGCGTTTGATGGCCCGATGGTCTTGCTCAATAAGATTGTTGAGGTACTTCACCTGACGGATCTTGATGGTCGTTTCGCGCTCGGCGTTCACCGCGTGCAACGCGGCCAGATTGGAACTGCTTTTGTCGATGGTTACGGTCTCGGGTACACCGTTCTGAGCGATCGACTTTTCGAAGAAGCGCCATGCTGCCACCTTGTCGCGCTTGGCTCTAAACAGGAAATCGATGGTTTTGGCCGCCTTGTCCACCGCCCGGTAGAGGTACTGATATGACTTTCCCTGTCAATGGCGAGGTTGGTTTTCGCTTGTTGCATAGGCACATGAATTCCCTGAGGGCGGCGTAGCAGTAACGTCGACGGTGGATCACACTTCTATGAGCGAACCTCTGTCAAGATCGCCTACACCATAATCTTCATAACGTAGTTCCGTTTGTTTGGTCTGAAGTCGCTGTTGCGCTCGTGAGAAGAACCAGCATCTCACCACCTTCTATCCGCTGGCGTTTCACCAGCCTCATCCTGAATGCGCGTTACGCCGGAATCTTTCCGGGAACATGCCCCATCTGAAAATATTCGGTTGCTTCAGCAACCCAGCGTGATCACGGGCATGTTCACTCCAACCGTGTTGCCACGAAACTGCCTGGCCGTACCTTTACCTCCTTCCTGCAAAACCTGATGGACTTAAGCTGATTTAAGGTGCGCGCCTTCGGGCATAACTCCGTCTTTCAGATAGCGCCACAATGCAATGGCAAGACGTCGCGCTACTGCGACGATGGCGATGCGACGTGCGCGTCGGTTTGGTCCGGTGCCCTGT
>Ga0209847_1000820_pt1 | contig 11912 bp, 12 predicted proteins | sample OrgsoiDNA_201060_FD_185808 | JGI IMG/M metagenome (GOLD analysis project Ga0209847, IMG submission 185808) | Permafrost soil microbial communities from the Arctic, to analyse light accelerated degradation of dissolved organic matter (DOM) -... | ecosystem: Environmental > Terrestrial > Soil >... | reverse complement strand
GCCGTGCGCAAGATCCCCAATGTGCTGGTGCTGACGGGCTTTGTGCTGGCGCTGGTGCTGCAACTGTTGCACGGAGCGCACTGGTCACCGGTGTTGCCATGGATGGCCGGCGCCTTAGCCGGCTTTTTTTTATTCTTGCCGTTGTATCTGCTCGGCGGCATGGCCGCCGGCGACGTCAAGCTGATGGCCATGGTGGGCGCCTTCGTCGGTCCGCTGGCGGCGCTGCAGATCGGCTTGCTGGTGCTGTTGATCGGCGGCCTGATGGCGCTGGCGATGATGGCCTACAGCGGCCGCTGGCGCGACGGCTGGCGCAACTTGCTCACGCTGTGCCGGCCGCCCGTGATGCGCATGCTCGGCGTGCCGCTGCTGCCGGAGCCGCTGCCGCACGGCGCCAGCGTCGGCGAGCTGCCCTACGGTCTGGCGATCGCCATTGGCACGCTGGCGCTGCTGGTCTGCTCGCATGCTTGACGCCGCCACCGCTGGTTTGCTGGGGATCAATATCCCACCGGCAACACCTCGCTAGAATTAATTTCTCACCGGAACCTCTCCGAACCGTACTGGAGTCACGCCATGCTAGACCTCGATTCCCCTCTGGCCGCCGCGCAGTCGGACGCCTACGCTGATCCCGCGCCCGCTCTGCCGCCGCAGCCCAAGAGCGTGCGCGAAACCGGGCTGGAGCAGCAACTGATCGCCGAGCTGATCGCCAAGGCCATCTTTGTCTCGGGCAAGACCCACTTGCCGATGCTGACCACCCGGCTGCGCCTGTCGATCAACGTGCTGCGCGAGGTGCTGGACTTCATGGTGGCCGAACACCTGGCCGAGATCGCCTGGCGGGGCGAGTCCGACATCGACGTGCAGTACCAGCTGACGGCCGCCGGCAAGCAGCGTGCCGGCGCCTGGTTCGAGCGCTGCCGCTACGTCGGTCCGGCGCCCGTCACGCTGGACGCCTACCGCGCCGCCGTCGAGCGCCAGTCGGCCCAGCCGCCCGTGACGGCCGACGACCTGGCGGCCGAACTGGTGGACGACGGCCTGGCGCCGGCCGTGCGCGAACAGCTGGGCGCGGCGCTGTATTCGGGCCGCGCGCTGCTGCTGTACGGTCCGCCCGGCGGCGGCAAGAGCACGCTGGCGCGCAAGCTCGGTCGCTTGCAGCAGGGTTTGATCGCCGTGCCCTACGCCGTCGTGGTCGGCCAGGAAATCATCCAGGTCCATGACACCACGCTGCACTTGCCGCCGTCGCCGCTGCAGGCGATGCAGGAGCGCCCAACGCCCGAACGGCGCAGCAGCGACCTGCGCTGGGCGCTGTGCCGGCGTCCCGTGGTGATGCTGGGCGCCGAGCTGAGCGAGGACATGCTGGACCTGCGTCCCGATGTCCACAGCGGCTGCCACCAGGCGCCGCCGCACTTGAAGGCCAACAACGGCCTGTTCATCATCGACGACCTGGGCCGCCAGCGGCTGGCTGCGGGCGCGCTGCTGAACCGCTATCTCGAACCGCTGGCCCGCGGCCTCGACCAGCTGTCGCTGCAGGGCGGCCAGCAGTTCACGGTGCCGTTCGACGTCACGCTGGTGCTGGCCACCAACCTGGACCCGGCCGCGCTGCTCGATGCGTCGGCGCTGCGCCGGCTCGGCTACAAGGTCCGCATCGGCGCGCTCGGCGAAGCCAGCTATCGCCAGCTGTTCCGCCAGCAGTGCCGCGTGGCCGGCATCGCCTGCGACGACGTCGCGCTGCGTTACCTGATCGAGGAACTGCATCGCGGCAGCGGCCAGCCTTTGCTGGCGTGCCACCCGCGCGAGCTGCTGGGCCGCATCGCCGACTTCGCCGGTTTCTCTGGCGCCGAAGCGCGCCTGACGGTGGCCGCGCTGGACCAGGCCTGGTCCAGCCTGTTCGCCACCTGCGCGCCGGCGACGGACGAGCGCGGCCGGCAGTGGCCGGAGAGCATCGTATGAAACACCGTCGCGCCTATCTGATGATGGCGGTGGCTGTCGTGTTCGGCCTGGGCGCCGTGCTGATGGCGTCGCGCTGGCTGCTGCGCCAGACGCCGGGCGGCGCTGGCCGCGTGGTGGTGGCCGCCGCCGACGTCAACCTCGGCCAGCGCCTGGCGCCCGACATGCTGAAACTGGCCGACTGGCCGAGCGACAGCCTGCCGCCCGGCGCGCTGACCGATACGCAAAAACTGAGCGGCCGGGTGCTGAAAACCAGCGTGCTGCGCGGCGAGCCGCTGACCGAGGCCAAGCTGGCGCCGGCCGGCACGCTGGGCGGCCTGTCGGCGCTGATCGCCGAGGGCAAGCGCGCCATCACCGTGCGCGTCAACGACGTCGTCGGCGTGGCCGGCTTCGCGCTGCCCGGCAATTTCGTCGACATCATCGTCCACACCCAGACCGACTCGGCCGGCCACGAGCAAGCCATCTCGAAGATCGTGCTGGAGCGGATACTGGTGCTGGCCGTGGCGCAGGAAGTGAGCCGCGACGACACCAAGCCGCGCGTGGTCAACGCCGTCACGCTGGAGGTGACGCCGGACCAGGCCGAGAACCTGGACCTGGCGCGCAGCGTCGGCAGCCTGTCGCTGGTGTTGCGCAACCAGGTCGATCCGGCCGCCGCCACGACCGGGGGCGCGACCAAGTCGACGTTGCTGCGCGAGCGCGTGGCGCTGGTGCTGGACGCGCCGCCCGTCGCGGCCGTCGCGCCGCTGCTGCGCGCGCAACTGGCGCATGTGGTGGCGCGGCAGATGCAGCGCCCTTGCATCGGCGTCATCGACGGCATGCACAGCAGCCAGGAATGTCTATGAAACGCCGCGACACTCCGCGTCGTGCGCCGATGCTGCATCTGCCGACGCTGGCGCCGCTGTGCGTGCTGGCGCTGGCGATGCTCCTCGCGCTGCCGGGGATGGCGCGGGCCGCCCAGCCGGCGCCATCGGCGGCGCCGTCGCAGGAAGCGGCAGCTGCGCAAGCATCGCCGGCACCTCAGGCGGCGACAGCCGCGCATGACGGCAAGGCCGCAGGCGCCATCGCCGCACAGGCGCCGGCATCGATGCGTGCGGGACCGGCGATGGCGGCGCAGGTGTTGGCGCCAGCCCCGTCATCGGCGGCGCCGCCGGCATCCGTCATCGGCCCGCGTTGCAGCGGCACGGCGCCGACGCCGGGCAGTCTGCGCCTCCAGCTCGGCAAGTCGACGCTGATGCGTTTGCCCGAAGCGGTGCTGAGCCGCAGCGTCGGCAATCCGGCCGTGGTGCAGGCCATGCTGGTGGCGCCGGACACGTTATATGTGGTCGGCGTCGACATCGGCAGCACCAATATGATCGTGCAGGGCAGGAGCGGCCTGTGCAGCGTGATCGAGGTGGCGGTCGGCATGGACACGGCCGGCCTGCGCGCGGCGCTGGCCGAGCTGCTGCCGGACGAGCAGCACATCCGCATCAGCTCCGCCGCCGACGCATTGGTGCTGAGCGGCAGCGTGGCCGACGCGGCGGCGCTGTCGACCGCGCTCGATGTCGCGGCCGCCTTCGTGCGCCGCCCGGCGCAGGCGCTCAACGTGCACCGCGACGCGGCCGGCACGGGCACGCCGGCATTGTCGATGGCATTATCGGGCGCGATGTCGGGCGCGTCGCCGGCGGCCGGCGCGGCTGGCGGCGCAAGTGGCGGGGGCAGCCGCATCATCAACCTGCTGACCGTCAGCGCGCCGCAGCAGGTGATGCTGGAAGTGAAAATCGCCGAAGTGTCGAAGACCTTGCTCGACCAGCTCCAGGCCAGCGCCACGCTGCACGCCAGCAGCGGCAGCTGGACCACGACCTTGCTGTCGAACTTCCTGACCGGCACGCTGACCAGCGGCCTCGGCCTGGTCAAGAGCAACGGCAACCAGTTCAACCTGCAGGCCCAGAAACAGGACGGCCTGGTGCGCATGCTGGCCGAGCCGACGGTGATGGCGATCAGCGGCCAGGAAGGCAGCTTCCTGGCTGGCGGCAAAATCTTCGTGCCGGTGGCGCAGGACAACAACAAGGTCACGCTGGAGGAAAAGGAATTCGGCGTCGGCCTGCATTTCACGCCGACCGTGCTGGCCGGCGGGCGCATCAACCTGAGGGTGGCGCCGGAAGTGTCGGAAGTGTCGCGCCAGGGCATCGGCATTTCGGCGCAGGGCTTCGCCGGCGGCGCCATCCTGCCGCTGATCACGACGCGCCGCGCGGCCACCACCGTCCAGTTGTATGACGGCCAGAGCTTCGCCATCGGCGGCTTGATCAACAGCGAGCAGACCACCAACATGAGCGCGCTGCCGGTGCTGGGCGAAATCCCGATACTCGGCGCGCTGTTCCGCAGCACTGATTTTCAGCATGACCGCACCGAGCTGCTGTTCGTCGTCACGGTTCATCTGGTCAAGCCGCTGCCGCCCGGTTACGCGCTGCCCACCGACGGCCTGACGCTGCCGACGCGCGCCGAGCTATTCCTCGGCGGCCGCATGGAGGGCCAGCCGGCCGCCGTGCCGCCATCGGCCACCGTGCCGGCATCGGCATCGCCGCCGCCGCACGATTTTGAATTGAAGTGATACAGGCCCGAACCGAGGAACCCACATGAAGCTCTCTCCAACATTGGCGCGCGCCGCGCGCATGGCGTCCACCGGTGCGACCGGCGCCACCGCAGCCATCGCCGCCGCGCTGCTGGCCGCCTGCGCCGCCACCACGCCGCAATGGGACGCGCATTTCGGCGACGCCACCCGCATCGCGCTGGCGCAACAGCGCATCGCGCCGGCGGCCGCGCGCAACGCCGATCCCGTCGCCGGCATGGACGGCCGCGCCGCCGCGCAGGCGCTGCAGCACTATCAGAAATCGTTCGCCGAGCCGGCACCCGCCGACGGCGGCACGATAGGCGCGGGCGACGCCAAATGACGCGCGCGCGCCGCCCGCTCAGCCCGCGACGCCAGCGAGGCATGTTCAACACCGGCGTCGCGCTGCTCTTCATCGCGCTGCTCGGCAGCGCCGGCCTGGCGCTCGACGTGGTCCAGCTGCGCCGACAGAACGCCTTGCTGCATATGGTCTCCTTGCGCGCGGCCGGCATGGTATCCCCCCATCTTCATGCAAAGGAACTGCAATGAAAGCGCTCATGATCAGCAAGGACAGCCTGCTGCACGCCGAGATCGCGGCGCAGGGATCGGCGCGCATGCCGGCGGTGCAGCTGGTGGCGTCGCGCAACGGCCTGCGCGACGCGGTCGAACGCTTGATGCCGGAGCCGCCGCAGCTGGTGATCTTCGACGCCAGCGACGTCGCGCCCGACGAGGCGGAGCTGGTCGAACGGCTGGCCAAGCATTATCCCGACGCGTCCTTCATGCTGCTGGCGCGCGAGCAGCAGCAGGACCTGCTGATACGCGCCATGCGCGCCGGCATGCGCGAGGTGCTGCAACTGCCGCTGGCGCACCGCGCCTTCCACGAGGCGATGGACCGCATCGAAGTGGCGGCCGGCGTGAGCCATCTGCGCGACGGCAAGGTGCTGGCCTTCATCTCGTGCAAGGGCGGCAGCGGCGCGACGTTTTTATCGACCAATTTCGGTTTCGCGCTGGCCGCGCTGGCCGACAAAAAAGTGCTGCTGATCGACCTGCACGGCCAGTTCGGCGACGCCACCCTGTACGTGTCGGACCAGAAGCCGAGCATGACGCTGTCCGACATCTGCGCGCAGATTGCGCGCATGGACGGCGCCTTCCTCGAATCCTGCCTGGTCCACGTGGCCAACAACTTCGGCGTGCTGGCCGCCGCCGACGACCCGGGCCACGCGGTGAATATGAAGGCCGAACACATGGACACCATACTGCGCGTGGCGCGCCAGCACTACGACTACATCGTGCTCGACGTCGGCCGCCAGATCGACGCCATCTCGCTGCGCGCGCTCGACCACGCCGACGCCATCTACCCGGTGCTGCAACTGGCGCTGCCCGATATCCGCGACGGCCGCCGCCTGCTCGACATTTTCCGTTCGCTCGGCTATCCCGGCGAGCGCACGCGCCTGATCGTCAACCGCTACGAAAAGGGCGGCAAGCTGCGCCTGACCGACCTCGAACACGCGCTCGGCGCCGAGGTGGTGCACACGGTGCCGAACGATTATCTGTCGGCCACCGACTCGGTCAACCAGGGCATCCCGGTGCTGCAGCTGTCGCGCAGCAGCGCCGTGGCGCGCAGCCTGGCCGACCTGGTCGAACTGGTGACGGCGCGCCGCGTCGCCGAAAGCAAGGGCCTGTTCGACCGCCTGTTCGGCCGCAGCGAAGCGGCATAAAAACCTTCCCTGCACGAGAAATCCACGAGGAGTGCGACATGAGCTTACGCGATCGCCTGGCCATCGCCGATGAGGCGCGGCCCAGCAACGCCGGCCTGCCCAACCTGGCCGGCAGCGCCTATCAGGAGTTGAAGAAGTCGATGCACCAGACCATACTGGACCGCATCGACCTGGAACGCCTCAAGCGCCTGACGCCGGAGCAGTTCAAGCACGAGCTGGCGCTGCTGGTCCAGCGCATCATCGAGGACGAGCGCATCGTGCTCAATCAGCACGAGCGCCACAACCTGGTGATCGACATCCAGCACGAGATGCTCGGCTTCGGGCCGCTCGAACCGCTGCTGGCCGATCCCGGCGTGTCCGACATCTTGGTCAATACCTGGTCGCAGGTCTACGTCGAACGCACCGGCAGGCTGGAACTGACCGGCGTGACCTTCCACGACAACGCCCACCTGATGAAGATCATCGAGAAGATCGTCTCGCGGGTCGGCCGCCGCGTCGATGAATCGAGTCCGATGGTCGACGCGCGCCTGCCCGACGGCTCGCGCGTCAACGCCATCATTCCGCCGCTGGCCGTCGATGGTCCCATCCTGTCGATCCGCCGCTTCGCCGTGCATCCGCTCAGCATCGCCAACCTGCTCGACTACAAAAGCCTCACGCCGCCGATGGTGCAGGTGCTGCAGGCGCTCGGCCAGGGCAAGATCAACATCCTGATCTCGGGCGGCACCGGCAGCGGCAAGACCACGCTGCTCAACGTGCTGTCCGGTTTTATTCCACCGGTCGAGCGCATCGTCACCATCGAAGACGCGGCCGAACTGCAGATGCGCCAGCCGCATGTGGTGCGGCTCGAAACGCGGCCGCCCAACATCGAGGGCAAGGGCGAGGTCAATCAGCGTTCGCTGGTGCGCAACGCGCTGCGCATGCGGCCCGACCGCATCATCCTCGGCGAGGTGCGCGGCGCCGAGGCGCTCGACATGCTGCAGGCGATGAACACCGGCCACGAAGGCTCGCTGGCGACGATCCATTCGAACACGCCGCGCGACGCCCTGGCGCGGCTGGAAAACATGGTCGGCATGGCCGGCGTGAATTTGAGTCCGCGCGCCACGCGCCAGCAAATCTGTTCGGCCGTGACGGTGGTGATGCAGGTGTCGCGCCTGACCGACGGCGCGCGCAAGCTGGTCAGCCTGCAGGAGATCACCGGCATGGAGGGCGACGTCATCGCCATGCATGAAATCTTCCGCTACGAGCAGACCGGCGTCGACGCCAACGGCAAGGTGCTGGGACAGTTTTCCGCCACCGGCGTGCGGCCGCGCTTCGCCGACCGCTTGCGCATGTTCGGCGCGGCGGTGCCCGATAGCGTGTTCGATCCGGACCGCGTCTACGAATAGCTTATCCACGAAAACAAGGGGACGTGCGATGGACATGATCTTTTCGAGTTTTGTGCTGCTGCTGTTCGCGGCGTCGATACTGGCGTTCGAGGGCGCGTGGCTGTGGTGGTCCGGCACCCACGGCGGCGGCGCGCGCCGCATCACCAAGCGCCTGCACCTGATGGCCGGGCGCGGCGACGGCGGCGCCGACAGGCTGTCGATATTGAAGCAGCGCCGCTACAGCGCCTCGCCCGCGCTCGACCACGCGCTGCGCCGCCTGCCGCAGACGGCGCTGATCGAACGCCTGCTGCTGCAAGCCGGCGCGCGCTGGACGGTCGCCCAGTTCCTGGCCGGCAGCGGCGTGGCGCTGGTCGCCGGCCTGCTGTTGCCGCTGTTCGCGCACATGCCCGTCGTGCCGTCGCTGGGCGTGCTGGCCGGCGCGCTGCTGCTGCCATCCGGCCTGCTGCTGCGCGTGCGCGGTGCGCGCCTGCACAAGCTGGAGGAGCAGCTGCCGGAGGCGGCCGATTTTCTCGGCCGCGCGCTGCGCGCAGGCCACTCCTTCGCCAACGTGCTGCAAATGGTCGGCGACGAACTGCCCGATCCGATCGCCGCCGAATTCAAGTTCACCTACGAGGAAATCAATTACGGCGTGCCGATGAACGAAGCCTTGCACAACCTGGCCGCGCGCGTGCCGCTGACCGATTTGCGCTACCTCGTGATCGCGGTGCTGATCCAGCGCGAGTCCGGCGGCAACCTGGCCGAAATCCTCGACAACATCAGCCGCCTGATACGCGCCCGCCTCAAGCTGCTGGGACAAGTGCGCGTGATGTCGGCGGAAGGGCGCATGTCGGCCTGGGTGCTGGGCCTGATGCCGATCGTGATATTGATGGTGATGTCGGTCGCCAGCCCGAAGTACATCAGCGTCCTGTGGACCGATCCCACCGGCCTGCGCATGCTGTGGTACGGCGCCGTCGCCAGCGTGGTCGGCGTGGTGTGGATGCGCCGCGTGGTGCGCATCCGCGTCTGACCGGGAGCCGACATGAATGGCGCGCAACTGCTGTTTTTATTGATCGTCTTCCTGGTGGTGGCCGGCCTGGCGGTGCTGGCGATGCTGGCGTTTTCGCCGCTGCCCTTGCACCAGCGCCTGCGCATTTTCATGGGACCGGCCGGCGACGCGGCGCCGCAGCCCGGCGGCTGGGTCGAGCGGGTGGCCAAGGTGGCGCAGCCGTTCAGCCGCCTGTCGCTGCCGGAGGATGGCTGGGAGCGATCGCCGCTGCGCACCCGTTTCATGAACGCCGGCTGGCGCAGCGCATCGGCGCCGCCGCTGTATTTCGCTGCCAAGACGATACTGGCGCTGGCCTTGCCGGCGCTGCTGATGGCGACGACGACCGGCGCGCTGGCCGGCATGCTGCGCAACGGCTGGTTGTTCGTGCTGCTGTTCGTGGCCAGCATCGGCTACTACCTGCCGAACGTGGTCTTATCGCGCACGGCGGCGCGGCGCCAGCGCGAGATTTTTGAAAACATCCCGGACGCCCTGGATTTGCTGACGGTCTGCGTCGAGGCGGGCCTGAGCCTAGAGCGCGCGCTGGTCAAGGTCTCGTCCGAAATCCACATCAAGAGCATGGCCCTCGCGCAGGAGCTGCAACTGGTGCTGATGGAGATGCGGGCCGGCTTCAGCAAGGACAAGGCCTTGCGCAACCTGGCCTTGCGCAGCGGCGTGGAAGACGTCGACACGCTGGTGGCGATGCTGATCCAGTCGGAGCGTTTCGGCACCAGCATGGGCGACTCGCTGCGCGTGCACTCCGATAATCTGCGCACCAAGCGCAGCCTGGTGGCCGAGGAGGCGGCCGCCAAGATCGCGCTGAAGCTGCTGTTCCCGCTGATCTTTTGTATTTTCCCGACGCTGATGCTGGTGCTGCTGGGACCAGCGACGATCCAGATTTGCCGCGTGATGCTGCCGTCGTTGAGCGGCAGCTAAGAGTCCGGTCCACCGCATAAGAAGAGGAGAGCGATGATGTCGGCCACGATCAAACGATGGGGATCGGCTTGCGCGGGCGCGCTGCTGATGGCGTGCGGCGACGTGCAGGTCGCGCCATCGGCCGGGACAGCGCAGCCGAATTACGCGCCGCAGCTGGCCGACGGTTACGCCGCATTGGGTCGCGCCCAATATGACGCCATGCGTTATGCCGATGCGCTGCGCTCCTACCAGCGCGCCGCGCAGCTCGATCCGCGCAACGTCGGCGCGCGCAATGGCATGGCGGTGGCGTATGCCGCGCAAGGCGATTACCTGCGGGCGATCACGCTGTGGCGCGGCATGCTGGCCGATGGCGCGGCGCTGGCGGATCGCGCGCTGTTGACGGCGAACCTGGGCTACGCCTATCTCCTCGACGGCGATGCCGCGCAGGCGGCGACTATGCTGGAGCAGGCTTGCGTGCTCGATCCGCTGGACGCGCTGGCCTGGGAGCACCTCGGGCTGGCGCTGGAAAAGACCGGTCAGCACGAACGGGCGGCCGCCATGCTGAAGCAGGCGCGCACATTGCGCCTGCACGATGCGCACAGCGACTATGCGCTGGTGGCGGCGTCCGGCATGGCGCGCACCGAGGTCGTACAGGATGGCGCGATGGTGGCGGTGCGGCGCGTGAACCCGCTGACAGTGCGGCCGCCGGAACCGGCCACGCAGGCGCGCAGCGCGCAGGACGATATCGATATCGTGCCGGCACAGGCGATGCAGTCATTTGCGGAGCGTGGCGCGGCGGCGCCATTGCCGGCGCATGCCTTGCGGCTGGAGATCAGCAACGGCAACGGCGTCACCGGCATGGCCGCCGCATTGGCGCGCACCATCGGCGGCCGTGAATGGAGGGTGGTGCGGCTGTCGAACGCGAAGCCGTACGCGGTGGCGACCAGCCGTGTCGAATATCGGGCGCCGCAGCTGGCGGCGGCGCGCGCGCTGGCGGCGCGGCTGGGCATGCGGCTGCAGGAACGTGAACGGGAAAATGAGCGCCACGTCGAACTGCGCGTGGTGCTGGGCCGCGACCTGCGCGATCCGCAGGCGTTGGCGCGGCGCTATCGGCAGCCGTTGGATATCGACGTGGCGCTCGATGCCGGCATCGGCAAGGCCGGTGCGCCGTCGGCCGCGCAATAAAAAAACCGTCCACCAAAACGGCGGACGGCAAACTACCACGAAGAGTTCTTTACCGCGTCACGGCTTCACTGCCATGCAACGCTGCCCATGCCATGCGCGCTGGCGCTGCGGTTGGCGGGCTTGCCGTAGACGGTGGCCGATCCGAGGCCGCTTAATTTGAGATTGGCGCTGGTCTTGGCATAGACGCTGGCGCCGCCCAGTCCCGTCATGTCGACGTCGACGCTGTCGGCGCGCAGCTCCTGCGCATCGAGGCTGCCGACGCCGCCCAGCTTCGCGTGCAGCGTCTTGCTGGTGCCGGCAATGTCGATCTGGCCCGCGCCGCGCATGTCGAGATTGACGTTGTCGCTGTCGCCGGCGTTGATATGCATGCTGCCCACGCCGCCCAAACGGGCCGTCACGTTTCGATAATGTGCGTTGACCTTGACGGCGCCCGCGCCGTCAAGTGCCAGTCGCAACTCGTCGCCAGTGAAGCCGCTCACTTCGGCCGATCCGACGCCGCCCGAGACCAGCTCGCGCAGGTTCGGCAGCGTCAGTTCGGCGCGCAGGTCGGTCTTGCCGATGTGGAGGCCGTGCAGGTCGGCGTCGATGCGCAGCGTGTCGCCGTTCTGCGTCACGTTCACGCGCGGCAGATAGCGCTTGTCGCCGTAGATCGTCAGCGTCGCCGCCGGTCCCTGCTTCACTGTCAGATTGATGATGCCATCGAGGTTGACCTTGACGGCGCGTGCATCGACGTTGCGGCTTTCGCTGCCGCTGTCATCGGCCAGCGCGCTGTTCGCGCTGGTGGCCAGTGCAGCGACCAGCATCGCGGCCTTGAAAAATGTGTTCATGCGGCGCTCCGTCGATGGCGTTGAGTTAGTCGGCCAGGCTGGCTTTTTGCGCGGCGCTCAGGCGGTGTGCGCTGACGGTGACCACTTGCATCTGGCCGGCGTCGACGACGTCGCCGCTGTAGCTGTGGCTGTGCAGATGGGCCGGAATGGCGGCGCTGGCGTAGCTCATTGCGCCGCACAGGACGACGGCGGTAACGAAGATGGCTTCCATGTTTTTGGCGATGTTCATGATGTGCTCCTTGGGTCGGTTGTTGGTTGAAGTGCTTTGCGATGAGTGAACTATAGCCATGCGCCGGCGCGGCTTCCATCGGGATGCGATGAACGGCGGATTTGGCG
>Ga0209847_1000818_pt1 | contig 11918 bp, 4 predicted proteins | sample OrgsoiDNA_201060_FD_185808 | JGI IMG/M metagenome (GOLD analysis project Ga0209847, IMG submission 185808) | Permafrost soil microbial communities from the Arctic, to analyse light accelerated degradation of dissolved organic matter (DOM) -... | ecosystem: Environmental > Terrestrial > Soil >... | reverse complement strand
GCCGCGCCGTCATCGGCGGCGTCGATTCGATCGAGCACGGCACCTATATGAACGACGAGGACATGAAGCTGATGAAGGAACACGGCACCTGGTATGTGCCGACCATCATCGCCGGCAAATATGTCGAGGAGAAGGCCAAGATCCCCGGCTACTTCCCGCCGCAGGTCGCGGCCAAGGCGGCCGCCGTTGGCCCGCTGATCCAGGCCACCGCCGGTCGTGCCTATAAGGCCGGCGTCAAGATCGCCTTCGGCACCGATGCCGCCGTCTATCCGCACGGCGACAACGCCAAGGAGTTCGGCTACATGGTCGAGGCGGGCATGCCGGCCATGTACGCGATCCAGGCGGCCACCACGCACGCGGCCGAGCTGCTCAAGCAGGACCAGGACCTGGGCAGCATCAGCGCCGGCAAGTTCGCCGACATCGTCGCCGTGGCGGGCAATCCGCTCAACGACATCGGCCTGATGACCAGGATCAGCTTCGTGATGAAGGAGGGCGTCGTCTACAAGCAGGATGGCAAGGCGGCGCAGTTCGTCGCCAGCGTGGAGGACGCGCCGCAGCCTCTCGATAGCGGCTCCGGATACTAAGCAGTCCAGATCGGAGTGGTGGGCGCCGCGCACGGTTGCGTGCCGGCGCGTTAGGATACGCGGCAGGCGCCGGCTCGGGCCACGCGCCGGCCGCCATTCTGAAAATGATATAAACGATATAAACTATTATGCCGATTACGATTTACCACAACACCGCCTGCGGCACCTCGCGTAACACGCTGGCGCTGATCCGCGAAGCCGGCCACGAGCCGCTCATCGTCGACTACGTGAAGAACCCGCCGCAGCGCGACGCCTTGCGGCAGATGATCGCGCAGGCCGGCCTGACCCCGCGCGCTGCGATGCGCGACAAGGGCGATTTGTACGACGAGCTGAATCTGTCCGACAGGGGCCTGTCCGACGACGCGCTGCTGGACGCGATGATGGCCCATCCCATCCTGATCAACCGTCCGTTCGTGGTGACCGAAAAGGGCGTGCGCCTGTGCCGTCCCGCCCAGCAGGTGCAGGAGATCCTGCCGTAACGGCGATACTCAAGCCCGTATAAGAAACGGCGATGCCAGTTCACACTGGCGTCGCCGTTTTCATTTGCGCCGACAAAGTCCGGTCGGTGGTCCATTGCTGGCCGCCGCCCGGCATTCAACAGCTCTGCCGAGAAAAATCGATGCGTTGACCGTCCATCTGCGGGGCCGCGTGTCGCGCTACGAAGTCAACGGCATTAAGCGGTCGACCATCACGCCAAAAGTATGCAGGCCGACCAGTTCGACGATGGTGCCGGTGCGCGCCGACGCCTCGTCGGCATAGGCCCCCACCAGATAGGTATTACCGCCGAAGGTGAACGTTTCGAAACCGCTGGCGCTAGTCGTCGCGTACGCGGCGGTGACGCCGGCGTTGACTGAGGATTGCGCACCCAGCACACCGACCGCGCCGTCGCTGCTGTTGTTGAACGGTGCCAGAATCGAGTCGCCAGCCAGGGCGCCGGTGATGATGGTGTTGGCCGCGTAGCTACCCGCGGTCGCCTGCGGACCGCTGCCTATGATGGAGAGGGACACGGTGGAGGAGGCCGTATGCGAACCTAGCGTCACGTTGAACAGTTCGCTGCCGACGCCATCGATTAGGTTGACGAAGGACGAGGTGCTGCCGTTGGCGACGATGTTGTACGTGCCGGACTGCGCCTCACCAGCGGTGGTAATCCGCACTATCGGCGCCGTGGCCGACAGCAGCGCCGCGCCATCGCCGCTGTGGGACATGAGCGTGACCATGCTTCCCGATTGCGCGCTTATCGCACCGTGGCCGCCGTCTGCCGTGATATTGATGGCGCCGTGGAGCGAGATGGCCGAGACGATATCGTCGCTGCCGCCGACGCTGATCTGTATGGCGCCGCTGGTCGAGGTTGCCGTCACCTGGTCGCTGGCCGTATGGGCGCTGGCCGTGCCCAGCGTGATGGTCATGGCAGCGTCGGTGGCGGTGGCGGTGACGTTGGCCTGGCTGACATACGAGGCCATGTTCAGACCCATGATGCCGCTGGAGGTGGCGTTCAGGTTCAGCGTCGGGAAGTCCGTCGCGAACTGGCTGCCGGTGCTCAGGCTCAGTCCCGCAATGCCAGTGAAGACCAGATTCTCGATATTGGCAATGCTGCCGAAATCGCTGTCCTTGAGCGTCATTCCGTAAGCAGGGTTGGCCGGGCTGATGATCAAGGTGTTGTTGCCGCCCGAGCCATCGATCACATCGTTGGCGCCGAAAGTGCCATTGCTAATGAAGGTGTCGTTTAGCGGACCACCTGTGTAGCTGGTGTGGTCCGCACTCAGCGTCGCGTTCAGCGCTTGCGCGGTGTCGAAGGAAATGCCGGCCGTCGAACCGATGCCCGCCAATTCGATCAGCGAGTCGGCGGCCGTCGGCGTGCCGTTGCCGTTGGCCGCCGATTCCAGCGCGTAGCTGTCGCCGTGCCATTGGAACGTGGTGACGCTGTGGGCGAGGGTAGAGGCGAGCCCGTCAACATAGCCGACGGCCGCCGCCAGCGTGTCCAGAGCGGCAATGCTGGCCTGCTGCGTCGCATTGAGCGGAGTGTTGGAGAGCGCCGTGTCGCCGCTGAAATTAATCCGGTCGCCGCTGGATGCGCCGTTGATGATCACGCTGGGCGCGCTCGCCCCCGCCGTGACCGTGCCGACGAAGACGGTGTCGCCGCCGCCAGCCGCCGTGTGGGCGCCCAGCGTGACGTGGGCCAGGTAGTCGGCGCTGGCGGCATTGCCCAGGTGGATGGTATTGGCGCCGCTGCCGACCGTGACGTTGACGTGGCCGCTGGTCGAGTCATCGGCCAGATTGTTATTGCCGTTGCCAACGATGACGGTATCGACGTAGCCGCTGCCGGCGCCGGCCAGCGCCAGGTTCAGCCGCGCATTGTCGCCGCCGGCGGCGATCGTGACACCGGCGAGCGAGGTCAGGCTGATCGGCGTGCCCAGCTGCGTGGCCGTCAACGCCGCCGCGCCCAGCACGACATTGCCGTCGATGCTCAACGAGCTGACGCCGCTGCCCGGCAGCCAATTGGTGATCGTTGCCGTGGCCGTGCCGGTGTTGGTCAGGGTGATGGCGGCCGTGTCGCCGGGAGTGGCCAGCGTGCCGATGGTGATGGCCTGGGTTCCAGAGAAGGTCAGGTTCGACAGGCCGTTGCTGATGACGGCGGCGCCGTTGCCGTTGGTGCGCAGCGTGTCGATGGCCAGCGTGGCGCCGCCGTTGTTGTTGATTGTCAGCGCAGACGCGTTGTCCGCTTCGACGGTGTGGATGACGGACAGGCCGTTGCCGCTCACGTTCAGATGGCTCAGTGTGTCGTCGACCAGCGTGGTGATGGCGAGGTCGGCGCTGCCGCTGTAATTCAGCGCAAAGGTGGCGACGCCGCTCGGGACGGCCAGGCTGTGCTGGCCGAGGTTGATGGTGCCGATGGTGAGGCCGGTCGCGCCGCTGACGTTGAGGCTGGACAGCGCCACGTCGTTCAGCGTGCCGATGGTGTCGCGGTAGCCGGCGTAATAAGCGTTGTTGCTGCTCAGATTGAGCGTGGCCGCGCCGCCGCCAGCGCTGTCGGTCAGCGTCAGACTGCTGATGCTTGGGGGGCGCGAGTAGTCGGAGCTGTTTGTGAGGGCGACATTGATGCTCTCCTTGGCGCTGGGTGTGGCCAGGCTGTACGAGACGGCGGCCGCGCGGTCGACAATGGTCAGCGTGGTGCCGGCTGCCACGTCGATAAACGCGTCCGATTGGAATGACGCGCCAAACAAGTTGAGCGCCGTATAGCCGGTAAAGATGGCCATGTCGTAGACGTCGCTGTTGGAGGTGAGGTCGCTGACGCCCAGCGTCGTGAAGTGGCTTGCATGGGCGGCCGTGCTGGCGGTGTAGCTGCTCGAACTACCCTGCAGGATCAGTTCGTTGTGCGCGGCCGAGCCGGCGCTGATGGCTTGCGTGGCGTCGGCGCTGATGGTGACGGTGTCGGTGCCTGCGCTGCCTGTGAAACTCTGGTGCGCATTCAGGGTGACGCTGATGGCGCCGGCACCGGTCGGCGCGAACGTCGTCACCTTGGTATGGGAGAGATCGGCGCTGTAGCCGGCGTCGCGGACCGTCAGCGTGGCCAGGTTGGACGATGGATTCCATTGGGTCAGCTCGCCGGAGCCGGTGACGTTGAGGGTCGTCAGGCCGCTGTCGGCCAGTGTCAGCGCCGAAGCGCCGCTGTTGTTGACGTTGATCGCCGTGATTTCGTTGTTGGTGTCGGTAATGGTGCTAGCTGCATTGTCCAATGCCAGGTGCAGCGTGGTGTTGGTCGCCGCGCCGGCGGCGTTGTTATTGATGGTCAACCCGCCACCGCCCGACAGCGACAGAGAAGCCAGGGCGTTGCCCTTGAAGGTGGCGTCTCCGAAGTTGTTCAGGGTGACGGACGTGATCGAGTTCGATACTGTCGAGCGCTGCGCGTAGGCGGCATCGCTGATACTGACATTAGCGGACGACACGGAGAGCGGGGCGCTCAGGTTGAATGTCTGGTTGACGGTGACTGTCGTTGTCGTCCGTCCGCCGGTAATGGTAACCGCGCCTTGGGAGGCGTTGCTGACGTCGGAGTAGTCAGGATTGCTAATTACTTCGTTGACGGTGATGGATGCGCCGGCGCCCTGCACATTGATGTTGGGCGCCACAGGCTGACCTTGAGTGGACCCGGCGAGTTGCATTGTACTTTCGATCAAGACAACGCCGCCGGCATTGTTCACGTTGATATTGCCGGGCTTGATGGGGTGATTTTCACTGCCACCATCATTGTTCACATTGAAGTTGTTGCGGATGGTGACGTCGCCGCCGGCGTTATTGACGCTGATGTCGCCGAAGTAGGCGTAGTAGCCGGAGTTGTTGAGCATGTCCGTGATGTTGACCGCGCCGGCGGTGTTATTGACGACGATGCCGCTGGTGGTTGAGCCTAAATCCTCGGCATTGCCAATCGCGCTGATATTGACGCTGGCGCCGCCGTTGACCGTCAGGCCGGCCGTGATCCCGCTGAGGTTGTCGCCGCTAATGGTGACCGCCGTGGCGGCGCCGGCTGTGACCAGCGAGGCATTCCCGGTGGCGGCGGCAGCGACGCTGATGTTGAGCGCAGTGACGCCGGCGTCGGCACTGGTATCGACGGAGGCCTGGTCTGCCGTGGCGTTGATGCTGACGGTCTGGACATGGTCCAGCGTGATGCCGGCGGGCAGCGCGCTGCCGTCGCTGGCGACGTTGAGCACATTGTTTGCTGTCGTGCCGTGCAGCGTATCGCCGGCGTTGAGCGTGCTGGTGCCGGCCACGCTCGATACCACCGCGTCGAACCGCGCTGCCGACACATTGTCGATGCCGTTAGTCAGCGTCACCGGTACGATATGGGCCATGGTATCGGCCGCCAATTGCACGGCTTGTGTGTAATCGCCCAAGGTGGTGCTGCCGCTGACGCCGTGCAGCAGCGCGCGCGCCGCAGCCGCCGCGCTGTCGCCGACATAGCCGGCGACATACACTGGCGAATTCAGGTCCGCCGTGAACATCGCGGCGACGGCGGTTTTATTGTTCAGTGTTAGCGCGTCGAGCTGGCCCTGGGTGGTCGTGTTGCCGGCGGCGCCGGCGGCGATGTTGAGCGCGGCGGCGCCCGGCGTCAGGGCGCCGGAGGCGATGGCGGTGGTCCAGAACGCCAGCCCGCCCGCATCGGGCGCCCGGTTGAACAGGTTGGCGTAGATGGCGGTGATGAAGTTGCTGGCGTTGGCCGCGCCGCTGCCGAGCGCGCCATACAGGGAGGCCGATTCGGCGCTATTGCCGAAGCTGTCGATCAGCGCGTGGACGGCGTCGTTGCTGGCATAGGCCGAGCTCAGTTCGGCCAGCCCGGTCGGTGCGTTGGCCGCCGCCAGCGCGGCGGAGAAATTCGGCAGCGCGGCCGCGTCGGCGGGGCGGCCAAAATAGGCGACATAGAATTGTTGTACCAGGCTGCTATACGTATCGGTGGCCGACATGAAATCCTTGTGTCCAGGACTGGCGGCCGGCGTATCGACGACGGTCGCTATTGTCTTGATCTGATGATGAGTTGAAGAGGGATATTTTTTCCCTGCAATGTTATCTTCAAATTCATAAAAAGAGTATTTTTAAAAGACAACTTTTTCTGACTGGAGTTTGGTGTCGTTGACCTGCGGACCAGGTCGAGCAGTGGTCCGGCTCGTGGCGGCGCGCGCGGATACGCGCGATACGTCGCATCGGATCATGTGTGGCTCGCCATCTCTAAAACGATATAAACGATATAAACTGTTATTATTTTCGAGGCGCTGCCTGCAGCATGTCACGCAATACGCTGGCACTGATCCGCAAGGTCGGCCACAAGCCGGTTATCCTCGACTGCGTGAAAAATCCGCCTCAGCGCGCCGCGTTGACCATTCTCCCGCAGGACGGCGTGCCGCTTTACGAAGTCAACGAAACTGAGCCGCCTGCCATCACGCCGAAAGTATGCAGGCCGACCAGTTCAACGATGGTGCTGCTGCTCGCCGACGCCTCGCCGGCAACGGTCCCCACCAGATAGGTATTGCCACCAAAGGTGAACGCTTCGAAACCGCCGGCGCTGGCCGCCGCGTACGCGGCGACGACACCGGCGTTGACCGAGGCTTGTGCGCCCAGCACGCCGATCGCGCCGTTGCTGTTGCTGTTGTAATTCGCCGCGAGGAGCATGTCTCCTGCCAGGGCGCCGGTAATGACGGTGTTGGCGGCATAGCTGCCTGCGGTTGCCTGCGGACCACTGCCTATGCAGGAGAGGTCCACATAGGAAGCGGCCGTATGCGCGCCCAGCGTCACGTTGAACAGTTCGCTGCCGTAGGCATCGTCTATATTGACCGAGGACGAGGTACTGCCGTTGGCGACGATATTGTACGTGCCCGACTGTGCCCGATCGGCTGTGATCGACACTGACGGCGCCGTGGCCGCCAGCAGCACCGCGCCGTCAGCGCTGTAGGACATAAGCGAAACCTGCGTTCCCGATTGCGCGCTCACCGTACCGTGCCCGCCGTATGCCTGGATGTCGATGGTGCCGCTGAGCGAGGTGGCCGATATGATGTCGTCGCTGCCACCGAGGGTGATCTGCATGCGGCCGCTGGTCGATGATGCGGTCAACTGGTCGCTGGCCGTGTGCAGACTGAGTGTGCCCAGCGCGATGTTGAGGGCGCCGTCGGTGGTGGCGGCGGTGACGTTGGCCTGACTGACATAGGACGCGAGGGACAGATTCAACATGCCCCTGGCGGTGGTGGCGCTCAGGTTCAGTGTCGGGAAGTCCGCCGCGAAATGGCTGCCAGTGCTCAGGCTCAGTCCTGAAGTGCTGTTGAGGATCAGGTTCTCGATGTTGACGATGGTACCGAAACTGCTGTCGCTGAATGTGGACATGCTGGCGGCGTTGGCCGGATTGATGATCAGCGTGTTGTTGCCGCCCAGGCCATCGATCGCATCGTCGTTGCTGTAGGTGCAGCCAGCGCTGTTGTCGCCGTAAATGCCGGTGAAGGTATCGTTTAGTGCAGCGCCTGTGTAGCTGATGTGGTCCGCGCTCAGTGTCACGTTCATCGCCTGCGCGATATTGAAGGAAACGCCGGCGGTCGACGCCAGGCCCGCCAATTCGATCAGGGAGTCGGCGCCCGTCAGTGTGCCATTGCCGTTCTCCACCGATTCCAGCGCGTAACTGTCGCCGTGCCACTGGAACGTGGTGACGCTGTGGGCGACGGTAGAGGCGAGCGCGTCAACATAGCCGGCGGCCGCTGCCAGCGAGCCCAAAGCGGCAATGCTGGCCTGCTGCGCCGTACTGAGCTGCGTGCTTAATAGCGCCGTGTCGCCGCCGAAATGAATCTGGTCGCCGTTGGAAGTACCGTTGATGATGACGCTGGGTGCGTTCGCACCCGCCGCGACCGTGCCGACGAAGATGGTGTCGTCGATGCCGGCAAGCGAAGGGTGGGCAGCGAGCGTGACGTTGACCTGGTAGCCGGCGCTGGCGGCATTGCCGAGATGGATGGTATTGGCGCCGCTGCCGACCGTGATGTTGACATGGCCGCTGGTCGAGGCATCGGCCAGGCTGTTATTGCCGTTGCCGACCGTGATGGTATCGACGTGGCCGCTGCCGGCCCCAGCCAGCGCCAGGTTGAGTCGCGCATTGTCGCTGGGCGCGACGATGGTGACGCCGGTGAGCGATGTCAGGCTGATCGGCGTACCCAGCTGCGTGGCCGTCAACGCCGCCGCGCCCAGCACGACGTCGCCGCTTATGGTCAGCGAGTTGAGGCTGCTGCCCGGCAGCCAGTTGCTGATGGTCGCCGTGGCCGTGCCGACATTGGCCAGGATGATGGCGGCCGTGTTGCCGGGGTCGGCCAGCGTGCCGATGGTGATGCCCTGGTTGCCGGTGAAGGTCAGTGTCGACAGGCCGTTGCTGATGATGGCGGCGCTGTTGCCGTTGGAGCGCAGCGTGCCGATGGCCAGCGGGGTGGCGCTGCTGTTGTTGATCGTCAGCGTGGGCGCGTTGTCCGCTTCGACGGTGCCGAGGGCGGACACGCCGCCGCCGCGCAGATTGAGTTGGCTGAGTGTGTCGTCGACCAGGCTGGTGATGGCGACGTCGGCGCTGCCGCTGTAATTCAGTGCAAAGTCGGAGACGCCGCTGGCGACGGCCAGGCCATGCTGGCCCAGGTTGACGGTGCCGATGGTGAGGCCGGTCGCGCCGCTGATGTTGAGGCTCGACAGCGCCACGTCGTTAAGCGTGCCGATGCTGTCGCGGTAGCCGAACTCGTTGGTGTTGCAGTTCAGATTGAGCGTGGCCGCGCCGCCGCCGCCGCTGTCGGTGAGCGTCAGGCTGCCGGCGGTGGCGAGATCGACGCTGACGCTCGCGTCGGCGCTGGGAGTGGCCAGGCTGTAAGTGACGGCGGCCGCGCGGTGCTCGATGGTCAGCGTGGTGCCGGCCGCCACGTCGACGAATGCGTCCGATTGCGATGACGCGTCGACCAAGTCCAGCGCCGTGTAGCCGCTAAAAATGGCCATGTCGTAGACGTCACTGTTATAGCTGACATCGCTGACGCCCAGTGTCGTGAAATGACTCGCATGGGCGGCCGTGCCGGCGGTGTAGTTGCTCGAACTGCCCTGCAGGATCAGTTCGTTGTGCGCGGCCGAGCCGGCGCTGATGGCTTGCGTGGCGTCGGCGCGAATGGTGACGGTATCGGTGCCGGTGCTGCCGGTGAAGCTCTGGTGTGCATTCAGGGTGACGGCGATGGCGCCGGCGCCGGTCGGCGCGAACGTCGTCACCCGGGTGTTGGAGAGGTCGCCGCTGTAGCCGGCGTTGTGGACCGTCAGCGTGGCCAGGTTTTGCGACAGGCTCCATTGGTTCACCACGCCGGAGCCGGTGATGTCGACGCTCACCAGCTTGTTGTCGTCCAGTGCCAGCATCGACGTGCCGCTATTGTTCACGTTCAGTGCGGTGATCTCGCTGTTGGTGTCGGTGATGGCACCTGTGCTGAAACCATCCAAGGTCAGGTTGAGCGTGGTATTGGTCGCCGCCCCGGCGGCGCTGTTGTTGATGGCCAGCGTGCCGCTGGCGCCCGACAGCGACAGCGAGGCCAGGGCGTTGCCGTTGAAGGTGGCCGTTCTGAAACTGCTCAAAGTGACGGACTGGATCGAGTTCGATGCTGTCGAGTGCTGCGCGTAGGCGGCGTCGCTGATGCTGACGATGGCGTCAAACACCTCGGGCGAGCTGGCCAGGCTGGCCGCCTGGTTGACGGCGACCATCGTCGTCGTCCGGCCGCCGATAATGGTGACGTCGCCTTGGGCGACTTCGCTGATGTAGTCGGCGGGATTGGGCTTGTTGACGACTTGGTTGACGGTGATGGAAGCGCCGGCGCCCTGCACCGTGATGTAGGCCATCTCGGGCTGGCCCTGGGTGGCGCTGGAGACTTGCAGCGTATTTTCGATGAAGACATTGCCGCCGGCATTGCTCACGTTGATATTGCTGGGTTGACCGGCGCCGCCGCTCATATCAATGTTGCTGCGGATAGTGACATCGCCGCCGGCGTTGTTGACGCTGATGTCGCCGAAGGAGGCGTCGTAGCCGTAATTGCTGAGAGTTTCCGTGATGTGGACCGCGCCGACGGTGTTATTGACGACGATGCCGCTGATGGTGTCGGCGGAATCATAGGCGCTGCCGATGGCGCTGATGTTGACGCTGGCGCCGCCGCTGACCGTCAGTCCGGCCGCGCTGCCGCTGAGGTTGTCGCCGCTGATGTTGACTGCCGTGGCGGCGCCCGCCGTGACCAGCGAGGCATTGCCGGCGGTGGTGGCGCCGACGGTGATGTTGAGCGCAGTGACGCCGGCGTACGCACGGGTATCGACGGAGGCCTGGTCGGCCGTGGCGTGGATGTTGACGGTCTGGACATGGTCCAGCGTGATGCCGGCGGCCGGCGGCGCGGTGCCGTCGCTGACGATGTCGAGCTCATTGCCGGCTTTCGTGCCGTGCAGCGTATCGCCGGCGTTGAGCGTGGTGGCGCCGGCCACGCCCGACACCACGGCGTCGAACTCGGGCGCGGACAAATTGTCGATACCATTGGTCAGCGTCAGCGGCACGAGGTGGGCCAGGGTATCGGCCGCCAACTGCACGGTTTGCGTGTAATCACCCGGCGTGGTGTTGTCGTTGACGCCGTGCAGCAGCGCCCGCGCTTGCGCCGCCGCGCTGTCGCCGGCATAGGCGGCGACATACACCGGCGCGTTCAGGTCGGCCGTGAACAGTGCGGCGACGGTGGTTTTATTGCTCAGCGTGAGCGCGTCAAGCTGGCCCTGCGTGCTGGTGTTGCTGGCGGCGCCGGCGGCGATGTTCAGCGCGGCGGCGCCCGGCGTCAGCGCGCCGGACGTGATGGCGGTGGTCCAGAACGCCAGCCCGCCCGCATCGGGCGCCCGGTTGAACAGGTTGGCGTAGATGGCGGTGATGAAGTTGCTGGCGTTGGCCGCGCCGCTGCCGAGCGCGCCATACAGCGAGGCCGATTCGGCGCTATTGCCGAAGCTGTCGATCAGCGCGTGGATGGCGTCGTTGCTGGCATAGGCCGAGGTCAGTTCGGCCAGCCCGGTCGGTGCGTTGGCCGCCGCCAGCGCGGCGGAGAAATTCGGCAGCGCGGCCGCGTCGGCGGGGCGGCCAAAATAGGCGACATAGAATTGTTGTACCAGGCTGCTATACGTATCGGTGGCCGACATGGAATCCTTGTGCGGATGACAGGAACCGTCACTTTAGGGGCGGCCGCTGACTTCCTTAGCTGAAATATAGGGTGTAAGAATTTTTCTATTTTGCAATATTACTTTGAAATGGATAAAAAGAATACTCTAAAAGGCAACTGCTGCGCCGGCATTCGACGTATTTCGAGCAGCAGTCAAAGACGGTCAGCTGCGCCCATCTGGTATCGGGCGTATGGCCATTTGCCGCGTTTCAGCGGCTCCCGGCTGTCGGACGGACGCAAAAAACGGCGAGGCCTGCTGGCGTCGCCGTTTTCTTGTCCAGGCATTTCAGTGCTCAGTGATTCCGGTCCACCGCGAAGCGCGCCAGCTGCAATAAGGACTGCTTGTAGACGTTGTCGGGCAGGTCGCTGATCGCGTCGATGGCGCGCTGGGCCGCCGTCTCGGCCTGGCGGCGCGTGTAATCAAGCGCGCCGCTGCTGGTGACGGCGGCCAGGATGGTGTCGAAGTGCTGCTCGTCGCCCTGCTCGATGCAGCCGCGCACCAGCTGACGCTGTTCCTCGGTGCCGTTTTCCATCAGGTAGATCAGCGGCAGCGTCGGCTTGCCCTCGCGCAGGTCGTCGCCGACGTTCTTGCCGATTTCGGCAGCGTCGCCGGCGTAGTCGAGCACGTCGTCGA
>Ga0209847_1000817_pt1 | contig 11926 bp, 15 predicted proteins | sample OrgsoiDNA_201060_FD_185808 | JGI IMG/M metagenome (GOLD analysis project Ga0209847, IMG submission 185808) | Permafrost soil microbial communities from the Arctic, to analyse light accelerated degradation of dissolved organic matter (DOM) -... | ecosystem: Environmental > Terrestrial > Soil >... | reverse complement strand
GCTCATTTTTTTGGGACGAGCGCGGAAATCTGGCTTAATCTGCAAAGCCTCTATGAAATCCGCCTCGCGCGGAAAAAGGCGGGCAAATCAATCCGGGCGCTTCCCACACTGAAGCGCTCCGAGCCCGTCTACGCCACCTAAGGCGCCGCGCCCTTAATCTTTGGTGGGGCGGGGGTTCTGGAAGTAATCAGAGACTTTCGCGAACGGATTGCAGGGGAGATGGAGGCCATGAGCAAGACAGGATACGAGATCGGAAGCCGCAACGTGGCAAGGGCGCTCGGAGTGCAGCCGGGTTCTCGGCCGTTCCGTATGCTCTGCGGTGCCGCGATTCGTAACGGATTCACGTAACATCTGGCGAGCGCGCAGAACCGCTTCGGGGAACCGATCTCCTATACTAGCGATAGACGCTATGGAACCGAACACCGTAACCTTTGACCGCCGGCAGGTCTATCGGCCATTTCTCGAGCGTCTGAATCCAACCTCGCCAAGGGTGTTAGAAGCGCAAAATCTCATTGTGCCACCGGAGCACGATCCGCGCGATCCTGATCAACCGCCCATTCATGTGGCATTCGCGAATACTGCTGAGCTGAGTCGGGGTGCCCAGATGGCTCTGGTCGGCGGAATCGGCTCTGGAAAGACGACAGAGTTGCGGCTAACGCTCAAGCTTCTGAAACGGCATGCGGACGCGGTAAATATTTATGTGGATCTGGCTGAGCTGACAGATCTCAACGAGCTGAATCCGGGCGCAATTCTGATTGTGATCGGGATTCAGCTTTTCCAAAAGCTCAAGAAGGCAGACAAGGAGAGCACAGACATCAAGTTGGCCTACCAGAAGCTGCAGGAATTAGCCAAGGGCAAAACTAACTGGGTGGAGTTCGACGGGTACGATACAGATGAATCTCCGGACGAGGGGCCCGAGCTTGTTGCGGTTCACACCCCGGCTTTATTGAAACCGCGGTTTCCGGCAATGCAGCGGGACGTTAGGGAAGTGCAGAATCTGGTGTTTCAGATCGCCATGCCGCTACTGGATTCGGAAGCGCAGATCACAGTCCTGATTGACGGCCTTGACCGGCTGATTCGGCCTGAGCGATTTCGGGAATTTGCCGAGCAAGACTTGCGGGCGCTCCGGGAAGCGAAGATTTCAGTGATTGTGGCGACGCCGCTGTTGCTGTGGTTTGACAAAAGCCGCTTTTTACAGGATTACTTCGACGACGTGAAGCACATCCCCGCGGCGATTTCCGATCCCGAGAAATCCACCTTTCTCAAGCAAATCCTCCTTCGCCGAGGCGCGGCGGACCTCATGGAAGAGAAAGAGATCTCCGGAATGGCCCAATTCTCGGGCGGTGTCTTACGCGATCTGATTACGCTAGCGCAAACTTCTGCGGCTGCCGCCTACCGGGAAGATAAGGATCGTATTGGCTTTGCACACGTCCGATCGGCGATTCGCCAACTAGGAAAACGCTATCTTGTGGGACTCGGCAAGACTCAGCGGAGGCGGATACAGCAGCTCATGGACAATGAGCAGTTTTCGATAGAGGATCCGATCGCCAGAGCGCTGGTGATCAACCGTCAGGTTCTGGAATACTTCAATCATGGGCGTGATATCTTCGCCGTTCATCCTGCTCTCGTTGAAGTGCTGGCGGAATCTGCATGATCGATTTCTCGACGACTGCCGCTTTTTGGCTCGTGAGGCGGCTGGCGATGGGACAAGGGAGCACTGCGATGTATCTCCTCATTTATGAAGAAGGGGCGCAGTTTGCCATCGAAGCCGATCTGCGGGCCGAGGTCGAAGTGCAATTGGCGACTCCCTTACCGATTGGACGGGTTTCGGAACTGCTCGACGTGGACGAGGTATTGGGGTTGCCAGACTCGGGCCCAATACGGGCTCTCCAGATTGACCGTTGGTCGCCGGAACTTGTGGCAATGCTGGATACTCATGTGATTCGCTTGGAACGAACTGGTGCGCAGTTTCTGTTTCTTACGACTCCGGCCCTGGCTGAGCAATTGCTCGTGGAGGCGCCGAACTTCCGCAATCGTCTTACTGAAGTCCTCCGGATTATCCCGGACGATCCTTCGGGTGGCGGTCCGCGTTGAGTTGGGAAGCTGAATTAGAAGCGTTGGCCCGAGACCGGGAGAACGCATATCTGTCGAGCCTCGCGCTAATGTTGGTCGATCATCCTGGCACTCTTCGTCTTCAGCTTCGTCATTATTTGGCGGAACAGGCAAATAACGGTAGGCTCAAGCAGACGTACAACGTCCCCCGGCTCGACACCCACGAAGGTGGACTACAGGAATTGGTGTGCGAAGATGTCGAGTTTCGGTCCGATTCCCGGCTTAACTTCAATGTTGAGATGGAACGGGAGCAGACCGGCTGGCTAGTCAAACGGTTCAAGTTTCACTTGCACCTTGCGAGACGAAGGATCAACATGGTTCGAATCCATCTGAACCAAGAAGTCGGGCACGATCCTCTGAATGTCCCTCGGTGCCATTTCCATATTGGTGACAGCAAGGCCCACATACCTTTTCCGATTATGAGTCCCCGGCTGATGCTGCATCTCATCTGCGAGCATATCGAGGTTGACCTAGGGCTGTAGATCCACCCAAGAAAAGCCGCCGAGCAACCGGCTCGCATCGCATTGCAGACCGAGCAAATCGATAGCGCGTAGCCATCGAGTAACGGCGGCACCCGAATGGCGGTTTTCCTCCATACGAGAGCCCGTAGAACCCGGTCTTTCGCGATCGACGAACGGCAAATCGCCAAGCCATTTGATGTCCCAGGATGAATGAGAATAACGACAGTTTCAAAGGATGGCCTCTGCGCTGGATCTGGAGGAGCCGTTCGCAAGAATCGGACCGCATCAATAGATCGACCAGACGCCCGGTGTGGCAACCTCGATCAGGTGCCGGTCCAGGTCCCGAAAATAGAGGCTGTGACCGCCCAATTCCCAGGCGTGCTTCTCTTCCACGGCGATTCCGTTTTCCGCCAGCCACGCTTCCCAGTTTGCCAGCTCCGCGGTTGGAATCGCGAAGGCGATATGCAGTTCGCCGTCGCCATCGTGCGGCGTGGGGCCTGCACGCGAGCCGCCCTTTTTGAATAACAGCAGCACCTGGCGGTTGCCGGCTTTCATGGCGCAGCCGCGCTCTCCGAAATCGCTAATCACGCGAAACCCGAAGAGCTTCTCGTAAAACCGGGCGGAACGGGCCACGTCGGTTACGTACAGCGAGGACTCCAGAATTCCTTCAGTGTTCGGATGCATGTCGGTTCTCTTATTCTCTGATAGAATCTGGATCTCGGAGCCAACCGCACGAGCGGTCGAACGAGAAGGAGAGTCGAATGAATCGCTGGTTACTGAATGGCGCCCTGTTCGCGGCTTTTGCGATCGTCCCATTTCACGCTCTGGGTCAGACGCCCGCGCCTGCGCAAGCGCCGAAGCCGAACGCCGACCCCTACGCCAACAACCCGGATGCCGGAAAGCTCAGGTTTCCACTGGCAGCTCCCGCCGGCAGGGACAGCGGGGCGATGAAAACCGCGCTGCCGGGCGCGGCGAATGCAGGGCCCTTCGATGCCGCCAAGTGGAAGTATGGGCCCAATTTTAATCCACCCGCGGATTCGAAGATCTGGAATCCGGTGAAGCTCAAGATGATGCAGGGCGGCAAAGTGACAGGCGGCACCTTGTTCAGCGCCACGGATCCGGAAACGTATTGCGCGATGGCCAATGCCGGCTACGATTTCATCTGGACGGAAATGCAGCACAACGCCAAGGAATGGGAGCAGGTGGCTCGCATGTGGCGCGCTTGTCCGCACGCCAAGGCCGTGCCGGGCGTTCGCGTGGCTTACACCGATGAACGGGAGATTCAGCATGCGGCCGATGCGGGCGCGCTGGTGATTGTGGTGCCGACCGTGGATACGGTGGAGGAAGCCACAGCGGCGCGGGATTGGACTTATTTCCCGCCGCTCGGGAAGCGCAGCCTGGGCGGCGGCCAGGCGTTTGACGCGGCGATGTGGGGCAGCGTCCCTGGCGGTTATCGCGCCACGATCAATGACAACATCGTGCTGATTCTGATGATTGAGACGCTGGAAGGAATTAAGAACGCCTATGAGATCGCCAAGGTTCCGGGTGTGACCGCGGTGTTTGCGGCCAGCGGCGATCTGGGGAACTTCTCGGGATACGCGCAGGGCACGCCGGACTATGAGCGCTTGATCAATGTAGTACACGATGCCGCGATTGAGGCGGGTAAGCGGCTGTGCGGTCCATTGGCATGGCGCGACCGGGCAGACTTCACCTGCTTCCAGGGAGGCAGTGAGACGGCGGCGATCGCCCGCGGCGTTGCCACAGAGCTTGGGCCGCTGGCGAATACTCAGGCGAAAGTGGAAGCGGGTCCTCTCGCGGAGCCGGCAGGCAAGCGCTAAATCCGCGACTGCGAAGACGACAGGCCGGAGGCCTATCCCACGATCACGCCTTGCATCCGGCAGGCTGGTGGGTTAAACATCACGGTCAGATCAACTGCTCCATCAAGGAAATCAGGTATTCCTGGTCGAACGGGGCTGACCGGTAAGTGCGCGCATCGAAAAAGCGCCACAATTTCTTTTCCTTCTCCAGGGTATAGAAAATGAGTTGCTCTTCGATGAGGTCTTTTTCCAGGAGTTCCTGATTGAACGCGCGCACGGTTCCCTCCAGGGTGTAGGGAATGCGGAAGTCCTCCGTGGAAACCAATTCCGGCGTGGCTGAAAACGAAACCTGCAGAATCCGTCCGCGCACATTGATCTGGACCAGGTTGATGCTGTCTTCCTGGAAAGCGCTTTCGGAAAAACTTCGCGGGTCCAGTTCTACTTCGTTGTGAGTCAGCAGGCGGTTTACGGAGCTCACGAAATCCGCGCAGATGGCATACAGGTCGCCCGCGGCAACCCGGCGCAGCGCGGCCATTTCCCGGGAATGCAGCAGCAGCCGCTCGTCTTTTTCAACCAGCGCGTCGATACTTTGCGCCAGCCGCTTCAGGCGGGCGCTTCCGGCCTGTGTCTGATTACCCAACCGGTTCACCATTCCAGCATACTGCCGGATCGCCTGCCGGTTCGGAGGAAACCTACTGGCGTCGGCGGCGCGATTGCAGCAGCTCTTCCAATTCGATGAGATCCAGCAGGTCTATGTGCAACTGCCCAAGGATCCGGTCGGCCGTTACCGCTGAGAGCAGCCGCTTCCCTTTCAAGACATGGTGGATGTGGGGCTGGGACACCCCGGTTGCTCGGGCCAGACCACGCTCGGTGACCTCGCCGCTGCGGACTCGTTGACGGAGGTTCTCAATGAGCCGCTCATGCAGATCGCAAAAGGTCATGACGTGAGCCCACGGGCCGATTCCTACGAGAAATAGGGTAGTACCGGATTTATCTTATCCCTATAGAAATCATTGGTATTTCGGAAGATAAGAGTTTGAATGCTTGACGTTTTTCTATGTGGAGATAAAGTGGAAACACTGTGGAGATTAGGTGAAAACATTGTGGAAAATCAATGGCGACGGCTGATTTTGGGAGGGCTGCCTCCGGAAGGACAGTTTCAAAATGGATTGGAATCGATCAAACGCGATTGGGCTGGCCAGCACGACATGCAATTGCTGCCAGGGCCAAGGTATGCGCACCGTTCACAAGGTGAGGGAAGCGCCGTGCAACTGTGTGTTTCGGGCGATTTTTCGCGCCTGTTTCAACCGTTTTCGAGAGTGCACCGAATTAGGAGCGCACACGAGCACGGTGTCGCTGGAATTCTGCGACGGACACGATGGCCGGCGGGCCTACGCCCGGAAGCGGGAAGAATACATCGCCGATTTTTCACTGGTCAGCCGGCGAATGCTGGAGGATGAAGATCACCAGATCTTCCGATACTTTTTCCTCCTGGGCGCCGACTGGAAACTCTGTTGCCACCGGCTGAAGCTCGACCGCGGCAACTTCTTTCATTCCGTGTACCGGATTGAACAGAAGCTGGGGCGCGGTTTTGCGGAACTGGAGCCCTATGCGCTTTATCCGCTGGACGAATATTTTGGAGGTGTGATCAAGAAGGAGGCTTGCCACTCCTCGCTGGCGGATCCATTGCAATCCCACACCGAACGGCGGATTCCATTGCCGCTATCGGCTTAGGGGCATTTAAGGAGGCCCTTATGTTTACAGTTACCGTCACCATCGAAGGCGACGAAACATCAACGTTTCTAACCCAAGGAGTAAAGACGATCATGCAATCAATTACGGATTTTGCGGCAAAGGTGAATGCGAACTTCGCGTCGATTCAAACCGGCATCAAGGCTTTGGACGACAAGATTACGGCGTTCCAGAACAGTCCGGGGACATTGTCCGCCGAGGATCAAGCGGCGCTCGATGACATCGTGGCAACATCGGGAACCCTGGCTACGGCGGCACAGGCAGCGGTTCCGCCGGCTCCGCTTCCTAACCCCGGGGCCTAAAGCCGGGGAGTGCAATGTGGGGCAGGGCAGGTTTCCGACTTTTCCGGCCTGCCCCATATTCGACTGTACTGCTATGCAATAATGAAGTTGCCGCCGGGCCGCTACCGATGAGCACATCGACCACAGTTCTCGTGCTGGACCAATGGCAAATTCTGTTTCATGAAACCATGGCGGCCTTGCTCCGCACCCAGGAGGCGGTCAAACGGCAGTTTGGCCTTTGGGGTATTCTGAATGGCCTCTGGAGATCCAGTCGTGATCTCAAGATGCTCAACGCGAGTCTCAAGGCAATCTCAGAACTACCCGACGGAACGCTTAGCGAGGAATTGATCCAATCCCAAATTCCGCAACTTCGGAAGCTCCTAATATCTATTGAAGACCTGATCGACACCGCGAAACGCCATCAGTTAACCAATCGTTCGCTGACAAGCGCTGCCCTCGGGTCGATTAGGATTCGCGGCGAATACATCGCCGACTACCTGGAGACGCTTGAGATGTCAATTGATCCGGACGTTCTGAAGGCGATCCACGAGGGTCACGATCAAATTGAGCGCGGCGAATTCGAAACTACCGATCGGCTCTTCTGAGTGAGCCAGCCAACTTACAGGTTCAAACTCAGCCAGCAAGCCGCAAGTTATTTAAAGCGATTGGACGCGAATCTCAGGCAACGCATCAACGAGGGATTGGTTGAGGCACTCAAAGATCCAATCGGCGCGTCAGATCATCTTGTTAACAGAGGCGCTGAACGGAAGATCCGAGTCGGTAGCCTGCGAATTCTATTCAGAATCGAAGCGGAAGAGATAGTTATAGACGCCATTCTTCCGCGCGGCGATGTTTACAAGCATACGCGGCGATGACCACGACACGTCGGGCGCCGCGTCCTTGATTTACGATTACAATAGGTACTCCGGCACAACTCATGGACAACCTCACCCATACGGCCATCGGCTTATTCCTGAGCAGGGCCGGCCTGGGCCGATGGAGTCCGCGCGCCATGCCAATCGTGCTACTGGCCGCCAACGCTCCCGACATAGATGTTCTGAGCGCTGCCTGGGGCCCGTTAAACTATCTGCATTACCATCGCCACCTGACGCACTCTCTTGTGGGCATGCCGGTGATGGCTATGGCCGCCGTACTGGCGGTGAAACTGGCCACCCGAAAGCCGATTCACTGGATCGGCGCATTTTTCGCCGCGCTCATCGGCGTGGCGTCGCACCTGCTGCTGGACTGGACCAACGCATATGGTATCCGTCTGTTGCTGCCGTTTTCCGTCAATTGGCAGCGGCTGGACCTTACGAGCGTCATCGACGTTTGGATCTGGGCCGCATTGTTGCTCGGGATACTGGGCCCGTTTCTAGGCGGGCTGGTGGGGACGGAGATCAGTTCCGGGACGGTCAGGGCGCGGCACCATGGACGCGGCTTCGCCTGGTTTGCGCTGCTCTTTGTGCTGCTCTACGATTGCGGCCGGGCGGCATTGCACGCGCGCGCGGTGGCGGCGTTGGGGTCCAGCATGGTTCAGGATTCCGCCCCTTTGCGTGTTGCCGCCATGCCGGACCCGGCCAACCCTTTGCGGTGGCGCGGCCTGGTGGAAACCAGCGGGGCCTTCGCCGTGGAAGATCTCAATCTTGCGGGCACACTGGCGCCGGTCCGCGATGTCGTGTTTCAGAAACCCGAAGCCAATCCGGCGCTCGATGCCGCCAGCCGTACCACCGTATTCCAGGAATTCCTGCGGTTTTCGCAGGTTCCGCTTTGGAGGATCTCGCCGGTCTCGTCGCCTGAAAACGGCAAGCTGGTAGAGGTTTTCGATTTGCGCTTCGGTAGCCCCATGGCGCCAGGGTTCATGGTCAGCGCGCGGCTCGATTCCAGGCTGCGGGTGATCGAAACATACTTTCAGTTTGGCAGGCTGCGGCCCAGGTAGAAAAGACACCGGCGGCAGAGACCGCCGGCGCTACCGGCGCTACCGGCGGAGCAGGGCCTTCACGGCATCCGCGCAGAGTACCGCGGCGTGTTTGGACTCGGCCGCCAGGCCGCCCACGGCCTCATCCACCACCGCCGGCGTAAACCGGGCGATCTGCTCCGGCGTCTTTCCGGTGAGCCACTCCGTCAGTGCCGAGCCTGCCGCGATGGAGGCTGTGCAGCCCCGAACCTTGTAACGCACTTCCACCGCCACCCCGTTCTCGAAACGCACCGCGAGCCGCATAATGTCTCCGCACGCCGGGTTGGAAACTTCCACCGTCACGGCGGGCGGCGGAAGTTCGCCCACGTTACGAGGATTTTGAAAGTGCTCGAGCAGGCGCTCCGGATACATTCGATCTATGTTCCAATATTGGCATGGTTCAGGTGGTGGCGGCGATCATTGAGCGGGACGGGCGATTTCTCATTTGCCGCCGGACACCGGAACAGTCTCATGCGCTCAAGTGGGAATTCGCCGGCGGCAAGGTGGAACCCGGAGAGACTGCCGAACAGGCGCTCGCGCGCGAACTGGAAGAGGAACTCGGCATCCGCGGCGCACGCGGCGCGGAAATCGCACGCTATGAGCACACTTACCCCGGTAAGGATCGAATCGAGCTGATCTTTTTCCGCGTGACCGAATTCCAAGGCGAGCCCGTCAACCTGATCTTCCATGAAATGCGATGGGAGCCGCCGCGGAACCTGGCCGGTTTCGACTTCGTGGAAGGCGACCTCGCGTTCATTGGCGCGAGCTTTGACGCGAACCAGGCCTGACTCTTTATACTGGTTCCTATGGCCATGTCGATTAAAAAAGTAGACCCCGCCGAAAATGAGTTTCTGGCTAGCCTGGAAGCCAGGAGCAAGCAGCCCAACCTCTTCTTCCGCACGCTGGCGAACCGCGCCGAAGTTCTCCAGGCCTTTGTGCCGTTTTATGGCGCGGTGATGGCGCCGGGCCCGGTCCCGCGCCGCATCCAGGAACTGGTCTACCTGACCTGCTCCTACGCGAACCAGTGCGCGTTCTGCACGGCGGCCCACACCGCCACCGGCAAGAAGGCCGGCATCACGGAGCAGGAAATGCAGTCTCTGCAGGCGAATCAGGACCAGGGATTCTCCGAGCCCGAGCTGGCCGCCATCCGCTACGCACGCGAATTGACTCGCACCGCCAATGCCGCTACCACGCGGGACGCGCTGGCGGCGCATTTCAACGACGAACAGATAGTGGAAATCACGCTGGTGGCGGCGACAGCGAATTGGACGAACCGGTTTAATAACGGGCTGGGTATTGTTCCGGCAGGATAGGGACCGTGCCCATCCTTAGCGGGATTCATCCGGTTGCCGAGGCCCTTCGCGCCAAGCATCCGCTGGAGCGGCTGGTGATCGCGCAGGGAGCGGGGTCGCCGCGCCTGCAGGAAATCATCGACCTGGCGCGGCGGGCAGGCGTCCCGATTCGTTTTGAGCCGCGCGCCGCCATCGATCGCCTGGCCGGCAGTTCCGCGCACCAGGGCGTGGTGGCGATGGGCGCGGCCCGCAAGTACGCCGAATTCGAACAGGTGGCTTCCTCGGACCTGCTGGTGGTGCTCGATGGCGTGGAAGACCCGCACAATCTGGGCGCCATCGTCCGCACCGCGCACGCCGCCGGGGCGGGGGCCGTCCTGATCCCCGAACGCCGCGCGGCCAGCGTCACCGACGTGGTGGCCAAGGCGGCCGCGGGCGCCATCGAACACCTGCCCATCGTCCGCGTCACCAACATCAACCGTACGCTCGAAGAGCTCAAGGAGCGCGGTTTTTGGATCTATGGCCTGGACGAGCGCGGTGAGCAATCGTACGCCGAAATCGAATACGCATCGCCCACCGTGCTGGTGTTGGGCGGCGAAGGCAAGGGACTGCACGAACAGGTGCGCCAACATTGCGACGTGCTGGTGCGCATCCCCATGGCGGGCAAGATCGGGTCGCTGAATGTTTCGGTGGCGGCGGGCGTGGTGCTTTTCGAATGGAAGAGACGGCGGCAGGCGAGGACGCCTACCCTACGGTAGAATCGAGGGGTATGCGCCGCATCCTAGCTCTACTGATCACCGCCGCCATTGCGGCTTCGGCCGCGCAGCCAGTGCGTGCGCGCCACGGCATGGTGGTCACGCGGGAACGTCACGCCACGCAGGTGGGGCTTCAGGTTCTGGAATCGGGCGGCAACGCCGTGGACGCGGCGGTGGCGGTTGGATTCGCACTGGCAGTGGTGCATCCCTCGGCCGGAAATATTGGGGGCGGCGGCTTTATGCTGCTTCGCCTGGCCGATGGCCGCACCACCTTCATCGACTTCCGCGAGCGCGCGCCGCAGGCGGCTTCACGCAACATGTACCTGGATGCGTCGGGCAAAGCCACGGAGGACAGCACCATCGGCTACCGCGCCTCGGGCGTTCCCGGCACGGTGCGCGGTCTGGAGTATGCCGCGAAGAAGTACGGCACGCAGGCTTGGGCAAAGCTGGTGCACCCCGCGGTGGAGCTGGCTGCCAAGGGTTTCCCGGTTTCGTACGGCCTTTCGCAATCGCTGCGCAACACAAAGGGATTGAGCCGCTTCCCGGAATCGAACCGCATCTTTTTGAATAACGGCAAATTCTACGAGCCCGGCGAAAACTTCGCGCAGCCGGAACTGGCGCGTACCCTGGAGCGAATCGAGAAGCTGGGCGCGAAGGATTTCTATGAAGGCGAAACCGCCCGCCTGCTGGCCAAAGACATGGCTGCGCATGGCGGCCCGATCACCGAAGCCGATCTCAGGAGTTATACCGTGAAGGAGCGCCAACCGCTGACCGGCGCGTACCACGGCTATTCCATCGTGACCGCGCCGCCGCCCAGTTCCGGGGGTGTGGGCGTGCTGCAGATGCTGGGGATGCTGGAAGGCACGGGCTACGAAAAGGCCGGCGCGGGTTCGGCCACCGCGGTGCACTACATGACCGAGGCCATGCGGCGTTATTTTGCGGACCGCTCCGAGCACCTGGGCGATTCCGATTTCGTCAAGGTGCCGCTGACGTCCCTGCTCGATCCCAGGTACATCGCCCGGCAGCGGGGCTCCATCGACCCGGAGCGCGCCACGCCCAGCAGCCAGATCAAGGCTGCGGTCTTCAACGGGCACGAGTCGGTGGAAACCACGCACTACACCATCGCCGATTCCGCGGGCAACATCGCGGCAGTCACTTACACGCTGAACGGCGGCTTCGGCAGCAAGGTGACCGCCACCGGCCTGGGTTTCCTGCTGAACAATGAGATGGACGATTTCGCGCCCAAGCCCGGCGAAGCCAACGGGTACGGGCTGATTCAGGGCGAGGCCAACGCCATCGAAGCGCGCAAGACGCCGCTCTCTTCGATGACCCCGACCATTGTGTTGAAGGATGGCAAGCCGGTGCTGGCGGTGGGTTCACCGGGCGGCCCCACCATCATCAACACGGTTCTGGAAGTGATCGTCAACGTGCTGGATTTCAATATGAACGTGCAGGATGCCGTGAACTGGCCGCGCTTCCACCATCAGTGGCTGCCCGACGTATTG
>Ga0209847_1000802_pt1 | contig 12015 bp, 11 predicted proteins | sample OrgsoiDNA_201060_FD_185808 | JGI IMG/M metagenome (GOLD analysis project Ga0209847, IMG submission 185808) | Permafrost soil microbial communities from the Arctic, to analyse light accelerated degradation of dissolved organic matter (DOM) -... | ecosystem: Environmental > Terrestrial > Soil >... | reverse complement strand
GCCAGCCACCGCACCGCCGCCAACCACCGCGCCGCGGCTCACCGACAGCGGCGCCTTCATCATGCCCAATGCATCGCTCCCGGAGTTGATCGAACTCCTGGCCAAGCGGTTGAAGATCAACTACATTAAAGACCCGGCGGTAACGGGCAACGTCACCATCTACACCTATGGCGAAATCAAGCCGGTAGATGAGATGCAGTTGCTCGAAACCATTCTGCGCATCAACGGCGCCACCATCGTGAAGGTGGGCGATCTATACCGCATCGTACCCGTTAACCGTGTTTCTCAGCTTCCCGTGAGTCCGCTGATCAACGCCGACCCCAAGACGCTTCCCGACGACGAGCGCATGATCCTCAACCTGGTATTCCTCAAGTACGCCACGGCCGCGGAAATCGCCAAGCTGATGACGCCCTTCCTCGGCGAAGGCGGCACGGTTATTCCTTACGAGCCGGGCAACCTGCTGATGGTCCAGGATAACGCGCGCAGCATGAAACGGTACATGGAGCTGATTGCGCTGTTCGACAGCGACACGTTCGCCGGGCAGAGGGTTCGGCTCTTTGAAGTGGAAAACACCCGGCCCTCGGATCTGCAGAAAGACCTGGAGTCGGTCTTCAAGGCATACGCGCTTTCGGACAAAGTCGCGGCCGTGAAATTCATGGCCGTGGACCGTCTCAATACGCTCATCGCGGTGGCGCCCAACCCCGGCATTTTTACCCAGGTGGAAGAGTGGATCAAGAAGCTGGACATCGCCGTGAAGACTTCGGCGGGCGCCGTGAACACCTATGTCTACCGGTTGAAATACGCCCGTGCCGAGACGTTGGCCATGGCCATCATGGCGCTCTATAGCGGCAACCCCATGGCGCTGATGGCGCTGAGCCAGATGAGCATGTCGGGCGGCGGAATGGGTGGCGGCATGTATCCCGGCGCGGGTGGCGGGTACGGAGGGATGAACGGCATGTATGGCGGCGCGGGTGGCGGCTACGGTGGCGGCTACGGTGGCGGCTACGGGGGCGGTTACGGAGGCGGCTACGGAGGCGGCTACGGAGGCGGCTACGGAGGCGGCTACGGGCAGGGCGGCTACGGCGCCAACCAGCCGATCTACAACGCTTCTCCACTGAATCCGGCGGGCGTCAACCCGGCGGGGACGTCCGGCGCGGGTCAAACGGGCACATACCTCGGCGATGCCGCTAATGGCGGCCCACAGTGGGGGCAGAGGGGTCCGCACGTGATTCCCAACCCGTTCGACAATACCCTGCTGATTCAGGGCACGCCGCAGGAATACGACCAGGTCACCAGCCTGCTGCGGCAACTGGACATTGCGCCACGCCAGGTTCTGATCGACGCCAAGATTTATGAAATCGACTTGACCGGCACGTTTTCCGCCGGAGTCACGGCTTTCCTCGAAAAGAAGGATTCCAGCAGCGCGGGCGCGGCCGGGCGCGTTCTTAACGTGGCGACCGGCGCGGGAGGCGTGGCCCTCACCACGGGCCTGCTGATCTCACAAACCAAGGAACTGCTGGCGACCATCACCTCCGCCGAGGCCACCACACGCACGAAGGTGATCTCCGCCCCCAGCATCATCGCCACCGATAGCATCCCCGCGACCATGAACGTGGGCACCAGCGTCCCCACGCTCACTTCGCAAGCCGTAGTCGGCGGCGTACAGCAGAGCGGCAGCTCTCTCTTCAGCAATACCGTCAGTACGGTGAGCACGGGCGTGACGCTCAACATCCTGGCTCGCGTCAACTCGAGCGGCATCGTGACCCTGATTATCAACCAGGAAGTGAGCTCTCCCCAGCCGCCCTCGAACGGCGCGATCCAATCGCCTTCATTTCAGAACCGCTCCTTCCAGACGCAGGTCACCGTGCAGGACGGCCAGATGGTGGCGATCGCGGGCGTGATTCTGGAAACGGATGGGCAGACTTCCTCGGGTGTGCCACTGCTGCACCGCATTCCGCTGATCGGGGCCGCGTTTGGTTCGAAGTCTACGCAAAAGCTCCGCACCGAGCTGGTAGTGTTCATCACGCCGCGCGTGATTTACGATGCCAACCAGATGATCGACGCCACCGACGAAATCAAGGGCAATCTCAAGCGGCTTCGGAAGATGATGAGGGATAACTAATCGAGCTATGGTCTTCATTACCGGCGCCAGCGGTTTCATGGGACGGCGCCTGTCCGCCGAGTTGATCCGCCGCGGGCACACGGTTCGCGGCCTGGTCCGGCGCGGGTCGGAGAGCCGGCTGGCGCCTGGCTGCGAGGGCGTGACGGGCGATGCGCTCGATGCCGTGAGCTACCGGGACATGGTCAAAGGTTGCAGCGCGCTGGTCCACCTGGTGGGCGTGTCACACCCGAGCCCCGCCAAGGCCGCGCAATTCCGGAGCATTGATCTGGCCTCGGCCCGCGAGGCAATTGCCGCCGGGGTCTACGCCGGCATCCGGCATTTCGTGTACGTGAGCGTCGCCCACCCCGCGCCCGTCATGAAGGAGTACATCGCCGCGCGCATCGAAGTTGAGGAAATGCTGCGCGCTTCGGGACTGAACTCGACCATCCTGCGGCCGTGGTATGTGCTGGGCCCCGGCCGCCGCTGGCCTTTGCTGTTGTTGCCGGCGTATTGGCTGCTGGGCGCATTCCCCCGCACGCGCGAATCGGCCGCGCGGCTGGGACTGGTCACAGTGAAGCAGATGATCGATACCATGGCGATGGCGGTAGAGCACCCGCCTTCGGGTGTGCGCGTTCTCGAAGCGCCGCGGATCCGTGAAGCAGGGGCCGGGGGCCTGGAGCCGGGGGCCGGATGGTGAGGCCGTGTTGCGCCATATTGGTTGACGCCGGAGACCGGGCAAGGTAGGGTGAAAGGCATGGAACTCACGGTCCACATTCCCGACGACATCGCCGAACGGCTTGGCGACGGCGTGAATGACGATCTCTCCCGCCGCGCACTGGAGGCCTTGTTGGCGGAAGAATTCAGGCTGGGCCATCTCAATAAGCCGGATTTGAGGCGCTTGCTTGGCTTTGAAACCGGATATGAGATTGACGGGTTCCTCAAGGCCCACAACGTCTGTGAAGACTACACCCTGGAAGATTTTGAGCTCGATCGCGACGCCCTGAAACAATTGGGATTCTAACCGGTGCGGCTCATCATCGCCGATACCGGGCCGATCAACTATCTGGTACTGATCGGAAACATTGATCTCCTTCCAGTTTTATTTGAGAAAGTGATCTTACCATCCGCGGTGCAAGCCGAATTAGCCTCCAGCAAAGCTCCACCGTTTGTACGGGATTGGATCGCCCATCGTCCGGACTGGGTAGAGGTGCGCGAAGCTCCTCTTAGCCAGGCTGAAGACGTTTCGCTGAAAGGAATTGACGCAGGCGAGAAAGCGGCCATTCAATTGGCGGCCTCGCTCGGCGCCGATCTGTTGCTCATGGATGATCGCAAGGGCGTAATTGCGGCTCGCGGCAAGGGACTCCGCGTAACTGGCACGCTGGGGGTTCTCGATCTTGCGGCGCATCGCGGCTTGCTTAACTTCGCGCAGGCAGTCAACCGTCTTCGGCGGACAACTTTTAGAATCCCGGAAGCACGCCTCGATTCGCTACTGAAAAGGTACTCGCAGGAAGGCGGCAATGTCTAAACCCGCTCTCGCTCTCGGCTCGCGCCGCACGAACTGTTCCCGCATTGAATCGCCGGGGACGGGGACCGTTTCACCCCTTGGATTGCCGGACATAAAGGACGTCGGTTATCCGGCTGTGGTACCGATAGAACTTTCACACGTAGAACTGGTACCGCCTGGCGTTAGGGTGGCTCCTGGAGATCACTATATGCCAATGCGGGCCTATCGGCGGTCGTTCGCCATGAATCGCAACGTACCGTCGATATTCTTCAGGGGGGAGGATCAATTCTGGCCGTCCGCCGCAAACCTCACCGTCACAATCTGCGGCTTCCTCGATGTGCAACAACTCCATTCCTGACAAGTCACGTTGAGAGTCCAGAACGTCGTCGAGTGTGACGTGGATTTTTGCCATCAGATTGAGTCCTTTCGGCCATCCAAATCGAGCAGTAGCGCGCGACCCTTCTCGGATATCCGAAAGCGCCTGTCTCCGGATTCGACCCCGGCGGTCATGGGTTCGATGAGGACGTGCTTTAACAGTTCTGCGCAATACTGTGCCTTCGTCTCAACCGGTTTCACTTTCGGTAATTTCACTCGTCGCCAGGGCCGCAAAGGCAGAAGAAAAAGCGGAACTTGGCCCGTGGGGTCGCCATGCAGATAAAGTTCCCTCTCGCTCATCGTCCGTAGAATGTCAACTGCACCTGTCTTTTCCATTTAAGACCTCCAGCTTCAATACCTTAACGCGTTCAGAAATTTATCGACCGTATCCTGCACCGATTCCAGGCAAAACCGCCGAAAGTCACGCGAGGGACTTGTTACCATCTTTCCCGCCGACCACGTCGGCGCAGCCATGCGTATCGCTGGGGCGCGCTCCAAGAGAACTACCTGTTCAAATTTGATCTCTACATTAACTGCGTACACGTTCAACCGCCCGTCCGCGTACTTCACCTCGAGCGGGGTTACGTTTATGTAAAGGTAAGGCGCGGTGACTTTTTCCAGTTTGATCCCGGCTTGCCGACAGCGCAGTTCAACATCTGTTTGAAGGTCGTCCCGTGTTAATCCAAAAGCATTCTCATCAATGGCCTCGACGACGACATCAAAAGCCTTCACTCCGCGGAGTGACAGCCTCGTAATAGAGTCATCACTTGCTCTCATCAATGACACGCTGAGAGAGGCCAGCAGACCGGCCACGAATATACACTTCATGGCATGATGATAGCGACTTTCAACGATCAAAGGGCCACACCGATAGCGCCGCGTCCCGATTTCGCGCAGAGGCGACCGCCGGGCTCCCAAACGGCCACTCGACGGTCACCAGTTCCAAGCCCCGGCCCCGACCCGCACAACCAGCGGTACCCCGCCCGGCCCCCGGCCCCATGCCGGCGTGAGCCGGCGAAACCGAAAGCCGCCTACAGGTCCTCAGGCGTAAGTCCAGTTTCCTTCGATATCCTGGCAAGTGCGGCGGGGCCAAGTTCTTCGCCGTCGTGAAACGAGAATGTGAAGTTTGGCCAGCCGGGACGCTGGAGCCTTCGGTGAGAGCCAACCTGCTTCTTGAAAGACCAGCCGCTACGCAAAAGGGCGGCATAGACACGCCTCGCCTTAGTTGACCGCCAGTAGCTCACGCAGCGAAAAGCGTCTTGAGGGAGTCTGGCACTTCCTCGCCGCTCTCGATCATGTCCGCCAGTATTTGCAGCGCAACACCTTTGACTTTGCGGACCGCTTCGTCCTGGGTCTCTCCGTAAGCCATAACGCCAGGCAGTTCCGGAACGGAAGCCAGGACGCGACCGTCCTCTTCAACCTCCACTTCGATGCGCAACTGATGGCTGTTAGGCATTCTCTTCATTGTATGCGAATGACGGAACGGCTGCGAATTTCCAAGCCCCGGCCCCCGGCCCCGCGAGCGAAGCGAGCTCACCGGCCTTTGATCATCGCGTGCAGTTCATCCTCAGTCAAAATCTTGACTCCCAGCCGGCGCGCCGTGGCAAGCTTGGTCCCGGCATCTTCACCAGCCACCACGTAGTGGGTCTTCTTGCTGACCGAACCACTGAGCTTTCCGCCCGCCCTTTCGATGGCGGCCTTGGCCCCATCGCGGCTTAGCGTAGGAAGCGTGCCCGTAAGCACGAACGTAAGACCGGTCAGCGGCCCGCCCTTAGGCTTGGTGGAATGATACGTGAACTGCAGGCCGGCGGCGCGCAGCCGTTCCACCAGTTCCCGGTTTCGCGGTTCGCGGAAGAATTGGGCGATGCTCTCCGCCACCTTCGGCCCCACCTCCGCGGCCTGCTGCAGATCGGTGGGACCGGCCGCGGCAATCACATCCAGGCTGCCGAAGGCCTCCGCCAGGAGCGCCGCCGTGCGCTCCCCCACGAACCGGATGCCGAGCGACGTCAACACGCGCGGCAGCGGGTTCTTGCGGGAGTCGTTAATGTTGCGGATCACCTTGTCCGCCGACTTGACTCCCATGCGTTCCAGATTCATCAGATCTTCGATCTTCAGGCTATAAAGGTCGGCGATGTTCTTGATGGTTCCGCGGTCCACCAGTTGATCTACCAGCGCATCGCCCAGGCCGTCGATGTTCATTACGCCCCGGGCGGCGAAATGCAGAATGGATTCCTTCAACCGGGCCGGGCAGTTCAGGTTGATGCAGCGGCTGGCGGCCTCGCCTTCCTCGCGCACCACTTTGCTGTCGCAGACCGGGCACTGGGCGGGCATCTGAAACGGCTTGCGGTAGGAGCCCTGCGACGATACCCGCACCACCTTCGGGATCACATCGCCCGAGCGTTCGATCACCACTTCATCGCCGATCTGCAGGCCCAGCCGCTCGATTTCGTCTTCGTTGTGCAGCGTCGCCCGCGCTACCGTGACGCCCCCCACCGCCACCGGTTTCAGGTGCGCCACCGGCGTAAGCGCTCCCGTGCGGCCCACCTGGATCTCAATGGCCTCCACCGTGGTGGTCGCCTGGCGCGCCGCATACTTGTAAGCGATCCCCCACCGCGGCGCCCTTGCGGTGAAGCCGAGCTGGCGCTGCTGTTCGGTGGAGTCCACTTTGACCACCACTCCATCGATCTCATACGGCAGCTCTTCCCGCCTGGCTTCCCACTGCGCGCAGAAGGACAGCACTTCATCCACGTCCCGGCAAATCCTGGTATTGGGATTCACCTTGAACCCCATGCGCTTCAGTTCGTACAGCGATTCGTCATGGCTCGGGAAGACGGGCTGTCCATCCACCAGTAGGAAGTAGGTGTAGTACTCCAGCCGTCTGGCGGCCGTGATCTGGGGTTCCAGCACGCGCAGCGAACCGGCCGCGGCGTTGCGCGGGTTCGCGAAACGGGAAAGGCCGCGCTCGTCGCGTTCCGCATTGAGCCGCTCAAAAGCGCGCCGGTTCATGACGGTTTCGCCGCGGACTTCGAAAGCCTCGAGCTTCCCATGAACCCGAAGCGGCAGGGAGCGGATGGTGCGGGCATTTTCAGTCACGTCCTCGCCGGTCACTCCGTCGCCGCGCGTGACGGCCTGAACGAACCGGCCGCCGCGGTAATGAGCCGCCATGGACAAGCCGTCCATCTTCAGTTCGGTTATGTAGCGGTAGGGCGCGCCCTCCAGCAGCTCGCGGACCCGCCGGTCGAAATCGCGCAGTTCGGCCTCATTCAGAGCGTTGTCCAAGCTCAACATCGGGGAACTGTGCCCCACTTTGATGAACCCTTCCCGGGCCTTACCGCCCACGCGCTGGGTTGGCGATTCCGGCGTGGCCAGTTCCGGATGCTGTTCCTCCATGGCCTTCAACTCGCGCATCAGCGCGTCATACTCGGCGTCAGTGACCTCCGGTTGATCCACAACGTAATACAAGTGCTCGTGGCGCCGGAGTTTTTCGCGAAGTTTCTCAATCTCGCTCACGGGATCTTTCATCGGGCTCTCATCTATAATAAGTTAACGAGGGTCACCGGAGATTACGCCATAACAACCTACAGGAAGACTGTCCTGATCTACAATCCCCGTGCGGGAAAATTCGGAGGGGATGGCGCGGCGCTGATCGAGCGCGCCGTTGAGATCCTAAGGAAAAAAGGCCACAACATCATTGTGGCGCCTACTACGGGCCCCGGGATGGCGGGAGCCATCGCGCGTGAACACATTGCGGGTGGCGCGGACCTGGTGGTGGCGGCCGGCGGCGACGGCACCATCAACGAAGTGGCCGAGGGCATGGTGCACTCCCAGGTGCCTCTGGCCATCCTGCCCGGCGGCACGGCCAACGTGCTGGCCATGGAGTTGAAGGCCGGCAAAGACCTGGAGCGCGTGGCGCGGCGCCTGGACGAATGGCGACCGCATCGCATCTCCATGGGCCACATCTGCTGCCAGGGCGGACGCGTATCGCGCCACTTTCTGCTCATGGCGGGAATCGGCCTGGATGCTCACGTCGTGCGCCACGTGCACCCCGGCCTTAAAGCGAAAACCGGCAAGTTCGCTTTCTGGGCGGCTGGCTTGAGCCTGCTGGGCCGCAGCTTGCCCGAATTCCACGTGGAGGTGGCGGGCCACCAGCACAAGTGCTCATTCGCCCTGCTGACCAAAGTCAAAAACTACGGCGGCGATTTTGAGATTGCGCGCAGCGTGAGCCTGCTGGACAGCCAGCTTGAGGTGGTTCTGATGGAGGGACGTTCTCCGCTGCGCTATTTGAAATATCTCACAGCCTTGATGCTCAACCGTCTAAGCGGGATGAAGGGCGTCACGGTGCTTCGCGCCGACCGCGCGCTGATCTCCTGCCTCGGCGACCGTAACGCATCCGTGCATATCGATGGCGAATTCGTGGGGCTGCTGCCGGCTGAAATACGCATGGTTCCGGATGCGCTCACGCTGTTGATGCCCCCGGAGTATGCCTGAGCGACTGGGTTCTAGCTGCCAGCCGCCTCTGTGGCCGCATCCCAGGTATGTACTCGCTCTGCCACCGGCTTGGTGGGCACGTGAGCTGCCCTTTGTGATCGGGTAGGGCCAGGCGGTAATCACCATTTGGCTGGTTCTGGGCAAGTATTGAGCTGGCGCAGGCGGCCAGCAAGAGAAACATCCCCGATTGTTTCATCGCACCCAGTTTAGCTCCTTGACGTAGTAGTAGAGGCGCGCCAGGCGCGCCAATTGTTTTCAATCTTCCACGAACGGAAGCCCGGGCGCCCGCAACGAACTCCTTTATCGCTTCGTAAACCCAGAGTGTCTGTGCAGATAACTAGATTACGTAAAGGCTCTTGTTCGTCGGAGTCAAAATCTCGCAGCCCTTTTCGGTGACCACCAGCGTGTCCTCGATGCGGATGCCGCCGAAATCCTCAAGGTATACGCCCGGTTCGATGGTGATCGCCATCCCGGGCTGCAGGCGCGTCTTGTCGCGCTTGCCGATGCGCGGAGGTTCGTGGATTTCCAGGCCGAGGCCGTGGCCGGTGGAGTGGATGAAGGCCCGGTCCAGGCCGCAGACTTTCAGAACATTGCGGGCGGCGGCGTCCACGCGGGAGCAGGTTGCGCCGGGGCGGACCGCATCGATCGCCGCCAGTTGGGCTTCGAGCACCGCGCGGTAGGTGCGCTTCACTTTCATGGTGGGCGCCCCCAGGAACAGCATGCGGGTCATGTCGCTGCAATACCCGTTTTCAATCGCCCCCATATCCACCACCACCAGCTCGCCTCGCTTCAGGGGCGCCGCGGTGGGCTGGGCGTGCGGCAGGGCCGAGCGCAGGCCACCGGCGACGATGGTTTCGAAGCTCGGTTTTTCGGCGCCCAGGCGGCGCATGCGGTATTCCAGTTCCGCCGCCAGGTCCTGTTCCTTCATGCCCGGGCGGACGCGCTTGACGGTCAGTTCAAATGCCCGCGAATTGGTTTCGACCGAGCGGCGGATGCGGTCGATTTCCGCCGGCGACTTCACCATGCGGAGCTGTTCGATCCAGCCGTTCGCCGGTTCGAGCGCGGCTTTCAAAGGCAGGCGCGATTTCAGGGATTCGTACGACTCGCACGTCATGTGGGAGGGTTCGTAGCCGATGCGCCTCAGGCCGATTTTTTTAATCGCCGCGAGGATCTCGAACAGCAGCGGTCCCTTGGCGATCTTTACGTGGCAGGTGGTTTCGAGCGGGGCCTGCGTCCGGTATCGCGGGTCCGTAAAGAGGATCGACTTGCCGGGCACGATCAGCAGGCTGCCGTTGCTGCCCGTAAAGCCGGAGAGGTAGCGCAGGTTGGCGCCGAAGGAAACCAGCAGCGCGTCCAGCTTGCGTTCGGCCAGACCGGCGGCCACGGTCTTGCGGCGGAGTTCGTGTTCGTTCGGAGTGGGCATGTAGGCAGTCTTGAGTATGATTCACTCTTGAGTATGCGTCACTGGATCCAGAAGGTAATCCCGAGACGGCTGGCGTGGCCGTCCACTGTCAGAATCAGCGGGGCTTTGTCCGGCTGCGATTCCACCGGGACATCGGGCGGAATGCGCAGGTTGATCTGAGTCGCTCCCACCAGGCCCGGCGCGGCGCCGGCGAACAGGATCTCAGCCTGCAGGTTGGCGACGGTCAGCGTCAGCGGCAACGCGGGAAGGGGTGGCGGAAGCTGCGCTGGTACGCCCGTGGCGCTGGCCGGAGAGGTCTGGCCGCACCCCGTCGCAAATACCGTGAGAATGGAACCGCGCGCCGCCGCATTGGACGCACTGTTCAAAGTGCCATCCTGGTTGAACGCTGCAGCGTCGGTCGAGGCCAACGGAACCAGCAGCCCGGGCGCTGCGTCCACCAATGGCAACTGGATGAGGTTCGATGGCACTCCTCGAAACACCAGTTGGACCTTGGCCGCCGCCTCCCCGGCCACTTCGTAGGGCACCTGGACGTTGACTTGAAAATAGCCCGCCAGGAACATCGGCGCTGGAATCCCATCGAAAAATACCTGGGTGTCGCCCAGCAGCCTGGCGATGTTCCCCGATGCATCCAACTGTGCGCCCACCGAATTTTGCGGGCCGATCAGTTGGCCGAAGATGGAGATGATTTGGCCGGGCGCCACGGGCTCGGCCGGTCCGCCTGCCGCGCTGGCAATCTGGCTCGGGTCAATCGATCCGAAGCCGGCCGGGTCGCCTGTCATGAACAGCAGAATGAACTGGCCGATGCCGTTCTGCGGGTCGTTGGAGGCATCGCAGGTCCATTGCTGGTCGAGGGTGGTGGCGGCGTCATCGGTAAAATTCCGGATCAGGCTGCCGGGCTCGAAATCGGCCGCGGTCCACGAAATGTTGTGCTGGTCGAAGTAGGCGACGGTTTGAAACAGCAGGTCGGTGGCCTGCGGGACACCGGCGGGAATAGCGCTGCAGGCGGCATCCGCGTGTCCGAAAGGCATGCCCCAGGCGCCTGCGTATATCGGGAATTGTCCGGCGACGCCCGCCAGATTTGCATCCCAATCGCCAGCGGTGGTTCCGTGGTCGTAAAAGGGATGCGTTTCATAAATCACGTTCGAGTCGCGGATATAATAATCCGGCCCGAAGCCCTGGAACTCGAGGCTGTCTTGAAAGCCGGGCGCCGAGATGATTTGCTGCGCGCCGGTTGAGCGGATGGCATCTACCAGCGCTTGCATTCCCACCGCGGTTTGCCCGCCGGCAATAGCGCCTCCACTCAACCAGATCCGCCAATCGGCCGCCCGATGCGCACTCGGACTGCTGCCCGGAATGCTCCGCGTGGAGGGCTCGTTATACAACGCGAAGACCAGGCCGGGTGTGCTCTTGAAGAAGGCCGCACAGGCGGTCCAGAACGCCGCCACGTCACTGCCGGGCAGACCGGTATCCACGGCCGCCCCGGATCTGGCATCCCCATAAGCCGCCAGAATCACCACCAGTTTTTCCTGATTGGCCGCCGCTGCCACCGCCGCAATCTGGTCCAGATAGGCCTGGCCGTCCCGCCGCCAAATCGCCGCGCTAACCGGCAGACGAACCGCGTTCATATTCCAGCGCTGTTGAATAATCCGAAAGGTGAGAGCGGTCATGGCATGCTGGGCATCGAGATCGGACTGACCGGGATTCGCCACTTCGAGGCCGGGCATCTCAACGCCCCGCAGCAGAAAAATCTGGTTGGTGGAATCCACCAGCAGTGTGGCCCTGGTTCGCAAGGGAGGTACCGGAATCGGGGTGGGCAGTGCGTGTCCCGAGAGCGCCGGAGACAGCGCCAACAGTAACGCAATCGGAACTAAAATGAGTCTGGACAAAGCAGTCTGAGTCACTTTAGCATTTCCCTAACGTTACAATCGCACTGTCGGAGGGGGCGTAAACTACAGCCAGATGGGGTTTAGGCGAGAGATGGGGTCTTACTTAAGTTGGCTCGGGTTGTCGATCCTGCCGGCGCTGCTTCAGGCTCAGTCCGGCGTCATCTCAACCGTGGCCGGTCAAACACCGGTGAATGCCGCGCCGGTTCAGGGGTTCAGTGGAGACGGAGGCCCGGCTGTC